>JACXTT010012186.1_pt1 | contig 11419 bp, 7 predicted proteins | sample 9270951 | NCBI WGS metagenome assembly JACXTT01 (sample SAMN15532306, study PRJNA645909) | rock metagenome | isolation source: weathered quartz diorite | place: Puerto Rico | collected 2017-06-21 | reverse complement strand
CAATCGGTGCTGCGTAGGGAATGCACCAGGCATTGATATGGAACATGGGCACCACCGGCAATATGGCTTCGCTGGCCGACAGCGACAGTACGCCCGGCAGGCAGCCGGTCATGGCGTTGAGCACGATGGAGCGGTGCGAATACAAGGCACCTTTGGGGTTGCCGGTGGTACCTGATGTGTAGCACAGCGCGGCGGCCGTGCGTTCGTCAAACTCGGGCCACACATACAAGTCGTTGGCCGGTGCAATCAGGTCTTCGTAGGCCAGCACGTTGGCCACGCCTTCAATGACCGGCGTGCTGGCGGCGTCGGCCAGGCACACCCAGGCGCGCACGGCAGGGCAGTGCGCCGCAATGCCTTTAACCAGCGGGGCAAAGGTGGCGTCGAACAGCACCACGCGGTCCTCGGCGTGGTTGATGATGTAAATGAGTTGCTGTGGATGCAGGCGCGGGTTGCAGGTGTGCATGACCATGCCGCTGCCCGAGACGGCGTAGTAGGCCTCCAGGTGGCGGTGGTTGTTCCAGGCGATGGAGGCCACGGCGTCGCCACCGGTCAGCCCCATTCCCAGCAGAGCATTGGCCAGCTTGCGGGCGCGCACCGCGCACTCTGCGTAGGTATAGCGAAACAGCGGGCCGTGTGTTTCGCGGGACACAATTTCTGCGTCGCCGTACTGTTGGGCGGCGTGTTCAATCACGCTGGACAGCAACAGCGGGCGGTCCATCATCAGGCCGGTTTGCAGCATCACAGCATCCCCCGCAGGCGTTCGCCAATGATGGCATGGGCCTCGCCCATGATGCGGTCCATCAGCTCTTGCACGGTGGGCACATCGCGTATCAGCCCGGCCACCATGCCGCAGGACCAGGCACCGGCGTCCATCGCGCCTTCGCGCATGATGCGCGGGTAGACACCGGCCACCTGTTCAATGATGTCCTCGAACTTCAGTGCGGCGCCCAGCTCGCGTTCTTTTTCCAACAGGCGGTCCACCGCGGCGTTGCGCAGCACACGCTCGGTGTTGCGCAGCGGGCGCATGACCAGGCGGGTGTCCAACTCGCTTGCCGCCACGATGGCGGCCTTGACGTTGTCGTGCACCGGGGCCTCCTTGGTTGCAATAAAACGTGTGCCCATGTTCATGCCTTCTGCGCCCAGTGCCAATGCCGCCACCAGCGAGCGGCCGTCGGCCATGCCGCCGGATGCGACGAATGGAATCTTCAGCTCCTCTGCCGCGCGCGGCAGCAGGATGAAGTTGGGCACGTCGTCTTCGCCGGGGTGGCCACCGCACTCGAAGCCGTCCACACTGACGGCATCGCAGCCAATCGATTCGGCCTTCAGCGCATGGCGCACCGAGGTGCATTTGTGGATGACCTTGATACCCGCCTCGTGCAGCGCCGGCAGGTATTTTTGTGGGTTGTTGCCAGCGGTTTCCACCACTTTGATGCCACCTTCGATGATGGCGCGGATATAGCCTGGGTAGTCTGGCGAGCTGACGGTGGGCAAGAAGGTCAGGTTCACGCCAAACGGTTTATTGGTCATGTCGTGGCAGCGGCAGATTTCGTTGGCCAGGTCCTGTGGCGTGCGCTGCGTCAGGCCGGTGATGATGCCTAAGCCCCCCGCGTTAGATACAGCAGAAGCCAATTCGGCGAAGCCGACGAAATGCATACCCCCCTGGATGACGGGGTGTTCTATGCCAAACATCTCGGTGATCTTGGTTTTCATGTTCAATGGCTCCTGTTGATGTGGTGTTGATTGTCTGTTGCCGCTTTCCCAACCGGATGTCGTACCTGTATTGAATGAGTCCCCTTGGCGACTGTCGATCCGGGGCCAATCACCTGGGGGACAGCTAGCCAGTCTGTTTGCCGCATCCGCGTTTTAGACTGGTCCATTCGGTCTATTTTTGTGTTCATTTCTATTACGTCCTATGTCCGCTGCCCACTCCTTGTTCAAGCCTTTCAGCCACAAGTCACTGCACCTGCCCAACCGCATCGTCATGGCCCCCATGACGCGTTCTTTTTCGCCCGGTGGTGTGCCCACCGCTGATGTGGCAGAGTACTATCGCAAGCGCGCCGCCGCCGCTGTGGGCTTGATCGTGTCCGAAGGTACGGTGGTCGAGCGCCCCGCAGCGTCCAACGACCCCAATGTGCCCCGTTTTTGGGGGGACGATGCGCTGGCCGCCTGGCAAAACGTCATCAATACTGTGCATGGGGCCGGGGGTCTGATGGCGCCGCAACTTTGGCACGTGGGGGCCGTGCGCAACCGCCGCACCGAGTGGCTGCCACCCATGCCGTGGGATTCTCCGTCGGGTTATTCGTCACCGGGCAAGCAGTTCACCGAGCCCATGACCGATGAGACCATTGCCGACGCCATTGCCGCATTTGCCCGTGCCGCCGGTGCCGCCAAACGCCTGGGCTTTGACGCCATCGAACTGCATGGTGCCCATGGCTATTTGATAGACCAGTTTTTCTGGGATGGCACCAATCTTCGCACCGACCTCTATGGTGGCAGCGATCTGGTGCAGCGCGGGCGCTTTGCCGCTGACATTTTGAAGGCGGTGCGTGCCGAGGTGGGGCCTGATTACCCGGTCATCATCCGCCTGTCGCAGTGGAAGCAGCAGGACTACGCGGTGCAAATGGCCAAGACGCCGGATGAAATGGCCGCCTGGCTACAACCCTTGGCCGACGCCGGCGCAGACATCTTCCATTGCTCGCAGCGCCGCTTTTGGGAGCCCGAGTTTGAAGGCTCCGACCTGAACTTTGCCGGCTGGGCCAAAAAGCTGACGGGCCGCCCCACCATTACCGTGGGCTCGGTTGGATTGAGCGGTGAGTTTATTGCCGCTTTTGGCGGGGAATCGTCCAAGCCTGCGTCACTGGACGAGTTGCTGCGCCGCTTTGACCGGGGGGACTTTGACTTGGTTGCCGTGGGGCGAGCGCTGATCAGCGACCCTGCCTGGGCGCAAAAAGTGCGCGATGGCCGCACGGCTGAACTGGGTGATTTTGCGCCGGCGGCTTTGGCCAGCCTGGTCTGATCAGCTGTGCACGAGGCCGACGGTCTTGAGTGTGGGCGTGTCTCCGGCAAACTGCTGGAGACCGCTCTCAAAGTAGTGCACGATGTTGCGCTGCAGGAATTCAAAAAAAGCCAGGTAATCAGCCTCGGCTTCCTGCGTGATGCGGTGGCCCGGGTCGTTTGACGAAATCTTGACGTCAAAGACTTTCTCGGCCACCTGCTTGTAGCGGAACTCAATCAGTATGGGTTGCTCAGGATAGCCCTTGGGGGCGGAAAACAGTGTCAATTGCAGGCCCATGTGCCAGTAGGAGTCGTCATTGTGGTGGATGGCGCCCAGAATGGACTTGGTGGCCTTGCCTTTCACGGCCTGGTCAGTCGGCACAAAGCGAAAACAGGCGCGCGGCACGCCCAGGAACTGGATGTAGCGGTTGACCAGATCCTGCGCAAACAGGAAGCCGTTTTCCCGCTGCGAGACATAGATGTCGCGCGCGGCTTTGTAGGCTGAGCACAGTGATTCAAATTTGGTCACAGACATATCCGCAGTAGGGTCTGCTTCATTCTATGTGCAAAATATTAAGCAAATGCGGGCGGCCGCTGCGATGCCACGCCTGCGGTCTTTTCCAGCGCCATACCCACGCTGGCCAGCGTACCTTCATCGAACAAGCGTCCAATCAGTGTCACACCGTGTGGCACGGTGCGCGGCGGCGAAAATTGAATGGGCGGCTGCGACGGGTCGGGCGCCCAGTCGCTACGGGCCTCGCTGATCTGCACCGTGCCGGTGCGCAGCGTCAGCGACGGGTGGCCGGTGTGGTTGGAGATGGTCAGTATGTCATCACGCAACGAGGGCACCAGCAGCACATCGACCTGCTGGAAGATGCGGGCCATCTCCAGCGCCACCTTGCGGCGCAGGCGGTCAGCCTGCACCATATCCACGGCCGACAGAAAGCGCGCCTGGCGCAACTGGTTGGGCCAGGCATCGGGAACCTGAACCTTCAGGCTGTTGATGCGGCCATCGAGCATGAAGTCTTCAAAGGCGGCAGCGCCCTCGGCAAACAAGATGGTGTTCAGCGACTGGTAGGGCCAGTCCGGCAACTTCACCGGCGTGGGTACCAGGCCCAGGCGGCGTAGGTGGTCCAGCGCGGCACGGTCCACGTCGGTGGCAGGGTCTTCGTGCATCCAGCCCTCGACAAAGCCCAGCTTCAGCCCTTTGACAGAACGCTGGGCGTCAAAGTCCAGCCGCGATGCCACACTGCTGGGGTCGCCTGCGTCCGGGCCGCTGATGGCCTGCAAGACCAGCATGCTGTCTTCCACGTTGCGCGTCATGCTGCCCAGTTTGTCCAGTGACCAACTGAGCGTCATGGCGCCGGTGCGGGCCACGCGCCCAAAGGTGGGTCGCAGGCCGGTAACGCCGCAGCGCATGGCCGGGCTGACGATGCTGCCACCCGTTTCACTGGCAATGGCAAAGGCTACCAGGCCTGCTGCCGTGGCGGCGCCGGGTCCGGCACTGGAGCCCGAGGCGCCTTCTTGCAGTAGCCAGGGGTTCATGGTCTGGCCGCCAAACCAGATGTCGTTCAAGGCCAGCGCACCCAGGCTCAGCTTGGCCAGCAGCACGGCACCTGCTTTGTTGAGCCGCGTCACAACAGCCGCGTCGTGTGCCGGAATGCGGTCTTTGTAGAAGTCTGCCCCCCAGGTGGTGGCAATGCCCGCCGTGTCCAACAGATCTTTGACGCCATAGGGAATGCCATGCAAGGGCCCGCGGTACTTGCCGGCGGCAATTTCCTGGTCCGCTTGGCGTGCCTGCGCCAGGGCATGGTCGCGCGTCAGCGTGATCACGCTGCGCAGTTGCGGGTCCAGCCTTTCGATGCGGCCTAGGTAAATGCGGGTCAGGCGCTCGGAACTAAGCTGTTTGGCCTGCACCCAGCGCGACAGCTGGTGCACCGGTGCAAAGGCGATATCGGAGTCGCTAGCGGGCAGGGCAGCGCTTTGGCCCGTGCCGCGGACAAAGCGGTCGCGTTGCGGGCCGGAAGCGGTGCCCGGCAGTTGGGGGTTCCACTGCGTTGCAGGTGCCAGCGAAGCGTCCAATGCCAACGTGTGCGGGCCGGTGCGCCGCTCCAGCATGCCTGGCATGGAGGTGCGCCAACTGCTGGCCGCCATGGCGCGCTCGGCTGGCGTCATCGTGATCTGTTGCAGCTTTTCGGCCTCTGCAAACGTGGCGGTGGATACCTCCGGCCCGCTGGCTGGCAAGGTTCCGAATGTCGGTGGTGCGCCGGGTGTGGCGGGTGGCGCATCCGCCGCCGATGCGTTTGGCAGACCGGTGGCGGCCATCAGGGTCAGGGGTGATGCAATCAGGAATGTGCGACGTGAATTCATGGGGTGAGCCTTGTGCGATGGCGTAGGGTAACCTACGCTGCGGGCTCAGGCAGGCAGCGAGGCCATCCACGCATCGAAACCGCCGCGCAAGGGAAAGGCATTGCGATAACCCAGCTTTTGCAGACTTTGCGCCGCATGCACGGCACCGGCGTCCTGCGGGCAGGCGCATATCGTGACCAGCGGATAGTCTTTGTCGACGTCGGCCAGGGATGCAGTCAGTGCCTCGTATTCGGTCAGGTGTGCATTGGGGATCAAGCCGGTGGCCTGCGCCAGGCTTTGGCTGCGCAGGTCAATGATATGGGGTGGCCGTGGCCCGGCCAATGCGGTCTTCAACTCGTCGATGTCAATATGGCGCATCGTGGCCATGCGCTCAAACCGCAACTTCTTCCAGTACTTCCAGGCTATGACCGCGACCACCAAGCTAGCGGCGATGATGGCCAGTTGAATGCCTTGTGCCGCCATCCAGGCCAGAACGGTGTCGATTTGCGCATGAAAGGCGTAGCCGGCCACCAAGGCCAGGCCAGCCCATAGGCCTGCACCGATGGCAGAGGCCAGAAAGAACGACGAACGTTGCATGCCCAAGGCGCCGGCAACCGGTGGCGCCACAGTGGAGAAGCCAGGTATGAATTTGCCAAACACCAGCGACCAGACGCCCCACTTGGTAAAGCGTGTTTCGGTTTCGTTGACGCAGGAACTGGGGTTGATGGACATCTTGCACAGCAGCGACAGCACTTGGTAGCCATAGCGCCTACCGGCCCAGTACCAGATCCAGTCGGCCATCAGGGAAGCCAATACGGCGGCCAGCAACATGGCGTTCAAGGGCAGCAGACCGTTGGATTGGCTGCCGGCCAGCACCATGGTTGGCACGGAAGGAACCGGCAAGCCCAATTGCTGCAAAAACACGTTCACAAAAACCAGCAGGTTGTGATCGTGCTGCAAGAGCGGGGTTATCCAGGAACTGTCCATGTGCGCTTTCTAAGGTTGTAGACAAGTGGGGATCCAGGCGCCCCGTTTCAAGGGACAGTCTGCGGTTGCGCTACGGGCCTCGGGAATTATCGGTTTTTTGGTGCAACAGTGGCCTAGAATTCGGCATTCGGCAGGCTCTGTCGCTACGCAGCAAAGGCTCGCATGGTCCCCTTGGGTCAGTTTCGCCTTCGCACGGTTTTCATCGTGCCCTTTGTGTTGCAGATCACGCTGGCGGTGGGGCTGGTGGCTTACCTGGCATTCAGCACCGGTCACAAGGCGATCGATGACTTGACGCTGCGACTGCGCACCGAAGTTGCCACCCGGGTACAGGACAAGCTGGCCAGCCTGCTCGAAGCGCCCCACGCCATCAACCAGGTCAATGCGCTGGCGGCCCAGTTGGGCTTGTTGAAAATGCAGGAGACCGATCCGCTGCGGCTGTATTTTCAGCAGCAACTCATGGGCCAGAGCGCGTTGACGCTCGTGGGCTTTGGAACCGAGCAAGCCATTTACGTGGATGTGGCACGTCTGGATTCAGCGGATGCCCTCAAGCTGGCGGTGTGGAACCCGGCCCTGGGTCCCGTCAAGAACTGGAAGATCGATCTGAAGGGCAGCATTCTCGAACCCATAGCGACAGACCCGCGCTATGACCATCGCCAGCGGCCTTGGTACCAATCGGCCGTGGCAGCGGGCAAACCAGGTTGGAGCAGTATCTACCTGACCAAGACGCCGCAGCGCCTGGTGTTGTCCGCTACGCAACCGGTGTATGACACGCAGAAGAAGCTGTTTGGCGTGGCGGTTGCCAGCCTGAGCCTGACCGGTATCAGCGATTTCTTGAAGACCCTGAAGATAGGTAAATCCGGCCAGTCCTTCATACTGGAGCGCACGGGCGACCTGGTTGCCAGTTCGACGTCAGAGGTTCCGTTTGTCGTAACAGCAGAGCAACCCAAGCGGCTCAATGTACGCGACAGCAGCAATCTGTTGACCCGTGAAACGGGACGAAATCTACTTCAGCGACACAGCGATTTGGCGACGCTGCAGAGTACCGAACACTTTGACTTCAGCATCAACGGCGAGCGCCAATTGGTGCAGCTGGTGCCCTTTCAAGACGGCAGGGGCTTGGCCTGGACCATTGTGGTGGTGGTGCCCGAATCCGATTTCATGCAGGAGATTACCGAAACCACGCACACCACCATGCTGATTACGCTGGGGGCGCTGCTGATCGCCATCGTGGTCGGGTTTCTGACGACGCGCTGGGTGACAGGCCCCATTACCGCCATCCACCAGGCTGCCAGCGAGATTGCCGGCGGTGACTGGAGCAAGGTGGTTCAGATAGACCGTGCCGACGAGCTGGGTGATCTGTCGCGCATCTTCAACCGCATGGCTGCCCAGGTGCGCGAGACCATGACCACACTGGAGCAACGGGTGGCGCAGCGCACGGCTGAACTGGCACAGGCCAACAGCACCTTGGAAGAACGCGTCAACGCCCGCACGGCGGAACTGGGTCGGGCTATGGAGCAACTGGTGCAGACCGAGAAAATGGCCACGCTGGGTGGCATGGTTGCCGGACTGACGCACGAGCTGAACACCCCGCTGAGCAATATGCGCCTGGCGGCAGCCGGCTTGGCCGAGCAGGTCCGGGAGTTGTCGCAAGCCCTGTTGGAGGGCCGCATTACCCGTTCCGCGATGGACAGTTTCATAGTCTATTCACAAGAAACCACGGCCCTGATAGACCGCGCCTCCGAGCGCTCAGAGGCCCTGATTGCCAGCTTCAAACAAGTGGCCGTCGACCAGGCCAGCGAACGTCGGCGGCAATTCAACCTGCGTGAAACCGTGCGCAACACGGTGCAAACCTTGGGGCCCAGCCTCAAGTCCAAGCCGTTTACCGTCGCCATCGAGGTAGACCCTGGCCTGGAGTTGGACAGTTATCCCGGTCCTATCGAGCAAATCGTGACCAACCTGATCACCAATTCGCTGGCCCACGCCTTTGCCGACCGCAGCGCAGGCCAGATGCTGGTGCAGGCCCGCGCCCTGGGCCACGATGTAGAGCTGGTCTACAGCGACGACGGCATGGGCATAGACAGCGATGAGGAAATGCGCATTTTTGACCCTTTCTTTACCACCAAGGCCGGGCAGGGCGGCTCTGGCCTGGGTCTGTACACGATCTACAACCTGGTCACCGGCTTGTTTGGCGGCACCATCACGGTAGACGGGCGCCCGGGCACGGGAGCACGCTTTACGATGCTGCTCAAGGGCGTGCTGGTCGGCGCGCCGCCGCCTACTGACCGGTCAGCCGCCTGACAAAGGACGTAGCGTAGGCGGGGGAGCGGAACTTCAGCACCGGGTCGTCGGTGGGGGCGATGCCGCTGGCCACCACCAGGGGGTCAAAATTGATCTTTTCGCAGGGTGCGCCGGCTTGCAAGGCAGCCTGCGTCAAGGTCAACACGCCGGCCTGCACCTCGAGGCGGTCGCTGGGCCAATAGACTGTGGGGTTGTGCTGCTCATCATCCGGCTTGCCGATGGTGAGCACCATCCTCCACTGCATGGGCCCTTTTTGGGCCCGGTCCAGCAGGGATTGATCGAGGAACTTTGCCGGGCCGTTCTTGACTTCGTCGTCCGTCAATCGCTTGACGCCATCGACTGGCTCAAAGCGCCAGCGCACCAGCGTCGTCTGGTCTTTGGCGTTGATGAACTGGAAGGTGTGCACGCTGAAGAAGTTGCTGTTGGTGTAGCTGGCAGGCGGATTGTTCTTGCCCATGAATTCGGCCAGCGGCGCCGCGTCGGGGTGGCTGGCCCTGAAGGCGCCAAGTTTTTCGGGGTCTGGTTTGCCCGTAGCCGGGTCCGGTGTGCCGGCCACCAGCGCGTCGTAGAAGGACTCCGGTGTGGCCGCGCCAAAGACGGGCACATTGAGCATGGTGAAGTGCTGCCGCTCGCCTTTGGGCAGTTCAAATTCCAAGGCCAGCCCGCGGGGGCTTTTTGCCGTATCCGGCGTCTTGAGGCTGCCTCCGGCCAGGGAAAAGCGGGCCACCACCTGGACGGGGCTGCCGTCAAACAGCGCCGAACGGCTGTAGGCTTGTATGTCCTTGGAGCCGACAAAGCTGCCACTGGCGCACACGCCCTGGATGTGGTTGCGCCGCTGACCCGGCGTGATGCCGTTCAACTGCTCCATTTTGCCAACCACTTGCTCGGCCGTAACCGGTGTTGGCTGGGCTGATGCCGGGGCCATGGCCGCTGCGCAGGCGGCCCCGGCACAGGCGATACAAAGTGCGCGTTGGGTGAAATTCATGCTGGGTGCCTATCGGGTTGAGCGTTTTTTAGAACTTGCTGGCGTCGTTGTTGCGTTGGTTCTTTTGCAGTTCAACGCAGGTTGGAGTGCCCGCCAGGTCGGCCCGCTGGCAGGCTTTGAACATGCACATGGGGCGGGTCACAAAGTTGGCATCGGCGCACAGCCGTTCCGGAGTCACAGCCGGGGCTGCTGGCTTGGGCTCGGGCGGGGGCGGCGCCACAGCGACGGGCGCCGGTGTACTGACCGGCTCGGGAGCGCTGGGGACGCGGGGGGCTTCTACTTTGCTGGCTTTGGCAGCAGCGGCTCTGGCTTTTTCCTTGGCCTTGGCTGCCAAATCGGCTGCGGCCGAAGCAGCGGCTGACGCAGCTGCCGCTGCGCGTTGGGCCGGTGTGCTGCTTTCTATGATTTCCTCTATCGGTTCGTTCTTGCTGGCCGGCGATGCGGTGGTGGCGCTACCCGCATCGGAGGCCGCTGGCAGGGGCGCGTTGACCGTAGCGGCAGGCTTGCTGCGCGCCAGCCAACTGCGTACGCCCCAGCCGACGGCCAGCAACAGGGCCAATGCCAGCACGGCGGCCAGAATCCCGATGGTGTTGGAGGATGGGCGTGAGGCGCTTGCCCCCTGCGCCGAAGGATGCTTGGACGGGCTGCGCGAGGCGTGCGGTTTGTGCCGCCTGGCAACGGAGTCGCTCTCTATGGCCGCCGGCCGGCTCACCGGTTCTCGCGGCCGGTTTCGGCGATCGATGGGTGTCTGATCGCGTGCATCCAGCGTTGCGTCAGGATCGTCTTCCAAGTCATCGTCATCATCGGCCGTGGGGTCGATAAACTGTGTCGGCGCGAAGCCGGGGTCCGTGTCGTTGGGCCGGGTATGGTCCTGCGTTACCGTGTACTTGGACAACTGCAACACCTCGCCACCAGGCAGACTGCCGGGGCCCAACTCGGCACGCCAGTCAAACGTCGACATGCCGTTGGGTGTGACAATGCCCAGGGCGCGCGCAAACTCCCGCACCGATTGCGGCCGGTCTTGCGGCTGGATATGCAAGGCCCAGGCAATGGCCTGGGTAAATTGGTCAGAGTAGTTCTGTCCGAACTCGGAGGAAACCGTCTTGACCACATTGGCAAAGGCAGGCAGCTTGTCATTGACAACGCGGACCATGGCTGGCGTGGGCGCCTCATTGCACAGCAGGCCATGCACCACCGCAGCCAGCGCATACAAATCCGTCCAGGGGCCCTGTGGCATGCCCTGGGAGTCGGCATACTGCTCAATGGGCGCGTAGTTGATTTTCAGAATCGCCGTGTGCTGCTTGGCACTGTCGCTGATGGCTATGCGGGCGGCCCCCAGGTCCAGCAACACGGGCGGGCCGGAGTCTTGCAGGAAGATATTGTCTGGCGATACATCGCGGTGCCAGGCTTTACCCCGGTGCAATACCTTGAGCGCGCCCAATATGGACCACAGCACCTTGTGCAGCCAGGCTTCCGACGGTGGCTTGCGCATGCTCTGGCGGGCCTGCTTCAGGGTCATGCCCCGGTACAGGGGCATCACCATATAGGCGGTGTCGTTGGCCTCCCAAAAGCGGAACACGCGAACCAACGAAGGATGTTCAAACTTGGCCAGCATGCGGGCCTCGGCCACGAAAGCACGCAAGCCAGTCTCAAAAGTCTGTGCGTCGTTGGAGGCCCGCACTGTGATGCCCAAACCGCCATCAGCGGCGCAGGCGAGGCCATTGGGCATGTATTCGTTGATCGCCAAGTCGCGCTGCAAGGATAGGTCAAGAGCGCAGTACACCATGGCCAAGGCCCCAACACCCC
>JACXTT010012185.1_pt1 | contig 11420 bp, 3 predicted proteins | sample 9270951 | NCBI WGS metagenome assembly JACXTT01 (sample SAMN15532306, study PRJNA645909) | rock metagenome | isolation source: weathered quartz diorite | place: Puerto Rico | collected 2017-06-21 | reverse complement strand
CTGCGCAACCTGCTGGTGGCCGGCCTGGCGCGGCGCGACCTGGACGGCCAGGCCAACCTGAACGAAGTGGTCACGGCCATGACCCGCTTTGCCGACTTTGCCATCCGCAGCCATGTGCAGGCCCTGATGGCCGAACAGGTCGCCATCAACGGCATGCCGCGCGGCGAAGAGTCGGGCGAAGAGCAGCACCTGATCGTGCTCGCCATGGGCAAGCAAGGCGGCTTTGAACTGAACGTCTCGTCCGATATTGACCTGATCTTTGTGTACCCGGAGGACGGCGACACCGTCGCCACCGCCGAAGGGCAGCGCCTGCTGTCGAACCATGAATTCTTTATCCGGCTCGGCAAAAAGCTGATTGGCGCGCTGTCCGAGATCACCGAAGACGGCTTCACCTTCCGTGTCGACATGGCGCTGCGGCCCAATGGCGCCTCCGGCCCACTGGTGGCCAGCCAGGCCATGGTGGAAGAATACCTGGTCGTGCAGGGCCGCGAATGGGAGCGCTACGCCTGGGTCAAGGCGCGCGCCGTGACGGGCCGCGAGCTCGACGTGGCGGCGCTGGAAGCGGTGGTCAAACCCTTTGTGTTCCGCCGCTACCTCGACTTTGGCATGATCGACGCGATCCGCAATATGCACGCGCAAATCCGCGCCGAAGTGAACCGCCAGGAGCGCTTGCATCCGGACCGCAGCCATAACGTCAAACTGGGCCGCGGCGGCATCCGCGAAATTGAATTCCTGGCCCAGGTGTTCCAGTTGATTCGCGGCGGGCGCGACGGCACCTTGCGCGACCGCTCCACCCGCGCCACCTTGCGCACGCTGGCGGACAAAGGCCTGCTGGCGCCCGACATCGTCGCGCAGCTGCTGGAGTCTTACACCTTCCTGCGCAATCTCGAGCATCGCCTGCAGTACCTGGACGACGCCCAAACCCATACCCTGCCCGCTGGCGAAGCCGAGCGCGCCACCATCGCCGCCATGATGGGCATGGCAGACATCAGCGCCCTGCTGGTAGAACTGGACAAGCACCGCAGTTTTGTCGCTGCCCAGTTTGACCAGATCTTCAGCGACAAGAACGAGAACAAGGACGAGGAAGCGCCCACGCCAGCAGGCTTTGATGCCGACAACCGCGAAGCGCTGGAAGCGCAGCTGGCGGCGCTTGGCTATGACGACGCGGCCGCCGCCAGCGCGCGCCTGTTGGCGACCATGCAAAGCCCGCGCCTGCAAGCGATGCAAGAAGCCAGCCGCCAGCGCCTCGACGCCCTCGTCAACAACGCCCTGCCCCTGATCACAAAAATCCACCAGTCGACAGGCGTGGGCAGCCCTGCTGCTACGCTGGGCCGCTTGCTGGACTTCTTTGAAGCCATCGCGCGTCGCTCGGCCTACCTGTCCTTGCTGACGGAGTACCCGCACACCCAGGAGCGCGTGATCCGCATGATGCACGCCAGCGGCTGGGCCGCGACCTTCCTGTCCCAGCACCCGATCCTGCTCGATGAACTGCTGGATGACCGCAACCGCGGCAACCGGCCCGACCCGCAAGCCCTGCTGGCCGACCTGAAGGCCCAGTTGGCCACGGCGCCTGGTGATACGGAACGCCAGATCGACCTGCTGCGCGAATTCCACCACGTGCAGCTATTCCGCTTGCTGGCGCAGGACCTGGCGGGCGACCTGACCGTGGAGACGCTGGCCGACTACCTGTCCCTGCTTGCCGACCTGATCGTCGCCGCCACCATTGACGCCGTCTGGCAGACCGTGCTGACGCGCCATATCGAGGTGCCCAAATTCGCCGTCATCGCCTACGGCAAGTTGGGTGGCAAGGAGCTCGGTTATGTGTCGGACCTGGACCTGATCTTCCTGTTCGATGACGAGGACCAGAATGCGCCGGGCAACTACGCCAAACTGGCCCAGCGCTTCATCACCTGGATGACCTGCCATACCTCATCCGGCACCCTGTTCGACATCGACACGGCGCTGCGCCCGGATGGCGCCTCAGGCATGCTGGTGGGCTCGCTGGCCGCCTTCGAGCGTTACCAGGCCAGTAGTGCCTGGGTGTGGGAGCACCAGGCGTTGACGCGGGCCCGCTTCTGCGCCGGCGACGCGGCCATTGGCGCGCGCTTTGAACAGGTGCGCGAGCAGGTGCTGCGCAAAGAGCGCGATGCGGCGGAGCTGAAAGAAGAAGTGCTCAAGATGCGCAAGAAAATGCGCGACGCCCATCCAAGCAGGAGCGCGCTGTTCGACCTGAAGCAGGACGAAGGCGGCATGATCGATATTGAATTCATCGTCCAGTACCTGGTGCTACGGCATGCGGCGCAGTATCCGCAGCTAACGGCCAACTCGGGCAATATCGCCCTGCTGCACCTGTGCGGGGAGCTGGGTTTGATCGGCGCGGCGCTGGCATCCCAGGTGGCCGACGCCTACCGCGCCATGCGCAAGCTGCAGCACCAGCTGCGCCTGCAAGGCCAGGAAAATGCGCGCGCCGAGCCAGCACAAGTGGAGACCCACGCCAGCGCCGTACGCGCCCTGTGGGAGCAGATTTTCTCGTAGGGTGGGTAACTCGTTACCCACCTTAATTGCACATACCAATGGTGGGTAACCAGTTACCCACCCTACCGTTGATATTCAACGCGTGGGCACGCAGTGCCCACCCTACCAATAAAAAAGCCGCCCGTTTGACGGGGCGGCTTTGTTGTGTCCTGCCGCCGCAGCGGCAGGAACTGGCATCTTACTTGAACTTGTAAGAAGCCGATACGCGCCAGTAGCGACCAGCACCGTTCGACATCGCAGTGCTGAAGCCGGTCGTGCCGTTGCCTGGGGTGTAAGGCTGAGGCGTGTCAAAGATGTTCTGCACCGACAGGGTCAGGGTCAGGTCTTTGAAGCCGGTGTACGAGTAAGCCGCGTCAACCGTGGTGAACGATGCGATTTCGCAGTTGTTCACGTAGTTCGAGAACTTCGGCAGGCCGCCCAGCGAGTAAGCAGTCGATGGCTGGCCCGTACCGTAGTAGCAGTAAGGCACTGGGTAGGTCACGCTGTTGTCATAGCGACGATACAGCGAAACGTTACCGGTGTAGCGCACGAAGGCAGCTGCTTCATGCGGGCCTTTCTTCCACGATTGGGACAGCGACGAACGCCAGCGTGGTACGTCACCGACCGAGGTTGCCCAGTCATTGATACCACCGCTGGTACCAGCAGCATTGTGCTCGGTGTCGCCAGGGAATTCCGAACGCAGGTAGCTGAAGGTGTAGCCAGCATTCAGCTTGGTGCGGAATTCGCCGATTTCACCCATATTCATCTTGTAGGTCGCTTCTACGTCAACACCGTTGACTTCGGTTGCGCCCTGGTTGATGTAAGGGATCTTAATCTGTTGCAGCGAACCCGAGTTCGGGATGATCTTGCCGGTCGAGTCACGCAGCCAGTTGGCCTGGTTCTGGTCGCGGATGACCGCGCCTGGGAACTGGTCCTGGTGGTTGATGACGAAGTCCGACGACGACAGGGCCGTCTCGTTTTCCTTGCGGATGTGGTAGCCGTCGATCGTGAATTCCAGATCTTTGGTGGCCGACCATACCAGGCCCATCGTGTAGCTCTTCGCTTTTTCTGGCAGCAGGTTCGGGTTTGCCGAAGCCACACCCGAGATACCCTTGGCGCAGTCTGCCTGGTCAGCACCAGGAGCTGGGGTCACGCCGCTTGGGCAGCGGATCGGGTCAACCACGGTCTGGAAGAACTGCACACCGCCTGGCGACACCTGGGTCAGGCCAGGAGCGCGGAAGCCGCGTGCGATATTGGCACGTGCTGCGATCGTTGGCGTGATGGTCCACTTGGCGCCGACTTTCGGTGCGAAGTTACCCGAGAACGATGGGTATTTGTCGTAACGGCCAGCGAAGTCCATTTCGAAGGTCTTGGTCCATGGCGTACGGAATTCGACGAAGGCCGACTTCACGGTACGCTCACCGGCTGCCGACGAGTTAGCCAGGCCGATGATGTCACCCGCTTGGGTTGCTGCATCTGGGGTCAGGCCGATCGATTCCTTGCGCCATTCACCACCGAATGCCACGCCGATTGCGCCGCCACCGAGCATACCGAATTCGGTCGTTGCTTTGCCGTCCAGTTGCGATACTTGGGCGAAGCCGTTGTTGTAGACGTTGCGGGTCGACGTTGGGTCAGCCAGCAGCTGGGCCAGGGTCATGCCGTTGTTGTTCACCTTCAGGAAGGTTGGGCGATACAGCATATTGTTGTAACGCTCGCTACGCTCTGCGCGGTTCCACAGCAGGCCCGATTCCCAGTCCCAGGCGCCAGCGGTGCCCTTCAGGCCAACCAGTGCGCGGTAGGAATCGTTCTGGTTGAACTGGCCGCCTTCACGACCGATCATACGCATACCGACTGCCGAACGGGCGTCCGGGAACGGATTGTCCGGATGGCCGATTGGCAGGATCATCTGGTAGGTCTGCGGTGCGCCGCTCAGCAGGAACACGGTAGTTGCTGCGGTCGACTGGAACGAACGTGGCGCGCCTTTGTAGGTGCGCTCGGTGCGGGTAGCAGCCCATTCCGAGAACAGTTGCACGTCTTGCGATACCTGGACATTAAAGCGGCCCATCAGCGACGCATCTTTACCAGCCGATTGCGCTTCGGTGTAGTCGTTCAGGTTGAAATTACAGAAGGTACGGCCGATCAGGGTCGAGGTTGCCGACAGGTTGTTGGCAGCCTGGTTACCGGTGATCTGTTCCGACGTTGGGCAATTCAGCTTGTTGATGACTTGCGAAGCCAGGGCCAGCGAGTTAGCGAAGGACAGGGTGCCTGGCGAACGCTCACGGTAGAAGAATGGCGAGCCCGACAATTGCGACGAGAACGGGTTCAGGCGGCCGTTGATGTCAGCGTACCAGTCAGCCTTGATGTCCTTGACGTCTTTGATCAGCACGGAGCCGCGCTGCGACACTTCAGCGGTCACGAAGCCGTTGTAGCGGTCGGTGGCCATATTGCCGAAGCCGAACACGGCGTTGGCTTTGGAGGCAGTCCACTTGCCGATGTCGTTGGCGCCGGTCGAAGCCGACAGCTCAGCGCCTTGGTAGTCTTGGCGGGTGATGAAGTTAATCACGCCGGCGATCGCGTCGGAACCGTACACAGCCGATGCGCCGTCTTTGAAGATCTCAACGCGTTCGATCGCCGACAGCGGGATCGCGTTCAAGTCGTAGGAGGTCGATTTGCCGTTGTTCGGGTCAGCGTAGGCCGCTGGCGTCATGCGACGGCCGTTCAACAGGATCAGGGTAGCCGAGGTGCCCAGGCCACGCAGCGAAACGGTCGACACGCCGCGCGAGAAGCCACCGTCGGTGGTGTCGTACGATGCGCCGGTACCGACGACTGGCATCTTCTGCAGCAGTTCTTGTACCGTGGTTGCGCCCGTTGCTTTGATTTCCAGCTTGGAAATCGTCTGCACGGCCGAGGAACCTTCCTTGTCAACGCGCTTGATGTTCGAACCGGTCACGGTCACCTTGGTGACGGTGGCATCGGTCGCAGTTGCGGTTTGTGCAAGGGCGAATTGCGAGGTCGCCAGCGTCAGGGCGACGGCGATAACACTCTGTTTAAGTACGATTTTATTGTTCAAAACTCTCTCCGTTTGACTTCTGAAAATGGTGCGTTCCCTTTGTGGGGGGCGGCTGTCCGAGCTGCTCCTGCTTTGCGCATTGTTAGCAGACCATAAACACCTAAACAAAACGCGTGCTCCATAGGCTTTTGTTTAAGCCATGGATGATCCTTTTCCCCAGTGGCTACGTCAATCTTTGGGCTTGTCTTTTGCATAAATACAACGCACTGTGGCGTCAGGGTCACGGGCACTGAAAGGTTTTCAAAAAAACACTTGGCGGCAGCCCCGGCCTGTGCCTTTTGGGACTGTCGCATCCTAACAACAAAAACGCCCCGACAGGCGGGGCGTTTCGAAGACGATTTGCCGTCAACGACGGCTAAATTCGTTTATTTGTTGCCAATATTCTTTTCAAGGAATGCTTCCACCTTAGCCCAAAAATCGAGCTTGTTGACGGTCTTATTCCAACCATGGCCTTCTTCCTTGTACACGGTCCATTCGACCGGAACGTTGTTGGCTTTCAGGGCATCGCGCATTTCTTCGCCATGCACCAGCGGCACGCGGAAGTCACGCGCTCCATAGGCCATCAGGACTGGCTTGTTGATTTTCTTGGCGTTGTACAGCGGGGACACCGACTTAAGCATTTCAGCATCTTTGACGTTGTCGCCAATCATCTCTGGCATGCCATATTTCTGCCAATCACTACCATCAAAGTCCGACCAGGTGGTTTTGTACATCAGCTGGATATCGGTCACGCCGACCCAGTTAATGCCGCACTTGTACAGCTCAGGATCCTTGGCCAAGCCCATCATGACCGCATAACCGCCGTAGGAGGCGCCAGCGATGCAGACACGGTTCTTGTCAACGATACCCTGCGACACCAGCCAGTTCACGCCATCGGTCACGTCGTCCTGCATCGCCATGCCCCATTGCTTCCACGCTTTGCGGAAGTGGTTCCAGCCGTAGCCGGTCGAACCACGGTACTCAGGTTGCAACACAACATAGCCGCGCGAGGCAAGGAACTGCGCGTCGCCGTGCCAGCCATATTGCTCGCCGTGGACGAAAGGACCACCGTGGACATAGACCACCAGGGGCAGATTCTTGCCGGTCGTGCCTTTTGGCATGGTCAGGTAGGCCGGGATTTCCAGGCCATCACGGGCCTTGTAGCGAATTGGGCGGTACTCGGCCATTTGCTCAGGGTCGATCCAGTCTTGTGGTTGCAACAGGAACTGCAGGTCCTTCTTGTTGTCGTCATACAGGTAGTAGCTGCCAGGATCCTTGTCCGAGTAGGAGTACACCAGCATCAGGCCCGTCTGCGTCGTGTTGGCATTGCGGATGTAGTTGACTTTACCTGGCAAGGCAGCGTCGATTGACGCTTGCAGGTCGCGCATGCCCTTGTCGAACCAGGTCAGGCGTGGCTTGTCAGCCTCGACATTCATGCCGATCAGGCCGCCACGCTTCTTGCTGAAGATCAGGTCGTTGGCTTGGATGTCCATGTCCTTGTCTTCAAAGACAGGGGTAGGATTGACTTGGTTCTTTTCAAAGTCAAATTTGTACAGGGCGGCCTTGTCTTTGCCCTCCAGATAGGCGGTGACATACATGGTCTTGTTGTCATAGTCGAAGGCTACTGGGCTGAAGCCGGAACGTTCGGTTGCCTTCCACTTGCCGAGTGTGCGCCATGGGGATTCGGCGCCATCGCGGTACCACACCGTGGTCACGTAGTCGATGGTGGACGCGGCCACGCGCGGCACACCGGCACGGTCGAGCAGCCAATTGGCCGCTTGCGGCGGCGCATCAAAGGTCAGCAGCGTCTTCTTGCCCGTATAGGTGTCATAACGGTAGAGGTCAGCCTGTTTTGCATTGCGCTCCCAGCCCATCACAATGATGTCGGAGGAGTTGTCGTCTGGCACACCACTGAAGAAGCGCAGCGGACGGCCGCCAGAGTAAGCATCGCCCGTTTTCGGTTTGGCCTTGGGAGTGATCACGCGGTCGTTTTTGCCGTCCTTGTCCACCACGAACAGGCCACCACCGGTTTGTTCGCCGACACCAGCCTCCTCTTGGCCAACCGTATAGCGCAGGCGGTTGTTGCCGATCCATGCCATCCCCATAACGTCATATTCGGGCGAGCTGGCAACGACCGTCGACGTCTTCTTTTCCAGGTCGATCACGACCAGTTTGCGCAAGCCATCCACTGGGCGCAGCGTCGCCAAGTATTTGCCATTCGGCGACAGTGATAGCGACGAAAATTCTGGCTTGCGGAAAAAGTCCGCCAATGGAATCGGCGCTGCAACTTTGACCGTGCCAGCATTGGGCACCGGGTCAGCGCTGTAGGCGCTACCCGCAATGCCCAAGGTGAGAAGTGCCATCAAAACACTGGCGCAATTACGCTTTTGAAACATGGAAATACCCCTGTGAAAGACAAAAACCGGCTATGCCGGTCCGTAAGCAGCATATAACTGTAGGTTATGTGAAAAATGCCAACATTAACTCTTATTAATGTGAAGCCGCTAGCAGTATATACAGGCCGAATGGCCGTGTCTGTAGCGCCGAATGGACGTTTCGACAAATATTTTTGGCGCGCGGGGAAGAAAAAAGCCCGCACACAGGGCACGGGCTTTCACTGGGGAAAAAGGTTGAATTTGGTGCTAACTCAACCTGTTTCTTGACGGGAATTACTTGGCGTTCATCAGCGCGACGGTGGTGTCGAGCATGCGGTTCGAGAAGCCCCACTCATTGTCATACCAGGACGATACCTTGACCAGGCGGCCCGACACTTTGGTCAGGGTCGAATCAAAGTTCGACGAAGCTGGGTTGTGGTTGAAGTCGATCGATACCAATGGTTCAGTCTGGTAAGTCAGGATGCCAGCCAGCGGGCCCGACTCGGCCGCAGCCTTCATCAGGGCATTGACTTCGTCAACGGTGGTGTCGCGCTTGGCGATGAAGGACAGGTCAACCAGCGACACATTGATGGTCGGCACGCGGATCGCGAAGCCGTCCAGCTTGCCGTTCAGTTCAGGCAGCACCAGGCCAACGGCGGCGGCAGCGCCCGTCTTGGTCGGGATCATGCTCATCGTGGCCGAACGTGCGCGGCGCAGGTCTTCGTGCATCACGTCCGACAGCACCTGGTCATTGGTGTAAGCGTGCACGGTGGTCATCAGGCCCGTTTCCACGCCGATGGCGTCGTTCAGTGGCTTGACCAGCGGTGCCAGGCAGTTGGTGGTGCACGAAGCGTTCGAGATCACGGTGTCCGAGGCTTTCAGCACGCCCTGGTTGACGCCGAACACGACGGTTGCGTCGACGTCCTTGCCGCCAGGGGCCGAGATAATGACTTTCTTGGCGCCGCCCTTCAGATGGGCCGAGGCTTTCTCTTTGGTCGTGAAGAAGCCGGTGCACTCGAGCACCACGTCCACACCCAGTTCGCCCCATGGAATGTCGGCAGGGTTGCGCTGGGCGAATACGCGGATCTTGTCGCCGTTGACGATCATGTTGTCGCCATCGACGGCCACGGTGCCAGGGAATTTGCCATGGGCCGTGTCGTAGCGGGTCAGGTGGGCATTCGACTTGGCATCGCCCAGGTCGTTAATGGCCACAATCTGGATGTCCTGCTTTTTGCCGCCTTCGTAGAAAGCGCGCAGCACATTGCGGCCGATGCGGCCATAACCGTTGATTGCAACTTTGATCGTCATAAGTAGCTCCTGTTAAAAAAATCTGTAGCGGATCATTTGTGGTGGGCACAAAGTGCCCACCCTACGTTTCTTGTTTGTAGTGGGCACAAAGTGCCCACCCTACGTTTCTTGTTTGTAGTGGGCACAAAGTGCCCACCCTACGAAATCCAAAATTCTCAAATAAAAAGGCCGCCCTCAGGCGGCCATGCAATGCTTTACGCTTCCAGTACGGCTTTGACTTTCGAGACGACGTTGTCGACCGTGAAGCCGAAGTGCTTGAACAGCACACCAGCCGGGGCCGACTCGCCGAAGGAGTCGATGCCGACGACAGCGCCGTCGAGGCCAACATACTTGTACCAGAAATCGGTGACGCCCGCTTCGATGGCCACGCGTGGCGTGCCTTTGGTCAAAACGCTGGCCTTGTAGGCCGCATCCTGGCGGTCGAACACATCGGTCGATGGCATCGACACCACGCGCACCGGTACGCCAGCGTCGCCCAGTGCCTTGGCCGAATTCATCGCCAGTTCCACTTCCGAGCCGGTCGCGATCAGGATCACTTTCGCGTTCGGCGCATCTTTCAGCACATAGCCGCCACGGGCAATGTCAGCGGTCTGCTGCGCCGTGCGCTCCATGAATGGCAGGTTCTGGCGCGAGAAGATCAGGGTCGACGGGCCATTGGCGCGCTTAACTGCTTCACCCCAGGCGACCATCGATTCGGTGGTGTCGGCAGGACGCCAGTTGTCCAGGTTCGGGATCAGGCGCAGCGAAGAGACGTGTTCGACCGACTGATGGGTCGGACCGTCTTCGCCCAGGCCGATCGAATCGTGGGTGAACACGAACAGCGAACGGATCTTCATCAGCGCCGCCATGCGCAGGGCATTGCGGCTGTAGTCAGCAAAGGTCAGGAAGGTCGCGCCGAACGGAATGTAGCCGCCATGCAGGGCCACGCCGTTCATGATGGCGCTCATGCCGAATTCACGCACACCGTAGTTGATGTGGTTGCCCGGCTGGCCGGAACGCAGTGCCACGCACTCCTTCCAGTTGGTCAGGTTCGAGCCCGTCAGGTCGGCCGAGCCGCCCAGGAACTCTGGCAGCGATGGGGCCAGGGCCTGGATCGCGTTTTGCGATGCCTTGCGGGTGGCGATGGTTTCTTTCTTGTCGTTGCAGGCGGCGACACCAGCGGCGATGACGGCGTCGATGCCGGCTGGCAGTTCGCCCTTCATGCGGCGTTCCAGTTCGGCGGCCAGCTGCGGGTGGGCAGCGCGGTAGGCGGCGAAGGTGGTGTTCCAAGCGCCTTCAACAGCGGCGCCCGTTGCCTTGGCATCCCATTCGGCGTACACGTCAGCGGGAATCTCGAACGGTGCCGCAGTCCAGCCGATGTACTCGCGCACGGCAGCAATTTCCTTGTCGCCCAGTGGAGCGCCATGAACCTTGTCGCCGCCTTGCAGGTTGGGCGAACCTTTGCCAATCACGGTCTTGCAGCAGATCAGGGTTGGTTTGTTGGAGGTCTTGGCAGCAGCGATGGCGGCCGAGATCGCGTCGATGTTATGGCCGTCGACGGCGCGGATCACGTTCCAGCCATAGGACTCGAAGCGCTTCGGCGTATCGTCGGTGAACCAGCCTTCGACCTTGCCATCGATCGAGATGCCATTGTCGTCGTACAGGGCGATCAGTTTTTTCAGGCCCAGGGTGCCGGCCAGCGAGCACACTTCGTGCGAAATGCCTTCCATCAAGCAGCCGTCGCCAACAAAGGCGTAGGTGTAGTGGTCGACAACGTCAAAGCCAGGCTTGTTGAATTCGGCAGCGAGCAGGTATTCGGCGAGCGCCATGCCGACTGCATTGGCGATGCCCTGGCCCAGCGGGCCGGTGGTCGTTTCTACGCCGGCCGTGTAGCCCACTTCCGGGTGGCCCGGGGTCTTGGAATGCAGTTGGCGGAAGTTCTTCAGGTCGTCCATCGACAGGTCGTAGCCCGACAAGTGCAGCAGGGAATAATGCAGCATCGAACCATGGCCATTTGACAGCAGGAAGCGGTCGCGGTTAATCCACTTCGGATTGGCCGGATTGTGGCGGTAATGACCCTTCCACAGCGCGACGGCGATCTCAGCCATGCCCATTGGCATGCCTGGGTGGCCGGAATTGGCCTTCTGGACAGCGTCCATCGCCAGCGCGCGGATCGCGTTGGCCATCTTGGAAGT
>JACXTT010012183.1_pt1 | contig 11420 bp, 8 predicted proteins | sample 9270951 | NCBI WGS metagenome assembly JACXTT01 (sample SAMN15532306, study PRJNA645909) | rock metagenome | isolation source: weathered quartz diorite | place: Puerto Rico | collected 2017-06-21 | reverse complement strand
GTTCACCACCGGCGTGCCGGACGACGCCAGCGATTGCGCGATTGCCACCACCATCATCGGCATGGCGCAGAAGCTGGGGCACCAGGTGATTGCGGAAGGGGTGGAGACGGTCGAGCAGCTGGAATTCCTGCGCGCATCGGGCTGCGACGAAGTGCAGGGGTATCTGTTCTCGCGGCCGCTGGCGGCGGGGGCGTTCGAGACGGCGCTGCGGGAGAACTGGCTGCTGTGATGGCGGGCCCTGCGCTACCGGCGGGGAGGTGATTTATGTATAATGCGGGTCTTGCAGGAAGCGTGGCCGAGCGGTTGAAGGCACCAGTCTTGAAAACTGGCGACGGGGGAACCTGTTCGTGAGTTCGAATCTCACCGCTTCCGCCAGCAAATAAATGAGCCCCGGATGGGGCTTTTTTATTTTTTGGCGAAAGCGAGTGAACCACTTGCGTGGCTCACGGGTGAGATTCGAAGGCCATCCGCGTACTCGCGGTGGAGGGGCCTGCGGAAGGTAGGCGAATTTCACCGCTTCCGCTAGCAGCACATCAGTAAGCTCCCTGACCGGGAGTTTCTTGTTCGCATCTTCATAGGGGAAAACCCCAAATAAAATATCGTGCGCGGATGTCCTCCATGTTCACGAGAAGAGAACCGATCAAACTTGTTGGATGATGCTGGCCTTGGGGGCTCTCCGTGGGGCCGTCGGCGTAGGCTCCCACGGCCGCAGTCCCTGATCTTTGGCGAGCCGGATTCGGTGCATTTTCATGGCATCGATGATGTCGGCCGGCTCCGGGTGCTCGATCAAGAGGGGTAAGCTCTGTGCGGCTTCGAGATAGAAGCGATCTTTGGAGATTTGAGTGTCGGCTAAGAATGCATCTTCCCACCAGTTGGCGATGCAATCGCTCGCGCGCTCTAGCGCGCCCTGGGTAATGAGTCGATTCGACTTTTGAATGTTGATTTGTTTTGACGCGGGCATCAGGTTCCATGCATCTCCGCAAGGCCACGCAGCGAACGGAAAGCAGTGGTCTATGTCGAAGTCGTCGCGCAATCGCTGGCCGGACCACACGCAGTAGACCGCCTTGCGCGCCGAACGGAGACGCGCAACGGCTTCGCGCGCGATTCGGGTGTCGCGCTCCGGATCTGACCATGCCAACTTTGTTTGGGCTAGTTGACGTGCGTTCGGCTGGCCGCTCCCCGCATAGACTTCCACCAGCCTGACCCACTCAGATACGAGGACTGGTTCAATCCAAACGTTATAGCGCGTAAGGGCCTGCCAAATTTGGGGAGGCACGCGCAGTTCGCCGAAGCTCCAGAGGAAGGGGGCGTCTATCGAGAGCGGTGATGGGGTAGTAGTGCGTCGACCAGGCTGAATTTCGAAGATGGGCTGGTCACTCGCGGGCCAGCGCAGATAGGTGGCCGGCATCCGGCGAATCAATTGCGAGATCTCTGAAAGACTGCGTTGGAGATGCTTCGCAGTATCGCCACCAAAGGTCGCGCCCACTCGCAGTTCGAAGGGATTGATGATCCGCAGGGCGTTGAAGCTGTCCGTGACAAAGCCAGGTCGTGTGCCTAAGCGCGTACGCGGCATCTGCGGCAGATCACTTTCGATCAGGGGCTTGTACATGCGCATCCAGAACAGTGCGACCATTCCCATGGGGATGGCGACGAAATCGGATTCGTGGCGCGCCGTACCGTTCGCGGTGTCTGCGATCCGAGCCAGTATGCGTAGCAGCGCGATTTTGTAAGTGGAGGATTTGTCGTCCACCAGAATCAGGTTGCGGAGGAGCGGCAAGGCGCCGAGCCCGTCGTCAGGCAGTCCAAGGACTGCGGTGGTCCAAGAAATACCGGCGCGTCCCAGCCGATCGGCGCTTTCGCTCGCATGAACCACCCTGAGTCCGAACTGCTGCGAGAGCGACGATAGTTCCTGCAGCGAGACTTCGTGCATCTGGCGTTCGCGATCAGGCTCACCAAGTCTGAGTGTGATGGTAATACGGCCGCCTGGCGCCAACATCGTGGCGAGCTTTCTCAGTGCGCGCGCACGGGACGCCGGAGGAATGTGCATCCATACCGCGGACAGGAGAATGAGGTCGAAGGCCAGTCCAAGGCGCCGTACCTGGGAGAGCTCGGGAAGGCTGTCGGACAACCAGTGAATTCGGGATGACGGGTGCAACGTCCGTCCCCCTTGCAGCATTGCGTCTGACGGTTCCACGGCAACGACTTCGTATCCATTGGCCGCAAACCAAGCAGCGTCGCGACCGGAGCCGGCGCCAACGTCCAGAATAGTGGCGCCAGGCTGCGGCAGCAGATTGAGTAGCGGCGCATGAACGTCTTCAAACGCCAACGATTCATATTGAGTCACCAGTGTTGGTGCGTTGTGATCGTAGTAGGGGATCGGCGTCATCTGGCTATGTTGCCATTTTTCTGTCTTTGTTGAAACATTTGCTTTGCTATGTGGTGCAAGAAGCACGGATATTGGTAATCCGCGCCGGAGTGGCGCCCGATATTGTGTCGCTCTCAACGCCAGCAGTCGCGTTGCATGAGTTTGTCCCGGGCACGCAAATTCATCCCACGCGGCTTTGACAGTATCAAGTAAAACCAAAGTCGCCACTGTAATGCAGGATAGGCCGGCGCCGGCAAACGTGCTCCTTGCGCTGTTTGCGAGTTATCCGCAACGAGTTCCGGATTGAATAGACCGGTAAGTGTGCTCGCCGTTTTGAGGGAGGAATCGATCAAAATGAAAATCTTACGCACGGGCTTAGCAACGAAGTGACTTGAATAAACTTCAGAATCGCCTTCGTCAATGGAGATTTTGTCCAGCACAGAGTGCAGCGCTGTACCTTGGGCTAGATTTTCAGTAAGCGCTACGCACGACCCGGCGCCAACGACACTTCTTTTCAAAAAATGTCGGACACGAAATGTTGCTTGCGCGACAGCCTAGCGTCATGTCAGAATAGATAATTAAATTTTTAGAAGTTTTCACCGAATACGGAATACGCTTGAAAAACACACCGAAAATCGAAGATCTCCAATCCATGAAGGCCCGAAACTATGTTCGGGGGATGATTAGCAATACGGACCCAGCAGAAATGTTCAAATTGCTTTCAAAAATCCGGACGGAATGTTCAGAAACGGATTTCAAAGGAGCGTTGGAGATTTTGAGGGAAAACATTGTGTTCAAAGGCAATTTGATTGGTCGCGACTTTAATAAATATTTTCCTCAGTCGTATGATAAATTTGTAACATATGATGTGGCGGAAATAATCAAAAAGCTACAGCGTAATACCACCAAATTGGCCGAAATTACAAATTTGGCTGTTTTGGCTATCAACGCGATAGCCACTTACGATCCCGAACGGGCGCTGCAGATTTGTCGAAAAATTGTCTCTAAGGGCGGAGTCTCAATTTTTCTGCTTAGAATTATTTATTTCATTCGTGATCACTTTTCTGACGATCCAGCCACTATCGACGAAGCGGATAAAATACTGTTGGATGTTAAAGTTTCCAATGTTAACTATTTGTCTATTGCGATCCGCGAATTAACAAGTTCAAAGACGGATTTTTTTAATATTGCTGATAAGGTCCAGGCGTCCGAAAACACAGCCATGGTCTTGATTGCAAAAAATTTTATTGACCATGTGCCGCGAACGGAGCAAATTTTCTCGACGACGTTGAGCGCCTTTTATAGCATATCTCTATTCGATGCGTTTCTTTATTATGGTAGTGCGTCGAGATTTGCATTGGGGTTTATTCCGCCATTAGAAATCACGTTATTGAGAAAATTTAATGAATTAGCTAAATTCGATGTGGACCCCGTTAATTATTATAGTTCAGGCGACGAAAATGTAGGACTTGCGGTTTTTCGCGATGCTTTTCTGCTCTTGGAATTAGATTTATTTTTCGTATATCGTACGATTCACGGATCGTTATATAACTCTATCGAGGAAAAGGCATCACGTCGAGTACCTCTAGAAAAAATGTTGTTGCAATCACATTTTGCTGACGTTCACGGAATATCTTCAATCGCCAGTAAAACACAAGAATATCTTATCCGACCGCAGAAATATGACAGGAGCGGCGCATGCTGTTTTGAAAATTCCAACGCTTTAATTTTTTGGTTGGAACAGAGTGAAGGTGAAATCGGATCGCACGAAATTGATTTCGTCCGATTAATGTCGTTGACTCGAGATATCGGGACAATTTGCCCAATCCATCATATAGAAAACATAAGGGTAAAAGCGGTAACTGATGAGTTAAAACTTGTTGCGACCTGTCTGGCGTATATGAAGCAAAAGAGTCAGTTGAAAGAGCACGAACTGCGCGGAGTTATTCAAGATATTTCAATTCGCGGTTATGACTCTCAAATCACAGCGCTCCTAAATGCGATGTACGCAATTTCCCCCTCGGTTACCCAGCATCTCATACAAACTTGCGACGAAACGTTCCTAAGCAAGTTATTTCAACTTATTAAAAATCCCAATCACGCTATTGAAGTGCGCGCAGAAATATTGGATTGGTATGGCACACGCACGGATGATCTCACGTATGTTGAGCGTGCCAAAAATCTGAGAATTGACGTTCAGATTAGCAGAGAGAAGGGAACAATCGATGACTCACGCATTTATGTGGATCCCGTAAAATTCACTCAGTGGATTAATGATCACGTAATAACAAGTATTACGATACTCTTGGAAACGCTGCCAGCGACAGCGACAGCGGACAGTGGGCTGGTGGCGATAAATTGGGATAAGGTGAAAACTTCGATTGCTCCTTATGATCAGGTCGGGAGCATCCTATTGCAATGCTACGAGGAATTTTGCACAAATAAAATTTACGGGATTGCTTCATATCTGGGCCGCCGCATTCGCCACGGAACCTTGAAGGGAACTGGATTAAATAACGTAACGAATTTCTCCACGGACGCGAACTATCGGCGTCTATTTGCAAGCAAAGAATTTGCTGAATCTTTTGACGTTTGGATACGGGAGTATGAAGGTTCTTTAGACCAACTACGCGATCGATATCTTCATATTCAAGGCAAAACAAAACCGGATGGGATGATACTGCGAGATTTTCGCTCAATCAATAATAGAATTATTGCAAATCATATGCTTCACGAAGTTGTGAAGTCGTTTAATTCCTATAAAAATGGTATTGAGCTTCCGTATATCATAACTGAGTTTTGTTGGCGTTTGATCGAGGAGGATTTATCTAATATTCGAAAATTCTTAATGGAAAAAAAGGCTAAGTATGCGGTTTTCCGTTTTGATTCAATAGATGAGGCAGGACTAAAACATCGCGAAGTGCAGGAATTTTGCCAGGACCTAAATTCCGTCACTGTTGAAAAGTTTCGAACCATCGCCACTTGGTTCAATAAGCCATCGATCGCTTCGCCAAGCGCTGACTTGGTGTTACTGTTTCGAGCGGTCGTATCTGAAATAAAAGGGTTTTTCCCAGAATATTCCCCTGTCGTAATAGCCGACGAAAACGATTTCATAATTAGTGGTGGTCAATACTTCGTCATCTATGATGCCCTGTACATACTCATCTATAATGCGGCAAAGTATGGAGCAGATGAAGGGATTTTGAGCATGGGAATAGGATTTGCGGATGCCAAGGGGAAAAGTATCAATATCTCTATAACCTCTGAATTGGACCCAATGGACTCAATTGACGTAGCAAAAATTTCGATTCAATCCGCTTTGGAAGGGGATTGCGAAGACGCGCTTGTTGTAGAAGGGCGTAGCGGGATAAAAAAATTGAGACGTATGGAGCAAGACAATTATATCGATGGCGTCACTTATAATTTCGCTGGTGATACGGTCGTCGCTTCCTTTAACTTTGCGATAGATTATTAATATGTTTATTCAAGTTGTCGAAGACGATTCTTTTAAATTTTCGAAAATCGCACAACTGATTAGTGATGTTGCGCGAGATATGATTGTGATTCATCATGATAATGTTTCGGCGGCAGTAAATTACATTCGAAACCACACGCCCGATAAGATCGTGTTGGATATGTCGCTCCCCAGTCATCCAGCAGTTGCCGGTCAGGGAAGTCCGGTTTCAATGTCGACTGGTGGAATGGAAGTTATATTGGAGCTCAGAAGTCTCGGAAAATTTGATATTCCAATAATAATATTGACTCAGTATCCAGATGTCGAGGTGGAATATGAGTACTATAGCATTGTGGATTCTCAAAAGATGATAAGTGCGATATATGGTATGAAAAAACTTTGGGTGGTTCATTACGATAATGAATCCGATGCCTGGCGATCAGAAACAAAAATTTTTTTGGAATATTGAATGAAATATTTACTCATAGAAGATAGTCCGGCGAAGGCGGAAGCAATCTCCAGCTTTATTTTGTCGGTGGACCCTGTTGCGAAAATTGACGGGGCGGATAATTTGGCCGACGCGCGAATATCTATTCTAACGAAGTCCTATGACTTGATTGTTTTTGATATATTTCTTCCCCTACGTAGCGGTCTCGTAGAGCAGGATGTTGCCTTCGAAATAGTTAGCGATTTTGCGCAAAGTCGTAATTATCACGCGGAGACGATTGCCATCACTAAATATACCGACGAGGCGTTGGAGAAATCGTCGTTATTCAACGATAATGGTATCACTCTCGTTAATTATTCTGAGGATAACGGTAAATGGAAGGAAAGTCTAATCCATAAAATTCGGCGTGTTGCAGCGCATAGTCGATTGGATTTTGTGGTGTTTTGCGCACTGCCTAAAGAGCGCGCTGCGTACTCTAGTACTTCGGCTAAGTTGGGCCAGTTAAAGCAGTTGGGTGGTTTAAATTGTCAAGAGCTAAGCATAGGCGATTATCGCGGGATGTGCGTTACGCCAAACAGAATGGGTTTGGTAAACATGGCGATCGCGGTTACCAAAGCTATTGAGTTATTTCGTCCGAAGATAGTTGGTATGAGCGGGATATGTGCTGGCGTTGTCGGCGAATCAAATTTTTTGGATATTGTAGTTGGAGAGATTTGCTGGGAATATCAAACCGGAAAATATAAGGATGGAAAATTTAGGCAAGAGCCCTACCAAATCCAGATTAATTCGACGCTGAAGACCGACATTGAGCAAATGGCTGCCAGTGCGGAGCTACTAGCTTCGCTTAAGGCTGGGTTATTTGATACCGAACTTAAGGACTCTCTTATTAAGGTGGCCCCGGTCTCGTCCGGCTCGGTGGTAATAGCAGATGCGGAGCGCATGAAAGAGATCGGTGAACAACATCGAAAATGGGCTGCGCTTGAGATGGAGATGTACGCAATGTATGAAGCCGCTTCTCAGTCCTTGTGCGCTCCTTTGTTTTTTGGTGCAAAAGCGGTAGTGGATATGGGAGACTCGTCAAAGGGAGATTCGTTACATCCAACTGCATGCGTCATCTCCGCCAGACTCATTGTTGAAGTGCTTAAAACAAAGCTGCCTTCATTAGTAGGATAGCGAAACTTTTGTGGTGCGGGCGCAGGGTCTCCTCGCACTCGCCATAGCATCGCGTTGACGTCCGGTATGCAAGGAATGCAGGAAATGTCCAAAATGGGCAATGTCGCACTTCGATTTCGACTCATTTTTAAAGCCGCTGTCATGAAATTTACACATCCGCAGCGCATCGCATACTGTCTTTTCTGCAGCCTTGCTCTGACCGGTTGTGACGACCGACCAGCCGCTCCAGCGAAAGAGAAGCGCGCATCGATCGCTGTTCAATCGGCGCAAAAGAACGTCTCGGGCGAGCGCTGGAAAGCCGCTTTGATCGCGACGTATGCTGAAAGCAGTACTTCCGACAGGAACACCGGTGTCAAGCGTTTTTTCGCCACCTTTCGCAGGGCGCCTGGAAATATAGCTCCGACTTCTTTTGCATTGCGCGATGCGTTCCGAAAAGTTTGGATTTTTCATGCGGGACCACCACCCAAGTCTAATACAAGCGTTTACGTTTATGTCTCGGTACCAGATCAAGGGCAGCCAGTGTTCTTCTTGCAGCCGATCTATCGCGCTGAGGGCGAATTCATCTTGCTGAAAAAAGTATCGATGCTCGTGGACGGTGAACTGGTGCTCGATTTAGATTGTGGAAAGGTCCGACGGGAGGTTGTTAGACACACAATTGCCATGGAATATTGCGACTTGCCACTTTCAGCTGCACAAGTCGAAACGATGCGGGCGCTGAAGCCCGATGCGAAGGTGCTCGTCCGCCTAACCGGCAAGGACGGATATGTCCATCTCGATCCCTTGGCCGAGCCCGGCGAAGACCCGTTAGCGAGATTCAAGCGCGATGTGCAATCGGCTCTCTATTACTTTGATGTAATTTCCGCTGCTGTGGAGCCGCACGTCGCGGCTGGCCAGCCGGCGGGCGTCCAAAGTCGCGACATGCTTGACTCGTTGGTAATGCCCAACGAATGGTAGGGGCCAGGAGGTTCGGACGTTCGCACTCAAATGCAGCGCAGTGCGGGAGAGTCTGCGCGACCTACCCTAATTCCCCTGTTGTATCGTGTTTGATCACTTTCTCATAGGAGAGTTCTGCTGGCACCGCTTCCGGCTGCAGCCCATCAGTAAGTTCCCGTTCCACCGGGCGGGAGGAGGCTAGGCGGTTATCACGTGTTCATACTTTGCCGCCTTTCCTGCCCTATTTGAGTCCCCTGGTAATTAACGAAGCCTTTTGATTCACTTCGAAGTCCACCGAAGAAACGTTGATTACGAACGGTCGGCTTACGACTGCTTTCACAAGGTCAGAATGCATAAAGTCTTCCATTGCTGTCTTGCTTTCCCATAAGTAGAAACCTCCAAAGGTATTTTTCTCTTCATCTTCCAGCCAAACTTTTGAAATCAGACCTTGCACTTTGGCCAGCACTGGTGCGTCAGGCTCTACCATTTGTTTAAGATATTCCGCTTGGGAGATATCTTTCAATTGATAGGTTATAAGTTGCGCTTGCATAATTCCTCCGTGAGTGGTGGCTCGAAGGCGAACCTCGAGCCGCATGCCTGGATTAGCGACTACAGAGTAACTGTTGAGATGCGACGAAGGGTTATTCGCGCTGCCGCTACCAGCCCCTCCGTTGGGCAGGAGGCGGCGCAATATCCCGCTTTCATCCTACGCCGCCCTCGTTGGCGTGTCGATTCCGAAGCACGGTCCCGCAGGCATCGACGAGGCGTTGTTGATCCCTTGCCCGGATATCGGTTAGATCAAGGCGCAAGGGAGGGCTTTGCCTAGATTGCGCCCTGAAGCTCTTGGACAGCATAAGTCGGAGCGGAACACCCGCGCTTGCATAGGTACTCTACGGGGCATCAAGGGCACAGTCGGGACCGTAAGTGGGTCCGCAGTGTTAAAAATAAGACAATCGTTCCTGAATTTCGTGTCGGAAATATTTACAGTAGGAATTCGAAAGAAGGTAGGGTCTATCATAACGCTCTGATTCCAAACGATATTTTTTCTTGGCATGATTCCTGCTTGCAACTTATATTGATATTAGTCAATCACTAGGGAAATCATGAAAAAATTCGCACTTATTGCGGCTGCCGCTGTCTCGATGCTAGGGTTCTCGGCAGTCGCAAATGCAAGTCTTGTTACCTTCAGCGTCAACGCCTCCGTTACTCAAGGCGGTGCATCCGGAGACTTCTTCGGTTGCGGCGGGGAGACTCATGCATTGGGGGCGGGATTAACTATGCAGGTTGATCCAGGTTGCTCCGGAAGATATCTCGATCTGTCGTTAAGCAGTGGCAGTTTCGCGGTTTCCAATACAGACGACAACGGATTGAAATTATTTTCAGCAGGGGATGTCGTATCTGGCGCAACTGTTGTCAACAGTTCGGATTCCTCGGACTGGGCGTACGCCTTGTATGACGATGTTCTTCCCGCCGGTTGGGGTACATCCTTCACCGACAAATACGTCGGTTTTCGCACGGGTACCGACCAATATGGAATTATCGAAGCGAGTTGGGCGTTTGATCCTGCTACGCAACTTGGCACCCTGACCTTGGGTAACGGTATGTACGAGACCGTTGCCGGAACAGGTGTAACGATTCCAGGTGACACCGCTGTACCTGAGCCAGGATCCTTTGCCTTGCTCGGCTTCGGTCTGCTCGGCGTGGTTGCGTCGCGGCGCAAATCGGCGAAGAATAAGCGCGCCTGATTGGCAAGCCAGCAAGCTGCATGAAAGCCCGCACGCAGCGGGCTTTTTTCATGCCCGTCACGAAAGCGAGCACGAATGGCGCCTGCACGCCGGCGCGGGTCAGATTTGTGGCCCGCATGAATGCTGAACGCGCACCCATTCGAGCGGCAGCGTGCGGCTGAGCAGTAGGCCTATGATATGCAGTGCGACTTACAGGAGCGTGAAACATATATTGGACATATCAATGGGAAATCGGCACCCTTGTGTTCTTGATTCTTTCGCAGCACTGAGGAGATAACACATGCCCACCTACCGTTCCCACACCACTACCCAAGGCCGCAACATGGCGGGCGCCCGCGCTCTGTGGCGCGCCACCGGCATGAAGGATGGCGACTTCGACAAGCCGATCGTCGCGGTGGTGAACTCGTTCACGCAGTTCGTGCCGGGCCACGTGCACCTGAAGGACCTGGGACAACTGGTGGCGCGCGAAATCGAAGCGTCGGGCGGCGTGGCGAAGGAGTTCAATACGATCGCCGTCGACGACGGCATCGCGATGGGCCACGGCGGCATGCTGTACTCGCTGCCGTCGCGCGACCTGATCGCAGACTCGGTCGAGTACATGGTCAACGCGCACTGCGCCGACGCGATGGTGTGCATCTCGAACTGCGACAAGATCACGCCGGGCATGCTGATGGCCGCGATGCGCCTGAACATACCCGTGGTGTTCGTGTCCGGCGGGCCGATGGAGGCGGGCAAAGTGGTCAAGGTCGTCAACGGCGACAAGAAGATCATCAAGCTGGATCTGATCGACGCGATGATCAAGGCCGGCGACAGCAGCGTGTCCGACGCGGACGTAGCGGAGATCGAGCGCTCCGCTTGCCCCACCTGCGGCTCCTGCTCCGGCATGTTCACCGCGAACTCGATGAACTGCCTGACCGAGGCGCTGGGCCTGGCGCTGCCGGGCAACGGCACCATCGTCGCCACCCATGCCGACCGCAAGGAGCTGTTCCTGGGCGCTGGCCGCCTGATCGTCGAACTGGCGAAACGTCATTACGAGCAGGATGATTATTCCGTCCTCCCGCGCAGCATCGCCACCAAGGCGGCGTTCGAAAACGCGATGGTGCTGGACGTATCGATGGGCGGCTCCACCAACACGGTGCTGCACCTGCTGGCCGCCGCACACGAAGCGCAGGTGGAATTCACCATGGCCGACATCGACCGCATCTCGCGCAAGGTGCCGTGCCTGTGCAAGGTGGCGCCGATGACGGACAAGTACCATATCGAGGACGTGCATCGCGCCGGCGGCATCATGGCGATCCTGGG
>JACXTT010012182.1_pt1 | contig 11421 bp, 9 predicted proteins | sample 9270951 | NCBI WGS metagenome assembly JACXTT01 (sample SAMN15532306, study PRJNA645909) | rock metagenome | isolation source: weathered quartz diorite | place: Puerto Rico | collected 2017-06-21 | reverse complement strand
TTCGCGATCGGCAGCTCGTCGGCCGGGAACAGCGTGATGATCTGGGCGCCCTTGGGCGTGACGATCACCTCTTCCTCGATGCGCGCGGCTGAGGTGCCGTCGCTCGCGGGGCAGTACGTCTCGACCGCGAAGACCATGCCGGCTTCGAGCTCCATGGGGTCGTCGAAGGAGTTGAGGCGGGAGATGATCGGGCGCTCGTGGAGGCCCAGGCCGAGGCCGTGGCAGAAGTTGAGGCCGAAGGCGGCCATCTCGCTCTCGAAGCCGATGTCCTGGGCGCGGGGGAAGGCGCGGGCGATGCGGTCGGTGCCGACGCCGGGCTTGATGAGGGCGATGGCCTCGTCCATCCACTCGCGGGCGCGCTTGTAGGCGGTGACCTGGGGTGGGGTGGCGCGGCCCACGCTGAACGTCCGGTAGTAGCAGGTCTTGTAGCCGACGAAGGTCTGGATGATGTCGAAGAAGGCCTGGTCGCCCGGGCGAATCAGCCGGTCGGTGAAGTTGTGCGGATGGGGCGAGCAGCGCTCGCCCGAGATCGCGTTGATCGCCTCCACGCAGTCGGAGCCCATCTCGTAGAGCCGCTTGTTGGCCAGCGCCACGATCTCGTTCTCGCGCACGCCTGGCTTGAGCGCCTCGAAGATGTCCTGGTAGACGCCGTCACCCATGGCCGCGGCCATGTTGAGCAGGGTCAGCTCGTCCGCGTTCTTGATCACGCGCGCTTCCAGCATCACCTGCTGGCCGTCGCGCACCTCGATGCCCTGCTTCTGCAGCGCGAACAGGAACGGCGGCTCCACCACGTCGATGCCGAGTGGCATCGAGGCCACGCCCTCGCGGCTCAGGATGTCCTTGATCTCGCGCGCGGCCTGCTCGAAGAGGCCGGCCTTCGGCGACACGGCTCCCCGCATGCCCGCCATGCCGGCCAGGCACTGGTTGGCGGGAAGCCATGGCGTGTAGAGGCGATGGTGCCGGGCGGCGGAGCCGAAGTCCCACACCCAGGGCTGTCCGTTGCCGGTGAACAGGCACCAGCGCGTCAGCTTGTCGCGAGCCCACTCACCGATGACGGTGCCGGAGATGTAGCGGATGTTGTACTGATCGAAGACGAGGAGCGCGCCCAAACCGGACGCGGCGAGCGCGTGGCGCACGCGGCCGGTGCGATAGTCGTGGAGGCGGCGGAAGTCTACCCGCTCCTCGAAGTCCACCTGGGTGTGGCCGGGGGCTTGGATGGGGCGGTCCCAGCGGTGCTTCGGATCGATCGCGTCGGGCTTCGGAGCCTTGGCTTCCTTCGCGGGAGCCGCCGGCTTGCGCGCCATGTCCGCCTCCTCGGTGAGCGTGGTGTGCGACGCGTCTCTCCTACCACAGACGCGGGGTTCGCGATAGACTCGGGTGCACCATGACCACGTCGTGGCGGCAGTCCGCACCCGCGCAGGACGCCATGCCCACCACGCGCGGCCTGAATTTCTTCCTCGACGACCCGAACTTCCAGTTCCTCTGCGAGTCGGTCATGGGGCCGCAAGTCTACGAGCGGGCGCGGCCGCACCTGGACGCCCTTGGCGAGATCGCGGGTGGGGAGCTGGACGAGCTGGCGGCGCTGGCCGACCGCAATCCGCCGGCGCTGCGGGCCTTCGACGAGCGGGGCCGGCGCGTGGACGAGATCGTCCGCCATCCGGCCTATCGCCGCATGGAGGAGATCGCGTTCTCGCGCTTCGGTCTCGCGGCGATGGCGCACCGCGCCGGGATCCTCGGCTTCCCGGAGCGTGCGCCACAGGTCGTCAAGTACGCGCTCTCGTACGTGTTCGCCCAGAGCGAGTTCGGGCTGCTCTGCCCGGTGAACATGACCGACTCGTGCGCGCGGATGCTCGCGGCCTACGGCAGCGAGGAGCTGAAGCAGCGCTATCTCGGGCGGCTGACCGCCACCGACATGGATCAGCTCTGGCAGGGCGTGCAGTGGATGACCGAGCGCACCGGCGGCTCCGACGTGGGCGCGTCCACCACGGTGGCCCGCCGCGACGGCGATGGCCAGTGGCGGGTCTGGGGCGACAAGTGGTTCACCTCGGTGGCCAACGCGGACGTGGTGCTCACGCTGGCGCGGCCCGAGGGGGCGCCGGCCGGCACGCGCGGGCTCGGCATGTTCCTGGTGCCGAAGCATCTGCCCGACGGCGGCAAGAACCACTGGACGATCAATCGATTGAAGGACAAGCTCGGCTCCCGCTCGATGGCCACCGGCGAGGTGACGTACGCCGGCGCGCTGGCCTGGGTGGTGGGCGATCTCCACGGCGGCTTCAAGCAGATGATGGAGATGGTCAACGGCTCGCGTCTCTCCAACGCGATGCGCTCCGCCGGAATCATGCGGCGCGCGCTGCTGGAGGCGATGGTGCACGCGCGCCAGCGCGTTTCCTTCGGCCACCCGCTGATCGAGCTGCCGCTGCTCCGCAGCAATCTGCTCGGCATGCTGCTGGACGCGGAGGCCGCGGCCTCGGTGATCTTGAACGGCGCGGCGCTGCTCGACCGGCGCGATGCGGGTGATGGAGCCGCGCGGACGCTGGCCCGGGTGTGGACGCCGCTCGCCAAGTACTGGATCACGCTGCGCGCGCGTGACGTGACCGCCGAGTCCATGAACGTGCGCGGCGGCAACGGCTACGTGGAGGAGTGGGTGAATCCGCGGCTCCTGCGTGACGCCTACCTCGGCGCGATCTGGGAGGGCTCGGCCAACGTGGTGGCGCTCGACGTCCAGCGCGCGATCCTGAAGGACCGCGGGCTCGAGGCGCTGAGCGCGTTCGTGGCCGAGCGGCTCGCCCGGGTCGCCGAGCCGGCGGCCAAGCCGTGGGTGGACCTGGCGAAGGCCTCGCTCGAGACCGTCGGCCGCCAGACCACGGGCTGGGCCACGCTGCCCCGCACCGCGCGCGAGCTGCAGGCTCGCCCGGCGGCCGACACGCTGTACCACCTGCTGGCCGGATCGCTGCTGCTGGCCGAGGGACAGGCGCTGCGGGAGCAGAACCGCGGATTCCGCAAGCTCCTCGCGGCCGGACTCTATCTCAGGCGCTGGCTCGAGCCGCGAGGACCCGCGAGCCCGCCCTTCACCGCGCGTCAGGTCGCCTGCCTCGACAGCCTCGCGGAGTGGCGTCACGTCGACGCGTCCGCGCTGGCCGACGTGGACGCCTGAGCGGTGCGGAGACCCGACATGGACACGAGCGAGATCGTCTGGCGACCGGATCCCGAGGCCGCGGCGCGCACGCGCATGGGCCGCTTCATGGCGCAGCACGGGTTGGGCTCCCTCGCCGAGCTGCAGCGGCGATCGATCCAGGATCCCGAGTGGTATTGGGACGCGGTGTCGCGCGATCTGGGCTTCCACTGGTTCACGCCCTACCGCCGCGTGCTGGACACCTCGCGCGGCATCGCGTGGGCGCGGTGGTTCGAGGGCGGCCGCCTCAACCTCTCCGACAACTGCGTGGATCGCCACGTGGCGGCCGGCCGCGGCGCCAAGGCCGCGGTGATCGCGGAGGCCGAGGACGGCACCGTCCGCACCCTCAGCTACGCGGAGCTGCGCGCGGAGATCGGGCGGCTCGCGAACGCGCTCAAGCGCCTCGGCATTCGTCCCGGCGACACCGTCGGCATCTTCCTGCCGATGTGCGCGGAGGCGGTGATCGCCACGCTGGCGGTGGCGCGGATCGGTGCGGTGTACACGCCGTGCTTCTCGGGATACGGCGCGCAGGCGGTGGCCTCGCGTCTCGACGGCTGCGGGGCCCGCGTGCTGATCACCGCGGACGCGTTCGCGCGGCGCGGGCAGGCTGTGCCGCTCAAGCGCACCGCCGACGAGGCGGTGTCGGCCTCGCCCAGTGTCGAGCACGTCATCGTCCACCGCCGGAGCGGCGCCGAGGTGCCGTGGAAGGACGGGCGCGATCTCTGGTGGCACGACCTGGTGGCGAAGGAGTCGGCGGAGTGCCCGGCGCTGCCGGTAGATTCCGAGCACCCGTGCCTCATCATCTACACCTCGGGCACCACCGGGCGGCCCAAGGGCACGGTGCTCACCCACGGCGGCTTCTCGATGAAGAACGCCCACGACTTCGCCTACCTCTTCGACCTCGGCGAGAGCGATCGGCTCTTCTGGGTCACCGACCTCGGCTGGCTGATGGGGCCGATGCTGATCTGCGGCGCCCTGCTCACCGGCGGCACCGCGGTGCTCTTCGAGGGCACGCCGGACTATCCCAAGCCCGATCGGCTGTGGTCGGTGCTTGAGCGCCATCGGGTCACCGTGATGGGTATCTCGCCGACCGCGGTCCGCGCGCTGATGCCGCACGGCAGCGAGTGGGTGACGCGCCACGATCTCTCCTCGCTCCGCATCATGTGCTCTACCGGTGAGCCGTGGAACCCCGAGCCCTATCGCTGGCTGTTCGAGACCGCGGGCAAGAGCCGGCTGCCCATCATCAACTACACCGGCGGCACCGAGATCTCGGGCGGCATCCTCTCGTGCTTCCCGATCGCGCCGATCAAGCCGTGCTCGTTCGCGGGCCCGATCCCCGGCATGGCCGCCGACGTCTACGACGACGACGGGCGCCCGGTGCGCGGGCAGGTGGGCGAGTTGGTGGTCACGCGGCCGTGGCCCGGCATGACCGCGGGCTTCTGGAAGGATCCGGAGCGCTACATCGAGACCTACTGGTCGCGCTGGCCGGATGTATGGGTGCACGGCGACTGGGCCTACATCGACGAGGACGGCTTCTGGTTCATCCAGGGCCGCTCCGACGACACGCTCAAGATCGCGGGCAAGCGCGTGGGACCCGCCGAGGTCGAATCGGTGCTGGTGGGCCACCCCGCGGTGGCCGAGGCCGCTGCGATCGGCGTGCCGCACGAGATCAAGGGCGAGACCGTGGTCTGCTTCGCGGTGCTGCGCCCCGGCCACCAGCCGACGGAGCCGCTGCGCGCCGAGCTGGTGGAAGAAGTCGTGCGCTCGATGGGCAAGGCCATCCGCCCGGAGCGCGTGCTGTTCGCGCGCGAGCTGCCCAAGACCCGCAGCGCCAAGATCATGCGCCGCGTGGTGCGCGCCGCCTACCTCGGCAAGGACCCCGGCGATCTTTCCTCGCTCGACAACCCGGGCGGCGTGAAAGCGATCACCGACGCCCAATAGAAGGGCCGTTCTCCCTCAACCCTCTCCCCTCAGGGAAGAGGGCGGGGTGAGGGGCTCGCTAGGCCGACGGCGCCCCCAGTCGGTCGGCCAGGTCGAGGAAGTCCTCGGCCACGACGTCCCATGCGCCCTCGGGTGCCAGGTCCGTGGTCTGGTTCGGGCCGTACTCGGTGCGACGGGGCACGAACGCGGTGCGGAGCCCCTCGCCCTGGGCGGCGCGCAGATCGTAGTTGTGGGCCGCCACGAGCATGACCTGACCCGCACGCAGCCCCAGCAGGGACACCGCGGTCCGGTAGGCCTCGGGACGCGGCTTGTAGCAGCGCGCGTTCTCGGCGGTGAGGATGCAGTCCCACGGCAGGCCGGCGGACTTGGCCAGCCGCACCATGCCGATGAAGCTCGCGTTGGAGAGCGGGGAGATCACGTAGCGCTGCTTGAGCCGCGTGAGACCGGGCACGGAGTCAGGCCACGGGGCCAGGTGCCAGCGCACGTGGACCAGGTCGTGGATCTCGGGCTCGGTCGTCGTGATCCCGTGCCGGGCGAGCGCGCCCTCGAGCGCCTGGCGGTGGATCTCCTCCATGGTCATCCAGGGCAGCTCCCCGCGGTTCACGCGATCCATCAGTGGACGCGTATTCCAGTCGGACAGGAACGCCTCCCAGTCCGGCGCGATGCCTCGCGCGCGGCCCAGCGCGCGAAGCGCGGCGAGCACGCCGCCGCGCCAGTCCACCACGGTGCCGTAGGTGTCGAAGAGGAGGGCGTGGAGATCGCGGGCGGCGTCAGCCGGCATGCCGGGCGCTTCGGCGCGAGTAGCTGATCGCGCCGAGGATCAGCACCACGAGCACGAGCTGGGTGAGCACGCCCTGCCACGTCGGGTACACCCCGAGCGATGGGATCGCGGGCAGTCGGCTGAGCGGCTCGATCGGCAGCGCGCCTGCCTGCTGGAGAGCCGCGATGCCCTTGCCGGCCAGCACCACCGCGAGCAGTGCCATCAACGCGGCGCCGGCGCCGAAGAAGACGCCGAGCGGCAAGCGCAGGCCCATCTTCAAGATCAGCCAGGCGAGCACCACGAGCCCCACGACGCCGGCCGCGAAGCCGGCGCCGACGGCGAGATGGCCGCTGGGCCCCGCCTCGATCCAGAGGGCCTGGTAGAACAGCACGGTCTCGAAGGCCTCGCGGTAGACCGCGACGAAGGCGACGAGGGCGAGTGCCCAGCGCGTCCGGCCCGAGAGCGCGGCCTGCACACGCGTTTCCAGGAACGCCTTCCAGCGCTCCGCGTGCGCGTGGCGATGCATCCAGAACCCCACGTAGAGCAGCATGACCGCGGCCAGCAGGGCGGTGACGCCCTCGGTGACCTCGCGGCCGGCCCCGCTCACCGTGACCAAGTACGAGGCGGCCAGCCACGTGAGCCCGCCGAGCACCAGCGCCACGATCCAGCCCGCGTGGACCTGGCGCAGCGCCGCGCGCTGGCCGGACTTGATCAGCACCGCGACGAGCGCGGCGAGCACCAGGACCGCCTCGAGCCCCTCGCGCAACAGGATCACGAGCGCGCTCGTGAAAGTGGTGGTGGGAGAGAGCCGCGCCGCGTCCAGGCGCTGCCGCGCCGTCTCGAGCGAGGCGAGGATGGTGCGCGCCTGCGCTTCCACGTCGCCCCGCGGGGCGCGCGACTGGATCAGGGTGCGGTAGCGCAGCATCTCGGCCTCGACACGGCCCTTGAGCCCGTTGTCGACCGCGCTGAGCGGCGCCTCGACCAGCTCGAAGCCCTCGAGGTAGCTGGTGACCGCCAGCCGGTGCGCCGCGGCCTGGTCGCCCTTCCGGTAGGCCTCCAGGCTCTCGCCGAGCGTGCGGGCGCTGAAGTCGATCGCGGACTCGCGCCCACTCGCGAGCGCGCCCGGCTCGCTCTGCAGATACGCGAGCACCGCCGCCGCGTCGCCGCCCGCGCGCGCCGCCACGTCCTTCGGCGTGGCCATGACCAGCGTGCGCAGATCCCGTAGGTCGCCCTGGCCGATCCCGCGCTTCCACAGCGCGGCGCCGCGCTCGCGGGCCTCGGGGCTCTCGGAGAGGGTGCTGACGTAGAAGGCGAGCCCCCAGCGCTGCGACTCGCTGAGCGCGGTGAAGCCGGTCATCGCGGTGCCCTTGATGCCCAGCGTGATCGTGTTGTACAGGCTGAAGAGGCTGTGCTGGCCCTGCCGGGCGGCGTCGGTCAGGTCCGCAGGATGCGGGTTGAGCCCCTTGGCCGCCGGCCCGTCACCTCGTCCGGCTGCACCGTGACAGACCGCACAGTTGCTCGCGTAGTCGAGAGCGGCGGCCCGCACGTCCGGTGCCTGCCGAGGCGCGACCTGCACCTGGTAGAGGTCGATGAGGCGCCGGCGCAGGTCGCCCGCGATGGCGGCCACGTCCTCGGCCGGGCGCTTGTCGCGGACCGCGCTGGCCAGACCTCCGGCGGTGGCCTCGAGCGCGGCCCGCTCCGGCCGGGCCGGCAGCGCCGCGATCATGCCCTTGACCGACGTGGCGAACTCGACCTGCTCGTCGTACTCGCCCTGGTCGCGGACCTTGCCGTCCTTGACCGCGCCGGGATAGTCGACGGCCAGGTAGTCGAGCGCGTGGAGAATGGGCGCAAACGGATCGGGCTCGGCCGACGCGCCCGCCGTGATCAGCGTGGCGACCGTGCCGAGCGCCAGGAGCAGGGGAATCATCACGGGCCCGCCCTTCGCGAGCGTCTGAACGAGCATTCCGAGCTGTGACACGAGGACTCCGAGGGGGCGGCCGGGGTGGAGGGTTTACTTGGTCAGGATCAGCTTGTCCGCCTTCGTGATGTGCAGCCGGTATTCCTGGCCCCGGTGCACGATGACGACCTCACGCTGCCCCCGGAACAGTTCGCTGCTGACGATGCGATGGGCCGTACGGGAGCCGGCGTCGCGGCGGGCGGGCGGATCGCCCAGGTCGTCGATCACGTATCCTCTTCCTTGATCTGCTGCGAGAGATAGTGGGGCTCGCCTACCTGCTTGATCAGCTCGAGCTGCGCCTCGATCCAGTCGACGTGGTCCTCTTCGGCCTTGAGGATGTCTTCCAGCAGATCGCGGCTGCCGTTGTCGCCCAGCGCGCGGCACGTCTCCACGCCCGCGTTCAGCGCGGCCACCGCCACCCGCTCGAGCTCCAGGTCCAGGCGAAGCTGCTCGGGCACGGTCTGGCCCACGTTCACCTTGCCGAGACGCTGGACGTTGGGCACCCCGTCCAGGTAGAGGATCCGCTCGATGAGCCGGTCGGCGTGCTTCATCTCACCGATCGATTCTTCGCGAACCTTCTTCCACAGCCGCATGTAGCCCCAGTTCTCGCACATGCGCGCGTGGATGAAGTACTGGTTGATCGCGGTCAGCTCCGCGGTGAGGACGTCGTTGAGCAGGGTCACCACCTGGTCGTGCCCCTTCATGGCGCTCCTCCGTGAGAACCGGCTCGGTGCCGAACTGGCTCGAAGAGTTAGTGGGATGCGGCGGCGCCACTATAGTGCCTCTCACGGGTGCGCTCAACCAGGGACTCGATGAGATCGCAGCAGGCTTGGCAGTCGCCGCCTGCTCCGCACGCGGCCTGGACCTGCTCCACGCTGTCCGCGCCGGCCGAGATCGCGGCGGTGACGGTGTGGTCGGAGACGCCGCGGCACAGACACAGGATCATTCGGCTGCCTTTCCTTCCGTTGTTAGGGCCCTACCAGACCGCGCGTTAGGTATACCTAAACGGACGGGCACTGTCAACCGCAAGTTTGGGGGGCGGAGGGTAGGCGGGGGGAGCTACAGCACGTGCAGCCAGGGGCGGGCGCGCAGCGAGCCCTCTTCCCAGAAGCCGCTGGCCTGCAGCTCGTCGAGGGCCTTGGCGGGATCGTCACCACGCATGACCGCGAGCGTGAGGCCGCCGGGGAAGAAGCCGCCGAAGGCCATGCGCCCGGCGCCGCGGGCCTCGATCAGGGCGAACGAGGCCATCTCCACGTCGGGGGCCACGCCTTCCACGATGAGGCCCGGGCGGGAGCCGTCGGTCACGAGCGGCGCCAGCTCCCAGGGCTCTAGGAACTGGGCGAAGCTCCGCGACGTGTAGCTGGGCCATGCCCCGCCGGTGAAGTACGGGTCCTCCTCGACGAGGGTGCGGAGCGCGTCCGGCTGCGGCACGCGGTAGAAGATGTCCGCGCCGCGGCCGTCGGCGCTCGGGCCGCCGCCGATCACCAGTCCCCCCGCGCGCAGCCCGACGAGCCGCTCGAGGTGGGCCTTGCGATGGGGCTCGCGCTTCTGGACGTAGTCGTCCGCGGTGGCGATCGCCACGTGGTAGACGATCACGGCGTCACCCAGCCGCCCGCGAACGGAACGACCTGCCCCACGAAGAAGTCGGCGTCCTCCGAGGCCAGGTAGACCGCCAGCCGCGCGGATTCCTCGCCTCGCGCGAGCCGCCCGGCGGGAATATTCTTCAACATCCGTTGCATTTTCGTCGGGTCGGCGGTGAGCGTGGGCGGGAAGTAGGTCGGGTTCTCGACGTAGTTCTGGGCGATCGCGTTGACCTGGATGCCCGAGCCCGCCACCTCGCGGCCCACCGCCTTGGTGAGGCCGTTGACGCCGGCGCGCGCCGCGGTGTACGCAGCGTAGTTGGCGAGCCCGGGGAAGGCGGCGGCGGACGACATGTTGATGATCTTGCCGCGCCCGGCCGGCCGCATCACCCGCAGCGCGGCGCGCAGGCAGAAGAAGGGCTCGTCGAGCAGCCGCGACATCATCTCGCGCCACGCCGCGTCGGTGATCTTCTCCACCGGGCTGCCGGAGGGCGGGTGGGCGTTGTTGTTGACGAGGATGTCGAGGCGACCGAAGCGCGCCACCACCGCGTCCACGATGCGGTCTGCCTCTTCGGAGCGACTCAGGTCCGCGTCGAGCCGCAGCACGTCGCGCCCCATGCGCTCCGCGAGCGCGGCGAGGGGCTTCAGCGCGTCCTGGTCGCGGTCGTGCAGCGCGACGGAGGCGCCCTCGCGGCAAAACTCCTCGGTGATCGCGGGCCCCATGAAGTGGCTCACGTTGGTGATGAGGGCGACCTTGCCGGTGAGTTTCATGGGCCCGAGCCTACTCGGGGCTTCGCGGCCACGCAAGGGCGTGGTACCGTGAGTGGGCGGTGAAGGGAGGTGCGGGGCCCGTGTCGGAGCGTCTGCTCGAGTCGTTCAAGGCCCGCTACCCATTTTCCCTCGACGAATTCCAGCTCCAGGCCATCGCCGCCATCGTCGACGGGAAGTCGGTCATCGTCTCCGCGCCCACCGGCTCCGGCAAGACCCTGGTGGCCGAGTTCGCGATCCACGCCGCGCTCGACCGCGGCCGCCGCATCGCCTACACCACGCCGCTGAAGGCGCTCTCCAACCAGAAGTACGCCGACTTCGGCCGCCAGTTCGGGCCCGAGAACGTCGGCATCCTCACCGGCGACGTGAAGGTCAACGCGCGCGCGCCGGTGGTGGTGATGACCACCGAGATCCTGCGCAACATGTTCTACTCCGGCGGGCTCGACGGCCTCGACACGGTGGTGCTCGACGAGTGCCACTATATGGGCGACGAGGGGCGCGGGACGGTGTGGGAGGAGATCATCGTCAACTGCCCGAAAGACGTGGCGCTGGTCGCGCTCTCCGCCACCGTGCGCAACGTCAACGAGATCGCGGACTGGATCAGCCTCGTGCACCGGCCGATCGTGGCCATCATGCACCCGCACCGGCCGGTGCCGCTCCAGTACCTCGTCGCGGACCTCTCGGGTGAGATCCACACCTACGACGCGGTCCGCCAGGGCAAGGTGCGGCTGCTCGGCGAGGAGCGCGAGGGCGGCTACAACGACCGCGGGCGCTGGTACACGCGACGGGTCGTCGACCCCACCGTGATGCTCGACGAGCTCGAGAGCCGCGGCTGGCTGCCCGCGATCTACTTCATCTTCAGCCGCGCCGGCTGCGAGCGGGCGATGGAGACGGTGCTCGCCGAGGGCAAGCCGCTGCTCTCACGGGAGCAGCAGCGCCAGGTCGACCAGGCGATCCGCGAGCAGGTCAACGAGAACCCGACCATCGCGGAGTCGCCGCTCAACCAGACCATCTTCCAGGCGCTCGGCATGGGGGTCGGGCTGCACCACGCGGGCATCCTGCCCACCGTGAAGCGCTTCATCGAGCTGCTGTTCGAGCGCGGCCTCTGTAAAGTCGTGTTCGCGACCGAGACCATGTCGCTCGGCATCCACATGCCGGCCAAGAGCGTGGTGCTGCAGTCGCTGACCAAGCGCACCGACCGCGGCTTCCGCAGCCTGACCCACAACGAGCTGACCCAGATGGC
>JACXTT010012181.1_pt1 | contig 11421 bp, 15 predicted proteins | sample 9270951 | NCBI WGS metagenome assembly JACXTT01 (sample SAMN15532306, study PRJNA645909) | rock metagenome | isolation source: weathered quartz diorite | place: Puerto Rico | collected 2017-06-21 | reverse complement strand
CGAGCTGGGGCGGAATACGATTCATCGCATTCTGCTGCGGCATGATCGGGTGCATCCCGAAGACCGGCATGAGCCGGCAGTGGAGCGGTTCGAGCGCAGCGCGCCGAATGAACTGTGGCGGCAGGATAGTCAAAAAGGCTGTTACACACAATGCAGCGAATGGGTCGAAACCAGGTATCCTCCCCAGGACTCGTCGATCATGGGTTGGGTGTTGAACTCTGTGGCTTCGACCGTCTACAAAATCACCCACAGCACTGTGATAAAAAACCAGAAATGCTGCTTATGTGCTTGAAAGAATTGGTCGGGGAGAGAGGATTTGAACCTCCGACCCCCTGGTCCCGAACTTGGGGGCGTGGAGCTGATTTTGTTAATATTCAATCATTTGAGTGGTGCTTCAACCGTCTCAGTCTTACTGGATCACGCCAGTTTGGGTCTAATGTAAACCCTTCAACTGCAACCCTAGCCAGGGTGTCAACCCAGATTGGCGCTGACCTCTGCCTCCGGTAAGTCGGCAAACCTTACCTTCGGATTGGTTCCTGCTTGTCCGTGATCCGACCGGCATCGGCGACAGAACCGTCGGCAACACATTGACGAGATGGCTGTTGAAGAGTGTGCCCTTGAACAAACGCTATTCGTCCCCTGAACGAGCAGCACGAGATCACTACCTTCCCAGAAACCGAATGCGGCCTGTGAACGAGCGTCCCGTGAACCCGCTGAAGGTCAGGAACTGGGGCGAGTCCACGTCGTTGTTCACGATGCCATAGTTCCTATGACTGGTGAGGTTGTCGAATCCTCCGCGGAGCGCCCAGTAGAAGCCGAAGACGTGAAACCGCTTTTCCAGATGTGTATTCACAGTGAAGTACGACGGAAAATGCAGGAACGCCGGAATCGTCTGCGTGCCCGGCAGCGGTGCGAGTTGCCGCTGATTGTCCACGAGATAGAACGGGAAGCCCGTCCGGTACTCCGTGGAGTATCCAAGGTCGAAGCCTTTGATCAACGGCAGAAATCCCCAGGAGAGAAAACGGTTAGGAGCGTCCCAGGCGTAGGGGCCGGGCTGCTGCGTGCTGAAGACCGGGTTGTCGACATTGAAATCGAGCACCTGGCTGGAGTGGGACTTCGAGCGGATGTACGAGCCCATGACCACATGACCCATTTCGAAGACGCGGCGCAGGTTGATCTCGAAGGAATCAAAGTGGTCCTCGCGCCGGTTTTGAAGTGGGAAGTGGGCAGTGTAGTTCTTCACACCCGGAGGGCCGAGATCCACGGGATTGACCCAGTTGTAAGCGAAACCATTGGTGCCACACTTCTCGATGAACTCCGCTTTTAGATAGACCTGCCATCCAAGTTTCTGCTCTAGTCCGAAGCTCCAGTTCAGATAGCGCGGGGCTTCCACGGTCGCACGACTAATGGAAAAAACGGAAGTGACCGGGCCAGAGGTCAGGATACCCACCGGATCATAGAAAAAGTCCGTGCGGGTACCCGCATCGGGGCGGGCGAAGAGGAAAATCGGGGTCGCATCGTGGAAGACGCCTATTCCGGCAGAAAACTTGGTGTTTCCAGATTGATTCAAAACGTAAGTCGCGGCCAACCGCGGGGAGAATAGCAAACCGCGGACGATTTCGTCCCAGTCGAAACGGAGTCCAGCTTCCACCAAGATGCGATTCGTGATCAGCCAGCGGTCCTGCGCGTATCCGGTGAATTCGGCGGTGTGCCGTTCGCCAACCGCTGGGCCGGAGAACTCGGAATAACGCGAGCACGGGGAAGGGGTCGGGGGAGCGACTCTGCACCCGCTCTCGGGCAGCGGGTCGACGGTTCGCAAATACGAGATCGGTTGCCTCTGGAAGTTGAAGTCGTAACGCAGGCGATCGAGGTCCACGCCAACTTTGAACTGGTGATTGCCATGCCAGTCCAGCGGTTTGAAAAAGAGATTGGAATAGAGCTGCCAGCGGTCGGCTTGCGTGTGCGCACTTAAATAGTAGTTGCCTCCAGCGGTGTCGGGGTTGAGGAAGTAGGGTTCGGTACCACGCGAAACCTGGTCGAGATCGTAGCGGTTGAATGCCAAGCCCGTTTCGAGAAGCTGGCCGCTGGAGAAATAGTACTGGTCTTTGAGGCTGGCCTGGTACATGGGCTCGGTGACAGCAGGCGTGCTGTTGGGCGGATTCTGGGCCGACATGCCGGCGTGTTGATCGTGGGCGTAGTTGTAGTTAAAACTGGACGTGAAGATGTTGCGCGCGCTCACGTTGCCCTGGACCTTGAACAGATTGCCAACGCGCCAGTACACATCGTGATTCATCTCGGGCGGCAACTGTTTCTCGATGATGTTGTCGTACTCACCATCTGCCGCTTCGAGAAACCACAGGCGTCCTTTGGTGATCGGCCCGGAAAATGTGAAGCGCGGATTCACTTTGTCAAAGATGGGACCGTTCCTGTTTTGCACGGAAGGGATGAAGTCTGTCACGGCAAAGCGGAAGTGGTCATCGCCGGTGGCGGTATTCAATTCGAGCACGCCGCCAGAATTCTTTCCATACTGAGCTGAAACACGGCTGGTCTGAACGTTGATCGAGCGGAAAGCGTCGGTCGAGATGCGCAGAAGCAGCTGCCCATTGGCCGGCTGAGTGACATTGAAACCATCGAACAACACTAGGGTTTGGTAGGTTTCCGCGCCCGTGATGTGGGGCTGGCGGTAAATGTCGTTGACCACCTGCGGAATGTAATTCAGGACGTTGCGATAATCGCGGGTGACGGGATAGGGAAGATTGATGACGTCCAAACCGCTAATCTGTTCTTGCGCGTTGATCTGTTCCGGATTGATGGCAGGCCTCGAGTCCACAACATCGACCACCTCGCGCACCTCACGCTGATGCACCAACACCAACTCAATGCTCGAGATCTGGTCGAAATGAAGATCGCTGGCTTCGGCGGCATAAAAAGTTTCCTTCTCGACCCGAGCTTTAAAAAGTCCTGCGCCAGTCACGGGCAGTGTGCATACGCCGGCAGCGCCGGTCTGGCAGCGGAGCGATTGCGATCCGTCGGATGTGGTGAGCGCGACCCGGGCGCCCGGGACCGGAACACCGTTTTCGTCCACAATGGCAATAATGATGTGCTGCTGGACCTGAACTTGGGCATGGGCGCAGACCAGAAGCCAGCCCAGAAGGACGATTCGGCACTTAGGTACGCTCATGGCCGAGCGACGGAGGCGCAGCTCTATTGTCTCGCACTTCGGTTTTAGCACGCCCGTCGTGTCGCAGGGAGGTCGGGTTCGATCACAACTGTGGGAGGAACGGCGACTGGGGCACCGCGAGGAAGCGGAGAAGTTCTATCGTGATCTCGGAGCACAAGGGGTGAGGGTGGGGATGGAAGCCAGTGGGCATGCCCGGTGGTTTGAGCGGCTGCTGGGTGAGTTGCAGTTGCCAGGGTGTGCAGTAGATCACCGTTGAAATGATTGGGCGTCCCGCTCCCCTTTGCCGGGGAGTTCGAAATAGTAATCATGATCGAGGTTGTGATCGAAGAGATGGTTGAGTCGGACTGAGTTCCTGACCGCAACGACTGCGAGCGAGCCTTGGATTGGATGGCAAATCTCAACGAGAGCGAAATGGCGCGCTCTTCGGAGTGCACGGGTTACTACGCCCGAAAAGAGCTTGACACCGCCGACATTGTTAGAGATGACGATTTTTCACCACTTGAGGTTGAGAGGCTTCTCGGGCAGCGGCACCGGATCGCGCCACCATCACGCAAAATCTGCGACCCGGATCTCCGGAAAAACCCCGAGCGGGAGCAAGCCTCTGTCGAGAGACGCAACCCCCCGTCCACGCCGCATTGTGGAGGGCAGCAAGTCATTCTAGCCACTATCTCAACCATACCCGGGGGACGGAATGGTCCCTCACTTTGCCGACAAGACGAGCGCCAGTACAACCAGCGCAGCCAACAGCATGCTCGCTATGAGCGAGAACATCGCCTGCAATGGGTGCGCCTGGAAATGGCGGCCTCGCTCTGTTCTCCAGTGCGTCGGGGTCCGCATGGCAGCCTCCTCCTGGCCGATCCAATCATATACCCCAAAAAAACATGGGAACACCTGCCACCTCGCCAGGGCTGTTGGGGCGATGTATGATCTGCTTCTCGGCAAAGGAGCACTGCCATGCCCATCCAGAAACTTAAGGAATTCCTCGATGGCTGCGATATCAAGTATGTCGTCATTTCCCACTCGGTGGCGTATACGGCTCAGGGAGTCGCGGCGCTCACTCACATATCGGGCAAAGAGTTGGCCAAGACTGTCATCGTCAAGATTGACGGGGCGCTGGCCATGGCCCTTCTTCCCGCCTCTTTGCACGTCGATCTATCGCGGTTGAGATCCGCTGCCAGCGCAAACCATGTTGCACTTGCTTCGGAGGGAGAGTTCAAAGAGCGGTTTCCGGACTGTGAAACTGGAGCTATGCCTCCCTTCGGCAATCTTTACGATATGCCCGTCTTTGCCGATGAGAGCTTAGCTCGGGACAAGGAAATCGCGTTCAACGCGGGCTCTCACCGCGAACTCGTGAGACTCGCCTGGGAAGACTTCGTGAGGCTAGTTGAACCCAAGATAGTCAGGTTCGCCGCCGGCAGTATCCATTCCACCGCGGCTTAGAGTCTGGCGACGCCCGGCCCCTCATAGACCAACGGAGCTGTAGCCGCAGAACGCATTTAACCCAGAAAATCCCTGACCCACAGCTCATGCAAGATCCGTGACCAAACCACGCAGAATTCGAGACCCAATCGCGACCAGCCACGCAGATCCGACAAGTTGAAAAATGGAGTACGATAACTCTGTTCGCCAATATGGCTTCATCCTATCTTCGCCACCGGAAGGAGGAGCCATGGGCCGTTCAGGTGAGACCAACCGGTTGCGGGGCTTCTGGAAGCCGATCTTTCCGGCAGTCGCACTTCTCTGTACTCTATCCCTCGTTGCGCAAAAAGCCCAGGAAACAAGCCCTCCCAAATACGACGTCCACACCGAGACCAAGATGAAAGGCACCGTCGAGGAAATGAAACTTCCTCCAAAAGGCAACGAGAAGGAAGTTGCTCACCTCCTGGTGAAAAGTGGAGCAGACTCCGTCGACGTATACCTCTGCCCGAAGTCCTTTCTCGACGACATGGGCGTGAGTCTCAGCAAGGGGGACGAAATCGCCCTCACCGGCTCAAAAGTTAAACAGGGCGAAGCCGACCTCATCCTCGCCCGCGAAGTCGTGAAGGGTAGTGACACCCTCGTCCTCCGCGACGACAAAGGCAATCCCGTCTGGAGTTGGCGCCGCTAACCGCTGTCTCTAGAAAATCGCGGATAGTCAAATACGATTACGTTCGGGTTTCTTGGTCGGTATCACCTCAAGAGCAGTGACCACATACCAATAGCAGCCTTGGGAATGGTTGTAGAACTCTCGAATCGAATACCCCGACGCCAACCGCTCGATGCACCGTTGCTTCGGCACAATGCGCTTGTTGCGCGCTACGACGAACGGCACACCCAAAAGGTGCATCTATCCTCCCATAAGAACGTCTGGACTTAGGAGTGCCGTCTTCGGCACCCCGAGAGGGGAAAAGGCCCGCCTTTCGCAGGCTTGTTGTGCTTGTCTCTCCGCATAATCCAGGTCGCTGGGAAACACCTATCCCTGGCTCTGATCGGCATCGCCCTCCTGTCCGCCAAAGAAAGTCATCGCCTCGTCATCGTCGATGTCTTGTGGGCGATCTACTATGGCAACCACTTCGTACTTGATACAAATGGCCTCACCGGCACTGATGTTCTCGGCAACCTCTTCGATGTCGCTTTCCGCTGGATTCCAATCACACCAGACCTCAATCCGAACCTTGTAATACGCCATCGGACCTCCTTCCTGGCCCGGGCTGTCTGCTCCCCGACTTCCGCTCCACCCTCGCGCGCTGTTTCACGCGCCTTCAACCCCTTAACCGGACTCGCGATGCCTTGGCGTCGTTTGCGTTGAGGACCGCGGGTGTCCTAAAGTCTAGCTGATGTCCGGCCTACCACCTCAGGTCCCGTGGAGGCGTTTCGTCGCCGTTCTCCGGAAGCTCGGCTATGCGCCGCAAAAGGGAAAGGCGGGTTCGGGACGATCGTTCTTTAACCCGAGCCGTAACCCAAATGTTGTCACATTCCGAGAGCCCCATCCCGGTCACAACGTGCGCCAACGAATGTTGCACGAATACCTTCGCAAGCTTAGTGTCGCCCCCGATGAGTTCATCCGGCGATTGAGAGACTGCTAGATCGGACGGGCAAATGATAGCTCGTGGCCATCCGGATCGGGCATGTGGAAATATCGTTCACCCCAGTAGGCGTCTCGCGGCCTTTCTGGATTAAATCCTCGTTCTTTCAGACACGTCCAGGACGCATCTACGTCAACCACATGGAAAATCACTCGCCCCCATTCTGTAGCCGGCTTGCCCTGTTCGAGATTCAGAATGGGATTTTTGCCGCCTTCCGTTCGAAGCGACGAAAAATAGGCCTCTTCCCCACCGTAGGTGATCTCGAGACCCAGCACGTCCCGATAGAACCGCACGGAAGCGCGCATGTTCTCCACCCGAAGCGTAATCGCTGAAATCCTCTCAACGTTCACCTGCACCTCCCAGTACCTTCTGCGCTGCCAGAGCCCACATCTCGCGACTCATTTTTACCCCTGCCATGCCGCTTTTGCCGTACCAATCCTCGCAAAATCCGAGTCCTGACCCTATTGTTGAACGCGCCCGACCCGAGGTCTAGAATTCATCTAAAGACTTTCCGGGGGAGGTAGCAATGCCCCACTACGAGTTCTACTGCCACGCCTGCAAGAAAACATTCTCGAAGATCTTAACGCTCGTCGACTATGAGGAAGGTGGGGTTGTCTGCCCCCGCTGCGGCAGCCATAAAGTGGAGCAATGCTGGTCCGTCTCCTCCGTTATCACTTCGAAGAAGAGCGCTTGAGAACTGAGTCCGAGCACTGCACCAAATTTGGGCAATTGACCGCGACAGAGAACAGGCGTACGGTGTTGCCATTCCGCAGGTAAACTTGGAGGTCGCGCCAGCTCCGCGACGTTCCTTTCACATTCCTACCACCGAAAGGAGTGCTTCCCATGTACACAAGAGTCGTCGAACTAACCACCAAGTCGGGAATGGCACGAGAACTCACCACCCTCATCAACGACAAAGTACTGCCGATTCTGAATAAACAGACCGGATTCGCTGATGAGACCCTTTTGGTATCGGATACAGAACCGAATCGTGTCCTAGCGATCAGTTTCTGGAATACCAAAGAAGATGCTGAGCGGTACCAGCAGGAGCAGTACCCTACCATCGACGAGATGATACGGCCTCACCTTGACGCAGACCCCGTGGTTCGGACCTTCAACGTCGATAGCTCCACCACGCACAAAATCGCTGCCGAGAAGGCCGCCTAAGAGGTCCCTTTCAATCGAGGTTTGAGGCACCATCGAAGAGCTCGTTAAGGAGGTCGACCCATGAAAACGCTGTTTATGGTCATTCTCGCGCTCGCTGTCATCCTTAGCATGACCGCGTTTGCGCAGTATCCATCCAAGGAGCCGGCGCAGAAAGATCAAGCTGCCCAAGCTCCGCTGAAGAGCGTCGACGGCACGGTCAAGGTAGACGGCGACAAAATCAGCTTCGTTGCAGACAAGGACCAGAAGTCCTGGGCCGTCGACAATCCTGAGGCACTCAAGGGCCATGAAGGCCACCATGTACAGGTGAAAGCCAATGTCGATCCTGACAAGGGCTCCATTCACGTCACGGAAGTCAAGATGCTGAAGGGCAGCGAAACGAAAAAAGAAGAGATGAAAAAATAGCTTCATCTCCACGTTGCACACATAGGGCGGCCCACAGCGCCGCCCTTTCTCGTCGAGCCAGCCCGCGTATCCACCGTCGACGTGTATCTCTGTCCCAAGCCCTTTCTCGACGACATGGGCGTGAGTTTCAGCAAAGGGGACGAAATCGCCCTCACCGGCTCAAAAATCAAGCAGGGCGAAGCTGACCTCTCAGTCGCCCGCGATGTCGCGAGGGCAGCGACACGCTCGTCCTCCGCGACGATAAATGGAACCCTGTCTGGACTGGCACCATTGAGTGCCATCTCTCGCTTCGGGCGCCAGAAATCCGACGTCGAGCGAGGCGAATAGAGCGACCCGCGCAATCAAGAAAGTGATCGCTCGCCAACCCAACGTGGTAGAGTCTATGGGTCTACCGAGAGAGCACACAGTTTGGATCGACGATCGGCATTGTTCATCCCCCACCCCAACTTCAGCGATGAGGTAAACCGCCACATTGTGCGGTCTGAAGTCGAGGGAGGCGTGTTCCTAGAAGACCTGTCACCATCCACTGTGCTGCAGATCGAGACCAAACACCATTCCTACATCGCAGTAGTCCTGGGTGGCAGCCAAGCGCTGATCTGCGGCCACCCCGAATACTGCCCGCGACCGGTCCGAGTAGACATTGCAGGTTCGACCTGGGGCGGCTCCATGCTGAAGTTGCGCTTCGTCGGCCGTGGCATGCATCTCGAATTTTATCACCCGAAGTATCGAACTCCGATTGTTACCTCGCCGATCCAGGAAATTCGAGAATGCCTGCAGGTGAGTAATTCGCGGGTGGCCGCGCTGGCGTAGGTCAGCGTGGGCACTCGTTCGTCGGCTTCACTTCCAGAGCCGTGACCACATACCAGTATCTGCCTTGGGAGGTGTTCTGGAACTCGCGGATGGAATACCCGGACGGCAAGCGCTCGACACGCCTCTGTTTGGGCACAATGTGCTGGTTGCGAGCCACGATGAAGACTTTGCAGTGAGCCACCATTGCCGAATGTGCATCCATGCTGCCGATACCCTGACAGGGAACGTTAACGAAAGTGTTGCAGAGTCGGAGCATCCTTGCCAAACGCAAAAATCTGATAGGAAGAAATCAAAAAACGCTAGGTCACTCGCCTCGGAGCCGACAATCAGAACCCACCAATCCCCAGGCTGATCCGAAACAAATGCTTCAGGACCACAACAATCTCCGCCCACACTCCCGCTCACAGCCCCGTATGGTGCATCTCCACCGTCACCGCCATCATCCGAGCTCGTCATCCAACAGGTGCAACGTTAGATTGGGTCGAAAAGCCAACTAACTCCGCACTGAAGGCCAAGCGCCTAAGAGCCTGAAAACACTGATTGTTCGGCCTGTCTTGCCCCGCAAGCTAATGCCGCACAAGTTCCAAGACGCTCGAGTTAGGAACAAAAGCTGCCCCGCCCTGCATCTACATCATTAAGCAGCTGTAAGTGCCTGCGGTGTTGCCTGCTCCCGGTCAAGCCAACGTATCGACCTGGCCAGGGGAGGAGGTGCGGGCAATGGAAAGCGCAAAATCCCCGGAGTCTCGTCCCTATTGGATCCGATATCTTGTCACGTTCTGGCGGGAGAAGAACTCAAATGGGCAAGGGACAACGTCCTTGTAGCCTTGTGTGTTCCCTCGCGCCTGGCCTAATTGTCGGCGGGATTAGTGCAGCTCTGAGCTACCCAAAATGGCGTGCAGTGGCGCAGGCGACTCTCCTCACCTACGGCGGATTGTTTGCCTTGTTCCTGATTTGGAGGCTGGTTGCCACACCTTTGGAACTGGATCGCGAGAGGCAGAGATTCATCAACGGATTAAGCAGGGAGTTTGTCTTTGCCACCTCCAAGTTGGCCGCGCTACAAGTCTCGCCGCCGACCGTCGAATTAGAAATATTGGAGATTCACGTTCAACGAGCATCCGCCACGCTCGCTCGCCACGCTCTCGACGTTCCCACCGATTGCGACATTTTTCTGCGGGTGAAACTGACGCTCCGCGAAACACGGCCGATTGAAGTCCTGGCATACGAACTAAACTGTGTTTTGCATGGCAATACCCTACGCGCGGATTATGCGGACGATATTCAGGACTGGGGACTGGTCACCGAGAAAAGGCCGGTTGGAATAGGAACGACATTTCACTACACCGTAACCAGGCTAACGAAGCTTGCGTACCGAGTAGAACAAAGAGGAGTACCGGTGGAAGGGTGGCTTCATTTTTGTGTCAACGGTGTGCATGAAAAGGAAATCGGAGCAACGGTGTACCGACTTACTGTTGTGACTCCGCACGGTGGAATCAGCACAGACATCGCGGGTGCCAAAAACCTAGCTGGGCTGGACGGCAGGCAGTTTCAGAAGATTCCGTATGCCTCCGGCGCCTCCCCTCACCCTGTCGTCACATGGTTCTAGGTTCGGTTGGAAAGACCAGTCCGCGAACGACCTGAGTTACAGGGGTATTGCGCACGCTCGGATAAGAACCATGGAGGTCCCTGGCGAATGCTTCGAGGCGCGCTCCCGTCACCCGCCATGTTTACGCAAGATACCGAGCTCCTTATCCGTTGCCCATATTGCGCATCGGGATCGGATTTCAGACCGCTCATTGCAGATCCGGGACGCCGCGCAGCTGAAGAAACTGACTGGTCCGTACCAGAAGAAGTACAAACCTTGGAAGCTCGATCCTGATCTCGGTCCCGTCTATGCGGTCGCCCCTCGTGTGGTCATTGGCTTTCGCAAGGAGGATGCGGTCGAGAGTGCAACACGTTGGAGGTTTGGGGATGAGCAACTGAACTTGATTCCTTCAACTCAGAATGGCTTCACCTTTTCTTGCGCCCGAAAGGGAAAGATTTCGGCGCAATTTCCGAGGTTCGAATCTGAGGGCTCTTGAATCCGGGCCGTGTCCGGGTCTAAGCTTTTCCCTAGTCTCGGGGTGGGGGCGGCACAGGTTTTTACCGTTTCCTCTGTCTTGGGTTCGGCCGAAGACGAACGGTGGCAGGCCGGGCCACGTTTCTCACCCCGCCACGACCTTCTTCCCGGTTGACTTCGGAAGGCGCGTCAGAACTCCCAGTCGTGTCGAAAGGAACTCTTTCGTGACTAGGGTTGCCGCAGAGAATATGGTCGTCGACTACGCAGCGTAAAGCGACCACCGGGAGAGTATCGAGCCGGCGAGGAGCGACCATGAAGACATTTCTGGTCTTGGTTGTTGTGCTTGCGATGAGCGCCTGCACTAATTCAGGGCAAGCGCCGTTGCCGGTGGAGTTGAAACACTTCCCTCTGGACAGCCTCGAAGGTGTGCGCGCGACCAGCGGAGTCAGCTTCGACCCGAAGGTATCGACTGATGGAAGAGGTTCCTTGCGAGTGGACGCGAACCAGGCGATGACCGTGCCGCTATTTGAGGTGACCGAGGTCAGCATCGAAAACGCGACCTTGCTGTACCAGGCCAGTTTGCAAACACAAAGCCTCGACGGAAAGGCCTTTTTGGAGATGTGGGTTCGGATTCCCGGCAAAGGAGAGTTCTTCTCACGTGGGTTGGATCGTCCAGTTACGGGCACCATGAGTTGGATGACCGCCGTGACTCCTTTTTTCCTCGAGGCGGGACAAAAGCC
>JACXTT010012180.1_pt1 | contig 11422 bp, 7 predicted proteins | sample 9270951 | NCBI WGS metagenome assembly JACXTT01 (sample SAMN15532306, study PRJNA645909) | rock metagenome | isolation source: weathered quartz diorite | place: Puerto Rico | collected 2017-06-21 | reverse complement strand
GCGGCGTCGCCCCCGGGGAGGCGATGCCGTGAGCGCGGTACGCCCTCCGGGCGTCGGGCCGGCCGGCGATCACCCGCTGCCGTTCCGCTCCGCGCGCCCCGAGCGCGCGGCCGACGAGGCCGCCGTGTTCCTCTACGAGGTGCTCGACGAGCTGCCGCGAGGAGCGCGCGTGCTCGACGCCGGCAGCGGCCCGGGCTCCTGGGACTACGCGCGCCGGCCGGATCTCGACATCACCGGCTTCGACGTCAAGTTCCCGCCGGGGCCGCCGGCGCGGCGGCCGGGCGTCCACGTGTTTCGCGGCGATCTCGCGCAACTGCCGTTGCGCGACGCGCAGTTCGATCTCGTCGTCTGCCACTACGTGCTCGAGCACGTTCGCGAGCTCGAGGCGTGCTGCGACGAGCTGGCGCGCGTGACGCGGCCCGGCGGCACCGTGTATCTGTCGGTGCCGCGCGCCGCGTCGTTCGACGACCGTCTCTACCGGTTTGCCGGGGTGTTCGCGAAGTTCGCGCTGCTCAAGCTGCGCAAGCGCCTCGAGCACCAGCAGCGCTTCGACCTCCAGGGCCTGCTCGACCGGTTCTACGGGCGGGGGCTCGAGCTCGCCGGCTACGCGCGCGTGCCGGCCGGCTTCTCGTGGATGAACGACGCGCGGACGAAGCCGCTGCAGGGCCCCTTCACCCGCTTCGTCGCGGCGCTCCACCGGGTCACCGGGATCGACCTCGGCCGCGACGCGAACTTCGTGCTCCGGCTGCGGCGCACCGGCGTGCGCGGTGTGCGGCGCGTCACCCACGTGTGCCGCGAGTGCGGGGAGCACAGCGTGCTCGAGGGCGCGCCGTGGCCCGATCGATGGACGTGCCCGTGGTGCGGCAAGCCGAATCCGCTCGGTCGCGAGCGGCAGGGGCCCGATCGTGCGTGAGCCGTTGAAGCGCCTCACCACCGATTCCGCGGTCTACGGCTTGGGGCAGGCGTTGGGACGAGCGGTCCAGCTGCTGCTCGTGCCGGTGCTGACGCGGATGCTGGTGCCTGCCGAGTTCGGCGTGGCCGAGCTGATCGCGGGATACCTGGCGACCGCGGTGCTGGTGCTGGTGAGCGGCATGGACGCCGCGCTCGCTCGCTTCTTCTACGAACAACCCGACCGCGAGGCGCGCGTGCGCATGGCGTCGACGTCGCTGGCGTTCCGGCTGCTCGTGTCGAGCGCGGCCGCTGCGACGTTCATCGCCTTCGGCGGACCGATCGCCGCGGCGCTGCTCCACGGCGAAGCCTACCGAAAGTACGTATGGCTCGGCGCCGCGACGCTGCCGTTCACGTTGGTCGTGCTGTTCTGCAACGACGTGCTGCGCGTCACGTTTCAGCCCGTCAAGTACATCGCGCTCAACCTGGTGCAGACGGTGCTCGTCACGTCGCTGTCGATCGTGTTCGTCGGGTCGTGGTTCCATCTGAGCACGGCCGGCGTGCTGTACGGACGACTGGCCGGCGACGCGCTGTCGTCGGTCGTGGGCCTGGTGCTCGCGCGGCACGCGCTCGGCCTGCGGTTCGATCGTGACATCCTGCGGCGCATGTTGGCTTACGGCGCGCCGACGATCCCCGCCGCCTGCGGGTTCGCGCTGATCGGCGGGCTCGACCGGTTCGCGCTCCAACGCACGCGCACGATCGAGGACGTCGCCACGTATTCGGTGGCGCTCCGGTTCCTGTCGGTCATGACGTTCGCCGCCTCGGCGTTCCAGCTCGCGTACGGACCGTTCGTGTATTCGCGCGCGCGCGACCCCGGGGCGTCGCGCTTGTTCGCTCGGGTGCTCGTCGGCTACGTCGCGATCGCGAGCCTGGGGGCGATGATCGTGGGACTGTTCGCGCCCGAAGTGCTGGGCGTGCTCGTGACGCGGGCGTACCGCCCGGAAGCCGCGGCCTTGCCCGCGCTGCTGCTGGCCTTTGCGGCGGTCGCGCTGGGTGCCTACACTGTCGGCTCGATCGGCATCGCACTCGCGCTCAAGACGCCGCTGCTCGCGATCGCCGCCTGGACTGGGGCGTGCGTCGCCGGGGCGGGACACGCGGTGCTCACGCCGCGCTTGGGCCCGGCCGGTGCCGCGATCGCCACGCTCGCAGGCTACACGAGCGTCGCGATCGTCACGTTCGTGCTGGCGCAGCGGGTGCATCCCCTGCCGTACCGCGGCACCCGGGCCGTGGGGTTGTTCGCGCTGGCGCTGGCGTTGGCGCTCGCGGCCGAGCGGTGGGCGCTCCCCGGGGCGTGGGGTGTGGTGGTGCGGCTGGCGGCGGTGCTGGGGTTTGCTGCAGTGTGCGTACGCGCGCGGGTGTGGACGGAACGCGCCGCGGTGGCGGAGCCCGGGCCGTCGCCGGCGGCGGAGACGCGGTGAGGTCGTCGCGCGGTGGAGCGCGCCGCCCGGACGGCGGGTGAGCGAGGAGAGCAGCGTCATGTGTGGAATCGCGGGAGCGTACGATCCGGTCGGACGGGTACCGCTCGGTCGTCTGCAGCGCATGTCGGAGCTGATGCGCCACCGGGGCCCGGAGGACGAGGGCATCGCGCTGTTCGACGCGCGCAATAGCCGCTCCTTGATCCTCGGCGGACCGGACACGCCCGAGGCCGTGTACGCGGCGGACCTGGGGTACACGCCGGGCCGGGGACGCTCCGATTCGCCCGGCCTGCTGCTTGGAATGGCCGTTCACGCCGGACTCGTGCACCGGCGGTTGTCGTTCCTCGACTTGAGCCCCGCGGGACACGGCCCGATGAGCGATCCCACCGGCGAGCTGTGGATCACCTACAACGGCGAGGTCTACAACTATCTCGAGCTGCGCGCCGAGCTGCAGGCGCTGGGCGATGAATTCCACACCGGCACCGATACCGAGGTGATCCTCGCCGCGTACCGGCGCTGGGGGCGCGACTGCCTGCGGCGCATGAACGGGATGTTCGCGTTCGCCCTGTGGGACGCGCGGCGCCGCGAGATGTTCTGCGCGCGGGACCGCTTCGGCGTGAAGCCGTTCTACTACCAGTGGGAGGACGGCGCGTTCACGTTCGCCTCGGACCCGCGCACGCTGGTGCTGTCGCGCGCACGCCCGCCGGCCGTGCATGCCGAGGCGGTGCTGGACTTCATCGCGCTCGACTGGGTCGATCACCAGCCGCCCACGTTCTTCGCCGGTCTGCGGCAACTGCCCGCCGCGCACTGCCTGGTGGTCGGTGAGTCGGGCATGGCGCTCTCCGAATGGTGGCGTTTGGATCCGTCCCGGCGCGCCGCCGGCACGCCGGAGGACTGGGCGCACGAGTTCGCCGACCGCTTCACCGACGCGGTGAAGATCCGTCTGCGCGCCGACGTCGAGGTGGGTTCGTGCTTGTCGGGGGGTCTCGACTCGAGCGCGGTGGTCACCACGGCGACGAACGAGCTCGGGCAGCCGATGCACGCGTTCACCTGCGCCTACGACGAGGGCCCGGCGTTCGACGAGCGGCCACACGTGCGCGCCGTGGTCGACGCCACCGGCGTGCGCTCGCACCTCGTGGTTCCGGACGGCGCCGATTTCTGGACGGCGTTCGACGCGATCACCGATTTCCAGGGCGAGCCGACGGCGGGCGCGGGGCTGTACTCGCAGTGGAAGGTCATGGAGCTGGCGCATCACGCCGGCCTGAAAGCGCTGCTCGACGGCCAGGGAGGGGACGAGACGCTGGCCGGGTACGGGCGCTACCTGCCGACGCGGCTGCGCGACCTGCTGCGCGCGGGACGGCTGCTCGAGTTCGCTCGCCTGTTCGGCCCGGTGTCCGACCGATTGGGAGCCTCGACGACGCTGGCTCTGACGTTCGAGCCGTGGCTGCCCGCCGCGCTCGTCGGAGGTCTGCGGCGTCGCTTCGGCCAGGCGAAGGATCGCGTGCTGTCGCCGATGGTGCGCGCCGCCGCCCGAGCGCGCGCCGCCGCCCTGCCGAAGCCGCCCTCCGCATTCGACACCGGGCTGCTCAATCATCTCGCGTTCGACACGCTGACCCGCATGCTGCCCTCACTGCTGCGCTACGAGGACCGCAACAGCATGGCGTTCTCGATCGAGACGCGGTTGCCGTTCCTCGATTACCGGCTCGTCGAGTTCGCGTTCTCGCTGCCCGACACGCAGCGGCTCGACGGCACCACGACCAAGGTGGTGTTGCGGCGAGCGCTCGCCGACCGCATTCCGCCCGCCGTGCTCGAGCGTCGCGACAAGATGGGCTTCGAGACGCCGGCGGACCTGTGGCTCCGCGGGCGACACGCCGCGGAGGTGCGGCGCCGGCTGCTGGAACCCGGGCCGTTGCACGAGTGGCTGGATCCGGTGGCGCTCGAGAACGAGCTGGACGACTATCTCGAAGCGCGCCGGGCGACGGGGCCCCAGGTGTGGAGGTGGCTGTCGCTCGAATCGTGGCTCAGGCGCTACGTCGTGAACCCGAGCTTCACCGCCCGTCCGGCGCCGGCGAGCTTCCCCGCGCAGCGCCTGTCGACGTTCGACGACCTGCGAGCGCCGGATTGGGAGACCGCGCCGGGGGCGGCCTCGCGCTGAGCCCCGAACGTGTGGACCTGCTCGTCCTGGCGGAGGTCCGCTGGGGGTATTTCCGCACCCGGAAGCAGTTCCTGCTGTCCCGCTTCCCCGAGCGCTGGCGCGTGTTCTACGCGCAACCGCCGGCATTCGGCGCCGACGACCCATGGGAGCCGCGGCAGGAAGGGCGCGTGACCTACTTCACCGTGCCGTTCCTCAAGCCCGGCACCACGAGCGTCGTCTACAACCGCGTGACCGACACCGCCGTCGGGCGCGCCGGGGTGGAGTGGTGGGCCGAGCGCTATCTACGGCATCGACTGTCGAGGCTCGGGGTGGACCCGAGCCCGGTGGTGCTCACCTCCAACATCTACTGTGCCGGGCTGCTTTCTAGGCTCCGCAAGAAGTTGGTATTCTACGACTTCAACGACAGCCCGTTTCAGTTCGCTCAGATCCCCTCGTGGTCCGAGGGTTACTGGCGCCGCACCCTGGGGCAGGTGGACACGTTCTTCGTGGTCTCCGAGTTCTACCGCCGGCAGCTCTCGCAGCAGACCTCCCGCCCGCTCGTGCTCTTGGGCAACGGGGTCGAGTTCGAGCATTTCGCCACCCCTCGACCCGAGCCGCCGGAGCTCCGGGCGCTGCCTCGGCCGCACATCGGCTACGTCGGGCTGATGTCTCATTTCCTGGACTTCGACGTGCTCGAGGCTCTGCGCCAGGCGCGCCGGGGCGGCACGTTGGTCTTGGTCGGGCCCGCCAGCCCCGCCACGGACGCCGCCGTCCGCTCGCTCGCCGCGCGCGACGGGGTCGCCGTAGTGGGACCGCGTCCCTACGCGGAGCTGCCGGCCTGGATCCAAGGGTTTGACGTCGGCGTGATCCCATTCCGGGCGCAGGATCCGTACGTGCAGGGTATCAATCCCAACAAGGTATATCAGTACTTGGCGGCCGGCGTGCCGGTCGTCACCACTCCCATGCTGGACCTCGAGCCCACCCCGCCCCACATTCAGTTCGCGGCGTCTCCTGCCGCGATGGCTTCGGCCGTCGGCGCCGCCCTCGACGCCCCGCGGGACGTTGGGACGGCGCGGGCGCTCGCGCGCGGGCACGACTGGGACGCGCTCGCCGTCTCGATGGTGACGGAGATGGAGCAGCGCATGGGAGCCGCGGTCTGAATCCCGCCCAGGGAACCCCGCGAATGAGCGAACGCAAGACCGCGAGGCGTGAGTCCGCGAAGCGAGACGCCGTGAAGCGGGGCGTTCGCAGCCTGAGCTCGACCTGGGCGGCCGTGATCCTGGCGCTGCTCGTCGTGGTGTTCTTCCACGAAGTCGTCTTCGGCGGCAAGACGTTCGTGTCACCCGACGCCGTCGCGCCGGCGGGCTTCGCGCGTATCGGCGAGCAGTCGCTGTACCACGACCACGTGTATCCGTTGTGGAATCCGTACGTGTTCCTCGGCATGCCCTCGTTCGCGAGCGGCACGTACAACCCGCTCATCTATCCCCCCGACTGGCCGGTCGCGGTGCTGCAGAAGTTCCTGCCGCTCCCCGAGCTGACGTGGATGCTGATCTACTACTTCGTGGCGGCGTTCGGGATGTTCCTACTGGCACGTGAATGGGGAGCGCGCGCCGAGGCGGCGCTGCTCGCCGGCGCCGCGTTCGTGTTCGCCCCCAACCTCGTGGCCGTGGGCTCGCACGGGCACGGCAGTCAGCTCGTCGACTCCGCGTACCTGCCCCTCATGCTGTGGCTCGCAACCCGCTGGCTGCGGCGTGGAGGGCTCGCGAACCTGGCGTGGCTGGCGCTCGCGGGCGGGTTCCAGCTGCTGCGCGGTCACGTCCAGATTTGCTTCTACACCTGGATCGCGGTCGTGGGGTACGCGGTCGTCTACGGCATCGCCGCGTTGCGCGATCCGGCGCGACGCGGCGCGGCCGTGCCGCGCGTGCTCGGCGTGTTCGTTGCCGCCGGCCTGGCGCTCGGACTCTCCGCCTTCTACAACCTGCCGCTCAGCGACTACGCCCGCTACTCGATCCGCGGCTCTCACGAGGGCGGCGGCGTCGGCGTCGCCTACGCCACTCAATGGTCGCTCGGACCGATCGAGCTGCCCTCGATCGTCGTCCCCGGGTGGGTGGGGTTCGGCGGCTCGACCTATTGGGGATCGATGCCGTTCACCGACTACCCCAACGTGTACGTCGGCCTCGTCACGGTGCTACTGGCGCTGCCGGCGTTCCTGGCGAACGGCGCGAAGCGAGTGTTCGCGCTGCTGCTCGCGGTGCTGTCGTTGCTCATCGCGTTCGGCCACAACTTCCCGCTGTACGGATTCCTGTACGACCATCTGCCACTGTTCAACAAGTTCCGCGTGCCGGTCATGATCGTCCTGCTGTTCCAGCTCGCGGCGGCAGCGGGGTTGGCGTGGGGCTGGAGCACCTGGTGCGAGGAATCGCTCGACGCGAAGCGCGCGCGCGCCCTGGATCGCTTGCTCGTCGGCTCGGCCGCCGTCTTCGGCCTGGTCCTGGTCGCGGCGCTCGTCGCGCGCGGCGCGCTGGAGCACGCCTACACCGGGATGGTCGTCGCGCGGCGGAGCCTGCCGGGCCAGCCCTACCCCATGGAGCTGGCCGAGCAGGCGTGGAACGGATTCGCGGGCGACCTCGTGCGCGCGTGCGCGCTCGGGCTCGCAGCGCTCGCGCTGGCGTGGGCGGTGCGCCGCCGCCGGCTGTCGGCGGCGGTGGCGTCGACGGGGGTGCTCGTCCTGCTGCTGATCGAGCTGTGGCCGGTGAGCACGAGGGTGATGGCGACCGCCCTCGGCGAGCCGTCCCAGCGCGACGCCGAGCTCGGCAAGGACGACGTGGTCGAGTTCCTGGAGAAGGCCGGGCCGCCGGGATCGTTTCGGGTGATCCCGTTCCAGGAGTTCAAGAGCAATCGCTACTCGGGGTTCGCGATCGCGACGGTGGGGGGCTACCACGCGGCCAAGCCGCGCATCGTCCAGGACCTGCTCGAGCGCAGCGAGACGAATCCACCGATGCCGACCTGGTGGCCGCTGCTCAACGTCCGCTATGTGGTTTGGCCGCAGCCGATCGACGCGCCGCCGTGGCTCAAGCTCGCGTTCCAGGGATCGCAGGTCGTCTACGAGAACCGGTTGGCGCTGCCGCGCGCCACCGTGGTGGGACACTACACCGTGGTGCACCCCGAGTCGGCGATCCTCGACTCGATCACCACGGCCAGGCGGGACCCGGCCGATCACACCTACCTCGCTGTCGATCCCGGGCTGAGGCTGGGGAACACCGCGGGGGCGACGGCGAACGTGACGTCGTACCGGCTGAACCAGGTCGTCGTCGACGTCGACACGCCGGCTCCCGCGCTGTTGCGGCTCGCCGACCTGTGGTACCCGGACTGGGTCGCGCGCGTGGACGGCAAGCCCACGCCCATCCTGCGCGCCGATTACCTGCTGCGGGCCGTGCCCGTACCGGCGGGCCACCACCGCGTCGAGTTCCTCTTCGAGTCGCCCGCGATGAGACGCGGGCTGCAGCTGTCGATCGCCAGCCTGATCGCGATCCTGGCGCTGTTCGGGGTCGCGCGAGCCATGCGTCGCAAGGGCGGCGCGGCTCCCGGGACGGCCTGATGGAGAAGCTCATCATCATTCCGACCTACAACGAACGCGACAACATCGACACGATGCTCCGACGCATCATGGACCTGCCTTACGGCTTCGACGTGCTGGTCGTCGACGACGGCTCGCCGGACGGCACAGGCGACGTCGTCGCGCGGTGGACTCGGCGCGAGCCGCGCGTCCACCTCCTGCGGCGTCCGGGCAAGATGGGGCTCGGCTCGGCATATCGGGACGGCTTCCGCTTCGCGCTCGCGAACGACGCCGAGCTGATCTTCGAGATGGACGCCGATTTCTCGCACGACCCCGACGCGCTCGGGGGGTTCCTGGAGGCCGCCGAGCAGGCCGACGTCGTGCTCGGGTCGCGCTACCTGAACGGCGTGTCGGTGGTGAATTGGCCCCTGTCGCGGTTGTTCCTGTCGTACTTCGCGAACGTCTACACCCGCTGGATCACCGGCCTCCCGGTGCGTGACGCGACCGGGGGGTTCAAATGCTTTCGGCGCCGCGCGCTCGAGTCGGTGCGACTGGACCGCGTGAAGTCCGACGGCTACGCCTTCCAGATCGAGATGACCTTCAAGTGTTGGCGCAAGGGGATGCGCATCCGCGAGATTCCGATTCTGTTCGTGGATCGGCGCGCGGGGGTGTCGAAGATGAGCCGTCATGTCATCTGGGAGGCCGCGGGCATGGTTTGGCGGTTGCGTTTGGTCGACATGCTCGGCCGGTTGGAGTGATGGTGTGCGGCGGTTCATTGGACTCGTGATCCTGGCGGCGCTGCTCGCGCCGCGGGCGGCGCTGGCGACGGGAGCCTGGCAGACCTACCTGCGCCCGACCGTGTTCGGCGAGGTGCTGGCCGAAGCCGACACCGTTTGGTGCGCGTCGGGGGACGCGGGGTTGCTGCAGTTCACCCCGTCGCGCCGCACGTTCACGTCGTTCGCGCGCGAGCCGAACGCGCTGGCGAGCAACCATCTGAGCGCGCTCGCGATCGATCGTTCGCGGCGGCTGTGGTTGGGCACGTCGGGGGCCGGCGCGAGCGTGCTGTCCGCCGATCGCAGCGCGTGGTCGCTGGTCAACGTCTTCGACGGCCTGCCGTCGGATTCCGTGACCGTGCTTGCGGCGGAGGGGGACACGATGTGGATCGGCACCACGGCCGGGTTGGCGCTGTGGGACGGGCGCCAGGTGTCGGGGGTGCTTCCGGACGGCGTCAATCCGTCGCCGTTCGCGAGCAACGACATCACCGGCATCGTCGTGCGGGGCGACACGGTGTGGGTCGCGACGGGCGCCGGGATCTACGTGTCTCGGGTGTCGCAGGGGCTCTCGGCGTGGGGGACGGCGAACGCCGGCCTGGCGTCGCTGGCGATCGACCGCATGGTCGCTGATGCCGCCACGTTGTTCGCCCTGGACTCCACCGCCGTGCACCGCTGGGACGCGCCGTCGAACGCGTGGCAGGCCACGCCGAACATCGGCGGGGTGTATTCGCTCACGGCCGCGCACGGCGGCGTGTTCGCCGCCGCCGACTTGGGCCTGTATCGCTGGGGCGGCACCGACTGGACTCCCCTGAACGCGGCGCTGGCCACCTCCCACGACAGCCCGCTGGTGATGACGGCCGACGAGTCCGGACGCGTCTGGGCGGCGGGGCGCCCGGCCAGGTCGCGCAACATCGCCGGAACCGGGCTCTACGGCCAGCCCGCCGGCGGGGCCGGCGCGTGGACCTTCGACCTGCCGCCAGGCCCGCCGAACAACAATTGCGTCAACCTCGACCTCGAGGGCGACCGCCTCTACGCGACGACGTTCGGCAAGGGCATCGGGCGCCTGCAGTCCGGGAACTGGACCCTGTGGGTTCCGTCCCCGGTGGGCGACACCAGCTCCACGCGATTCTTCCGCCCGCTGTTCCCGTACACGATGCTCATCGACAAGCAGAGCTTCAAATGGTTCCTCTGCTGGGCGCCTTACTCCCTGACCGCGGCGGGGTGCGTGCCCGACACCGGGATCATCGAGATCCTGACGGATTCCGGGGTCGATCGGGTTCGGCACCACCTGCTCGGGCCGCAGCCCGACAGCGCGCGCTGGTCGTTCGGGGCCGCCTCGACGCTCGACTCCATGGGCGGCCGCTGGTTCGGCCTCTCGAGCCCGTGTGGCGACCAACCCAATCTGCACCCCGCGGGGCTGCTCTACTTCAAGACCGACACGGACGGCGGCGTGAACTACAGCAGCGCGAACGGGAACGCGGCGCTGCCGAGCGATCTGGTTCTGTCGCTCGTCACCGACGGGCACGGCCGTATGTGGATCGGGACGGCGGGTGGACTGAGCTACAGCGATGCTCCCGGCACCGGTCCGCCGGACGTGAAGACGGTGAACAACACCGACACCTACGAAGTCCACGGGCTCGCGGTCTACGGTGAGGTGCTGTGGGCGTTCACGAACGACAAGCTCTACCGATACGGGGTCACGACCCTCAACGAGAACGGCTACTACGATGTACCCGGGCGGCCCGCCGGGCTGGCGATGCGGCCCCTCGACATCGGGCGCGACGGCACGGTGTGGCTCGGCACGGTCAGCGGCGTCCGCGCCTACCGCCCGACGGGAGGCTTTGATGACTACACCACTGCGAACTCGCCGCTCGCCGACGACGAGGTGCGCTCGATCCGCGTCGATCGCCGGACCGGCCAGGTGTGGATGGCGACGGCCGGCGGCATCAGTCGCTTCGATCCCGGCTACGTGCCGGCGACGGTGCGGCTACCGTCGCTGTCGATCACCATCTACCCGAATCCCATCCGCCAGACGGCGATCGGCGTCCCGGTGCGCCTGATCGGGAACGGCGCCGACTACGTGGGCGCGATCTACGACCTCTCGGGCCGTCGCCTGACTCGGTTCGAGGTGCGCGGCAACCGGCGCGTCGTGTGGAACGGACGCGATGCGAACAACGAGCTGGCGCGTCCGGGGATCTACTTCCTGCGCGCCGAGTCCGGCGGCCGGTCCGCGGTCGTGCGGCTCGTGCTGCTCCGCTAGACCGCCGCGTGCGCACCCGTCCCGCGCGACCCGGGGGAGACGAGGCGTGAAAATCGCCACGCTGTCCAGCGCGGCCGTGGTTCACACGCTACGCTGGGCCGCGCATTTCCGCGCCCGCGGCCACGAGCTGCGGGTGTGGTCGCTCGAAGATGGGCCCGCGGAGCTCGGTGCGGAGCGGCTGCCGCGCGCGCCGCTGCCCGGCGTGCTGCGTTACCCGCTCGCGGTGCCCGCGCTGCGCGCCGCGCTGGCGCGCTTCGCCCCCGACGTCGTCGACGCCCACTTCGTGCCGAACTATGGGCTCATGGCCGCGCTGTCCGGCCGCCACCCGTTCGTCGT
>JACXTT010012179.1_pt1 | contig 11423 bp, 8 predicted proteins | sample 9270951 | NCBI WGS metagenome assembly JACXTT01 (sample SAMN15532306, study PRJNA645909) | rock metagenome | isolation source: weathered quartz diorite | place: Puerto Rico | collected 2017-06-21 | reverse complement strand
GTCGACCAGGTCCGCCTCGACCTGACCGTGAGCGGCGCCGGCGCGAGCGTGATCGTCTACCGCTCGATGGCCAACGGCCGGTCGCAGCGGGTCGACGGCTGGACGTGCGAGACCGCCGGCCCGAGCTCGGCCTCCTTCGACCTGACGCTCGGCCCGTTCGCCGACGGTGGCTGGTACTGGTTCGACGTGATCGCCGGTGACGAGGCCGCGGTCATCGAGGAGGCCACCTGGAGTGCCGAGGTGCCTGCGGACCGCGCCGAGGTCGGCACCGTCACCGTCGGCATCACCACGATGAACCGGCCCGATTTCTGCTCGGCACTGGTGGCGCAGATCGGCGAGGACGCGGACGTCAACGCGCTCGTCGACGAGGTGCTGGTGATGGAGCAGGGCACCCAGAAGGTCGTCGACGACCCCGGCTACGCCAAGGCCGAGGCGTCGCTGGGCGGCAAGCTGCGGATCATCGAGCAGGGCAACATCGGCGGCTCCGGCGGCTTCGCCCGCGCCCAGTTCGAGGCGCTGAAGAGCGACCGGTCGACGTACGTGCTGTTCCTGGACGACGACATCATCGCCGAGCCCGAGAGCATCCTGCGCGCGGTCACCTTCGGTGACCTGGCGCGTCGCCCGTCGATCGTCGGCGGGCACATGTTCAGCATCTTCGCGAAGGCACGCCTGCACAGCTTCGGCGAGATCATCGAACGGCACCGGTTCTGGTGGATGTCGCCGAAGTCCGCGGAGGTCGACTGGGACTTCGGGGCGCGCAACCTGCGCAGCACGCGGTGGCTGCACCGACGCCTCGACGTGGACTTCAACCCCTGGTTCATGTGCCTGATCCCGCTCCAGGTGGTCCGCGACATCGGGCTCAGCCTGCCGCTGTTCATCAAGTGGGACGACTCGGAGTACGGGCTGCGCGCGCAGGCTGCCGGCTACCCGACGATCTCGCTGCCCGGTGCGGCCGTGTGGCACGTGCCGTGGACCGACAAGAACGACGCGCTCGACTGGCAGTCCTACTTCCACCACCGCAACCGCTTCGTGGCGGCGTTCCTGCACTCCCCGTTCGAGCACGGCGGTCGGCTGATCTGGGAGAGCCTGAACCACCAGCTCAAGCACCTCTTCGCGATGCAGTACTCGACCGTCGAGCTGCGGCACCTCGCCCTCGAGGACGCGCTGGCCGGACCGGAAGGGCTGCACGGCGTCCTGGGTTCGAGGCTCGGCGACGTCCGGGAGTTCCGCACGCACTTCGTGGACGCCCAGCTCTCCGCCGACCCGGATGCCTTCCCGCCGGTGCGGAACTCGGCACCACGCCGCAAGAGCGACACCTCGATGATCCCCGGCAGGGCCTCGCAGCTGATCTCGGCTGTCACGGGAGGCCTGCGTCAGTTCCGCGGCACCCGTCCCTTGTCCCGGGAGTTCCCCGAGGCGAACATTCCGTCGATGGATGCGCGCTGGTACCACCTGGCCACGCTCGACTCGGCGATCGTGAGCATGCCGGACGGGACGTCAGCGGCGTTCTACAAGCGTGATTCCGACCAGTTCAAGGACCTGTTCCGACGGACCATCGAAATCCACGAGCGGCTCTACCGCGAGTGGCCCGTGATGGCGCGCAGGTACCGTGATGCACTGGGAGAGATCACCTCACCCGGAGCCTGGGAACCCACGTTCGAGGCGTCGATGAAGGATGTGCGATGAGGGCTGCAGACAAGGCGGGTCAGCAGGCTGAGGCTGACGAGCGCGGACGGCGGAAGGACGCTGCCCAACGGGCACGCAACCTGATGGCGCAGAAGTCCGACTCGATGCCGGTGGTGGCTGCCCCCGACATTCCCCGGCAGATCCGGATCGTCAACGCGGAGCTCGTCGATCCCTCCCCGAACGGCGGCGTGGTCGAGGTCCTCCAGCAGCGCTACCTGCTGCGCCTGATCGTCGTCCGCCAGCTCGCCCAGCAGTACGCCGCCTCGGTGCTCGGCCTGATGTGGTCCTACATCCAGCCGGCGATGCGGTTCGCGGTGTACTTCTTCGTCTTCGGCGTCATCCTCAAGACGCACCAGGGCGTTCCGAACTTCGCGCTGCGGCTGTTCACCGCGATGGTCTTCGTGCACTACTTCACCGAGACCTGGAACGGCGGCACCCGGTCGATCTGGCAGAACCGGAACCTGGTGCTGAAGATGCGCGTCCCCCGCGAGATCTTCCCGGTGGCGGCGATGCTGGTCTCGGTCTACCACACCGGACCGCAGGTGCTGCTGCTCGTGGTCTGCTGCGTGATCGTCGGCTGGCACTTCTCGTTCGCCGCGATCGGCGCCGGCCTGCTGGGGCTGGCGATCCTGACGACCTTCTCGATGGCGATGGCGCTGTTCTTCTCCGCGCTCAACGTGATCTACCGCGATTTCCAGAACATCGTCCAGACGATCATGCAGTTCATCCACTTCCTGGTGCCGATGATGTACTCGTACTCGGTCGTCCACGAGCTCGGCAAAGCGCATCCGGCGCTGTACCAGCTCTACATGGCAAATCCGCTCGCTGAAGCCGTCCTGCTGATGCAGAAGGTCTTCTGGGCGCCGACGGTCTCCGACCCGCGCCTGCTCAAGCCGATGTTCCCGTCCGACCTGATCAGCCGCGGCTGGATCACCCTCGGTGTCTGCCTCGTCCTGCTGTACCTGTCGCAGAAGTTCTTCTCGCGGCTCGAGTCCAAGTTCCCGGAGAATCTCTGATGGCCGAATCGATCGTGCTGGACCACGTCACCAAAGACTTCACCATGCACTACCACCGCACGATGAAGCAGATCGCGGTGGCGACGGTCCGCGGGCTGCCGCTCAAGGAGGAGTTCCAGGCGGTCAACGACGTCTCGTTCACCGTCGAGCAGGGTGAGGCTGTCGGGCTGATGGGCCTCAACGGCAGCGGCAAGAGCACGCTGCTCAAGCTGATCAACGGCGTGATGCGCCCCGATCACGGCACCGTACGTACCCGCGGCCGGATCGCCGGCCTGATCGCCACCGGCGCCGGGTTCCAGCCGCAGATGACCGGCCGCGACAACCTGTTCCTCAACGGCGCCATCCTGGGCATGAGCGAGGCCGAGCTCAACAGCAAGTTCGACGAGATCGTCGAGTTCGCCGACATCGGCAAGTTCCTCGACACCCCGGTCTCGCACTACTCCTCGGGCATGTTCGCCCGGCTCGGGTTCTCGATCGCCATCCACGTCGACGCCGACATCTTCCTGGCCGACGAGGTGCTGGCGGTGGGGGACCGGCCCTTCAAGCGCAAGTGCCTGGCCAAGATGCAGGAGATCCGCCAGGGCGGCACGACGATCTTCTACGTCAGCCACGCGGCAGCCTCGGTCCGGGCCATGTGCGACCGCGTCCTGGTGCTCGAGTCCGGTCGCCTCAACTTCGACGGCCCGGTCGACGACGGCATCCGCTACCTCCAGTACGACGACGATGACGACGAGGTCACCATCGAGGGCATGGCCGACGAAGAGCTCGGAGCCGATATCTAAGCCTGCGCAGCCCCGGGCCGATTTCCCTAATCCATGGGAAATGGATTTAATAACACCGTTGTAATTCACTAATTACAGGTTTGTAATTAGCAGAGAATCCTTGGCAAGCGCATGTTACTGGTGTGATTCTTGGGACTCGTGTGAATCCTTCCCCTCACATGGAGTCCAGGAAAATGCGTCTGACCCGTGCTCGTTTCGTCACGATCTGCCAGCAAGGCATGGTCACGGCCCTCGTGGCTGCCGTGGGCATGTCGGCGGCCGGTGTGGCGACCCTGCAGATCGTCGCCCCCGAGGCCCACGCGCCCGGGATCGGCCCCGGTTCGCTCGCGCCTGCGGTCAGCATCACCGAGGCTCCGGCAGCGACTGCGCCGGTGACTCCGACCGTGCGTGAGGTCAAGGTTCTGCCACGTGCACACTCCGCGAACTCGGCGGGCGCTCGGGCTGCGAGCGCGTCGACCAGCGTGAAGAAGGACGGCGGGCTGGTCCTGGCAGCGCTGTCGACCCCGGCAACGGTGCACGGGTTCGGCACGGTCGGGGTCACCTGGAAGTCCGGCACCCGGCTGTCGGAGAGCGCGATCCTGGTCCAGGTCCGGACGGAGAAGAACGGGGTCTGGTCCGGGTGGACCAAGGCGGCGTACCACGACGACCACGGGCCGGACGCCGGAACGGTCGAAGCGGCGCGCGCCAGCCGGCCGGGCACCGACCCGGTGGTGGTCGGCAACGTCGACAAGGTGCAGATGCGCGCCGAGACGCTGACCGGACAGGCACCGGCCGACCTCGAGCTCGCGGTCATCGACCCGGGCACCGGCACGGTGACCCAGCAGCCGGCCGCGATCGACACGTCACGACTTCCTGCCAGCGACCGGAACGCGACCAGCGCGCCGCCGATCGAGTCCACGGCAGGGTTGGGGGAGTCCGGCACGGTTGCGGGTGATGGGGGCGTGCCCTCCGAGGAAGCACCCGCAACCGGACCGGCCTCGACCAGCGGCGACACGGCCGCGCTCACGGCGATGACCCTGGCGCCGAAGCCGATGATCTACTCCCGCGCGCAGTGGGGTGCCAACGAGAAGATGCGCGACCCCAGCTCGCTGCACTACGGCACGATCCAGACCGGCTTCATCCACCACACGGTCAACGCGAACAACTACACGCCCGACCAGGTCCCCGCCCTGATCCGCGGCATCTACGCGTACCACACCCAGTCGCGCGGCTGGTCCGACATCGGCTACAACTTCCTGGTCGACCGCTTCGGCCGGATCTGGGAAGGCCGGTACGGCGGTGTCGACCGTGCCGTGGTCGGTGCGCACACGCTCGGCTACAACGAGTACTCGTTCGCGATGTCGGCGATCGGCAACTTCGACATCGCCCAGCCGCCCCAGGTGATGCTGGACGCGTACGCCAGCCTGTTCGCCTGGAAGCTGTCGCTCTACAACATCCGTGCGACGGCGACCCACCTGTGGGTCAAGGACCGGTACGTCGACGCGATCAACGGCCACCGCGACGTCAACCAGACCGAGTGTCCGGGGCGCTATCTCTACGCCAAGATCCCGTCGATCAGGACTGCTGCCCAGGCGATCCAGGACAAGGCGCAGATCCCGCCGGATCCCGTGAACCGCACGATGATCCCGCCGCCGTCCGGACTGCCTGCGCCGACCACGAAGCCCGGACCGGCGACGACGCAGCCCGCTCTGACCCTGCCGCTGCGCACCAGTCTTGCCGGCTCGCCCTGGCCCGACCTCCTGGTCAAGTCCTCGAGCGGCGCGATCCAGGTGGTCCCGACCAACGGCATGCTCGGCTACTCCCCGCCGATCGTCAGCGCCGGAGACTGGTCCGCGTTCAACCTGATCGCTGCCGTAGGCGACGTGACCGGTGACGGTCGTTCCGATGTGCTGGCGCGCAACCAGAAGTCCGGGATCGCGAAGGTGTTCACCGGCGACGGACTGGGTCACGTCACCCGCCAGGGCATCATGGCGACCCGGCTGTTCATGAACGTGAAGTCGATCGCCGCCGCTCGGGACTTCAACGGCGACCATCTCAACGACGTCGTGGGGGTCGATCGCACCACCGGCTACCTCGAGCTGTTCCGCGGCCGCGGGCACGGCGCCTTCGCGCCGCCGGTCGTGCTGAAGAAGAAGTGGCCCTTCACCCAGGTCATCGGCGTCGGCGACATCACCGGCGACAAGCAGGGCGACCTGCTCGCCCTGCTCGGCAACAGCATCTACCTGGTCGCGGGCAAGTCGGGCGGGACCGCGCTGCAGACGCCGGTGCGGCTGACCACCTCGACCTCGCCGGTCGGTGCCTTGCTCGGGTGGGGCGACCTGACCGGTGACGGTCGGACCGACCTGATGCTGCGCGACACCAGCGGGCTGACCCGAATCCTGGCCGGCAACGGCGGCGACCAGTTCGGCCAGACCTACGGACCGTTCCGCTCCTTGGCCGGTCTGCGGCTGCCGTCGCTTGCGCCGATGGTCGGCAGTGCGGCCGCCGACCTGGTCGGGCGCAACGCCGCCGGTCAGCTGGTCGTCGTGCAGAACAACGGCCTGACCAACACCGGGCAGCGACTCCCGTCGAACCTCAAGGTCCCGGCCGCGAGCCAGGTGCTTGACGTGGGCGACTGGAACCGCGACGGCAAGAACGACGTGGTGGTCCGGATCTCGGGCGGCAACCTGCTCGTGCTCTACCCCGGACTGGGCAACGGAAAGTTCGGCCAGCCGCGATCGCTCGGCACCGGCTGGAAGAGCATCACGCACCTGACCGCTGTCGGTGACGTCACCGGCGACGGCTATCCGGACCTGATGGGGTCGGTCGGCACCGGACCGCTGCTGATCTTCCCCGGGGCCGGGACCAAGGCCTTCAAGGCCCCAGTACTTGCCCCGCCATCGTTGCGGACCTTCAACCAGATCGGGAGCGCCGCGTGGTCGCCCCGGGGTGCTGCGTTCGTCTCGACCGACGGCTCGTTCGTGCCGTTGGCAGGAAGCGATGTGGGGACCGCCTTGCGGGCGGCGAATGGATCAGTGGCTCCGGCCTACGACACCTACGTCGGCGTCGGGGACGTCGACGGTGACGGTGTGCCGGACGTGCTGGCCAGGGAGAGGGGAACCGGCACCATCTGGTTGCTCCCGGGGAAGACATCCGGCGGGTTCGCCCCCCGGGTGTGGGTTGCAAACGGGTTCGCCGGCTATCAGCTGATCGGCTAGGCCGGATCAGCTCGCCGCCCGCACGGCAGCAGTGGCCCGCTCACTCTGGGAGTGAGCGGGCCACGTGCTGTCCTCCGCGTTCGCGACCAGTACCAGCGAGCCGCTGCCGGTGAGCAGTCCGGCGAGCAGCCGCTGGCCGGCCTCCGAGAGCGGGTTCACGTCGGTGATCACCCGACGGTCGTCAGCGGCCTCGTCCAGGTCGGCGGCCTCCGACGTGCTGAACACGTCTCCCTGGCCGGCCCAGAGCTCACCGTGGTCCAGGACGCCGTCGGGAAGTGGTTCGGGGAAGCGGACGGCGAACGGGCGCAGCGAGCACGCCATCGTGGTGGCGGCGCGCAACGTGGCGCTGCGCCCGATCCCGTCGGGCCCGACGATCGCCACCGGGGCCGTCGGATCGAGTCCGAGTCCGGACAGCCAGGTCGCGCCGAGGAAGACGGTGCCGAGCCAGTGCGGCGGCAGGTCGACGGCCAGGTCGTCACCGGGATCGAGCATGAGCTCGTCGGCGTACAGGTTGGCGGTCTTGGAGACCCAGTTGGCCCAGGTCTTGACCGACAGCTCGGTGCGTTCGCCGGTGGCGTCGTCGTAGAAGGTCACGAACGGCTGTCCGGGGTCGGAGGCGAGCCGACGGGCCAGCAGGTCTCCGAACGCGGTCATCCGACGACCTTAGTCAATGCGCCGACGGGACGGCTGGGAGGATACGCAGCATGGATGAGAAGCGCTCTGGTGATCGCCGTGACGACCTCTGGGCCGTCGTACCTGCGGGTGGTGCCGGCACCCGGCTCTGGCCGTTGTCACGCGCGGGGTCGCCGAAGTTCCTGCACGACCTGGGCGGCACCGGGCGGACCCTGCTGCAGGACACCTACGACCGTCTCGAGCCGTTGGTCGGCGACCGGCTCCTGGTCGTCACCGGGGTGGCGCACCAGGACGCCGTACGACGCCAGCTCGACGCCCTCGCCGCCGACCACGTGATCGCCGAGCCGACCCCGCGCGACTCGATGGCCGCGATCGGCCTGGCCGCGGCCATCATCGAGCGCACCGACCCGGATGCGGTGATGGGGTCCTTCGCGGCGGACCACGTGATCGCCGACCCCGAGGCGTTCCGTGCCTGCGTCCGCGAGGCCGCGGACGTCGCGCGCACGGGTGCCCTGGTGACGCTGGGCATCGACCCGGACTTTCCCTCGACGGCGTTCGGCTACATCCGTCTCGGCGAGCGGCTCGCGGACTTCCCGACGGCGCGTTCCGTGGCGGCGTTCGTCGAGAAGCCCGACGTCGAGACCGCCACGGCCTGGGTGGCGACCGGGGAGTACCGCTGGAACGCCGGCATGTTCGTCGCGAAGGCCAGCGTCGTTCTCGACCTGCTCGCCGTCGAGCACCCCGACCTGGCTCGCGACCTGCGGGTGCTGGCCGCCGAGCCGGAGCGGATGGACGAGCTCTGGCCGACGCTGACCAAGATCGCCATCGACCACGCCGTGGCCGAGCCGGCCGCTGCCGCCGGGCGGGTCGCGGTGGTGCCCGGCTCGTTCGGCTGGGAGGACATCGGCGACTTCGAGGCGCTGGCCGACCTGCTTGGGGACGCGGGCGTCCGGGTGCTCGGCGACCCGAGTCTGGTCGTCGCGCAGCAGAGCTCCGGTCTGGTCGTGACCGGGGAGCGCACCATCGCGGTCCTGGGTCTCGACGACGTCGTGGTCGTCGACACCGGAGACGCGCTGCTGGTCACGACCACCGCTCACGCGCAGGGCGTGAAGGCGATCGTGGAGGCCCTCAAGGCCTCGGGTCGCTCAGACCTGACCTGACGCGTCCTTGATCACGGCGCTCCGCCCTCGGGCGAATCGGTGTTCGGGTACTTCGTCACGAACTCGCTGATCACCGCACCGCTGGGCTGGCCGCAGTACTTCCAGACGCCGAGCTGTTGGTTGCCCGATCCGGTCCAGTGGGTCATCGCGACGTGCATGCCGGACGGGAAGGTGCCACCGTCGGTCGACTTCCACGGCAGCACGTTCACGTAGGTGGTCGTGTTGGTGTACTTGTCGGCGAGCTGCTGGAGAGCCGTGTACGCCTTGCTGCCGGCCTTGATGGTGTCGTCGTACCAGATCAGGGTGTGGCCGTGCTCGAGGCTGTGCACCATCCGCTCGAGCTCGGGGCGGTCGGTCGGCGTGTAGAAGTTGCGGTACTCCGAGGCCGCCAGGAAGTTCGGCCAGTGCTGCCCGAAGGCCGGCGGGCTGTCGGGGTAGTGGATCACGGTCCCGATGGCGACGTGGTTGCCGTTCACCCCGGACTGGCTCAGCCCGGTCGGTGCCTTGGTGATCAGGTTGCCGCACGAGGCGGCCGAGGCGCTGACGCCGATGTCGGCGAACTTCCGGTCCGCGGCCGCCTTGTTGGCGTTGTTGGTGCTCACCAGCGACCAGATCGCCGGGACGAGCAGGCCGATCACGATGAGCACGCAGACACCGAGGATGAGCGTGCTGCGGGCACGCTCCTTGCGGGCCTGCTCGGCGCGCATCTTCTCGACCATCGCACGTCGTTCGACGTTCTTCGGGTTCTTCTTGGCCACGGGAATGCTCTCTGTGTCGGCGACTCGCGGGGGCGGATCCGGGGGAAGTCTACGAAAGTGGCGCAAGCAGTGTGGGCGAGTCCACGGATCCGCCCGCTCGGACCTGCCAGGCGTGCGCGAACGCCAGGGTGTGCAGCCGGACGTCGGGTTCGCAGGCAACGCTGATCCCGTCGGCCACCTGCTGGGCGTCGAAGCCGCACTGGGCCAGCGCGATCAGGAGATCGCCAGGAAGTGCGGGTGCACCGAACGCGGCGCCGTCGGTCCCAGCGAGCGCTGCGGTGACGGCTTCGCGGCTGCCGAGTCCGAACATGTCGGTCCCCAGCTCGCGGACCAGGCGGCGTGCCCCCGGGCCGTGCTCCCCAGGTGGCAGGACTCGCATGCTCAGGCCACGCACCAGGGTGACGGGGCGTCCGCCGAGCTTGCCGCTGGCGAGCTCGGCGAGGCACACGATCTCGTCGGCGACCGCTGGTGCCGTGACTGCGAGCTCGTTGCCGTAGGCGTCGGTGCGTCCCTCGAACTCCTCGAGCGGTTCGATGCCGGCAGCTCCGATCGCGATGTCGGTCTGGCCGTGCCGCCAGGCCCGACCGGCGGTGTCACTGATCAGCACGGCCACGTTGGCTCCGGTGCGAGCGTGCACCTCGTCGCGCAGGTGCCGCGCGGTCGCGTCGGGGTCGACGGGCAGCAGGACCAGCTGACCCGGCGCGACGTTGGAGGCATCGACGCCGGCGGCCGCCATGATCAGGCCGAGGTGGTTCTCGACGATGCTGGTCGGGCCGCGTCGTGCCACCAGGCGCACCGTCTCGGCACGGATCGTGGCCTCGCGGTCACCGGTGAGCAGGCGACCCTCGGCCTTGCTGACGACCTTGCTGGTCAGCACCACGACGTCGCCGTCGACGGCGTGCGCGACGAGCAGGTCGGCCAGGTCGGTCCCCGGCACGATCTCGCCGATCCCGTCGGGTGCGTACGCACTGAGCGTGACGCCGGCGGGGACCCCGGAAGTTGTCACAGGCCGACCAGGTCCAGTGCCGCAGCCGCCATGGCTGCGGTGGCGTCGTGGTCGGTCATCATCAGCGGCACCGCGCGGGCGGCCAGTCCGGCTGCTTCGATGCGCGGCACCAGCGCGGCGTCGACCTCGTCGACCAGCCAGCCGTCCAGGATCCCGTCGCGGCTGCGCGCTCCGTAGTGCTCGGCGACTCCGGCTGCCGAGACCTCGACACCGATGATCCCCAGCAGCTGGCGCGCCATCCCGCGGACGTGGTCGTCGCCGACGATGCCCGAGACGCCGACCACCGGTGCGCTCGTGGTGCGCACGGCGTCGCGGACTCCCGGCACGGCCAGGATCGTGCCGACCGACACGACCGGGTTCGACGGCGGCACGATCACCACGTCGGCCTCGGTGATCGCCTCGATCACCCCAGGGCCGGGCTTGGCCTCGACCGCGCCGATCGGCACCACCGAGTACGCCGGAACGCTGGCCTGGTGGCGGATCCAGTACTCCTGGAAGTGCACGGCCTTGCGCTCACCGGTCTCGGGATCCTCGATCGCGACGTGGGTCTCGATCCGGTCGTCCGACATCGGAAGCAGGGTCACTCCCGGCTGCCAGCGCTTGCACAGCGCCTCGGTGACCGCGGACAGCGGGAAGCCCGCGTCGAGCATCTGGGTGCGGACCAGGTGGGTGGCCAGGTCGCGGTCGCCGAGACCGAACCAGGTCGGCTCCACGCCGTACGCCGCCAACTCCTCCTTGGCGTGCCAGGTCTCGTCGGTGCGTCCCCAACCGCGCTCGGGGTCGATGCCGTTGCCGAGGGTGTACATCACGGTGTCGAGGTCGGGGCACACCTTCAACCCGTGCAGCCAGAGGTCGTCGCCGGTGTTGGCGATCACGGTGACCTGCGTGCTCGCGGCGGCGCCGTTCCGCTCGATCAGACGCAGCACGCCCTGGAGGAAACGAGCCCCGCCGACGCCCCCGGACAGCACGGTGATCCGGGACGGAAGGGGAGCGCTGGCGTCGTTCGTCATGGCAGCAGTGTGGCTCGTGGCGCCAGCAGCGATGCGCCGACCCCGCCCACCGGGCCGTCAGGTGCGCACGGTAATACCAGACCGGGGCTTGACTTCGTGGGTACGACAGGCATGTAATCACATCAGTGTGGTTTTCAACTCCGACTCACGTCGGTGAGGAAGATCACCCTCACAC
>JACXTT010012178.1_pt1 | contig 11424 bp, 11 predicted proteins | sample 9270951 | NCBI WGS metagenome assembly JACXTT01 (sample SAMN15532306, study PRJNA645909) | rock metagenome | isolation source: weathered quartz diorite | place: Puerto Rico | collected 2017-06-21 | reverse complement strand
CCTGCATCTACCAGTTCTTTCAACTCTACAAGGGCAAATGGCGCTTTGCCTCGCTGCCTGACCTCAGCAACATTTTCCGCGCCGTGAGTGTGCTGGCGATCTCGTTGCTCGTGCTCGACTACGTCCTGGTCGCCCCGAATATCCTCGGCGCGTTCTTCTTCGGCAAACTGACGATCATTCTCTACTGGTTCCTCCAGATGTTCTTTCTGGGCGGACCACGCATAGCCTATCGCTATTTCCGCTATTCGCGCACGCGCCAGCACGCGATGGCGGACAACTCGGCCCCCATCCTGGTGCTGGGGCGAGCGGCCGATGCAGAAGTTCTGCTGCGCGCGATCGAGAGCGGCGCCGTCAAGAAGATCTGGCCGGCGGGCATATTGTCGCCGTCGCCGGCGGACCAGGGCCAGTCGGTGCGCGGCGTCTCCGTCATGGGGACCCTCGATGATCTCGAATCGGTGATCAGCGATTTCGCGACCCGCGAGCGGCCGATCGCACGCATCGTGCTCACGCCCTCGGCATTGGATCCGACCGTGACGCCGGAAGCGATCGTGATGAAGGCCAAGCGGCTCGGTCTCACGGCGAGCCGGCTCCCGTCGCTCGACGAGGGCGGCGAGGCGCTGCGCCTCTCGCCGGTGAAGGTCGAGGACCTGCTGTTGCGGCCGAGCGTCGCGATCGACTATCGGCGGCTCGAGCGTTTCGTGGCGGGCAAGTCGATCGTGGTGACCGGCGGCGGCGGCTCGATCGGCGGCGAGATCTGCGACCGCATCGTCACGTTCGGTGCCGCGCGCGTGCTGGTGATCGAGAATTCGGAGCCGGCGCTGCACGCAGTGCTGGAGGCGCTTGCGATCAAACAGGCGAACGCGGCGATCGAGGGGCGGCTCGCGGACGTACGCGACCGCGCGCGCATCACCACGTTGATCGGCGAGTTCAAGCCCGACATCGTGTTCCACGCCGCCGCGCTCAAGCACGTGCCGCTGCTGGAGCGCGACTGGGAGGAGGGGGTCAAGACCAACGTCTTCGGCACCGTCAACGTGGCCGACGCCGCCGGCGCCGCCGGCGCCGCCGCCATGGTGGTGATCTCGACCGACAAGGCGATCGAGCCGGTCTCCGTGCTCGGCGCCTCGAAGCGCTTCGCCGAGATGTATTGCCAGGCGCTCGACAGCGATCTCGGCCGTCGTGGCGACGCCGGCAAGCGAGCGATGCGGCTGATTGCGGTGCGGTTCGGCAACGTGCTCGCCTCGAACGGCTCGGTGGTGCCGAAGTTCAAGGCGCAGATCGAGGCCGGCGGTCCGGTGACCGTCACGCATCCAGACATGGTGCGCTACTTCATGACCATCCGCGAAGCCTGCGATCTCGTGGTGACGTCGGTGAGCCACGCGCTCGGGCCGGAGCGATCCGAGGTCTCGGTCTATGTGCTCAACATGGGCCAGCCGGTGAAGATCGCCGAGCTTGCCGAGCGGATGATCCGCCTGTCCGGCCTCGAGCCCGGCCGCGACGTCCGGATCGAGTTCACCGGCATCCGGCCGGGCGAGCGGCTGCATGAAATCCTGTTCGCCAACGAAGAGGCCAATACCGAGATCGGCATCCAGGGCATCGTTGCGGCGAGGCCTGCGAGCCCCGGCATCGAGGCGATGCGGGCCTGGCTGGCGACGCTCGGCCAGGGGCTCGCGGGCGAGGAGCGCGACGCGATCTATGTGGCGCTGCGCGACGCCGTGCCGGATTTTCGCGGCGAGGCGGCCTGAGCCGCGGCGCCGGAAACCGTAGTTCCGCCAGGGATTAACCGGGCTCGGAGAGCGCGCTTGTTTGCGCCTTAGGCGTCGTTCATGCTATGAACGATACAGCAACAAACGCAGTCAGCATGACACAGCCGCCCTCGAAAACCGAAAAGAAGTCCGACGACACCGAAGCTTTCGACGAGACGCTGCTCGGCGTCCTCAACGTCGTCGAGCGCGACGCGCAGACCTCGCAGCGGCTGATCTCGCGGGAACTCGGCGTCGCGCTGGGGCTCGCCAATGCGTATCTGAAGCGCTGCGTCCGCAAGGGCTTCATCAAGATCAGCCAGGTGCCGAAGCGGCGCTACGCCTATTACCTCACGCCGCAGGGCTTCGCCGAGAAGGCGCGGCTTACCGGCGAATTTCTGTCGGCGTCGCTGTCGTTCTTCCGCACCGCGCGCGAGCAGATGTCGGAAATCCTCGCAAGCTGCGCCAAGAATGAATGGCGCCGCGTGGCGCTCGCCGGCGCCTCCGACCTCGCCGAGGTTGGCAGGCTCTGCGCCTTCGATCACAAGATCGAACTCGTCGGCGTGATCGACGCGCCGCAGGCCGGCACGAGCTTCCACGGCCTGCCGGTATTTGCCTCGCTGAACGAATGCAAGCCGGTCGATGCCGTGATCGTCACCGGGCTGATCAAGCCGGAAACCATCGTCGAGGCGCTGGCGCAGGACATCGCGCCGGAGCGGATTCTCGCGCCGCGTCTCCTTCGGCTCAAAACGCCGCCATCGCCGGAGCGCAAGGTCGCCGCTGAATGACCCGCTGGTACGCCGCCTATACGCATCCGCGCAAGGAAGATGTTGCGACGGAGAATCTCGCGCGGCAGGGTTTCGACGTCTTCTTCCCGCGGTATCTCAAGCGAAGGAGCCACGCGCGCAAGGTCGAGCAGGTGCCGGCGCCGCTGTTCCCGCGCTATGTGTTCGTCGGCTTCGACGCGCTCGACTCGACGTGGCGCGCGATCCGCTCGACGCGCGGCGTGATCGACCTGGTGCGCAACGGCCTCGATCCGGTGCCGGTGCCCGACGCGATCATCCAGGAGATCCGGCGGCGGCAGGACGAGAACGGCCTGGTGCTGCTTGGCAAGAACCTCAATCTTTCGGACGGCGACACGTTCCGCATCGAGAACGGCCCGCTGTCCTCGCATCTGGCGATCTTCAAGGCCAAGCGCGACGAGTCCCGCGTCATCGCGCTGCTGCGTATTCTCGGCCGCGAGGTCACCGTGCAGGTGCCGATCGCCGCAGTCGGCCCGGTTTATTGAGGCGAGACTGCGGCGCTAATCCCAGCGCGTCGCGATGATGTCGCCGGGATTGCCCATCACGATCGAACCGTTCGGCGCCGAGCGCCGCACCACCGCGCCGGCGCCGACCACGACGTTCTGGCCGATCTCGACGCCCGGCAGGATGATGGCGTTGGCGCCGATCCAGGCGCCGCGGCGGATGATCACGTCCTTGGGCGGCGCGAAGCCCTGCTGGCTGATCGGACGGCTGGTGTCATAGAACTTGTGGGTGTTGGTGTAGATCTGGACGCCCGAGGCGAGGATCGCGTCGTCCTCGATTACAATCACGCCTTCCTGCTCGCCCGGAACGTTGTGCGGATAGCCTGCCACCAGCATGGTGCCAGGACGGATGATCACGCGTGCGCCGATCGAGATCTTCGAGCAGCCCAGCGCATAGGCGCCGGGGCGGAACACGGCGTCTTCGCCGAAGGTGCGAAACTTCCGCCGGCAGAGCTTTTCCATCAGGCTCGGGAAATGCAGCCGCCAGTGCGTCAGCGGAATGTCGGGCCCGATCCGGTCGGTGGTCGACCAGAACCGGTAGCGCTCGGAAAGCTCGGCGAGGAAGCCCATGCTCAGTCCCGGCCCCGGACGCGGGAGGTGGGCTCGCTCGCGCGCGCCGCGACCGGCGCGCCGTCCGGCGTCACGTCATACCCCGAACGCCGCACCTCCATGGGAAGCTCCACCTCGGCGAAACTGCCGAGGTCGAGCTGCCACGCGGTTTCGCCGCGTGCATCCTCGGCGATCTTCGTGAAGCCAAGTTTCAAGTAGTGGTCCTTGACCATGGCGTTGCGATCGGTCGGGATGTAGCGGCCGCGCAGTGAGGTCATCCCTGCCGCACGGGCATGCCGCGCGATCTCCTGGAGGGTCGCGAGTTCCACCCGGCGGCCGAGCACGCGGCAGCTCATCAGCCAGGTGTCGATGTCCCAGGCCTCGCCGGCGCGGCGGCAGATGATCACGCAAATCATGCCGTTGTCGCCGAAGCGGTCGGCGAGCCTGATCTGGAGCGTAAAGACATCCGGGTCCTGCTCCAGCTGTGCGATGTCGAGCACGGTGTAGCGCCGGGTGGTCAGGTTGAACTGGTTCGACTTGTTGATGAGCTGGGAGATGCGCTCGCGTCCGGTGGCGTCGAACGGCGCGAAGCTGATGACCATCTTCAGCGAGGCGAGGAAGGCGCCGAGATCGGAGGCGCCGGTGAGCAGCGCCTTGCGCGCGGCGTTGTGCTGATAGTCGTCGGCGCGTTGCCGGTCCTCGTGGGAGAACGCGATGCTCTCGAAGTAGCCCGACGCGAGCAGCGTCCGCGAATAAAGCGCCGGGTCGGCGGGCAGCTCCGGAACCGCGACCTCAGGCACCGCCTGTCGCACCTGCTCGCGCTCGGCCGGGTTGTCGTCGATCAGCACCAGCGCATCGAGTCCGATCGACAGCGTCTCGGCGATAGCCTTCAAGTTAGCGGCCTTGTCGGTCCAGTTGGCCTGGAACACCGCGATGTCCTTTTCCCGCAGCAGCATGTCTGGATGCTCGCGGAACGGCAGCCGCGCGGTGTCTTCCTCGTTCTTCGACGACACCGCGAGCACGATGCCGCGCTGGCGCAGCGTAAGCGCCGTGGCTTGAAGCTCGAGATAGGCCTCGCCCGACGGCGAGCCTTGGCCGAGCACGATGCCTGAGAGGCCGTCGTCGCCAATGACGCCGCCCCAGATGGTGTTGTCGAGATCGAGCACCAGGCATCTGCGGCTGCTGCCCTTGATGGCGGAGATCAACCGCCCGACATGGTCGGTGTAGAGCGGCACGAAGCCTTGCGAGAACGGCAGCTTCGCGGTGTGCCACATCGCCTGGTCGTGCCAGTCGGCGAGGCCGACGGTCTCGGCGAGCGCTGCGACGTCGAACAGCACCCGCGAGGTGCCGGTGAGACTTTCGATCAACGCGCGATTGAAGGCATCGATGAGTCCGCGCATGGTCCCGGCGACGCGCAGGTCAAGACTGCCGAACACGTGCTCGGCGGGGCGCGCCACGGTCTGCACCATAACGGTGGCGCCGGAATTCCGTTCGAACGCAGCAGCGATGTCGGCGATGTATCCGACGGACTCTGTCACCGCCTTGGCGGATGCATCGGCGTCCCCCACCGCGGGACGCAACGGCAGTCCGCGCCAGTCGATGGCGAGCAGGACCAGATCGGGCTTCGCCGAATTGAGTTGTGACGCCGGATCGAGCGCTGCCTGCACCGCCTGGCCATAGTCGCATTCGATCAGATCAAGCAGGATGCCGTGGCGGATCGCGGTGGCGGTGAGTGCCGGCGCGATCAGCGACGTGGTGCTGTTGCTGATCAGGCCGAGCTTGACGCGCTTGAGCTTGCCGAGGTCGGCGCCACCTGTGAGAAGCCGCGACGCGGCCTTGGCGAGGCTTGCCAGCTGGTTGTTGTCGAGCCGGTGACTCGCGAGAAAGCGGAGCGTGCGGCCCGCGGCCTTGCTCTCAGGGGCGAGCGCCTTCAACTGCTGCCGGAAATCCTCCGGGGCCGGGGGCAGCCAGGCCAGATCTGACAGCAGCGCGCGGCTCACGAGGCCTTCTCCGCGATGATCAGAGCGAGGATTTCGGCCGCCACCTCTTCGGGCTTCTGGAACGGCACGCGCGTGCGCATCAGTTCGATAAAGCGTGGCTCGAAAGCGTTCAGCATCGCCGTTTCGGTGAATCCAGGGCTGACGCTGCCGACGCGCAGCCAGGGATAGTCCGCGGCGACGACGGCGAGCACGCCGGCCAAGCCGTATTTCGCGACAGTGTAGGCGCCCATGCCGGCGGTGGCCATCCGGCCGGGCTCGCCCATAGCGCGGGTGAGCACGCCGATGATGAAGCCGCCGCGGTCGCGCTTGAAGTATTTCGGAATGAGCGCGGCAAGGAGCCGCTGTGGCCCCGCGACATTGACTTGCCACTGCGCGGCCATGTCGGTTTCGGCGACGCGCGCCAGCGGGCCGATCTGCGGCGCGGGCGAGCCTGCCAGCACCACGCCTGCAAGCTCCGGCGTGCCGCGCTCAAGCTCCGCCACCGCGGCATCGATCGAGGCGGTGTCGCTCAGATCGAGCGGCAGCAGCGTGCCGTCGCAATCGGCGTTGACCGCCTCGGCGGCCGCGCGTGATTTGGCAAAGCCTACGATCGGGTGGTAGCTCGCCTTGGCGAGTAACCTGCACAGCGCGCCGCCGATGCCGCCGCTGCCGCCGCTGACGAGGACCGGCCTAGGCATCGCGATGCACCACCGCTGAGGCTTTGCCGCGCGCGATGACTTTTTCGCCGGCACGGATGCGCAAGGTCAATTCGAGCGCGCGGACCGCGGGCGAGACCCGCGTAACGGTCGCTTCGAGCTCGGCGGGCTCGCCGATCGAAAGCGGCGCGACGAACTGGATGTCGAGGCCGGTCCAGACCGCGTCGCGGCCCGGCAATTCCATGCCGATCACCTGAGAGATCTTCGCAACGAGGAGCGCGCCATAGACGACGCGGCCGGGGAAGCCTTTCGATCTGGCGAAAGCTTCGTCGCAATGCAGCGGGTTGCGGTCGCCGGAGAGCGCCGCGAAAGCTTCCATATCGCCGTCGCTGACCGTGAAGGCCAGACGGACCGTCTCGCCCTCAGTGAACGAGGCGAGGCTGCGGGGTTGGGCGGCTGCGGAATTCAAGGGCGCGCACCGTCATGTCTTGATCTGCAACAGCTTGACCAGATCGCCGACGTCCTTCAGCTCTTCGATCTCGTTCACCGCGAAGCGGACCTTGAACGCGCTCTCGATCGAGACGATCAGCCGGATGTGGTTGACGCTGTCCCAGTCGGGAATGTCGGCCGCGTTGGTCGAGGACTTCAAGGTGAGGCCGTCGTCGTCGAACACCTCGCGGAAGATCTTGTTGAGCTTCTGGTAGATCGGCTCGCTGTCCATGGCGGCGGCGGTCACTTGAGTGCTCACTTGGCGAACTCCCAATGGACCATGCCGAGGCAGTTGAAGGGATTCCAGCCGATCACGTCCGGCTCGAGCCGGACGATGCGGATGTCGGCGCGGCCTTTCAGGGTGCCGAACAGGTTGCGGTTGTAGTCGTTGATCTCGAGATAGCGCCGCCGCATCTGGCCGACGAGCGTTGTCGGTGTCTGCAGGTCGTAAGCCGGCTCGATGTGGAACACCGCGGCGATCTTGCTCTTGTGCTTCGTCAGCGTGTCGATGATGCAGCGGCAGTCGGGGATCTGCTCGATCGCCTGGCTGGTCAGGATCACAAGCGGGCCTTCCGCCTTGTCGAGCACCGCGTAATCGCTGTCGTAGAAGTTGACGTGCTCGACCGAGATATCCGGGTGCTTGGCATAAAGCAGATTGGCGAGCTTGACGGCGCTGTCGGTGTATTCGCCGCCGCGATAGAGCTTGCCGGGGAAGCGCTGGCGCAGCGACCACAGCACGTGGCCGAAGCCTGCGCCGAGCTCGACCACGGTGCGGGCCTTGCCGATGGCAGGCCCCATCCATTCGGCGAGCAACTCGTCGTACCACTGCATGATGACGGGCGTGCGCGCGGCGACGAGCTTGCCGCGATAGACCGCGGCGCGCGGCGCGTCGCCGCCGAGCGCGTAGTACATCGCGCGCAGCGCGGTGGCGTCGAGCGTGCGGCCGGACTTCTCGAAAGCATCGAGCGCGAACTGCCATTTCTCCTGGCCGTATTCCTGCGCGATCTTCTCGGTGGTGCGCTTGGGCTGCGTGAAAGCCTCGAGGCCGAGCATCCGCGCCGGCCAGTTCGACCAGCGCGGCAGGTCGTCGAGCGAGATTTCCTGGATGTCGGTCATCGGTCCGTCCTGTCGGGGCGTTTTATCAATTGCCGGGGGCGTGGCAACCGCGGCCGGAGCCTGCGCGAAAGCTTGGTGAAGCCTCCACCGGCTGGCGGGTCGGGCGCCCGCAAGGCATTGATATGTCGCTTGAAAATTCCATCCTCGTCCGGCTCGCCCTGGCGGCTTTTGGTGACCGATCGCACGGCATCCGGTTAACGATCCCGCGCGCCGGTCCTTGACCCTGATGCTGTGTTCATACTATGAACGCACGCAGCAGGTCACCTCGGAAGCACTTTATTTTTTGCCTTCGAGCGGTGGTTGGGGTTCGGGTCGGGCGGACTCACCCAAACTGCGGTAGCTATGGACCGGCCAGCATCCGAAATGATCAGTTCCGTGCTCTCCGACATGCGCGTCGGCCGGCTTGCCCGTCATCTGGCGAGCCGCGCCGGCAAGAAGGACATGCAATCGCGCAACTGGCCGTTCCTGCGGCTCGCCTTGCGCGACAAATCGAAATGCGTGCTGTTCGCGACCTTCCCCAAATCCGGCTGGAACTGGAGCGCGGATGTCCTGGACTACGCGATGTTCCGGCATTTCCGCGGGCGCTACGACATCGCCTATGACGGCGAGGGCGATCTCAAGCACCGGGAGCAGAAGCAGACGCTGTTCGTGCCGGCCGATGCGCGGGCGCGAAACCAGAAGCTCGTTCGCGACGAATTCCCCGCACTCGACATCGACCTTTGCCTGCACACCCACGGCTACTGGCGGGAGTCGCCGCTGTGGGGCCTCGACACCGCCAAGACCATCATCGTGGCGCGCAACATTCCGGCGATGCTGTTCAGCTATTATCGCAGCCGGCGCACGGACAAGAGCTTCGAGGAGATGATCGAGGGCGGCGCGCTCGACCGCACGCTGCGCTTCTACAATTCCTGGGCCGAGTATTCGCGCAGGCCTAACGCGCGGCTCGACGTGTTTCACTACGAGGACCTGCGGCGCGATCCGCTCCCGGGCTTCCAGGCCATGGCGCGCTCCGCCTTCGGCATTGCGGTGCCCGACGCGGTGATGCAGGAAGCGATCGAGTATTTCAGCTTCGAAAAGCAGAAGGCGCGGGAATGGCAGTTCGCGGCCGACGAGAAGGCGCATTTCCATTTCCGCGGCGCGCTCGACTACAACGACATGATCAATGACAAGGCGCGACAACGCATCGCCGACGTGCTTTCATCGGAGCTCGATCCGATGTTCGCGCGGCTGATGCAGCCGCCGGCACAGCGTTCGTCGTGACGGCCGGACGCCGTCAGGGCCGCCGCCGGGAAGAGGGTTGAATGCAGGTCGATCAGATCCGCCATCGCGCCAAGCAGGTGCTGCTCGACCGCGGCCTGCGCATGAACGTGCCTTATGCGGCGCTCAACGCGATGGCCGAGACCATCGATATCGCGGTGCGGCCGGTTGAGACCGCGCGGCGCCGCGCGCTCGCCAACCAGGTCCGCAAGCAATCGCCGTGGCGGAACTTCATTCCGCGCTCCGAGGGCTATCGCGTTCTCTCGCCGAGCGACATGCCGGGGATCGACCGGTTGCTCGCCGCGGCGCAGGAGATCGCCGCGCGGCAGGTGCCGCTCGCGCCGCCGAAGCCAAAGCCCGGCGCGACCTTCGTGCACATGATGACCGCAGACGAGCTCAAACGGCATCCGGAGATCATCGAGGTGGCGACGCAGGGCCCGATCGTCGAGGCCGCGACCGACTATCTCGGCTTCCTGCCGCGGCTCTATCATGTGGGGCTTTGGCTGTCGCGGCCGATGAGCGACGCCAACGTCGGCAGCCAGCTCTACCATCTCGACCAGCCCGACACCGGCATGCTGAGCCTGTTCATCAACGTCTCGGACGTGGGACCCGGCAACGGCCCGTTCTTCTTCTACTCGGCGAGCGCAACCCGCAGCGTGCGGGAGAACACCGACTACGAGCGCAACTCCTTCGTCACCGGCGACGTCCGCGGCGAGGAGTTCGGGCGCCTGAGCGACGAGGCGGTCGAGCGCCATGCGGGGGGCAAGCCCTTGAGCATGGTTGGTCCGCCCGGCACCGCGCTGTTCTGCGACACCTCGGTCTGCATGCATGCCGGCTCGCGTTGCGAAACCGGGGCCCGCGTCATGCTGGTGCTGCGCTACACGCCGCCGCACCGGCCGCTGTTCCGCGACGATCCGGTTCTGAATGTTGCCATTCCGGACGACAATCCCACCCGCCGCATGGTCATGGGGCGGGCGTAAGGCGAATTCCACCCGTTGGATGTGATGCAGCCATGTCGATCACGAATCTGAGTTTCCTCCGCCGCTTCGCGCCGCGCGGGAAGGCTGAGCCCGCTCCGGCGGCCCCGATGCCGGAGCTGACCGGACGGTTCGATGTGGTCGAGACGCCGAACGCCATCTGGCGGCATTCGGCGCGCGGCAAGCGCATCACGGTGACGCGCAATCCGATCCTCACGGACAAAACCCGCATCTTCACCATGGGCAGCTGCTTTGCGATGGAAATCCGCAACGCGCTGACCCAGCGCGGCTTCGAGGTGTTTCCGAAATACGATCAGATCCAGTTCGATCCGTCGCGGCAGAAGGTCTCGACGCTGCCCAAAGTGGAGGACATTCCCTATTACGACACCTTCACGATCCTGCAGGAGTTCGAGTTCGCCTTCGGCAACAAGCATTTCGAGCTGAAGGACTTCCTCAAGCACACCCACCGCCTGACCAATCATTTCGCGGTCGGCGGGCGGACCTCCTGGCAGGACCCGCATCGAAAGCGCGTGATGGCGGCGGACGAGGAGTCGATTCTCGACATCAGCCGCAAGATCGACGCCTGCGTGGCCGAGGGCATCCGCCAGTCGGACATCTACATCATCACGCTCGGCCTGGTCGAAACCTGGCGCAACTCCGAGACCGGCTATCATTTCTGCCTGCCGCCGAACGACGACACGCAGGGCGGCATGGACAAGGCCAAGAGCATCGAATTCTACCTGAGCAGCTATCAGGAGAATTACGAGAACCTCAAGCGCACCTGCACCCTGATCCAGCAGCACTATCCGGAACGGAAAATCGTGCTGACCGTGTCGCCGGTGGCGCTCTACCGGACCCAGACCGACAACGACGTCGTGGTCGCAAGCGTCGAGGCGAAATCCATTCTCCGGGCGGTCACGGCGCAGATCTGCCGCGAGTTTTCCAACGTGTCGTACTGGCCGTCCTACGAGCTTGCAACGCGCGACGATATCTTCCGCCATGACGGCCGGCACGTCAGGCAGGATTCGGTTTCGATGATCGTCGACACCTTCATCGAGGCGCATCGCGCCGCGACCCCGGCCGGCTGATCGTCAGCCGCTTAAAAATGCATTCGATGGCCCTGACCAATCTCTATCGCCGCGTGCAGCGCGCGCGCCGGCTCGGCCTGAGCTACCGCGCCGCCGCCGTCATCCTTGTGCTGAACCTCGTCTCGATTCTGTTCGAGGGCGTCGGCGTGGCGATGCTGTTGCCGATCTTCGAATTCATCGAGGCCGGCGGCGACCTTGCGCAGCTTGCGGCGCGCGGGCGCCATTGGGCGTTCCTGGTTCAGGCCGGACAGACGCTCGGAATTCCGAT
>JACXTT010012177.1_pt1 | contig 11425 bp, 11 predicted proteins | sample 9270951 | NCBI WGS metagenome assembly JACXTT01 (sample SAMN15532306, study PRJNA645909) | rock metagenome | isolation source: weathered quartz diorite | place: Puerto Rico | collected 2017-06-21 | reverse complement strand
TGGCCCAGCTCTTGGTTAGCACCGTGCACGCCGCCGCTTGGCCGCCGGCTCCGCCAGCTCCGCCAGCCGCGGCCGTGCTGCTGCCGGTGCCCGCACCACCCGCACCACCCGTCCCCGTCGCGGCGCCCGTTCCCGGGCCTGCGCCCGAAGCCCCGGCAGCGTTGTGTATCGCCGCAGGGCAGCCTGTCGAGACCAGCGCCGCCAAAGCCGCTCCACCGCCCATCAAGCCGTTGAAAACCTTCATGATCGCGTCCTTTCGACCTGCGTGGTTGCATCGGTCAACCCCGAAAGGCCCCGCCTGCGGCCGATCCATCACGCGCCCTCGTCGTTTTTTTCGGAGCCACCGCCCGCCTCTCGAAACTGCCGCCGGAGGGCGGCGATTGCCGCTCGCTGGAGGTTCTCGGCGTCCCTGGCCTCGACCAACCCGAGCTCGCTCGCCATCTCCTCGAAGGTCGCGCCGTGCAGCCACATCCCGAGCGCCCGAAACTGCTGCGGTGCGAGCCGGCCGCGCGCGAACGCAACGAGCTCCGCGGCCGTTTGCGCCATGGTCATCGGCGGCCGAACGCCGATCCGCTCGTGCACTGGGGCGACCGCGAACTCGTTCAGCAGGCCCTTCAAGCTCGGATCGCTCTCCACGAGCGCGTCCAGCGGATCGCCGATCCGTTCCTTCACGTAGCGGCGGATCACGTTGGCGACGGCGATTCGATTCCAGTCTTCGATGCTCTTCGCACGGTTTCTTTCCTGCGCGCGCCAGCCGGGATAGGTCCGAAGCGTCTTCTGCACCTTGGCGACGAGCCGGGTTCGGATGTCCTCGACGGCATCGGCCGACTCCCGGAATCTGCCGAGAAACCGACTGCCGCGCACGAGCCCGAGCCAGACCGGCCAGAAGTGTCGATAGATCAGCGCGTCGCGCGCGCTTGCATCGCCGGCGGCACCACGCGCGGCGAGATCTTCGCACGCGTCGAGATCCAAGCGATCGGGCGACCTCACCACGTCGCGTCCAGTCCGATGCCGCCGGCGGTTGCCGCGACGGTCCAGGAGGTGGCGCGATTCGCAGGCTTCGCCGCTGGAACGGTCGGCGCGGTCAGGTAGAGAACGACCCCGCCGACGAGCGCGGCGCCAGTGATCGCGTACAGGGCGTTGGTAGCCCACTGCTCGCGCCGACCGCCCTCGTAAGTCTCGGCCGAAGGTCCCGTGCAGTTCGTGAGATCTGGACAGGCGGCGAGATCATGGACTGCTTTCACTTGGAGCCCGATGGCGACCGCGAGCGTCGCGGCGGACGAAGCGGCTACGGTGATACCAGCGATCCGCCGCGTCTTTCCGGGATCGGCGCCGTCCACTCCGGCGGTGGGCAGAGCCTCCAGCGCCGGCACCGTCACGGTGACCCTCCCGGCGCCACCCACGTCCATCGCAACTTCCCACGGTTTTTTCCTGGGCGCGGTGACACGCACGACGTGGCGTCCCGGATCGACAGGCACAGGCACGCCCCACTGCGGCTCACCGATCGCGACGTTGTCACGTCGGATTTCCATACCCGCGGTCGACCTCGCCGGCTCGGATATCTCGATCGTCAAGCGCGCCAACAATGAATCCAGCTTTGTAACGCGCTCACGGGCGGTCGCTGCGCGCTCGACCTGTCCGGCCATGCGCGCGCCTGCTTCGACTTCGTGCCACGTGTTCCACGCGCTCGCTGTTCGTCCCGCTTGCTCGTAACATTCCGCGAGCCGTATCAGCGCTCCCAGGCCCGGCTTGGCGATCTGCGCGGCTTCACGGAACTTCGGACACGCTGCGTCGTATCGCTTCTCCGACTGCAGTTTCGCACCGGCTTCGACGAGAGCGGCCGCTGCGAGCTCATTCTCCGAATCGGCCCCATCGGCCCGGGCGATTGGGGCAGACAGCACCAGCGAGGCGACGATGATAGCGCCGAGCACGTCTCGTGGGCGTTCGCGCATCATTGTACCCATCCGGTGTTGTCCGACGCATTCACCTCCGCGGGGGGGACGGATGACTTCGCTGCGGCAGGAGGAACCTGCGCGCGGGCCGATGTCGTCACAGGGTGTTTGGCGGTTGCACTCGCCGTGGCCGCTGGCGACGCGTCTTGCCGGCCAGTTGCTGTCGGACGCGACGCTGCGGGTGCAGCGAGCGGCAGCTCGGATCCGGCAACTGCGGCGCCGATGAAACGCGCCGACCCATCAAGGGACACCACGCTTACGGCTGGCGCAGCGCTGGCCAGCGGCTTCGCCGGGTCGACGTCGCGGCGTTGCGGCAGCACGATGCCCGCGGCGACGACGCCGACGATCACGAACAGCGCTACTGCGGCGAGGGTCGACCACCATGACTTCGCAGATGGAACGCGGCTCCTTGGCTCGGACACGATCGACGCGGCCGGCGACGCCACCACGGTCGACGCCGTCGCCGCAAGAGCGCGCGCAAGATTGCCTGCGAGTACTGTCGGCGAATCCATTCGATCGTCCGGATCGAGCGACGTGACTTTCTCGAACCACGCGTCGAATGCCGAAGGCAGCGCGACACCCTGGCGTGCGGCGCGCTTTGAAGCGGGCTCCGGCAGCCCCCGACGGACAAGCTGCCGCAGGGCGGACACGCCGCCGGCTTTGTACTCGTCGTGCCAATACGAGGTCCCGACCAGGAGCGTGTACGCAACGTGCCCGAATGCGTAAGTGTCGGCGGCGGTCCCGATGTCCCCGTCGCCATCAAGTTGCTCAGGAGGCATGTACGGCGGCGAGCCGGCGATGATCGTCCTGTCGATCGTCTTGGTCGACTCGACCACGATCTTGGCGACGCCGAAATCGAGCACGACGAGCCGCGGCGAGCCGTCGTCGTGCTTCGCGAGGAACAAGTTCCCCGGTTTGATGTCCCTATGCACGACACCGGCGGCGTGAATTCGCTCGAGCGCCTGTGCTAGCTGCTCGAGAAGCGGAAGCACCTCCTCGACCCGCATTCGCCCACGTTTCGCGATACACATGCCCAAGTCTTCGCCTTGAAGTATTTCCATCACCAGGTAGGGCGTCTGAGTCGCCTGGTCGAAACCCGCGTCGAACCCGCGAACGATGTGGTCGCCCTGAATGTTGGCCGTGAGCCGCCATTCCTGCCGGAAGCGCTCACGCAAACCTTCATCGGCCGCCTTTCCAGGCAGCATGACCTTGAGCGCGCAACGAGCATCGGTTTCCACATGACGCACCTCATAAATCGCACCCATTCCGCCTTCCTTGAGCGGCCGTAGCACCTCGTAGCGGCCAGCAAAAAGGATCCCGGCAGACAGGCCACGCGATTCAGGCGCCTCCATGGAATGATGATACCCTAGCTCGACTCTACCGCGCCGGGGTGCCCGGCTGCATCTCGGATGGGTGATGCTGCTCGAAAGCGACGCTTTTCGCCGCCTTTTCCAGGCGCGGGCGGCTAGCCGTGGATTTCCACGGGGTGGATCGGCGCTAACGGCTGAGCGCCGCGGCGACGTGGACGGCGGCCAGGAGCCCCTGCGCCCGCGAACGGCACATCGGACGAATCGCGGCTCACCCCGAAGGATGACGCGGAGGATGTCCATTCCAGGACGGAGGAGAAGCGGTTACGTCTCGACGAGGAGAAATGCGATGGGTACGATCTCGGGAGTGCGTCGTGGTTTCGCCCTGGTGCTCGTCAGCCTCGCGGCGTGCGAGCCAGGGGGGGGTGAGCGAGTAGGCGGCATCGAACGCACCGGCGCGGTCGCGGAGCGCCTCACGGTCGGGAGCGACAGCACCGCCCTCAGCGACGGGCACTATTGGGCGACCGTGAGCGTGGCTTCCCTCGGGCCGACGCTCCTCGAGCCGCAGCCGCGGGCTGTCGTCGCCGCGATGGAGTTCAGCAGCTGCGCCCCCGGCGCGACGTTCCTCGGCAGCGGCGGTTGGAGCACGTTCTCGGTGCGCGCCGGCGTGCCCGGCACGACGGACGTCCACCCGCCGAGCAACTTCCCACCAGCGCCACCCGATAAGCAATGCCGCAACAACGTGGGCGGCCCGAAGGTCGCGACCGATCAAATCAACACCGTCTTCCTCGCGCAGATGTGCGCCCGCACGCCGGCGCCGACGCCGCCGCTCGGCGGCGCACAGGGCTATGCTGCCGGCGTGGTCATGGGGACGTCCACCGATCGCGGCCTCACCATGGGCAGCTGGTGCCCGATTTGCGGGAGCGATGCGCCGAACCCAAACCACCGCCACTGCAACCCGAGCTCTGGGCAGGAGACGAACAACACCGTCGACGGCGCGGACATCTACTTCGATCTCGACGAAGGCGCCCTCTATGGCGCGTGGCGCGGGGTCGCCGACAACACGCTGGTTTGGACTCGAACGGCCAACCCCGGCGGTTGCGCCTGGGACCCAACTGAAATCCCAAAGAATATCGACGCCACCACCGGAGGAGAGCTTCCATCGGTCGTCACGCTCGGCAACAACGGCGCCGCGGCGTCGCGCCTGGTGATCGCCTACAAGAAAGTCACCAATCCGTCGGGCAACGCCGAGATCCACGTCGCCTTCTCCGATCCGCCGACGCACCCGACGTGGACGGACGTCCTGATCGAGAACGTCGCGGTGGCGAGCTACGTCGCGGTCAACCGGGTCAAGCAAGATCCCCGGCCCCACCTGATCCGCCAGTCGGCGCGCGGGAGCAGCAAGCTCGTGCTCGCGTACCCGGCGTACAACAGCGCCACCGCCACGAACGAAATCCACACGAGGTTCTCGAGCGACGGCGCGACATGGACGGCGGCCACGATCCCCGGGGTCGCGGGAAAGGATCGCTTTTATCCGGCGCTGTCGACCCGCCGCGAGACGCGCGAGCTGCTCGTGGCGTTCTACGAGAACCAGGATGCCTTCGGCCATCTGATGGTGGAGGGCAGCCAGTTCGACGTCCTCACGAACACCTGGAGCAACCCCGTCGCGGTTTCGTCCACCTGGTTCCAGCCGTGCGTGCTGGTCGTGGGGAGCAGCGATGCCTTCTACGGCGAGTACGTCGGCATGGCGGCGACGAACGACGCAAGCAGCGGGCCTCAGCACTGGGCCGTGTGGGCCGACTCGCGCGCGAGCGCCATCACCGAGCTCTGGAGAGCCCCCCTGGTGCCGTAGGGCCATCGTGCGCGTCTCCGGTGCCATCGTACTCCTCCTCGCCGCCGGCTGCGGTGGCGAGGTGACGGTCGCGGCCGACGATACCGGTCCAGCGGCGCCCTGGGAGTGCGGCCCCGGGCTTCAACGCGGGGCGCCTTGGCCTACCCTCTGGCGCTGCAACGATCATCGCGCGCGGAGCCCATTCGTCGGGCCGCGCGCGCCGAAGGTCAAATGGGTGTTCGACGCCGGATTTGACGGTTACTCATCGACGCTGATTGGAGCGGACGGCACGCTCTATTTCCTGCATGTGGCGGGGAATGGGGCTACCTCCAAGTTATACGCGCTCAGGCCGAACGGAACCCAGAAGTGGATGACGGACCGAACCATCGAAACCCTGGGCGCCATCGCCGCCGATGGCTCGCTCTACGCCGCATCGCGGGATCATCTGTACGCCATCAACCCCGACGGCAGCGTGAAGCGGGCCATCGCGCTGACGGGTTTGACCGCCGCGCCGGTCATCGGTGCCGACGGTACGATCTACGTCGCGTCCAACGGCCATCCGATGCCGATCGATCAGCTCTACGCCCTGAGCGCCGACGGTTCCACGAAATGGGCCTTCCCGACGGAAGACGCGATCCAAGCGATCCCCACCGTCGATGCGCACGGCACGATTTACCTGAGCGCCCTCTTCAACTTTCTCTACCACCGGCTGTACGCGCTCTCGCCGGAGGGCGCCTCGAGGTGGACCTTCACGACGGGCGAGGCCGAGGTGTTCTCCACGCCGTCGCTCGCCGAGGACGGCACGATCTACTTCGGCACCGGGAAGAGCCGTCTCATCGCCGTCCGCCCCGATGGCCAACAAAGGTGGGCGGTCACGGTTTCCTCGCCGGGAATGGCTCTCACACCACCCGCGATCGGGCCGGATGGTTCGCTCTACGTCTCGAGCGCGGGCGCCGTGCACGCCTTCGACGCCGGCGGCGCGAAGAAGTGGGAGTACGGGATCCTATGCGGGCCGCCCGTGCTCGACGCGGAGGGGACCATCTATACGCCGTGCGGCCCGGAAAAAACGGCGAGGCTCGACGCCGTCCGCCCCGATGGCTCGCAGAAATGGTCGCTGGCGCTGCCCGGGTGGATCGACTACGAGCTCGTCATCGGCGCCGACGGTACGATCTATCTCGGCTGCGCCAAGAAGAGTCTCTGCGCCGTGGGGGCTTGACGCATGACGTGCCGAGCCCGTCGGAAAACATCGTCGCCGGCCGCGGTGTCACCACGGTCGAAATTCGGAGGTGTGGCGATGAGGGCTCGCTTCGTGGCGGCTGGCTCGGTGGGGCTCGTGTGCTCGGCCTGCGGATCAGGCGCTCCGGCCGGCGGGTCGGCCGGCAGCGGAGCCCCGGGCGGGACGGGCGGCGCGGGCGGCGGCGGGGTGTGCCAACCGGATCCGCTCCCGAGCGGAAGCTTCGCCAACGACTGGTTCGCCGCCTGCCCGACGATGGTCAGCTCGGGAAAGACCGTGCAGCTTGCCTGGTCCAAGCCCCCCGCGCAATCCCTGTCGATCGCGGCCGACCCCGGCGGAACGCTGCTCTCCAATTCCACGACCTGGAAAGGGACGCTCACGTCGCCACCGCTGACCGTCAACACCCAGTTCATCCTGACCGAGGCCTTTGGCGAGCCGTTTCCCCACCTCATCACCGTATTTGTCTCCGTCAAAGTCACACCGTGATGCGCGCGAGTCAGGGCTTCAAGAGCGCGTCGAGCAGGGCGCGGTCGCCCTGCAGGGCGGTGCGCTGCGAATAGAAGGCAAGGCCGCGCAGGCCGCCGAGCTCCTCGCCCCCGCCCGCGCGGCCGGGGCCGCCGTGGACGAGCTGCGGCAGCACCGTGCCGGGGCCGACCGCCTGGCCGGCGATCTTCTGCGAGCCGAGCACGATGCGCCCGTGATGCGGCGCGAGCCCCACGACCAGCGCCAAGGCGAGCTTGCGATCGTCGGTGTACGCCGAGGCGACGAGCCCGCCGCCGCCACGCGCGACCAGGCGGCAGAGCTCCGCCGGATCCTCGGGCGCCGCCATCAGCGTCGCGACCGGGCCGAACACCTCGAGCTCGTGCAGCACCGCCGCGCCGGCGTCGTCCGCCTCGAGCAGCGTCGCCGGCACGAAGTAGCCCTTGCCCTCCGCCACGCCGATCGGCTTGCACGGGCCGCCGACCACCGCCCGCGCGCGCTCGCCGAGCCGGCCGATCCCGGCGCTGACGTCGCGGAGCTGCTGGGCGCTCGCGACCGGCCCCATCTGCACGCCGTCGGCGAACGGATCGCCCGCCGCCACCTCGCGCAGGCGATCGGCGAGGTCGTCGCGAACCCGTTCGCGCAGCGCCTCGGGCGCGAAGATGCGGCGCACCGCGGTGCACTTCTGCCCGGTCTTCTGGCGGATCTCGCGCACCACGTCGCCGATGAACAGCTGGTAGGTGTCGCTGCCGGGCTCCACGTCGGCGCCGAGGATGGCCGAGTTGAGGCTGTCGGCTTCGACGTTGAGGCGCACCGCGGCGCTCTGGACCTGCGGCAGGGCGCGCAGGCGCGCGGCGGTGTCGCTCGAGCCGGTGAAGGCGATGGCGTCGCCGTTGCCGAGCAGGCCCGGCAGCTCGTGGGCGGAGCCGCACACCAGGCTGAGCGCGCCCGGCGGCAGCGCGCCCACGACGAGCTCGACGATACGGTGCGCGACCATCGCGGTGCTGGTGGCGGGCTTGCACACCACCGGCATGCCGGCGAGCAGGGCGCACGCGGCCTTCTCGCCGAGCCCCCAGGCGGGGAAGTTGAAGGCGTTGACGTGGAGCGCCACGCCGGCGCGCGGCAGGTACACGTGCCGCCCCGCGAGCCGCGCCGAGCGGCCGAGCTGGATGGCGTCGCCGTCGGCGAGGATGCGCGCGTCCCCGAGCGAGGCGCCGAGCTCGGCGTAGTGCGCCAGCGTGCCGGAGGCGCCGTCGACGTCGAACTTGCCGTCGCTCCGGGTGTTTCCGCCGTTCTTCATGGCGATTTCGATGAGCTCGTCGCGGTGCTCGTGGATGCGCCGCGCCATCTCGCCGAGGAGCTTGCCGCGCTCGGACAAGGGCAGCGCCGCGAGCGCCGCCCCGCCGCGCTCGCGCGCGAAGCCGAGCGCGCCCGCGAGGTCCAGTCCGTCGCTCGACGCCCGGGCGATCGGCTCCTCGCTCGACGGATTGACCAGGGTGGCGCCGTCGCCCTTGCCGGCCTGCCACGCGCCGGCGATGTAGCTCTGCAACACCTGCATGGCGCTGTCCTAGATCGGCGCGCCGCCGGCTGCCAGGCTGGTAGATTTCCCCTCGCATGACGACCTCCCGCTGGCGGCTCCGCTTCGACGACCCCGCGCTCGAGCGGGCGTTCCGCGACGACTACTTCGAGCGCACGCTGCGGCAGATGCGCTTCGTGATCCTCGCGGGACTCGGCGTGCTCCTGGCGCTCGCCGCCGGCCTCCACCTGGAGGCGCTGCAAGCCGTGTTGCGCGGCAGCCGGCTCGCCCCCGACGCGCGCCTGCTCGCCGTGGCCCGAGTCTATTTCATGGTCGAGCTGCCCTTCGTCGCCGCGGTGGCGGTGCTGTCGTTCACGCGCTGGTTTCGCCGCGCCGGCCAGGCGGCACTCGCGCTGGCTGGGTTCATGGTGCTGTTCGCCATGACCGTCGGGGCGCGCGCCGCGCCGGCCGGCTACGCCTCGTGGTTCTTCGCCTTCACGCTCGTCGCCTCGCTCGTGCCGATGTACGTCGGCACACGGCTCCGCTTTCCCTACGCCGCGGTCACCTTCCCGGCGGCGAGCGCCAGCTACCTCGCCGCCGCGCTCGACCGCGACGATCTCGGTCAGGTCGCGGTGATCGCCGCCTGGGTGGTCCTCATCAACGCCTTCGGCCTGGTGTTGTTGTGGCAATCGGAGCGGTTCGCCCGCAGCGAGTTCCACAGCCGCCGCACCATCGCCGCCCAGCGCGAGGAGCTCCGCGCCGAGCAGGAAAAGTCCGAGCGGCTGCTGCTCGAGGTGCTGCCGGCGTCGATCGCCGCGCGCCTCAAGGCCGGCGAGTCCATCGCCGATCGCTTCGCCGACGTCAGCGTGCTCTTCGCCGACATCGTCGGCTTCACGCCGTGGTCGCAGAGCGTCCCGCCCGAGGAGGTGGTGCGGCGCCTCGGGGCGATCTTCTCGCGCTTCGACGAGATCGCCCGCAGCCACCGGCTCGAGAAGATCAAGACCATCGGCGACGCCTACATGGTCGCCGCCGGCCTTCCCGAGGCGCGCGCCGACCACGCCGAGGCGCTCGCGCGCATGGCGCTCGACATGCGGAGCGCCGTCGCCGAGATGGACTTCGGCGAGCACGCGCTGTCGATGCGGATCGGCATCGCCAGCGGGCCGGTGGTCGCCGGGATCATCGGCCGTACCCGCTTCAGCTACGACGTGTGGGGCGACACGGTGAACACCGCGAGCCGGATGGAGTCGCACGGCGAGTCGGGCGCGATCCAGGTGTCGCGCGCGAGCTACGAGAAGCTGAAGGGCTCGTGCCTGCTCGAGCCGCGCGGGACGATCGAGGTGAAGGGCAAGGGCCCGATGGAGACGTGGCGCCTCGTCGGCTTGAAGCCCGCCTAGCGGCGGCTGCGGGCGCGCTGTAGGCTCGCGCGGTGCATCCGAACGAAGCGCTGATCCACGAGTTCTACCGCGCCTTCCAGAACAAGGACGGCGCGGGCATGGCCGCCTGCTACCACCCCGACGTGCGCTTCGACGACGAAGTGTTCCCCGGGCTCGAGGGGCCGCGCGCCGGCGCGATGTGGCGGATGCTGTGCGAGCGCGCGACCGATCTCACCGTCGAGTTCGGGCAGGTGCGCGCCGACGACAAGAGCGGCAGCGCCCACTGGGACGCGCGCTACACCTTCAGCGCGACCGGCCGCAAGGTGCTGAACCGCATCGACGCGAGCTTCGAGTTCGACGGCGGCAAGATCATCCGCCACCGCGACGTGTTCGACTTCCCGGCGTGGGCGCGGCAGGCGCTCGGCGCGCCGGGCTGGCTGCTCGGCTGGTCCGGGGCGTTCCAGCGCTTCTTCCAGAAGAAGGCGCGCGACGGGCTCGAGCTGTGGCTGGCCAAGCGCCGCTGATCAGCGGGTGTGCCGGCGCGCGCGCGAGCGGCGCGCCTTGACCGGCTCGGCGTTGCGCTCGAGGTGGCGCTCGATGGCGCGGTCGGAGAGCTCGAGCAGCCAGCTGTAGAGCTGGTGGTGCTCGTGGCTCGCCGGCGAGCGCACCACCGCGACCATCAGCTCGCGCGCCTGCTCCGGGTGGCCGGCGCGCGCCAGGGCATGGGCCAGGCTCGCGAGCACGTGGTTATTTTCCGGCAGGCGCCAGGCCGCGCGCCGGAGCAAGGCCACCGCGTCGGCGGGGCGGTCGAGCACGGCGTCGTACAGGTGGCCGAGGTTGTGCAAATACCAGGGGTTGTCGGGGGCGAGCTTGAGCGCGCGCTGGTAGGCGGTGACGGCGTATTCGTGGTTGCCGAGGAGCGACTGCGCCAGCGCGAGCAGACCCCAGGCGAGGTGGTCGCCGGGATCGGCCTCGAGCACGCGCTTGGCGAGCACCGACGCGCGCCACGGCTGGCGCTCGACGGCGTGGCGGGCGAGCTCGCGGTGGGCGAGCGCCCAGGCCTCGGTGCCGGCCTCGGCCACGGCGGCGAGCCGCTCGAGCAGGGGCTGAACCCGCTCGTCGGCCGCCTCCTCCACGCGCGAGAGGAGGGCGTCGATCTCTTCGCTCCGCCCGATCGGCATTCGCTACGTTTTACCAAGCCGCGAACGAAAAGTGCCAGTTGATTTGCGACCATTTCGTGCGCGAACCTAGGGGATATGCGCCCATTTGCGGTGGCGGCGTGCGCGCTGGGGTTTGTCCTCCCCGCGGGCTGTAGCGATCCCGACCCGAAGCTCAAGATGCTGTGCCCGGACAAGGCGATCGTGCTCGCGCTCGCGGACGTCCAGCCGGCGCCCGGGAGCTCGGTCAAGAACAAGGACATCGTGCACACCTTCACCGTGGTGGCCGCGCCCGGGCTGAACAAGGCGTTCGCCTTCGCCTTCACCCTGGCGCACACCGCCGGCAGCCCCGTGCCGCCGAGCATCACCTTGCATTCGGCGGTGATGGGCGGCGACATCCGTTACAGCGCGACCGCGTTCCAATGGCAGAACGCCCCGGGCCAGGTGTCGTTCGGCGGCGCGCCCTACGCGGGCAACGACGGCTGCGACTACGTGATGCCCGCCGGCGCGTTCAGTTACGCCGTCGTGCCCTGAAGGGCGGCGGCGAGCGCGCGGGCGCGGCGGAGGTCGGGCTC
>JACXTT010012176.1_pt1 | contig 11425 bp, 11 predicted proteins | sample 9270951 | NCBI WGS metagenome assembly JACXTT01 (sample SAMN15532306, study PRJNA645909) | rock metagenome | isolation source: weathered quartz diorite | place: Puerto Rico | collected 2017-06-21 | reverse complement strand
AAGATGTGGCGCTGCACGCCGATCGCGATCCCGCCGGGAAACTCCGGCTTGGGATGCGCGGGCTTGTTGCCGCGCTCGGCAAAGGCCTTCTTGAAGGTGTCGATGTTGGCCTTGGCCGAAGGATTGGGACCGAGCGTGACAAAATGCAGGCCCTCTTCGCCCGCCCAGGTCGAGCCTTCCTCGCCGGAAGAGCCGTACCACAACGGCGGCGTGGGCTTCTGGAACGGCTGCAGCGCGATCGGCACGTTCTCGTATTCGTAGTGCGGGCCCTTGTAGCTGAGCTGCGCGGTGCCGAGCCCCTTCACGATGCAGCGATAGGCGTCGATGAAGATCTCGCGCGACCGGTCGTGCTCGATCTTGTGATACTTCAGCTCGAACGGCGACACTCCGCGGCCGACGCCGATCTCGGCGCGGCCGTGGCTCAGATGATCGAGCATGCAGATCTCGTCGATCATGCGGAGCGGCGAATAGAGCGGCAGGAGATAGACCAGCGGGCCCATCTTGATCCGCCTGGTCATGCGCGCCACCGCGCCGAGGAACACGCCCGGCACCGGCACCATGTTGAGCGGGGTCTGGTGATGCTCGGCGAGATGCAGGCAGTAGAAGCCCGCGTCGTCGGCCGCCTGGAAGAAGCTCAGTCTCTCGTCGAAAAGCTGCGATGTCGGGCGCTCGCCGTGCTCGATGTGGTCAAACAATCCAACTTTCATTTCTCTTTCTCATCCAACCGGCCGATCGACTTCACAACGGGTACGAGGCGCTTGGCATCGGCTTCCACGAAGGCCGCGAATTCGGGCTGATCCATGTAGGCTGCAGGGCTGCCGGCCCTCTCGAAGATCGAGGTGACCAGCGGATCGTTCATGGCGATCTTCATCGCCTCGCGCAATCGCGTGATGACGGCGGGCGGCGTGCCCTTTGGCGCGAACAGCCCGGCCCAGATGTAGTACTCGACGTTCTTGTAGCCGAGGTCCATCAGGCTCGGGATGCTTTCAAGCCCTGGCAGGGGCTTGGCGCCGAAATGCGCCAAGAGCCGCACCTTGCCGTCACGCGCGTGCGGTCCCGCGATACCGGGCGCCTGCGCCGTGATGTCGACCTGGGCGCCGAGGAAGGCCTGCATCGCCGGCCCGCCGCCGCGATATGGCACGTGCAGGAACTTGGCGCCGGACGCCCGCTGGAACATCTCGAACGGGATGTGTGTGGCGCCGTAGTTGCCCGACGAGCTGAAGGAGATCACGCCGGGGCGCTTCTTGGCGTCGTCGACCAACTCGGCGACCGACTTCCAGGGCGCGTCGCTGCGCACGCAGAGCACGTTGGGATCGGCCAGCGCCCGTGCGATCGCAATGAAGCTGTCCAGCTCGTAGGACGGCTTCCTGTCATAGAGCCGTTCGGCGTCCGGCAGGAAGGTCATCGACGACAGCGCCATCAGCAGCGTGTAGCCGTCCGGCTCCGAGCGCGCCACGAACGCATTGCCGACGAGGCCGCCGGCACCGGCGCGGTTGTCGACGATCACGGACTTGCCAAGTGTCTTCTCGAGCGAAAGCGCGATCGGCCGCGCCGCGAGATCCGCCTGCCCGCCCGGCGGAAACGCAACGATCATCGTGATGTTGCGCGATGGCCAGGCCTGCGCCTGAGCCGGTCCCTGAGACTGCGCCAAAGCCTGCGAGCCCAAGGCACCGGCCATCGGCGCGGCCAGCGCCCCCGTTACAAACTTCCGCCGATCCATAAATCCTCTCCCTGATGATGCTTGTCGGCCGGCCGGTTGATCCGCCCTGGCTGTCATCCCCGTATGTTATTCTGCAGCGACGCTCGCCGCGATCTCGCCGGCCCGTGCGATCGGATTGCGCAGCACGCCGATCTTCTCCACCTCGCATTCGACGACGTCGCCCGGCAGGCAATAGCGCGTGGCGGGCACCAGGCCCGGCTGGGTCACGCCCTTGCCGCCCAATTCCTTGTCCGCCGACCAGGCGGTGCCGGCTGGCGTTCCGGTGATGATCACCATGCCGGGGCGCAGCGTGAAGTTGCGCGAGAAGAAATGAATGAGCTCGGCGCAGGTCCAGATCATGTTGGACGTGCTGCTCGACTGCCGCAGCTCGCCGTTGATGCGCGACATCACCTTGAGCTTCTGCGGATCACCGATCTCGTCGGCGGTGACGATACAGGGCCCGAGCGGCGCGCCGCTGTCGAAGGCCTTGCCGCTGCCGAGCTCGTACCAGGTCATGCCCTCGGGCGTTCTTCGCACCTGACGGTCGCGGGCGGTAACGTCGTTGACGATGGTGTAGCCGAACACATGCTCGAGCGCGCGCGAGGCCTCGATGAAGCGGCCCGGCTTGCCGATCACGATGGCGAGCTCGGTCTCGCAGTCGATCTTCTTGGAGAAGCGCTCGTCGAATGCGATCGGTTCGTTCGGGCCGACCACGCAATCGGCGGTCTTGACGAAGAACTCCGGCTCCTTGCCGCTGATCGGCGTGTTGGCCTTTTCGGCGTTGTGGTCGCGGTAGTTGCTGCCGCTGCACAGGATGGTGGCCGGCCGGATCGGCGCTGCGAGCGTGACGTCCTTGAGCGGCGCGACTGCGGCCTTCGGCGGATTGGCGAGGATCGAGTTCGCGGCTTTCGTTGCCGCTTCGCCGGACTTGATGAAGGCGAGTGCGCTCGCGAACACCTCGCGGCTGCCACCCGCGAGCAGCGGATCGACCACGCTGTCGCCGGAAACGAGCCCCAGCCGCTCTTCGCCGGACTTCACGAATGTAACAAGCTTCATCGCGCTTCCTCACCTGATTGCGGCCCGCAATGTGCCTGCTTGGCGCGGGTCAGGCAACCAACTAAAACGCATGGGAAATCACGGGAGGAATGCCGATGACACGCTGGGTGGCTACACTCGCTGCTGCGGTTTTGTTGCTGGCCGCGGCGCGCGACGCTTCGGCGCAGAGCTGGCCCAACGGCCCGGTCAAGATATTCGTGGGCTTTGGCGCCGGCGGCTCGACCGACATCATCGCCCGCGACATCGGCCATGAGTTGGAGAAGGTCTGGGGCCAGCCGGTCGTGGTCGAGAACCGCGCCGGCGCCAACGGCGCGATCGCCGCAGGCCAGCTCGCCAAGCTTCCCGCCGACGGCCAGACCCTGATGATGATCGTGTCGGGCCACGTCACCAACGGCTATCTCAATCCGAAGCAGCCGTTCGACGCCCTGAAAGATTTCACGCCGATCGTGCAGATCGCGTCGTCGCCGCTCCTGATCTTCGCGCATCCGAGCTTTCCGGCAAACGACATCAAGTCGATGCTCGCGCTCGCCAAGGAGAAGCCCGCGACGATCTCCTACACGTCGCCGGGCACCGGCTCGATCCAGCATCTGTCGATGGAGCTTCTGGCCTATCTCGCCGGCGTGAAGCTCGTGCATGTGCCCTATCGCAGCGGCGCGCTCGCTTTGAACGACACGCTGGCGGGCCATGTTCCGCTCTCGGTGCTGAGCGTGTTGCAGGCGCTGCCGCATTTGCAGGCCGGCACCATCAAACCGCTGGCGGTGACGTCGGCCAAGGCGACCGACATCCTGCCGAAGGTGCCCGCCCTCGCCGAGGCCGGGCTGAAGGACTACGAGGCCGAGCTTTGGTACGTGGTGATCGCGCCCGCCGGCCTGTCACCCGAGTTGACCCAGCGGATCAACAGCCAGATCGTCGGGATCGTGAAATCGCCGGAGATGCAGAAGAAGCTCGCCGATCAGGGCGCGCGCCCGGTCGGCGGCACGCCCGCGGAGGCCGCAGCCTTCATGAAGGCGGAGTCCGAAAAGTGGGGCAAGGTCATCAAGGACGCGAATATTCAGGGCGAGCAGTAGCGGGAGGCTACTTCCGGAACGGCTTGCGCATCGCCATCAGCCGGTCCGACGTCTGCGCGTCGACCACGCGCTCCGGCGTCTGGCCGCAGAACACCTCGCCGGCGTCGACGATCGCGCCGGTGCGGTTGTCGAACAGCGTGCGCCGGCAGTGATCGCTGCTCGTCTCCGTGAACAGCACATGGCCGACGCCGGTCTTGAGAAAGTTCCTGACCGGATCGTCGGGACTCAGACTGCTGCCTCCCGTCGGCTGCTCAGGCCGGCCGACATTCGCGAAGGCGGTGCCGTTGGACTGCCACAGCCACTGAAGCGTCAGAACCTGGTCGCTCGTCACATAGGCGCCGCCGACCACCAGGGTCACGAAGATCGCGCTGGACATGACGGTGCGCTGCACGGTCTTCTGCGAAAAAAAGCGACCGATCGCTCGCAACATCGTCCGAGTCCCAGACCCTATGATTGACGCAGGCTTACCCGCTTGCGCGACTATAGGCGGGTGCGCCTTACCGATCCGGTAACGCGGCGCCGATGATTTGCATCAAGAGGTATCCGAGGGTGCGAGGAAAAGACCAAGCTGCGCTACGCCTTACGTGCTTAAGGCGCGGTTAAGGCTAGACACCGATCGGTTCCACACAACTCAGTGAATCTCCGGCTCCGGCATTACCGCCTTGCCTTGCAGGAAGTCCAGATCGCAGCCCTGGTCGGCCTGGCCGATGTGCTCGGAGAACATCGCGCCGTAGCCGCGCGGATATTTCGGCTGAGGCGGCTTCCAGGCGGCCTTCCTCCGGGCGAGCTCGGCGTCGCTGACATGCAGATGGATCATCCGCTTGTCGACGTCGATCTCGATCTCGTCGCCGGTCTGCACGAAGGCGAGCGGCCCGCCGACGAAGCTCTCCGGCGCGACATGCAGGATGCAGGCGCCGTAGCTCGTGCCGCTCATGCGGCCGTCGGAGATGCGGATCATGTCCCGCACGCCCTGCCCCAGCAGCCGCTTCGGGATCGGCAACATGCCCCATTCCGGCATGCCGGGGCCGCCCTTCGGCCCGGCGTTCTTCAAGACCAGGATGTGGTCGGGCGTGACGTCGAGGTCGTCACGCTCGATCTCGCGCATCATGTGGTCATAGTTCTCGAACGCGATCGCCTTGCCACGATGCTTGAGGTAGCGCGGATCGGCCGCGGCCGGCTTGATGACGCAACCGTTCGGCGCCAGGTTGCCCTTGAGCACGGCGGTCGCGCCTTCGGCGTAGATCGGATCGTTCAGCGAATGGATGACGTCGGGGATATGGACCTTGGCGCCGTCGATGTTCTCGCCGACGGTCTTGCGGGTAACCGTGATGCAGGAGAGATCGAGCTTCTCGCGCAGGTTCTGCATCATCGCGCGCAAGCCGCCGGCGTAGAAGAAGTCCTCCATCAGGTATTTGCCCGACGGCCGCACATTGGCGAGCACGGGGATTTGCCGCGACAGCTGATCGAACTTCTCCATGTCGACCGGGATGCCCGCGCGACGCGCCATGGCGACGACGTGAATGATGGCGTTGGTCGAACCACCCATCGCCATGTGCACCTTGATGGCGTTGTCGAAGGCCGCGGGCGTGAGAATTTTCTCGGGCGTGAGATCCTCCCAAACCATCTCGACGATGCGGCGGCCGGCCGCGCCGCACATGCGCGGATGGTTGGAATCCGCCGCCGGGATCGACGACGAGCCGGGCAGCGCCAAGCCCAGCGCCTCGGTGATCGCCATCATGGTCGCGGCGGTGCCCATCACCATGCAGGTGCCGAACGAACGCGCGATGCCGCCTTCGATCTCGCTCCAATCGTCCTCGGTGATGTTGCCGGCGCGCTTCTCGGTCCAGTATTTCCACACGTCGGAGCCCGAGCCGAGATACTTGCCCTCCCAGTTGCCGCGCAGCATTGGACCCGCCGGAATGTAGATCGCGGGGATTCCCATGCTGATGGCGCCCATGATCAGGCCCGGGGTGGTCTTGTCGCAGCCGCCCATCAGCACCGCGCCGTCGAGCGGATGGCTGCGTAAGAGCTCCTCGGTCTCCATCGCCAGGAAATTGCGATAGAGCATGGTGGACGGCTTCACGAAGGTCTCGGACAGCGAGATCGCCGGCAGCTCGATCGGGAAACCGCCGGCCTGCAGCACGCCGCGCTTGACGTTCTCGGCGCGCACCCGCAGGTGCGCGTGGCACGGATTGATCTCGCTCCAGGTGTTGATGATGCCGATCACCGGCTTGCCGGTCCAATCCTCCGCGTCATAGCCGATCTGGCGCAGCCGCGAGCGGTGGCCGAACGAGCGCATGTCGGACACGCCGAGCCAGCGGTGGCTGCGGAGGTCTTCGGGCTTTTTGCGGTTGGTCATCGTTTCCTCTTGAACTCTTTTGGCAACTCTTGGTGTCCTGCCGGGACCGGATCGGCGCAAGTGTCGCATCATACCCGTCGCATTCCAATCCGAAGATGATGCCGATAGACTTCAGCCAGAGCGAACTCAGCGTCAAAGATTCGGGAGGGAACGATGCCGCGAAACGGGCTGGCGCCACGCTTGCTGTTCGCAGCGCTGTTGCTCGGCGCGGTATCCGGCGCATGGGATGCCGCCTGCGCGCAGAGCAAGCTGCCCACCCGCCCGATCAGGCTCCTGGTGCCATTCGCGCCCGGCGGCGGCGTGGATGTGGTCGCCCGCATCGTTGGGCAGAAGCTCAGCGAACAGATCGGCCAGCCGGTGCTGATCGAGTCCAAGCCCGGCGCCGGCGGCGCGCTCGCGGTCAACGAGTTGATGCGGTCTGAGCCTGACGGCACGACGCTCCTCGCCACGACCAGCTCACACGCCACGCTGCCGTTGCTTTCGAAGCTGCCCTGGCACCCAAGCAGTGATTTCACGCCGGTCGCGAACATCTATTCGACCATGCTGGTGATGCCGACCAATGCCGCGAGCACATCACGCTTCAAGACATTCAAAGAGTTCATCGCCCACGTCCGTGCCAATCCAGGCAAGATCAGCTGGGGCTCGTCGGGCATCGCTGGTCCGCAGCATCTCGCGGGCGAGCAATTCGCCAGGATCGCGAAGGTTGAGATGGTCCATGTGCCCTATCGCGGCAATGCCCCGATGGTTCAGGCGCTGCTGCAGAACGACGTGCAGCTCACCTTCGACACCCCCACGCTGGCCCTGCCGCATATCCTTGACGGCAAGCTCACAGCGCTGGCGGTGACCGGCGAGCGCCGCCTGGCCAAGCTGCCCGACATTCCGACCGTCAAGGAATCCGGCATCGACTACTCCGCCGGCGTGCGAATCTTCGTGCTCGGCCCCAAGGGCATCCCCGAGCCAATCCAAACCCTGCTGAACAAGGAATTCGTCGTCGCGCTGGATAAAAGCGACGTCCGCGACCGCCTGACTGGCTTTGGCCTCGATGTGATCGAGGGTCGCGGGAACACGCCCGCAAACCTCAAGCAGCACATCGACGACTTCGCCTCGACCTATGGCCGGCTGATCAACGAACTTGGCATCAAGGCCGAATGGCGGGACTCCCGAAGCGAAGCTGGTCCCTATTCCACGCTCGCACCCGAGAACTCGACCACCTTCTTCCACTTCTCGGTCTCGGACACGATGACCTTGCCGAAGCCCTCCGGCGTGACCTTCATCGGCACCCCGCCGAGATCGGCGAGCCTCGCGACCAGTTTCGGGTCACTCAGCGAGTCATTCATGGCCTTGTTCAGCTGGGCGATGATTTCGGGCGGCGTGCCCTTCGGCGCGCCGATGCCGAACCAGGCCGAGGCCTCGTAGCCCTTCACGGTGTCGGCGACCGTCGGCACATTGGGCAGCGCCGGGGAGCGGACGTCGGTGGTCACCGCGAGTGGCCGAAGCTTGCCGGCCTTCAGATGCTCGATTGATGACGGCAGATTGTCAAACATCACCTGGCACTGGCCGGACAGCATGTCGATCAGCGCCGGAGCCGAGCCTTTATAAGGCACGTGGGTCATCTTCGCGCCGCTCAGCGCCATGAACATCTCGCCCGAGAGATGCACCGAAGTGCCGTTGCCGGACGAAGCCATGTTGACCTTGCCGGGATTGGCCTTGGCGTAGGCGATGAACTCCGCCACCGTCTTGGCCGGCACGTCCGGGTTGACCTCCATCACGTTCGGCACACGAGTGATGCCCGCGACCGGAGCGACGTCGCGGATGAAATCGAACGGCAGCTTCTTGTAGAGCGAGGTGTTGATGCCATGCGCCGGATTGACGAACAGCAGCGTATAGCCGTCGGGCGCGGAGCGGATCGCGGCCTCGGTGCCGATGTTGTTGCCGGCGCCGGCGCGGTTCTCGATGACGAACTGCTGGCCGATCCTGTCCGCCAGAAACTGCCCGACCAGCCGCGCCAGGATGTCGGTGGTGCCGCCCGGCGGATAGGGCACGATCCAGCGGATCGGCTTGTCCGGATAGCCGGCTGCGAAGGCTGACGCGCTGACAAACGGCGCAGCCACGAGGCCTCCGGCGGTCACACGCAGAAAATCACGGCGCTTGATCATTTCCAGTCGCTCCCTCTCGCTCTTACCGGCGCGGCGGCGCCGCGCGGACTGTTGGCTCGTTTCTTGTTGCGGAAATTACGCGGGACCGGCCGGACGGCCAAGCCCAAAGCGGCCATCACCTATTGAACTTTAATGCTATTCGCTTCGATCAGCTGCTTCCAGGTGGCGATCTCGCTGGTGATCTGCTCGCGCATCTCCTCCGGCGTGGTCGGCGTCGCGATGTTGCCACCGTCCTTGAGCTTGGCCTGCACGTCGGGCAGCCCAAGCGCATAGCGGAGCTCGGCGTTCAGCCGGTCGACGATCGGCCGCGGCGTGCGCGGCGCCGCGGCCATGCCGAGCCAGGACATGTAGTGCACGCCCGGCAGGGTCTCGGCGACCGTCGGCGCCTGCGGCAACAGTGGATAGCGCGCCGGCGAAGTCACGGCGAGCGCGCGGAACTGGCCGTTGGTGACGCGCGGAAAACCGGACGTCGCGGTGTCGAGCATCACGTCGACGCGGCCGGACAGCACATCGGTCACGGCGGCGGCCGAGCCGCGATACGGCACCGGCACGAGGTCGACGCCGGCCTTGGCGTTCACCCAGCTGCCGATCAGGTGGTAGATCGAGCCGAGCGAGGTGATCACATAGGTAATCTTGCCGGGGTTCGCCTTGGCGCGTTGGAGCAAATCATCGAACGACTTGATCGGGGAGTCCTTCGGCACCTGATAGATGAACGGATAGGCGCACACCATGCTGAGGAAGCCGAAGGTGTTGTCGCCATCGAACGGAAACTTGCCGACCGCGGCGCCGCTGGCATAGCCCGCGGTCAAGAGCGTCATGTTGTAGCCGTCCGGCTGTGCGTTCGACACCATGCCAGCCGCAATACCGCCGCCGCCGCCGGTGTTGTTCTCGACGCTGAAGGATTGGCCAAGCCGCTCGGCAAGCTTGTCGGCGAGCAGCCGCCCGACGATGTCGGGGCTGCCGCCCGGCGAGGTGCCGATCAGGATGCGGAGCGAACGCTGCGGCCAGTTGTGCTGCGCCAAAGCGGGCCCAAAGGCGGGCAACGCGGAGCCCGCGGCAAAGGCGGCAGACAGCGCCAGCGCGCGGCGTCGATCGAGCAACATGGGTAATTTGTTCCGGCCTCAAGCGCGGCAAGGTTAGCAGGCTTCTAACGCGCCTGAAATCGCGCCGGCATTCGATCAGGCGGGCAAAGCGCCGCAGAAGCTGCGGCTTTTCCCGGCCGACGCGGCCGCCGGGCGCTGCACGGCAAATTTTCGATTAACAGGGCCGCGGAACTTTTGTCTCAAGTTGCAAGCTGATCTCCACGACCGTGGTGTAAGCATGTCAAAAATTCGAACACCGGGCGGGCGTCAAGTGAATCATCTGAACAGCAATCGCACTTGGAGTGCCTTCGTGGGCGCCGCGATGATGATCGCGATTGTGCCGGCGGTTGTCGTCAGTCAGGCCGGACGCGCCAATGAACCCTGGGACAATCCATGGGCCGAGCCGTGGCCGGTCCTGCTCGACCGTCCGGCTTCGGTCGAGCCCGAGCTCGCCGCCCTGCAGCAGCGCATCGACGCTTCGCTCGAGCGGCTCCTGAAATCCGGCGGCGAGGTTGCGCCGCCCAAACCGTTGTAAGTCGCAGGCAGCTCCGATCAAAGGATGGAATCCATGATCAGCGACGACCTTGCAGTGCAGTTTGACGAACGCCGCGAAGCGCCGCGCACAAGCGTTGCCGGGCGCTACTCCATGCGGCTCGATCCGCGCGACGGCCGCGAGCCATTCGTCTGCGCCGTGCTGGACTATTCGGTCACGGGCGCGCGGCTGCAACTGCCGGAGGCAATCGTCCTTCCGGCCGAGCTGCAGGTCATCATCGGCACGCTGTCGCACAACGCCAGGGTCGTCTGGCGCAACGGCCCGCTGGTCGGCATCGACTTCGTCGACGAGCACTACAGCATCTTCTAAAGCGATCGAGAAAGCGAAGGCCGACGTCGGTGAGTTCCGTGTCGGTGTTGCCCTTGCGGGTCACCAGCCGCGCATTGAGTTTCGTCTCGAGCTTCTTGATCTGGTTGCTGAGTGTCGGCGTGCTGATGCCGAGACTCATCGCGGTCCGGCCGAAATGCCTGGTTTCAGCAAGCGCCACGAAGTAGCGGAACAGGCGCGTTTCGATTTCAGCCATCGTTAGATGCCATCTAACAAAATTATGACATGCCTTTAATGACTTGGGCAAAGGGCTGTGGTTGATACGAAACGACTGCATGTCACCAGCGATGCGTCGGGGGGATGCGAGCTGGGTCGAACGTGGACCGAGCGACTTTCAGGGATGGTTTTTGTTCCAGCCGATGCCGACCTGGGCTTTTCCCGAGGATTTCGGGCATGGCGGCGTCGAAGTCGGCTCGGTCCACGATCGATTTTTTTAAATGCCTCCCGCCGACGGAAATAACAGCAACAACAAGTCAAATGGCGAGACCATACAATGCCCAATAATAAGCTGCGCATTATTGCCCATAACGAGTCAGCGATGGTTCGACCTCGGAGCCGCGAGTTCCTTCCAGCCAAGCGCGCCCGAAAGGTAGGCACGCCATCGAGCACCGAAGAGAACGTCCGCCTCATCAAGGCGTTCAGCGGCATCGACGATCCGCGCAGGCGAGCCTGGCTGCTCGAACTTGTAGAGCACTTCGCCGGCCTCGACGCCCCTGCGCATTGACGCGCGCGGCGAACGTGTTCAAGCCGAAAAAACCCAACCCGGTCGACCGCCACGTCGGTGCCCGCGTCCGCATGCGGCGGCTGATGCTGAGCATGTCGCAGACCGACCTCGGCAAGAAGCTCGGGCTGACGTTTCAGCAGGTGCAGAAATACGAAAAAGGCACCAACCGGATCGGCGCGTCGCGGCTGCAGCACATCGCCGATTCACTCCAGGTGCCGGTGTCGTTCTTCTTCGAAGGCGCCGTCGGCGAGATGAAGCCCACCGAGCCGCGCTCGCTGCTGGTTTCGGAATTCCTCGCGTCCTCCGAGGGCATCGCCCTGGTGAAGGCCTACATGAACATCAAGGACGCCAAGCTCCGCCGCTGCATCGTGCAGCTGGTCGAGCAGGTCGCGCCGCGCGGCT
>JACXTT010012175.1_pt1 | contig 11425 bp, 7 predicted proteins | sample 9270951 | NCBI WGS metagenome assembly JACXTT01 (sample SAMN15532306, study PRJNA645909) | rock metagenome | isolation source: weathered quartz diorite | place: Puerto Rico | collected 2017-06-21 | reverse complement strand
GAATTCTTCGGTGGATGCGGCACTTGTTCATGCACTGCGTTCGGGCGCCACCTTCGACGTTGAAACACGTAGGAGCATACAGGGCAAGCTTACGCCATTTGCGGTTTACATCGTTCCTCAGGACGGCACAGAGCTTTACGATTTTGGGTCGGCATGCCTCGGATTCGATCTCCGGCGGCAGGTTGCAGTACAGTCGCGTTGGCCCCCGAGGTACGTTAGGAATACGGCGGAATTCGGCTTTCATTTGACTGTCGCCGACGCGCTGTACTTCACCGAACACTGGTCCGTGCAGATGCTGCAGAGGGAGCTACGGGTTCTGGCAGGAGAGTTTTGGCGGTTTCCACTTCAGTTCGAGCTGACGCCTGGTTTCCCTGATGCATCAAGTGTTTCGCTTGTATGCCGTGATGATACCGGCACGCTCGAGGCTCTACATCACGAGCTCGTATTTCGATGCTACCGACGAGCCATAGCATCCAATTACAGTTCATTCTTTGGCAATGATCAGGCCAAGATGAACCGAGTCTATGGGTCGAGCCATTCCCGAGGCGAGCTGATGATCGAGCGGTATCATGCTCCATACATTCTGAACGAGTTCAAACCGCATTTGTCATTACTATCGAATGTCGAACCCGCAGATATGATGACCGTTCTCAAAGCGCTCGAACAGAGTCTGCCGCGTTCGCCGTTTATTGTAAGCAGCCTGTGCCTCCTGACAAAGCCCACCGACGGCGCACATTGGAAGATCATAGACGAGTCCGGTCTCCGATAACCGAACACGAGACCGGCACATGGAGATTGATGCGGCCTAAGATTATCATCATATTCCCATATCGTGGGTATGCGAAAGGCAGCGGACACGAGCGGCTGTTTTGGAAAGTCGTCGAGCGCTGCCGGGAAATTGCCAAAGACGACCGCCCCGTGGTCGTCCTTAATGCTGACACAGAACATCGCAAAGGCGCGGCAGCTTTTCTGGAAAACAGAAATTCACACAGGGTCGAAGTACACCGAGTTTGGTCTGTCGATACGTGTCAAATGTGGCTTTCAGGGTGGGGCTATGTGCTCGACAAATACCCTAAAAAAGATCGTATCATCCAACTGCCCGGTGACATCGATTGGGTCGCCCGGAGCCAGGATTTTTTCAAACACCTCGATGGCTTTTTGAAATGCGGCGAACAATCGAATCTGGCCATCGGCGACTTCGATGCCGGTGGCCGTTTCGACGCGAAAACGTTGATTGACTATTACGGGACATATGCGCTGATGGCGAATTGGTTTCCCGAAATCACGAATAAGGTTCTTCAACTGCCGCTGAATCGGCCCCGTTCTGAGTTTCTCAATATCGATGTCGCCACGCTCCGAAAGTTGCTCGACTATCGCAAGTTCGCGTACGAGCAGACACTAAACATGCTCATTCGGCTATGGGACTTCCAGACGCACGACTGGCAACACGGAATCCAGGTTCGCTCGCACTCATTGGGCAAGCTCGCCGACGAGGGTAATTCCAGGCAGTACCGTGAATGCCTGGACCAGATCGAAAGGGCAGAGCGCATGCTCAAGATGCTATGGCGCGAAATCTATTTGCCGGAGACTCAACGATTCGATAGGGAAGACATTTGGGATCGGTATCATGACCTCGACCAGCGATCGACCTCTGTTCGTCAGACGGCAAGAATCATCATCGGCAACCTCCTCAAGGTCGGGAGCTAACCCCTAGGCGGCGAAAGGTCAATCGGTCTCGAAATCCGACCGCTCTATCTTTCGCTGTCAAGTTGCTAATAAATAACATTTCTTCCGAATTTGGCATCTTTCACCACCACGGACCGCTTCTTAGCATCATGCTAATGCTTGTCGGATACGTGTGCGTCCAGCCTGCAGGATCTTCCCGAATCCTTCGCCCGCACGGGCAGAGATTCCGTTCTTGAATGCTCTGCTGTCCCGGCCTATAGCCCGGGACAGCCTGTCCGTGTTGACAGAGGGAGGCACTGTCACACCCACAAGGGCCTGACACCCGGAAAAGGGCTCTTGTAGCCCTTGTCCGTTTGCTGTGATGGCTGAGTGCTGACTTCAAATTGAGGACGGGAATTTGCTAGACTCGCGGCACTTAACTCAAACCAATCAGGTGGGAGAAGTATGCAACGAATGCTTTTTACGTACTTCGCGGCGATCTTCGCCGCGGTGGTGAGTTGCAGTGACGTTTGCGCGCAAGCAACGGCTCAGATAGCCGGCACGGTGAGAGATCAGTCAGGCGCGGTGTTGCCGGGCGTGGAGGTCATGGCGACACAAACCGACACCGGCATTACACGAAATGCGGTTACGAACGAAACCGGGTCCTATGTTTTATCGAACCTGCCGATCGGTCCTTACCGTCTGGAGGCGGCTCTGCCGGGATTCCGCTCGTTCGTGCAGACGGGAATCGTGCTGCTGGTCAATGCCAGCCCGGTCGTCAATCCAATTCTCGAAGTCGGTCAAGTCAGCGAGCAGATCGAGGTAGAAGCCAATGCGGCGCTAGTGGAAACACGCAGCTCGGGCGTGGGTCAGGTTGTCGAGAATGCCCGCATCCTCGAATTGCCGCTCAACGGCCGCAACGTGAATGAGCTGATCGCACTCTCCGGAGCCGCTTCTCCAGCGCCGGCGAATGGCAGCGGCCGAAATCCATTTCTCAGCCTGACCGGTGTATCCGTGGCCGGCGGGTCTTCGATTGGATTGAATTACACGCTGGACGGCGCCAATCACAACAACTCGTTCGAGAACACCTACCTCTCGATGCCGTTTCCGGATGCAATGCAGGAGTTCAGAGTGGAGACCAGTGCAACGGCCGTTCAGAACGGCGTGAGGCCGGCAGGCTCGGTGAGTCTTGTTACTAAATCCGGAACGAACGAATTTCACGGCAATCTCTTCGAATTCGTGCGAAACGGCATTTTCAATGCGCGAAACGCATTCGCTACCAGGCGCGACACCATCAAACGTAACCAGTTCGGCGGAACGATCGGCGGACCAGTCAAGACGAACCGGGTGTTTTTCTTCGGTGGCTATCAGGGAACGACGATCAGACAGGATCCGCAGGATACTGTCACATTCGTCCCCACAGCGGCCATGATGTCGGGGGACTTTACTGCGTTTGCGTCGCCGGCTTGCAATGCCGGGCGGCAGATTGCATTGCGTGCCCCATTCGTGAACAACCAGGTTAGTCCCTCGTCGCTCAGCAAAGCCGCGGTGAATTTCGCGAAACTGCTGCCGCAGACCAGCGATCCCTGCGGCAGAATCATCTATGGCAGCCCGTCACGCGACAACCTGCATATGGCCGTGGGCCGCATCGATTATCAGCGCAGCGACAAGAATTCGATCTTCGGGCGATATTTGCTCGACAGCAACAAGAGCCCGTCACCGTTCAGTTTGAATCACAACGTGCTGAGCCTGGCCAGCGGATCTACCGGCCTCGGCATCGACGCGCTCACGCAGGCATTCAGTCTCGGCGAAACGTATCTGCTGACGACGAACGTGGTCAACTCCGTGCGGCTGACGGCCAATCGTTGGGTCGGCGGCAGAACCGGCGTGGACTATGCCGGATGGCCGGAAATGGGCGTGAAGATGTTCAGCTACCAGCCGACGCATCTCGCGAGCACGGTCACCGGTGGATACAACATCAGCCCGGGAGGCGTCGGCAGCGCAAAGATGGCGCTGTTCGGCGGCAATGATGATTTCAGTGTGATCCACGGAAATCATCAATTCGGCATGGGGACACAGGTTTCCTTGTGGTGGATCAATTCGTACTCTGATTACTATTCTTATGGACGAGCTACGTTCAGCGGTCAGGCGACGGGCCTGGGCCTCGCAGACTACCTGACGGGCAATGTCGATCAATGGACGATGGGCACGCCAGCGCCCACACTCAAACGCGACAAATATGTGGGCGCATATTTCGGCGATACCTGGAAGATCCTTCCGAAGTTCACTCTGAGTTACGGCGTGCGATGGGAACCATTCTTTGCGTCGATCAACCGCGACGGCAGCACGACCCACTACGACCACGACGCGCTGGTCAAAGGCATCAAGAGCGACAAGCTGCTGGCCGCGCCTCCGGGTATTTTCTTTGCCGGCGATCATGGGGTTCCCGGTCAATCGATGATGAAAGATCGGCTGGCGAATTTTTCGCCTCGTCTTGGGTTCGCGGGGGACGTGTCTGGAAATGGGCGCACATCGGTGCGCGGTTCGATCGGGACGTTCTATGACTATCCTTCTTCCTTCTATCAAGTCGGCCTGAGCAACGCGCCGCCAACGAGCCAGAGGAACATCATCACGGGCGTCAATCTGGACAATCCATGGGCGAACTATACCGGCGGAGATCCATTCCCGATGCCGTTTGGAAAGGATTGGAATCGGAATACGCCGTGGCCGCTCAACGCCGTCGTAACGGCCGTCGATTACGACACAAAGAATACGATGGTTACTCAATGGAATCTCAGTGTGCAGCGCCAGGTTGGATCGGATTGGCTCGTTTCCGGAAGTTATCTGGGGACTCGAGGCGCGCATTTGTGGGCTCTGCAACAACTGAATCCCGCCGTGTACATTCCGGGGAATTGCGCTGCCGGGCAATTCGGACTTACGGCATCCGGTCCATGTTCAACGAGGACAAATACAAATCAACGGCGAGTGCTCGCGCTCGATAACGCGCAATACGGGAAATACTTCGGTACCGTTAATCGAATCGATAGTGGCGCCACAGCAAGCTATCAAGGACTGGTTCTTTCAGTTCAGCGCCGTGCCGCTCGAGGTGTGACGATCACGAGCAATTACACGTGGTCGCATTGCATCACGGATTCGGTGACGACCAACACCGGTAACTCGGGCAATGCCGACGGAGGATATCTCAATCCTCAAAACCGGCACCTGGATCGTGGAAATTGTGAATCGGATCGGCGGCAGGTTTTCAATCTATCGGCGGTGGCGGAAACGCCACGCTTCTCCAATTCGACGTTGCGGGCTGCCGCGTCAAATTGGCGCATCTCTCCGATCTTCAAAATTCTTTCGGGCGGATACGTGACCATCATCACGAGTTCGGACATGGCGCTGACCGGGATTGCCAACCAGCGCGTGAGCCAGGTGCTCCCGAACCCTTGCGGCGATAAATCGATCACGAATTATCTCAATCCGGCGGCATTCACCCTGCCGGCTACGGGCGCTCTTGGAAACGTCGGATCGAACAGCATTGCGGGCCCGGGCACGTGGCAGTTCGACATGGCTCTGTCGCGCAGCTTCCAGTTGCGCGAGCGGCAAAAGATCGAATTTCGAGTGGAAGCGTTTAACCTGACGAACAGCTTCCGCATGGACATCAGCAAACTGACGGTGAACCTCAACAGTGGCAATTTCGGCCAGGTTACCGGTGCCCTGGATCCGCGTATCATGCAGTTTGCTTTGAAGTACTTCTTCTGAAATGATAGGTCGAAACTGTAGCGGCGCTCTATGAGCGCCGGCGGTCATAGACCGCCGCTACAGCTAAAACTGAGTCTTACGAAATAACGGAGGTGCTCGGTGAGAAATCCTGTATTAGCCCTCATTCTGACGTTCGCAGCGCTCGGCGGCGTGGCTGCGGCGCACCACGGACGCGCAGGCTATGGCAACGAGATTACGAGCGTGAAGGGCGTTGTGACGTCTGTGGAATGGAAGAATCCGCATGTATTTCTTAATTTCGACGTCACCGATGAAAAAGGAGAGGTCTCGCACTGGGTTGGCGAACTGTCGTCCCCATCTACGATGTTGGCTGCGGGCATGAGTCGAACGACGCTCAAATCCGGAGATCAGATTGCCGTTAAAGGTAAAGCAGGAAAGGCTGAGAATCCCGTGATCCTCATCGATTCGATCGTGAAGGATGGCAAGCCTGTTGTCGGCGATCCCAATGTCGAGGGCCGTTTTATCAACGATACGCGGTGAGCCTGACTGTAGCGGCGCTCTGTGAGCGCCGGCGATCCGGCGGTCATAGACCGCCGCTACAGCTCTATTTCTTCTCCCTGCCGACTGCTTTTTTAAAGACCTCCTCGTTGAACTGCTGGTAATCGGAGGGCACGCAGAAGTTCTCCCATAGCTCTGCGCCTGGAACCAGTTTGATCGTGGCCTTGGGCGTTACCCAGGGCATCGTGTATGTCTTGGGATCAATGACTGTGAGTTCTGCCTCGAGCGTGCCGTAGTTCACACGCTTGTACCTTTCAACAACCTTCATCTCGTCGCTGTGCGTCCAGCCTCCATCGGGATTGGTTTGCGTGATCCAGGACCGCTCGTCATAGCCATTGGACTCGATGACGAAGGTATCGCCTTCCCAATGACCCACATTCCATCCCAGCCAATGCGGCTCTGGCGGATCTTCGGGCAATTTCCGCCCATCAGTCCAGATGGTTCGCCAGGTGTGGTTCAATTCGAAAAACTGGAGCACCCTGTCGGGCAGCATGACAAATTCGAATCCGTAGTTGTACGAATACAGGCGCGGATAGCCGTAAGGATCACAATTGATCGCGCTTCCAACGCCCCGCCCGGATGTGTCCTTTGAATGAAGCGGGGCGCCGTCCGGAGCTTTATCTCCGAAGGTGGCCTCATGCTGCTTCTTTCCCCACTCGGTCAGAGGCGGCATGGTCCTGGCATTGAAAGCATTCGCGACGCCGTCGTACCCCCAAACGCCGGAGAGGTCTTTCGGATTGAATGCGTGCCCATCGACCTTATGGTCTTTCCACGCCTGCGCGCGATCGCTGTTGTTCTGGCAACGCGGGCAGTTTTCCCAGCCCGGCGGCGGCGGGACCGAGGCCAGGGCTTTGCGTTCATTCGTGTTTTGATCTTGTGCCCGCGCGATGGTGCAAAGACATAACACCAGCGCCAGAGACATCGTGATCGGAACGATTCGATTTCGCATGGTTGTCTCCCGGCCCTACTTCTTGTGGATGATGCCGCCCGCAGGATCTCTCACATTCTCGTTAAAGAAATTCTCATCCATGGGTGCGCATAATTCTTCGCGGATTTCCCCGGTCTGCCGTTTCCAGATTTTCGCGTCGCTGATCCATGGACGCGTGTACGTCTTCGGATCGTCGATACGATAAGTCACTTCGAGCGTATCCCGATCTGCGCGGCGCCAGCGTTCCTGGAAGTGCATGTCGCTGCTGTACACGTTACCCCATTGATCGAGCCAGGCCCGATCGTCGAAACCGGCCGTATCGACAATGAGCGTGTCCCCTTCCCAGCGGCCGACGGAATATCCCATCCATCGCCCATCAGGATTCTTTGGAAGCTCCCGGCCATCCATCCAGATGTGACGCAGCGTCCCCTGGCTCTGGAACTCCATCAGGATTTGATCGGGAACGTGATAGAACTGCGCCTGGCCGCCGGTATAGAAAAGGAGGCGTGGAATCCCTTTCGGGTTGCACGTCATGATGGGATCGTTTCCTTTGGCCGGTTCCACAGCTTTCTTTTGCGGTCCCGGACGGCCCGTAACGCGGCTTTGGAAGACCTTCTCACCCCACTCGGTTCGAGGAGGAACCTTGTCCCAGCCCGTCATCATGCGGCCATCGGTGAGGGACCGGCCGGTCATCGGTCTCCAAAGACCGGAGAAATCGTGTGCGTCGAATTTCTCTTTGGGATCGATCGGCGCCAGCTTGGCCGGCGCCGGTCCTTCGGCCTGCCCACCCCAATCGGTGATCTTCTTCGGCGTGGACTGCGGCGCCCGGGCGAAGCTCGTCAACGTGAATATAAATAAGGAAGCGGCAACAATGATCGCGCGCATTATTGTTCTCCGGCTCGCTGATCCAGAATCTCTTCGCCGTTATCATTCACGATCTTCATGACAACTCCGACCGGCGTGCCTGCTCTGGAAGGCCCAAGGGTGATCGTGATCTTGGTGCCTGGTTTCAGCGCTTCACTGGAACGCGATTTGTTCCAGCCATGCTGGCTCAGTGTAAAAGGAGTCGGAGCGATTTCTCCAACCCAGTGCGTCACGTTGCCCGACCCGTCGGTCACGTCGAAGAAGACCTGCGGGTGAGGATTCTTGTAGTTGAAATCCGTCATGACTCCCTTCAAGGTCACCGGCTTCGACTGGTCGTAAGAGATGTTAGTTCCGTGGTGCGCGAATAGGGAAATCGAAGTGAGCAAAAGACCGGCAGCTACCCACACAAATCTCATTGAATCCTCCGAATAGTGGACCAACGTTAACGCTCACCCCTACTCCTGTCAACACTCGGTTTGCATTCGGTTTGCGTGGGTCACTCCCCTCCTCAGCCGAGGAGGGGACAGCCGACGCAGTAGCGGCGGCTGGGGTGGTGCTGGTCAACAAAATCATTCTCTTGATCAGCACCACCCCGTCTGCGCGGGCTAAGGTGGCTTCGCAACTTTGTTCTTTGCCGCGCAGCCACCCCTCCTCGTCTGAGGAGGGGAGTGACCCACTGCTCGGTTTTGCACCATCGTTGACACATCCATTCGAACCTTGGTGTAATGTCCGCGATAAATCCCCGGAGGGCTTGAAGATGAACTACTCTCGCAGGAATTTCCTGAAGGCTGCCGGATCGGGCATTGCCCTGACAGCCCTGGGCGGCGAGTCCATGCTGATGGCAGTCGCTTCTCCTCCTCTGGCATTGCCGGTGCCGATGACCAAAGAAAAAGCCATCTTCATTCTTAACGGCAAGCCTCTCGTCGCCGAATATGAAGCGCGAACGACATTGTGGGAAGTCATCGCTGTGAAGCTGGGCCTGACGGGTACGACAAGGAGCTGCAATCGCGCCAGTTGTGGCGCATGCAGCGTCCTGATTGATGGTACGCCCTTCTATTCATGCCATACGTTGGCGATGGAGGCTGCGGGAAAGAAAATCTTCACAATCGAAGGACTGGGCGACGAAAAGAATCTGCACCCCCTGCAGAAGGTCGGGTACCTCTATATGGCCGCGGACTGTGGTTTCTGTACGGCCGGCTGGTCTGTAACTGCCAAAGCGCTCCTCGATAAAAACCAGAATCCCTCGGAAGAGGAAGTCAAAGCGGCGCTATCAGGGCATATCTGCCGGTGCGCTGCATATTCATCGATCGTGCGCACGGTGATCGATACCGGCGCGGTGTTGCGAGGCGAGGCGGAGATCATTATATGAGCCGGAAGCAAAAACCGAACGGCCCGAAACGGAAGATCGAAGCGCATCTCCACTCCGCAGTCATCGTGAACCAGCCCATGGTGCGTGACTTCTCAACCGGTGGCGGACACCTGCCGGGCGACACGCTGGTCGAAGGCGACGATAAGATCGTGACGAAGAAGTGGCAGGGCTACCCTCCTCAGAATCTCAACCTGGTTGGAAAGCCGCAGCCGCCGCTGGCCGAAGTGGCGATGCCGCGGTATACCGGGAAGGCCGAGTACGCGACCCGAATCTCGTTTCCAACCATGCTTTGTGCGAAGCTGCTCGGGAGCCCGCATCCACACGCGCGAATTCGAAAGCTCGACGCGACAAAGGCACGGCAGATTCCGGGTGTCGCCTACATTCTCACACGCGAGAATTCCCCAAAGACGTATCCGCTGCCCGAAGAACTTTTCTTCCAGGGTGACGTCGTTGCTATCGTTGCCGCGGAAACGGAAGACATCGCGGAAGACGCTATCGAAGCCCTTGAAATCGACTACGAGGTCCTTCCTTTCGCTTCGAACCTTTCACAGGTGATGTCGCCAACGGCGCCGGATCTCGGAAGAGCGCGAGGAGGACGCCAAAGGGGAAACCTCACCACATCGCTCACTCAATTTGGCGACGTCGAGAAAGGATTCCGGGAAGCCGATATCGTCAAGGAGTTTACCTACTACTACTCTGGAAGCGTCGTCGCGCCGCTACAACCTTGCGGCAGCGTCGCCAAATGGGATGGCGACCGGGTCACCGTGTGGGGTCATGGCCAGGCCATCTATCCCGCGCGCGCCCTTATCGCACGCGGCCTCGATATGGATCCGAAAAACGTTCGCTTCATTAATAAATGGAACGGGGGCACGTTCGGCGGCGTGCGGCAGGCGTCGGAAAAGTTCTATCCCTGGGTCGCATACATCTCGAAGATGACCGGCAAGCCCGTCAAGCTGACGCTCGCGAAAGACCAGGAACTGGCGCACATGCAAGTGAAGCCGGAAAACATACAGAAGTTCAAAGTGGGCGCAAAGAAGGACGGCCGGATCACCGCGTGCCAGCGCGAGTTCTTCGTCAACACGGGCGAGCGCAGCGGAGGAGGCGGAAGCGGAGGGCGCTCCGAGCTCTACCTCCACGTGATTCCCAACTGGAAGGAAATCGGCAACGACTATCGAACCAATTCCATGACGACGGGTCCATCACGCAGCAACATGCAGCAGGAATTCAAATGGGGCTGGGAGCAGATGATGGATGAAATGGCCGAAGCTGTCGGCATCGATCCTGTTCAGTTCCGCCTGCTGAACGTTCAAAAACCGGGAACGAAGGTCAGCATCGAATCGGGTGGCCCAACCATGGTCCTGATGCCCGAGATGGAAAAGGGCTTCCTGACGTACGATTCGTTCGCATCCGTCGAAGTGCTGCAGGAAGGAGCGAAGGCCATTGGCTGGGAGAAGAGAAATCCGGCGCCCGGCGGCAATTCCGGAAGATTCAAGCGTGGATTCGGAATGGCGATGTCGCAGCACCACGCCGGACGCCTGGGTTATCACGAAGGCGAAGCCGGCTTCGAACGAACGATCAAGCGTGGCAACGCCGACGTGTACCAGTCTGAAATCGAATTGAATAGCGACGGCAACATCGTCCTGCATTTTGCCCAACCCGACAGCGGCACCAATCACGGCACCGCCATAGCGACGCAGATTGCGGAAATTCTCGGCTACACCACTCTCGCTCACATGCGCCTGATATGGGGAGATTCCGATCTTGCGCCGCCTGCACCCGGGTGGAACAGCGGCCTGACAACTCAATTGCAAGGCGGCGCTCTCTGCAAGGCGGCCGACAAGCTGCGGCAGGATCTCCTGAAACGCGCATCCGGGAATTTGAAAATCGATGCGGCCAGACTTCAGATCCGGGATGGCGTTATTTCGTCCAGGGAAGATCCAAAGAGGGCGACGACCTTTGCAGCTCTTGCCAGGAGCGCTGAAGGTCACGTCTTACGGCAGCAAGCCAGTTGCTGTCATCCAGGTGCCATCGGAAGAGCGATGAATCGCGGCATCGGCGCATGCTTCGTCGAAGTCGAAGTCGACACATGGACCGGAAACTGGCGGTTCATCCGGGCGGCCTATTGCCACGACACCGGAAACGTCATCAATCCGCTTCTGGCGGAGGCCGACATGACGGGATCACTGGTGCAGAGCACGCAGGTTGCGACAGAGGCGATTCCCTGGGATCGCGAATTCCCGGGTACGCGTCACTTCAGCGTCGGCTATTTGTCGTACCGTCTCCCGACCATCATGGATGTGCCGGAACAGACGCAGGTG
>JACXTT010012174.1_pt1 | contig 11425 bp, 9 predicted proteins | sample 9270951 | NCBI WGS metagenome assembly JACXTT01 (sample SAMN15532306, study PRJNA645909) | rock metagenome | isolation source: weathered quartz diorite | place: Puerto Rico | collected 2017-06-21 | reverse complement strand
GTAGGGGTCGGGCTGGGCGACCTGTGCGGTGCTGTTGTGAGCCTGAGCGAAGACCGCTCGCGTGATCCCCGTGAAGGATGTCTGGGTCGTGCCGGTGTAGGTGATCTGCTCGGTGTCCACCACGATGGTGCCCGATGGCGCGAAGCCTGTCGTGGATTGGACATTGATCGTGCCGCCGTTGCCCGGCGAGGTCTGGGTCATGGCGCTGGTCAAGTGGGTCGTGAAGGTCGTGCCGGTGCCGGATATCGACTTGATGGCCATGCCCCAGCTGCAAAAGCGCATGAACAGCGAGAGGTTCGTGTTCCCGCCCGCCTGAAGTGAAGCCGCGTCGGGGTGCAAGTAGTCAGGCAGGTTAGGCGGAGGAGGCCCGGGCGCCGCAGGATGCATTTCGAAGCGATAGATCTGGAGGTCGGTGTTCGCCGCCTGCGCGGCCGAGCCGATCGACGCCAGGCTCGCCATGACCAGGATCAGAATCTTCAACGAGCGCGTCATCGCATCAACCCTTGATCGTGATGGTCCTCGAGACGCTCGCCGCGGTCGCCGCGCCGCCCGTGCTCTTGAACGTCAACGTCGCCTTCGCCCGCAGGCGGTGTTTCTTCTTGAGGGTCTTCCGCGCTTTGCTGGATAGCTTCAGAGCTACGGACTTCGTCTTACCTTTCGCGATCGAGAAGGACTTCTTGGCCGAGCGCCCCGACGCGGTTAGCTTGAGCGTCCCCGACGCCGCGGCGGAGCAGGTGAGCCGCACCTTGACGCTTCCTGAATGCGACATTCGCACGCTGCTCGCCTTCAGGCTGCAGGGCGCGGCGACCCGAAGTGACGTCTGCGACGGCAGCGTGGCGCCTGGGCACACCATCACCCCAAGGCGCGGGAAGCAGACAGCGGGTGGCCCGGGCGGCGGAGGTGGTCCCGGAGTTTGCGGTTCGGGCAGGTCCGTGAAGCGCGCGAGGGCGATCTTCCGAGCACCCTGATCCTGCGCCCACCCGGCGGCCACGATGTTGTCCCCGCCGGCGGGAGCGACCACGCCGTTGGCGCTCGCACAGGGGGGCCCCGTGAATTGGATTGAACAGGTGGCGTCCCCGACCGCCGCAACCACCGTCCCCGGCTCGATCCCGGTTGAGTTGAAGCTCGTGTCGAGCGAGCCGTCGGAGTTGTAACGAGCGAGCGCGAATTTCGCTACGCCCCCATCGGATGCGACCCCTCCGACCAAAAAGCCGGTGTCCTGCGCGGCCAACGACTTCGCGACCGCGGCGTTGTCGCTCCCGATCGGGGTGAGCACCATGCCCGTGCCGCCACCGAAGGTCGTGTCGAGGCTGCCGTTGCTGTTGTAGCGAGCGAGCGCGAACTTGGCGACGCCGCCGTCGGATGCTTCTCCTGCGACAAGAATCTTCGAGCCCTGCATGAGCACCGATGTGGCGTTCGCGAACTGATCGCTGCCAACCGGCGTGACTACCGTGCCTCCCGAGCCGAAGCTCGGGTCCAGCGACCCGTCGTCCTTGTAGCGCGCAAGGGCGAAGTACTGCTTCACTTGGGGGTGGGATGAGTCGGCCGCGCTTCCGGCGGCCACGACCATGCCGCTTTGGTCGAGCGCGAGCGTGTTGATCGTCGACGTCGTGGTATTGGGGATCGGAGTTATCACCTCGCCGGGTGTCCCTCCAGATGCCCCGAAGCTCTGGTCTATCGGGGTGGTGCCATCGACGACCAGGGTGCCGTCCGAGATCGTTACTGAACTTGTAGCGCTGCAGCCCGTGAAGGACGTCGCGGTGACGCCCGTATACGTCACGACCTGACCCCCCACCAGGAACGAGCCCGTCGATCCAGACGCCGGGACCGGGAAACCCGCCGTCGATTGGACGTTGAACGTGAAAGTGACCCCAGGCTGCTGCGGGAACGTTTGTGAGCCGACCGACTTGGTATTGGCTGGTATGGCCATGTTGTAACGGGCCAGCGCGAAGTCGATCTCCCCCGTGGCACTGGAACGGGGGTTTGCGAAGCCCCCCAACACGACCTTGTTGCCCTGCACGACGAGCGCGTTCGCTGCGGCTTTGTTGGCGCCTCCGACGTTCGTTTCTACGGTTCCCGGAGGATTGGCGGCGGGGCCCGTGATCTGGGGGTCGCCCCCACCCGCCGGGTTGAAGTAGGTTGAGTCGAGAGTCCCATCTGCGTTGTAGCGCGCGAGCGCGAACTCCGTCGTGGACGTCGCGTACCCGGCCGTGATGATCTTCCCGTCGTTCGGCCCGCCGTGCAGGACGGCCATCGATGTGATCTGCTCGTTGCTGCCATCGACGTTGCCGAACTGCGTGCTGTTGAAACCGTTCGGCGTGTTGAAGGAGGTGTCCAGGGAGCCGTCGGGGTTGTAGCGAGCGACGGCGAACCTGTTGTTGCGGCCAAACCTTGCCGTGCCCCCGACGACGAGCTTGTTATCCGACTGCGGGACGATCGCGTTAGCTGCGGACAAGCCGTAGTCGGTCGCGTTGCCGATCAACGTCAATACGGTTCCGTTCCCGTTCGTGCCGAAGCTGCTGTCGAGCCCGACCGGGCTCGCGCCCGCAGGCGAAGCGCTGACCATTCCTGCGATGGCCAAGAAAAGGGTCAGTGAAAGCAGACTACGGCAGCGCACTCGGATTCTCATGGGGCTACCGCCCTCTCCTCTCCCCTCCCAGGGAACCCATGAAGCCATCCTACACTCAGTCCTGGCTTTTTGTGCCGACTGAGGTCGTCTCTCGCATCCCTCACCTCGAACGACGTCCTCTTACCTCATACTTCCCTGTTCGGGCAGGGCGTACACCCCGGCTCAACGAAAGCGCAATGGTTCTTGTGGGGATATTTGCCGCCCTCGGGGCATCGGCCCTGTTCAACCTCGGGATCGGGGTGCAGGCGCTGGATGCGCGCGAGGCGCCGCGGCACGAGGCCCTCCGGCTCTCGCTGATCCGGCGCCTCGTGCAGAAGCGGCGCTGGATCCTGGGGCTCCTGATCGGAGGCCTCGGCTTTCCGCTCGAGGTTGTGGCTTTCGCGAAGGCGCCCTTCGTGGTCGTGATGCCGCTGCTCGCGAGCGGCCTGCTGCTCCTGCTCGTGCTCGGAGTGCGGATGCTCGGCGAGCGGGTAAGCGCCGCGGACGTGGCCGCCGTGATCGCGATGATCGCGGGCATCGGTCTGATCGCGTGGGGAGCGCCGGGCCATACCGAGTCGCCGCGCGGCGCCGGTCAGGTGATTCTGGTCGTCGGCCTCCTCGCCGCTGCGAGCTTCGTGCCGTTCTTCCTCCGGGGCCGCCGCCCCCCGCCCGCGATGGCGGTGATCTTGGGATCCGCGCTCGGCTTCGGGACCAGCAGCATCGCGATCAAGCTGCTCAGCGACGGGATGAACAAGGGCCACTACGTGGTCGTGGGAATCTGGTTCGGGGTCGTCGTGATCGTGAGCGGAGCGGCGATCCTCAGCGAGATGACCGCGTTCCAGCTGCGGCCCGCAACCGTCGTGGTGCCGATCTCGTTTGCGACGCAGACGTTCGTGCCGATTCTGCTCTCGCCGCTGTTCCTGGAGGTGCACTGGAGCGGCGCGGACGCCGTCACCGGTCCCCTGGTAGGCGGGGTCGTCCTGATAGTCGCCGCCAGCATCGTGATCGCGCGGACGCCCGCCGTGGTTCGCCTCTTCGCGGGCGAGAGTGGCGCCTCCGGGGAAGGCTGGATGCTTCGCGAGTCCTCCGAGGTGCGCGCAACTCCACCCCTCCGGCCGCCGCGCCGGATCGCGGTCTTGCCCGCTTACAACGAGGAGCCGACCGTCGCATCCGTGCTCGACCAGCTGTACGACCTGGTCGACGAGCTGATTGTCGTCGACGACGGCTCGACGGACGCCACGCGCGCGATCGTCGAGCGGTGGCTGCCCGGGCACGAGCGCGCGCGCATGCTGAAGTTCGACCGCAACCAGGGCATGTCCGCCGCCTATTACCTGGCGTTCACCCACCTGCGCTCGCGCATGGCCGAGGGCGAGATCCACCCCGACGATCTCGTCTACACGATCGACGCGGACGGCCAGCACGAGCTGGGCGTGCTGACGGAGCTCGAGCGGATCGCATCGTCGGAGCGGCTCGACGCGCTTGTGGTGGAGCGGGATCTCTCCACCTATCCGCTCTTCAAGCGCTTCGGGAACCGCGTGATGAGCGTCTGGGCGTCGCTGTGGGCCGGGAAGCGCCTGCGCGACGTGGAGTCCGGTTACCGGATCTTTCGAGCGGGTGCGCTGATGGACGCGCTCGACTACTACAAGGGCTACAAGTACAGCGAGACGGTGGAGGTCGCCGTCGTGCTGTGCCGCCTCGGCTACAACGTCCGCAACGACATCGTCGTGCCGGTGCCGGTGTTCCGGTCCCGCACGAGCCTCGTCGACGCCGTCATCGATCTCGCCGTGATCCCGGTCGCGGCGTTCCGGGTCGCCGTGAGGCGGCCGCGCGGCCGGCGGCTTGGCCGTCCGGCCGAACCCGTTCCCGTTCAGCAGTGGTCGCCGTAGCCCGGCTTGCCTAGCAGCCGGTCCAGGCGCACGACTTTCAGATTTCGATCCCTGAGCCCGGCGAGGATCATCGGCAGGGCCCCGATGACGACCGAGCGATCCGAGGTCACGTCCCCGTCGAGCCCGTCGTGGAGCAGGATGATCGATCCGGGCCGGACGCCGGCGAGGATCCGGGCGGCGACCAGGCGCGGATCGCGCGTCGCCCAGTCCCCACCGGATGCGTCCCAGCCCACCATGGTCATCCCGTGGTCCTTCACGACGTCCGCCATGAACGGCGTGTGCTGACCGTGCGGGGGGCGAAAGAACGTGGGGCACAGACCGAGCTGACGTTTGAGCGCTCGCTGGGTCCGCCCCAGCTCCGGATATCCCGGATCGAGCCAGCGTACGGAGTCGTGCAGGTAGGAGTGGTTCCCGAGCAGCTGGCCGTCCGCGACCAGCGCGCGCGATATGTCAGGACGCGCGTCGAGTGCCTTGCCAACGGTGAAGAACGTCCCCTTGACTCCGGCTTGGTCGAGAATGTGGGCCGCCGCAAGGGTGGTCCTGGCGTTGGGGCCGTCATCGAAAGTGATCGCGACCGTTCGCACCGCACGTGAACCGTGGTTGACCATCGATCCGAACCACGAGATGGTGCGTTCGTTTCCTCCGATCCAGCAGGCGCTGAGCACGGTGAGCAGCACCGCGTCGGCAGCCAGCACGTACGTAGTCAGTGGTGCCCTCGAGTGGGGAGGCGCGCTCACCACTCCGACCCCGACCATCGCGATTGCATAGAGCGCACCGCCGATCGCCGCGGCATCGTCCCCGGCAACCGCCGCGAGCGCGAGGATTTGAACGACGCCGAGCGCGAGAAAGGTCGCCGCTCGGCGGTTGTGAAGCTCGAAGGAAGGCGGCGCCGCGAGGCCGAACCCCATTCCGATGATCAGACCGAGGAAGCAGACGACCCAACTCTGGCCCGTCTGGGGGATCAGCCAGGCGGCTACGAAGGTGAGGAGGCCGCCGAGCCATGAGAACGTGGGACGAGGGACCCGGCTGTCCACAGCCGCCGCGGCGACGACCGCGATCAGCACCGCGACCGGCGCGGCCCAGGACGCGCCCCTCGGCGAGTCTCCGACGAGGGCGAGGATGGGGAGCAGCAGTGCGGCGAGGGCGTAGCCCCCGAACGCGTGCAGGGGCTTTTCGCGTTTTGCTTGAGCGGCGGTCGCCGTTAGCATCAGGGGCTAATCATCCTGTGTCGATGACTCTTCGCGATTCGGGTAGATGACGCCTAGGCTCAGCGCACATCCCTTCCCGGTGCCCAAGATCGTGCTCGCTGCCGTGCTCCTGATCTGGCTCGGCATGCTCGCGCTGATCCTCCGGCACCCGATCTTCGTGGCCCACGACTCGGTCAGCAATTACGGCCACGTGTGGTACGTGCAGGACAAGATCTGGCACCAGGGCATCCTGCCGTTCTCGATGCCGGTGCTCGGTCATGGCAAGGCGTTTGCCTTCCCGTACGGTTTCATTCCCTGGGTGACGGCCGCCCTCGCATGGCCGGTACTCGGCTCTTGGGGGGTGACGCTCTGGTTCGTGCTGGGCACGGTGGCCCTGATCGTGGCCACCTTCTGGGCCTTCCCCGAGCTGCGCGAGGGTTGGTGGCCGGCCGCGGTGCTGGTGAATCCAGCCCTCGTGATCGCGCCGATCATGGGCGAGATGCCCTTCATCTGGGCGATGGCGATGCTGCTGGGGGCGGTCGGGTGCTGGCGGCGCAAGTACTACTGGCAGGCCGCAGTGCTCGCGGCGCTCGGCCAGGCGACCCACCCCGCCGTGGTGCTGCCGATCTGCGCCCTGCTGGTCGCGTGCTGGTGGCGCTGGGAGCCCGACCGGCGCCGGTTGCTGAGGTACTACGCGGCGTCGCTCGTGCTCGCGATCCCGGCCGCATGGCTCGTGCTCGCGTCGCCCGTGTTCATCGAAAGCTCGATCGAGTCCAAGGTCCTGAACTTCTTCGGGACGGTCTCGGTGCGGGGACTCGTCCTGCTCGTGCCGGTTCTCCTGGTGCTGCTGAAGAAATACGGGTACCTGCTGAAGCGGCACGCTCGCGCGGCCGCATGGGCGCCGACCGCGGCCTTCCTCGGATTGCTGCTGCTGAACGTGGCCCTGATGAAGCCGTTCGATGCCGCGCACGCCTGGTCGGGGCTTCTCCGTCACCCGAACACGAAGCTGCTGGCGTTCATCAGGTCACCGGAGTTCGTGCCCGGGGCGACGTACCGGATCCTGCGCTCGGGCGATGGCAGGATGGGCATGTACCAGCTGGAGCAGCACGGTGCGCGGATCGACTCCGAGTTCTTCCCCGAAAGCCTCGCCCAGCAGAGCTGGTCGAATCCCGAGAAGTACTCGTCGTTCCTGCGAAAGCGCCACGTGGACTACGTGATCATCTTCGAGAACTACGACCGCGCCAGGCACACCAACGAGCACGACCTGCTCCGGGTGCTTGCCCGTGGGAGCGCCGGGGGTTGCGATCCGGACCGCGTGCGCACGCGGCTGGTCAGCGGCGACCCGGGCTTCGACGTCTTCCAGGTTCTCCGCAGCTGCTGAACGCCACGAGATACTTCGACGTCGAATTATTCGAGGCTCTTAGGTCGCACGAACGCCACTAGCTCCGCGGCGCCGGGGGCGAGCTCCGGCCACGTGCCTTCGAAGCTGAGCGTTGCGAGCGCTCCGGTCGGGTACTTCCGGGCGATCGCGTCGAGCTCCGGGCCGGCTGACGCGAGAGTGAGCGCGAGCTCTTGGATCGCGGGGTTGTGGCCGATCAGCATCGTCGACTCGAAATCCTCGGGAACTTCGTGGATGCGGTCGATCAGGTCACCGGGCGTTGCGCCGTAGAGCGCGGGCTCGATCCGCACCTCGGGCTCGTCGCCCAAAGCCGGCGCGATGCCATCCAGCGTCTCGCGGGCCCGGCGCGCCGAGGAGCACAGCACCAGCTGCGGCGCGAGGCCCTCTCGCCGTATGTGCTCACCCAGCTTCTTCGCCGCCCGCCGGCCGCGCGGAGCAAGAGGGCGGTCGTGATCGGCGAGCCCGGGGTCATCCCAGCTCGATTTCGCATGCCGCAGGAGGAAGAGCGTCTTCATGTCTCGAGTCAGGTTTCGACTGTCACCAGCACGAGTCCGTCAATGACGCACACCCGCTGAGCTGCCCGGGCTGCAGACGCGGCGGACGTTCGGGGTCAGAGGCTTTCGGGGTGCCTCGTCTTGAACCCGCGCATGAAGCGAGCCCGCGCACGCCAGCGCGGTCCGCGGGCGCCGGGGCCGGACGTGTCGAAGCGAAGCCCGGCGATCACCATGAATGCGTGCCACGGATTCGTGTAGATCGTGATCCACTGACCCTTTCCGCGTGCGCCCCACCTCATGAAAGAGCTCGAGTCGAGCGGCTCGGTGAGCAGGCCGGCGCCGTGCAGCACGAAGCTCACCGAGCCCGAGCAGTCGTAGGCGTTGTCGAGGAAGGTCGCGGTGTGACCGCCGCCGTAGCGGTAGGGCTTGCGGGTCAGCTCGTTCGCGGCGTAGATGGCGATCTTGACGTCGTCGGGCGCACCCTGGGGTGGCAGGGCGGTGCGGCCGTCCGGCGCGAGCTGGGCATTGGGAAGCGGTGTCGTGGGTGCGGCGACGGCGGTGGGCGGAGGGGGTAGCGGCGTCGCGACAGCACCACCGGTGCTGTCCTCGGCGATGGCGGGGGTCACCAACGAGATCTGCAGAGACACTGCTATCGCGATTGCACGGCCGCATGCGCGTCCGTAGGACGGAGTCCGCAAGCTGAAAGCTCCTTCGTCGGCCGACGGGGTTAGCTGTCGGGCTGGCGCTGAAGGAGCCTGCGCTTCCACCGAGGTGGATTCGCCCCAAGTCTGGGTCCCCCGTTCCCTGCAATTGAGCAGGAATTAGGCAGTTTGCTGGCGAGACTGGGGACTGCTACGACGCGAAGATACGAATTCCTGCGCGTTTGGGTTGGAAGGTTCCGGACCCCGAAAAGACCACCGGCCCACTCGCGCGGGCCGGCAATCCGGGGGGAGGTGTGGCTATGTGTTTGTGGGAGGAAGCGGGGTTTGCCGGAGAGGCTTGAAAGGAGGGCGGGGGGAGGAAGTTCGAGGAGGGGAGGGGGGAATTCCGCTTACAGGGCACTGCGCTGAGCTACCGAGGAGTTGCTCGCGCCGACATTGCCAGCATGCAAGCGATCGCCCAGCCCGCGCAACCGAGATTCGTGTTTCTGGACGGATGTAGGAGTCGGGCAGGGCCGTCAGCGGCGCAGGTGCCTGACCGACACGCCGAAGTCGGAGGCCATCCGCTCCGCGATCAGCGAGCGGTGGCAGGCGGCGGGGTCCCCCTCCACGCAAAAGAGCGCCGTGGCGCCACGGGTGGGCATGCTCTCGACCACGTCTCGAAGGTCCACGCGGTTGAGAATCTCCCTCGAGTAACGCGCCTTGAACTCGGGCGCGAGCTGCGTGCGTGACCGCTGGCCGACGCCCATCCGCGCATCCTCCCGTTGCAGGATCCGCCGGAGCTCGGTGGTCGGGGCGAGCTCCTTGTGGTGGCGGTAGTCGATGCCGGCCCCCTGCAGCGCGGCCTGAAGGCGGACGGCGTTCGCCCAGGCGTACTCGCTTCCGCGCACCCCCCGCCGCTGGCGCACGTCGAATACCGTCCGCACGTCACCGCCGCGAAGCGCGTCGAGGAAGCTTTCCAGCGTGAAGCCGTACACGCCTATCGTGGCCACCCTCCGCATCACTTGCGATATTGCCCTCTTCGGCTCTTATAGAACTCTTCGACCCAGCCCACGGTGTTCTAATGGCCGCGCGGGAGCCTCCACGATGAAGGTCCCACTGAACACGAAGAAGGAGGTGACCAGCGATGCCCCAGCGAGTCCGACAGACCCTTGTGGCCCTCGCTTTATGCGGGGCCCTAGTGGGCGGTGGCGCGGCGATCGCGAACGCGGCCAGCTCCGGTTCTTCCAGTGGCTCGTCGGCCGGGTCGAATCACAATGGCGTGGCGACGAACGACGGGGCGACCGGAGCAACGGGGTCGACCGGCTCGAGCGGCTCTGGCAAGAGCGGCTCGGGCAACGGCTCCGGCTAGTCGCACAGGGGAAGCTCGGCCAACTGTCCCAACATGTAACGGGACACTGCTCACGTAAACGTGGCCCCCGGAATCCGCGCCGGGGGCCACGCGTGTTGATCGCAACTGCCCTCACGCCTCTGGTCGTGATCGCGGCAGGTTGCGGTTCCAAAGAGAGCGGCCAGCCCGTGTCGATCGGCGCGGGCTTGCAGGGTGAGCCGGGCTTGAGGGCGACGGTGTACGCGACGGGGGTGAAGAACGCGTCCGCCTTCGCGTTCGACCCGCAGGGGCGGCTCTGGGTCACGAGCTCGGCGGCCACCATGCACGCCCACGACGGCGTGTTCATGGTGCCGACGCCCGGCGCCCGAGCCGTGAGGGTCGTATCAGGCGTCGCGGGCCCGCTGGGGCTGGTGTGGCACGCCGGCAGGCTGTACGTGGCCTCGCTCGGCCGCGTCGACGCATTCAGCGGCCTGCACGGCGGGCGATTCGCGAAGCGGGAGACGATCCTCAGGGGGCCGGTGGCGCACGGGGAGAACAACAACCTCGTGGTTGCCCCCGATGGGCGCATGCTGATGGGCGTCTCCGCGCCGTGTGATCACTGCACGCCCAAATCGCGGTTCTCGGCGGCGGTGATCTCGTTCCGCACGGACGGCGGCAATCTCGGTGTCTTCGCAAGCGGGATCAGGGCCGGCTACGGGCTCGCTTACTACCCGGGCACGAACGACCTCTTCGTGACGATGAACCAGCGCGACGACCTCGGCGCCCGCACTCCCGGTGACTGGCTCGCGGTGGTTCACAGGGGTGAGAACTGGGGCTTTCCGGGCTGCTTCGGACAGGGAGGATCGGTGTGCCGCGGGGTCCCCAAGCCGATCGCCGTGCTCGACAAGCACGCCGCAGTCGGTGGGGTCGCGTTCGTAACCGGGCAGTTGGGAGCCGACGTCGGGAATGCGGCGATCGTCGCCGAGTGGCAATCGGGAACCGTGCAACGGGTCGCGCTGACGCGCGTCGGCACCGCCTACAAGACCACGGTCGAGACCTTTCTGACGGGGATCCAGAACCCGCTTCCGGTCGCAATCGCCCCGGACGGAGCCGTGCTCGTGGGCGACTGGGCCACCGGAACGGTCTACCGGGTCGTCGCGCGAAGCTGAACCTGCGCCGGGTCGCCGGAGGCGTAACACTGCCCGCATGAACGTCGGGGTCATCACGGGCACCGGCACGTACGCCCTCGCCGCGGGTGCCTCACCGGAGCCCGTCACTACTCGGTTCGGAGAGGCACTCGTCGCCCGCGGGGAGATGGGAGGCGTACAGGTGCTGCACATCTCACGCCACGGGAAGGGGCACAAGCGTCTCTCGAGTCAGGTGACGCATCGGGCGAACATCGCCGCGCTGCGGGAGCTCGGCGCCGCCTGTGTGCTGGCCGTGACGGTCTGCGGCGCGGTCGATCCGACGCTTCCATTCGGCTCACTGGTCGTCTTTGACGATCTACATTTCCTGCAGAACCGGCTCCCGGACGGCTCGCTGTGCACCTTCTACGACACTCCCGGTGAGCCGGCGCGCGGGCACTGGATATATGAGCGGCCGTTCTCGGAAGATGTGCGCGCCGTCCTGATCGGCGCCTGCCGGGAGGCCGGCGTTCCGGCGCGTGAGCAGGGCTGCTATGGGCACGTGGACGGCCCCCGCTTCAACACTCAGGCGGAGATTCGCTCGCTGGCGCTTGCTGGTGTGTCAGCCGTCAGCCAGACCGCGGGGCCGGAGGCGGTCCTGTGCGGCGAGGCCGAGCTTCCATACGCGCTGCTCGGATACGCGACCGACTACGCGAACGGCGTAAAGGACGAGGCGACCCCCGTGAGCGAGCTTCTGCG
>JACXTT010012173.1_pt1 | contig 11425 bp, 7 predicted proteins | sample 9270951 | NCBI WGS metagenome assembly JACXTT01 (sample SAMN15532306, study PRJNA645909) | rock metagenome | isolation source: weathered quartz diorite | place: Puerto Rico | collected 2017-06-21 | reverse complement strand
AGCGGCTTGCCGATGAGGCCACGCTGGCTCAGCAGAACGGCCCGCTCTCGATTCGACCGACGCAGAAGTAACAGTCTGACCCTTCACCTTCTAAACACGGAGCAGTACCACCAATGGCAGTTCGCACCATCGCTGGCAACAACGAGACCATCGCCAGCAACGAGACCTACGTCTCCTCCAACCTCTCGCAGCACGTCCGCGTCTATCTCCCGAAGATCAACGACGGCACAGGCGGGACCATCGCAGTCGGCAAAGAAATTCGCGTCGAGTCGCTCGGCACGGCCAGCATCGAGATCGTGACGCTCAACGGGATGCGCGTAGGCATCGTGCAGCCCAGGAGCAAAGCGGTCGTGGTGGCCGTCGCTGGTCAGCAGCAGAGTGAGCCGACCGTTGGACCTTCGCTCGGATGCACGCAGCGCCAGCGACGTTCATCGCTGACCCCGCAGGTGGAGCCACCATCGACTCGCAGGCTCGCACGGCGATCACCAGTATCATGACGGTCCTAAAGAACGCTGGCCTCGTGAAGGCCGAGTAGTTCACAAGAGTTCTCACATCCGAAGGCCCCTGCTTCATCGGCGGGGGCCTTTTCATTTCCAACGGAGGGGTTTCAGTCAGTGGCAAGATCGAGTACCGCGCTGCAAGTGCAGTGCGTCGAGCCGCCCGCAGACCGGGGCAGGCTCCTTACCGCAGCCCAGGTCGCGTCTGAGTTGTTCAACGCCTCAGTGAGCGCAGCCTGGGTTCGCAGGAACGTCCCGCACAAGGTGGTCCTCGGGCACAGCACCGTTCGGTGGTATGCCGGAGACGTGCAAGCGTGGATCAACACCTTGCGGGGTTCCTGAGTAGACAACAGATTGTTGACATGGATCGTTTAGCTGAGGCTCTTCGTACCGCTGTCGCTAAAAGCCCTGCCTCGCGCAGGGAGTTGTGTCGTGCAGCGGGCGTCGAACAGTCCCTCCTCGCTCGCGTACTGGCCGGAGAGCGACGAGCGACGACTACACTCTGCAAGCGGATAGCGCGTGCGCTGCGGAGATGGGGCGACGACTGTACCGCAGCAGCCGAAGTACTCCACAACGCACTCGTCAGGAAAGGAGACTGAGCAGCAATGCCACACCGTACCTCGAAGCAAGGAACGTATCGGCTCGACCGCCGCTTTCCTGGCGTGGGTCGCATCGCCGTAGCCAGCGGAGCAACGACCGCCACCGAGTTCCACAAACGGGACGCGCTCTTGACCCGTCTCTACGACCAGGGCCGTCTTGACCTGCTCCGCGCCATTCAGGCGGGCTCTCTCAAGGTCACTGAGGTCTATGCGGCTGATCGTGCCGGACAACTTGAGACCCTCACTGGTGACCGCGCCCTCCTAGGGGCGAACCTGTGGGAGGCTGTGAAGGGCTGGACGCCCACAAGCGCAGCAGCCAAGCCAACTCGCAGGCGGTACGCAACGAGCTTCGCAACCCTTGAGAGGTCAGGGGTCCTGAAGTCCAGCGCCACTGTGGGCGATCTCGTCGGAGTTGATTGGCGAGCCCTGATGGCGACGTGGAAGGGTGGAGCGTCCGACTGGAACCACCTGCGCCGTGCTGTCTCGCGTTTTCTCTCGCTGTACCTCGGAGACGTGCATCACCCGATGCGCCGTGCGGTCGTGAAGGCCATTCCGACCCGCAAGGAAACCTCCCGAGTCCCCGACCTTCCCCTTCCGTTGTTCTGGTCCATCGTGCAAGCCACGCCTGAGTTTGTCCGGGCTGCTTACGTCACGATGGCCGCTCTTGGTCTTCGAGTGGGCGAGTATCTGAAACTCACCAAGGATCACCTGCTTCCCCACACCCTCAGCGTCCGCATCCCTGGCACCAAGACTGCGGAGTCAGCGGCAGTCGTGCGGGTCGATGAACGGCTCTGGCCGTGGATCGAGGCTGGTGTGCCTTCTCCTCTCGCCTACAAGTGGCTCCGCGAATACTTCAAGCGTGGGCTGAAAGTGGCAGAGGCTCCTCTTGACCTGCGGTTGCACGATCTGCGACACTGCTACGCACAGTGGCTTGTCGATGCGGGCGCGTCTGAAGCCCGCGTACAGGTCGGGATGCGTCACGCGACCGCTGCGATGACGCGCAGGTATGCAATGCAGCGGGACAAGGGAGAGAACGCCAAACTGATGGCGAACTTGCTGCTCCCCGCGAAGACGGCATGAACGGAAAAGGCGGTAGGTTGGCAGTGCTGGCTGCGATGCTCCTGATCGGCTTGATACGGGGCGTCCCGGCTCAACAACCGGACTCCGGATTATGGGGGTACCGCCTAGGTCAGAAGTGGTCAGAGACGGGCAGAGACCTTCCGTGCCGTACGGACTCGCTGTTCTACAAGTTGAGGGACAAGACGTGCACTGGTCGCGAGGACGTGGAACTAATTTTCGTCGGCAACACCCTCTATCACATTCAGTACTTTGTGACTGACGACGGACCCCCCTTCTTTGAGCCAGCCGAGGACTTGTGGCTTCGGTTCTGGAAATCATGGAGTCTCGCGCGTTTTGGTCTACCTGATTCTGTAAGTAAAGTGGACTCCGATAGACGAAGCGCGGTGCGAGCTTGGTGGTCTCGGCCCTCTAAGTTGATTCTCATTACCATTTGGGAAAACTCATCATCTCAACGAACGATCTACGTCCAACTCTGCCGTCCTGGAAAAGAGGTTGGAGCCAAGTGTGTCGTTGAGCATTACAACGGTCTCGTCTTGCGACCTGTGCGGGGTTTCTGAACCAGTAGATGTGAGTTCGTCCCACTGTTTGTCCCATTGCGAGCGAGGGGCGTCAGCAAATTGTTGACGCTCCCGCTTGCGGAAGTGGTTGTGACTAGTGAGTTTTCCGCTCCTTCGGCCAGGTAGCTCAGTTGGTAGAGCAGCGGACTGAAAATCCGCGTGTCGGCAGTTCGATTCTGCCCCTGGCCACTGCATTTCGGCCGAGTCGGGTCTTCATGGCCGCGAATTCCACCGAATCGTTACCGTCGTGGATGGGAAGCCATCCGCTTCCCCCGCCAGCGTGGCCCTCCCCGGCCGGTTGCCCGCACGGACGATGACGATCGCCTTGCCGTTGAACAGCCGGATTGCGTTCGCCTGGAAAGAGGCGTGGCTGATCTGATCGCCATTGTCGACGCCCACGATGCGCGCGTCACCTCTGATCCGCAGGCGAACGAGCGGCTCAGCGTTCGGCACCGGCACACCCGCGCTGTCTTGCACGGTTACCGTGATGAACGACAGATCGTCCCCGTCCGCCCGGATACGCGAACGGTCGGCGGTGAGCGCCACGCGTGCGGGTGCACCGGCGGTCCTCACCTCAGTGGTCGCGGTGACCTGCCCGGCTCTGCGCGCGGTGGCCTGCAAGGTCCCGGGCGCGTACGCAACACGCCACATCAGGTGACTCACGACCTCTGGCTTGCGCTTCACCCCCAGCGAAGCGCCATTGAGGAACAACTCCACCTCGTCGGCATTGGTGTAGGCCCACACATCGACCGTATCGCCGGGCTTCCAATTCCAATGCGGGAAGAGGTGCAGCATCCGGGCGTCCGTCCAAACGCTCTGATACAAATAGAAGGGATCTTTCGGAAACCCCGCCAGGTCGACGACGCCGAAGTACGAGCTGCGCGCCGGCCACTCGTACGGCGTCGGCTCGCCGAGATAGTCGATGCCCTGCCAGATGAACATGCCGGACAGAAATGGATAGCGCTCGAAGAGCCGCAGGGACTCTTCGTGCAGCGAGCCCCAAAACGCCTTCCGGTTGTCGTACGACGAAAGCCGGTAGTCTTTGTTCGGCTGCGGCCCGTGATTCTTGACGTAGGGCGTTTCGTAGCTGGCGACGCTGTCGGACGGCTGTTCGTAGACGCCGCGGCTGTTCAGCGCCGACATCGCTTCCGTGATGATGAACTTTGCGCCCGGGTATTGCGCCGGAAAATCGGCCCAGACCTCGTGATGATAGTTGTGACCCAGCAGGTCGAGCGCGCCCGCGTGAAAGACGGGATTCCGGGGACTGCCGTTATTGGCTGCTTGTGTGATCGGCCGTGTGGGATCGAGCGCGCGCACGATGCCGGCGAGCTCGCGGGCAATGGGAGCGGCGGTGCTGTCGTCGTTTGTCCATTGCTCCATGACCTCGTTCCCGATACTCCACATGAAGACGCTCGGATGATTCCGGTCACGCCGCACCATGTCCGACAGGTCGCGTACGTGCCAGGCATCCCAATCGATGTGATAGTCGTATTTGGTCTTCTCCTTCTTCCACATGTCGAAGGCTTCAGCCAGCACGATGAAGCCCATGCGATCGGTTAGCTCGAGCAGCTCGGGCGCCGGTGGGTTGTGCGAGGTGCGGATCGCGTTGACCCCCATCGCGCGCATGATCTCGAGCTGGCGCTCGATGGCGCGCGTGTTCACGGCCGCGCCTAACGCGCCCAGGTCGTGATGCAGGCAGACGCCGCGGATCTTCACCGGCCGGCCGTTCAGGAAGAATCCGGAATCGGCTCGGAAGACGAACGATCGCACACCGAAGCGTGTGGTGTACGTGTCGCACACCTTGCGACCGCACAAAACCTCTGAGCGCGCGTGATACAAATACGGCCGCTCAAGCGACCAGCGAACCGGGTGCGGGAGCGTGAAGTCTTGTGCAATCGTCACGACAGAGTCGCCTGGAACGTCCACGACGGCCGACAGTCTCGCCAAGTCATTCCCGGCGGAGTCGTAGAGCGTGGTCTGCAGTGCCACGCGTTGCGCGCTGCGCCGCTCGTCGCGGAGCGTAGTCCGAATGGTGACGCGTGTCGAATCGTCCGTCACACTCGGCGTCGTGACATACGTGCCCCACTGATCGACGTGGACCGGATCGCTGGTCACCAAGCGCACGTGGCGGTAGATGCCGGAGCCAGAATACCAGCGCGAGTTGGGCTGCTGCGAATTGTCCACGCGGACCGCGATCACATTGGGCGCGCCGTAGCGAAGATGGGGCGTCAGCTCGTAGCGAAATGAGCTGTAGCCGTAGGGGCGCTTGCCGAGGTAGTCACCGTTTATCCAGACCTCGCTGTTGCGATAGACGCCGTCGAATTCGGCGTAGGCGACGGTGCCGCTGTCCGCCCGCGACACGCTGAAGATCTTCCGGTACCAGCCGACGCCGCCCGGCAGCGCGCCGCCTCCCACCCCGGCGGGATTCTGCTCGCTGAACTGGCCTTCGATGCTCCAGTCGTGCGGCAGATCGAGCCGGCGCCAGCTCGAATCGGCAAAGGCCACCGCCTGCGCGCCTGGCACGTCGCCGAGATGGAAGCGCCAATCGTGATCGAAATTCGTCGCGTGAAGTTGCAGCAGGAGCGTGCAGAGCGCGATCACGGGTCAGCCCCGGAAATAGAGATAGGCCGCAAGAATCAGAACCAGCACTACGGCGGACGCCATCACTTCGCGGCCGCTCCAACTGGCGCGGGACTGGGCACGGTCTTCTGTCGTGACCGTCCCGTACGTCAAACCCGCCACCTGTTCCGGCGCCGGCGCCGTGGCGTAGCTTACCACGACCATGACCACGACCGAGACGATGAAGATGAAGAGGCTGTAGTACTGGAAATAGAGATTGTTGACGATCCACAGGAACGAGCCCGGTGCGTAGCCGTTGGCGAATCCCGCCAGATGCAGGCTCACGGGCGTGTCCACGGCCAACCGGAACACGCCCAGCACAAAGCCAGCGAGCAACGCGGCGAGGCAGCCCTTGGAGTTCAGGCGTTTGTTGAAGATTCCGAACACGAACACCGTGAAAATCGGCGGGGCGAGATATCCCTGGACCCCTTGCAGATAGTCGTAGAGACCGCGCGCGCCCTGGATCACGGGGATCCACAGCAGGCTGATCACCACCATGGCGGCCGTCGCCGCTCGGCCTACCCAGACGAGCTGGTGCTGCGATGCATGTGGCCGGAATTTCTGATACAGGTCCATGGTGAACAACGTCGACGATGCGTTGAACGCCCCGGCCATCGAGCTCATCAGCGCGGCGAGCAGACCGGCGACCACGATCCCTCGAAGCCCGGCGGGAAGTAGGTCCTTCACCATCAGCGGGAACGCCGCTTGCGCGGCCTGAGGGATGACGTGCCCCTGCGCATCCAGCATGATGCCAAGACCCGCGACGCGACCCGTCTTCGCCAGTGCCAACGCAATCAGTCCGGGAATGATGAATAGGAAGACAGGCGAGAGCTTCAGATAGGCGGCGAAGATGCTGCCGCGCCGTGCAGTGCGCTCATCCTTCGCTCCGAGCGCGCGCTGCACGATGTACTGGTCGGTGCACCAGTACCACAGGCCGATGATCGGGGCGCAGAACAGCATGCCGAGCCAGGGGTAGTTACCGTTGAAGTACCAGGCGATCCGACCGGTTTCCTTCACCGGCGCCCACGTGCCCTGCATTCCCGCCGGCACCAGCGGTTTCCACAGATTGAAGAGATCGGGGTCCAACACCCGGCGCAGCTCGTGCCAGCCGCCCAGCTTGGCGAGCCCGAACACGGTGAGCAATCCCGATCCCGCAACTAGGATGAACGTCTGCACGGCGTCCGTGTACGCCACCGCCCGCATTCCGCCCAGCACGGTATAGAGGCCGGTCAGCAGCACTACGGCGACCGAGCCGATCCAGAAGCTGTTGAACGTGGCGCCGGCGACGTGCAGCGAGACTTCCGGCAGCAGCGTCGCGAACACGATGCCGCCGGCGAAGATCGAGACCGCGAATTTCGTAAATACGTGCGCGACCAGCGTGATGACGGACAGCACCCAACGCGCGGTTGGTGAAAAGCGCCGACCGAGAAACTCGGGCATGGTGTACACGAGGGCGCGGGAATAGAATGGGACGAACACCCAGCCGAGGACGAGCAGGCACCAGGCGTGGAGCTCGTAATGGGCGAGAGCGACGCCGCTCGTCGCGCCGGCGCCCGCGAGCCCCACGACGTGCTCGGAGCCGATGTTGGAGGCGAAGATCGACGCGCCGACCAGGAACCAGCCGAGGTTGCGGCCGGCGAGGAAATAGTCATCGGCGGTGTCCCGGTTGCGTCTCGCGACCCACCAGGCAACGCCGAGCAGCAGGGCGAAGTACAGTACGATGATGACCCAATCGAGGCCGGCCATATGCGCGATCCAATTTCACGTCGAGACTGGCTGATGGCTATGGGTGCGGTGGGAGCGGGATCCTTGCTTCCGCCGGCTTCCGACTCCCGGCTCCTGGCTCCCGCCATTCTGCCGCTCACGTCGACCAGCGACGTCTTTATGCCCCCGCGCGGCAACGCGTTCCAGAAGTTCAGCTACGACTTCCCCGAGCCGTCGGTGGAGTTCGCGGGGCTGCGGTTCGGCTTCCTCGTGTTCACCCGCGAGAACGCGTACGCGCTGGATGCGAGTGCGATGACCTCGGAAGGATCCGTTGACGCGCTCTCCCTCACCGCTACGCGGCTCCTCTGGGCGGGTGGACAGGAGCGCGCGGCGGGACGTGTCAGTGTCCGGCTCCGCCGCGACGGCAATGCCACGTTATGTGACGTCACGGCCGAGATGGATCAACCCATCAAGGCGGTCACCACGGTCGTGAGAGGCGTGCCGCGTGGAAAGCTGTCCGCTGGTGGCGGAGAGCCGTTCGATCCCCACGACGATGAAGTCCTGTGGGGTTATCCGTTCGGCGGCGGCGACTTGTTCGGCGGCAATACCGCCTGGGGGATGGGCACGCCGCTCACGGTGGTGCAGGCCGGCGATCAGTTCATCCCCCTCTCGTCACTCGACGACCGGGTGCGCACGAAACGGTTTTACTTCCAGCCCGGCGAGCAAGGCTATCGCGTCGAGCTCGTCTACGAGGTCGAGGGCTGGCTCGACCAGCGAGTCGTCCAGGTTCCCCCGTGGCGCGTGGGCCGGGCGCCGTCGCTCGATGCGGCGGTCGCGCCCCACTACGCGCATCTGGAACGGGCGTACCACTTCCCGCGCTGGGAAACCCGCACCGACGTCCCGGACTGGCTGCGCCGGACGCAGCTGGTCGTGACGCTGCACGGCATGCACTTCACCGGCTACATCTTCAACGACTACGCTCGGATGCTCGACATCCTGCGCTGGCTCGCGACGCAGATTCCCGCAGACCGCGTCCTCGCATTCATCTCGGCGTGGGATGGTCGCTACTACTGGGATTATCCCACCTATCAAGCGGCGCCCCGTATGGGGGGTGAAGCGGGGCTTCGCCGCCTCGTGCAAGAAGGGCAGCGCCTGGGATTTCGCATCATGCCGATGTTCGGCGCGAATGCGTCGAACCGGAAGCTGGCGAATTTCGCGAACTTCGACGACGCGGCGACAGCGCGAATCGACGGCGATCCGTTCAACCTGAACTGGGTCGATTGGGACAACGACCGCCATCAGGAAGGTTTCGGCGTCTACATGAACCTCGGCGTCGCCTCCTGGCGGCGCTGGCTCACGGCGCGCATCGCGGACGTCATCGAGCGCTACGGCGTCGATGCATATTTCCTGGACATCATCGGCGGCTGGGTGAACAACACGAAAGCCGACATGCACGAGGGCGCGCGGGCGCTCGTCACCGAGCTGCGGACGCGGTACCCGCGAGTGCTGGCCTGCGGCGAGTTTCTGTACGACGCGCTGCTTGAGTTCATCCCGCTCTATCACGTCTACGCGCCGCACGGCGTGCCCTACGCCCGCTTTTTCTCACATCTCTCTCATCCCGCGCCCGGGCGCGGCTCGTCCGGCGTGCACGAGTCGGGGTTCAGCCGCTGGGACGCCGCGACGCTGTCGCTGTCCAAGCGCCATGGACTCATTCCGACTCTGAACGTGGTGGACGACACGTTCACCAAATACCGCGAACAGATGGCCGCCGTGATCGCACAGGCGAAGGCCTGGGGGACTCCATGATCAGCGCGCGGCGTCGCCGCGGATCACCCGCAGCCCGAACACCGTCGCGATCTGACTGCCCCCCTTCGCCTGAAAGCGCACCGTCACTTTTTCCTTTCCTCGGACCACCTCCGCCGGAACGGGATACTCGACGTCGAAGAAGCGATGCGGGTCGCTGAGGCGCAGCTCTTGGGCGGCGACCCGTCGCCCATCCACCTGAATCTCGAAGTCGGCGGGCATGCCCCGGCGGTCGCCCGAGTAGTAGGTCGCGATCAGGGTCATAGGATGGGCCGCGTCCACCGGGAGATCGTAAGAGAACCAGGTCGTGCCCCGCCGGCCCGGCCGACCCAAGATCCGCTGCGGGGCCGCTCCGTCGCCCGCCTGATAGTTGAACTGCCGCTCGAACACGACTTCGCCCGGCTGCAGCCAGGCGACCGTGGCGGCTTCGAGCCTCCGCAGCCGTTCCGCTTCGGCCACGTAGTCGGCCTTCTTGGCATCCCATTCGGCCGGCGTAAACAGGTCCCAGTAGGTCGAGTACGTGCGCCGGTGCAGTCGGAAGAACGGCTGAACCTCGACGTCACGCACGGCGGCCGCGGCGTCGGGCTCGCGGCCCAGCCCGTCGCTCGTGAACCGGCCGGGAGCGCCAGCCACCGGCTTTAACCAGGCAGCCACCGGCTGATCAGCTGCAAGGAACACCGGCACTGCGGGAGGAGGGGCCGATGCGGGGCGCGCGGCAGTCTCGTCGGCCCCGCGCCTCTCGGGCTCGGGCCCCAGATCCCCCGCGAGCACCAGCGGACCCCAGAGGAGCGATGCGCGGCGGGGATTATCGGGCAACGGCTCGAGGCGCAGGGCCTTGGGTAGCGTCACCTCCACCACGTCGCCCGTGCGCCAAACGCGCCGCAGCTCCATGTACGAGCTCACAGTGGGGTCGGCATCTCGATACTGGCTGCGGCGCCGCGGGTCGCTCTCCTGTGGCGCTGCTCCGGCCGCGAGGACGGGTTGGCCGTTGACCTTCGCCTCGAACCCCGGGCCCGCCCAATATGGTCGGCGCAACGCCAAGGTGAACTCGCGCGGCGTCCGGACCTCGAGCGTGAGCCTCGCCCTCGCGCCCTCGGGGAAGTCGGTCTGCATGTTCAGGCGCACGCCCGCCGCCGCCCAAGCCGCGGTGGAGGCTGCGTACAAATTGATCCACAGCCGATCGCCGGCTTCGTAGTAGATCCCGTACCCGTGAAGGGCGTGGCTCTCCATGCCGGTGCCCACGTCGCAAGTGAAGTCCCGGAACATGTCCTGGTACTCGTGGGTCACGCCCTGATTTGCGCCGCCGACCGGCACCATATAGCAGACGCGGCCGTCCTCGGGATCGATGGACGCGAGGATGTGATTGAAGAGCGCGCGCTCGTGGTAGTCGGCGTAATGGGGATCGGGCCAGACGGAGAACAGGCGCCTGGTGAGCTTGAGCATGTTGTAGGTGTTGCACGTTTCGCACGTCCTGCCATCGATCCAGTCGTTCAGCTGGTCCGGCGGTCCGAAGTACTCATCCTTGCCGTGGCCGCCGCTCGAGAAGGTGTGGTGCTGGACCACCTGGTCCCAGAAGAACGTCGCGGCGAGCAGGTCCTCCGGCCTGCCGGCATACACGTACCGGGCCGCGGCGCCGACGATCTTGGGCACCTGGGTGTTGCCGTGCGTGCCCGCGAGGTCGTCCTGATGGCGGCGCAGCGGCTCCAGGAACGCGTGATGCTCGAACTTGTAGGAGAGCGCGAGCCAGCGAGCGTCGCCGGTGTCGGCGTAGAGGTCCGCGAGCACCTCGTTCATGCCGCCGAATTCGGTGTTCATCATGCGCTGGAGCTGAGCGTCATCCAACCCCGAAAGAATCTTCTCGGCCCACGCCGCGAACTTCATCTCGACGTCGAGCGCGGTCCGGTTGCCCGTGTAGCGATAGGCGTCGCGCAAACCGGCGTAGGTCTTGTGTAGCGTGTACCACGGTGACCACTCGCCGTTCAAATCGAAGGCTGCCGAGCGGATCTCGCCTCGCGCCAGCTCACCGAAGGCTTTGCGACCTCCTGCCAGCGCGCTGAGGTAGCCGTCGCCGTGGGCGTCCTGCACCGCCTTCAGCTCCCGCACGATGTAGTCGGCGCGCTCCTTGAAGCGTGAGTCCCCCGTGGCGGCGAACATCAGGCTCACCCCGGAGAGGTGATGGCCCGCGATGTGACCGGTGAGGTTCCGGCCGTCTCCGTCCCAGCCACCGTAGGGCTCGGCCTTGGGCTCGAGCCCGGCGCGTTTGCGGTAGTACGCGAGCATCCGGTCGGCCTCGAGCTGGAGCAGGTAGCGCGCGCTGAGCTCCTGCGCGTGCTTGAGGGGCCCACCCGTGAGCCGGATGGCGTCGAGCGGGAGTGGGCGAGCTTTCACGACCTCGGGGCCTGTCGCGCGGGGCGTGCTGACGTGCTCCGCGACAAGAACCTCAACAGGACCGAGCAGCGGGAGCGCGCCGGCCCCGAGCCCGAGTTTCAAGGAGCTGCGGCGAGACCGTGTCATAGACGAATCTCCACTTGAAACCTGCGCCGCACCCGGGAATCGGGCGACCACC
>JACXTT010012172.1_pt1 | contig 11426 bp, 7 predicted proteins | sample 9270951 | NCBI WGS metagenome assembly JACXTT01 (sample SAMN15532306, study PRJNA645909) | rock metagenome | isolation source: weathered quartz diorite | place: Puerto Rico | collected 2017-06-21 | reverse complement strand
CCCCAGTGCAACCGCGGCCCTGTCAAACTGACGAGGTGGTCAGCGTGACGGGGTCCGGACAGCCCGAAGCACCGAACTTCACCAACCCGGCCGCCTTTTAGGGTACCATTCCCGACGACGGACAGTTCGTGGCGTTCCAATCCGGCGCGGCATTGGTGGCGGCGGACACTAACGCCGTCCCCGATATTTATGTGCGAGATTTGGCGCACCAAACCGTTACCCGCGTCAGCGTGTCGAGTACAGGTCAGCAGGCGAACGGGCGAAGTAACGGGCCGGTGATCAGCCGGAACGGACGCTTTGTCGCGTTCGTCTCCATCGCGGATAACCTCGTGCCCGGCGACACGAATGGCTTGCCGGATGTGTTCGTGCACGATCGTCAAACGGGCGACATCGAACGGGTGAGTGTCTCGAGTACAGGCCAGCAGGGTAACAGTTCCAGCGCTAGCACCGGTCTGTCGATCAGCGCCGATGGGCGCTTCGTGGCGTTTGTCTCCAGCGCGACGAATCTCATTCCCGAGGGCACGGCAGCGGCCAGCAACGTCTACGTGCGGGACCGGCAGACGGGGACGACGGAGATCGTCAGCGTCTCCTCGACAGGTCAACAAGGCAGCTCGATATGCGACTTCTTCGGGTGCACGCTTCCTGTCAGCGATACGTCGTCGATTAGTGCGGATGGCCGGTACGTGGCCTTTGAATCCAATGCTCGAAATCTCGTCCCCAACGACTCGAATAATCAATTTGACGTGTTCCTGCGCGACCGGCAGACTGGCACGACGGAGCGCGTCAGCCTGTCGAATACAGGTTTCCAGATCACGCGCGGGGAGTCTCCCAGTATCAGCGACGACGGCCGATACGTCGCGTTCCAGTCCGATTACTTGTTTCCAACAATTCAGATGGACGTCTTTGTTCGCGACCGGCAGGCACACACCACGCAGCGCGTCAGCATCTCGACTGGCGATACGGGTGGGAACAACAACAGCTTCACTCCCGGCATCAGCCCGGATGGGCGGTTCGTTGCGTTCCAGTCCCTGGCTTCGAACCTGGTGCCCAGCGATACCAATGGGGGTACTGACGTTTTTCTGCGGGATCGACTGCTGGGGACCACAGAGCGCGTGAATGTTACGAACTCGGGAGGTGAAGCAGGCGGCCTCGGCGGAGGGGCCTTGTCGCGACCCTCGATCAGCCGCGGCGGGTCGGTCGTGTTCAATTCGCAGGATGCGCAACTCGTGCCGTTGGACACGAACGGTCTGAGCGATGTGTTCATTCGCACGAAACCGTCGCCGAAGCGGCCGACTGCCGTCATTTCGGGTCCTTACAGCGGCTGGGCGGATCCCGGTGGCACGAGGTCGTACATCAACTTCGACGGTCGCGGGTCATACGACGCGGCAGGAGTGCCGTTGACTGCCAGGTGGGACTTTGGGGACGGATCGCCCGTTGTGCAGAACAATGCAACGGCGCTGCAGCCGCACAGCTACACGACGTCGGGCACCTACACTGCGACACTGATCGTCAACGACGGTACCGTGGATTCACTTCCCGCGACAACCAGCGTGCAGGTGCTGGCGCCGGCAGCGGCATCACCGGTTGCCACACTTGTCAGAGAATGCGCGTCGCCCGGTGACCAGCTGTCCGTCTTCATGCGTGGTTCACCATTGGTGGCCACCACGGGCGGCTTCAATTTCGGCACCGGCGCACCGTCGTCGACAGGGCTGGCGCAACCGTTGACCAGCCTGCCTCTCGTCTTTTCAGGGCCTGGTGGGGTGACGACGGTTAACGGTTCGGTAATCGGCGTGTCTGTTGACGACGGCGTCGAGTTTACGACCACGGTGCAGGTGAGCATGCCCGCGTTGGCGCCTGGACAATACCTCGTCGGAACGCCGGGCGCGACGCCGGCGACTTTGAAGACGCCGTGCGCCCCCGTAGTGAAGCGGGCCCCGACAGCCGACGCCGGAGGCCCATACACAAGTCTGACCGGTGGCACCTTGAAGTTTGATGGATCGGCGTCCAGGGATCCGCAAGGCGGAACGCTGATCTACTACTGGCAATTCGGAGATGGCGTTACCGGCACCGGCGTCGCCCCGCAGCACGTCTACCAGACGCCGGGTGACTACTTCGTTACACTCGAGGTGGGCAATGGGACGATTTCCTCGCGACCAGCGCCGGGAGACCGCAGCTTCACTCATGTTGTCGTGGTCAACGGGAATCAACCGCCCATCGTCAACGCCGGCACGGCATATCACGGCACCGAAGGCTCCGCCATCACGTTGAGCGGCGCCACGGCGTCCGATCCTAACGGAGATGCGCTGACCTACACGTGGACCGCCAATTCCCCTCGGTGCACATTCACCAGCGGTAGCATCCTCAATCCGGCCGTGAGGTGCACGGATAACGGCAACTTTACCGTCACGCTCACCGCTAGCGACGGTAAAGCCGCAGCGGTATCGAGCGCGGCAACTCTGACGGTTGATAATGCCAATCCCGTAATCACCGCTGTCAACGTGCCTGCCGCCGCGCAAACGATCGGCACGATCCGCATCTCCGCACCGTTCACCGACCTCGGCGCCAGCGATACCCACACGTGCTCCGTAACTTGGGGTGACGGTGCTGCGGCCTCCGGCGGAACCGTCACCGAAACGCCAGGAAGTGGGGCGGGCACATGCGCGGCTTCACGCCTGCTCCCGGCTGGTCTCTACGTCGTGACTGTCGCTGTTCTCGACGATGACGGCGGCCTCGGCTCGCGGACGGCCTCGTCGCCGATCGTTGTGTACGACACGAGTGCGGGCTCCGTCACCGGCGGTGGATGGTTCATGTCAGCCGCAGGAGCAGACCGGGTGAATCCAACCGCGGCCGGTAAAGTGAACTTCGGTTTCGAGGCGAAGTACAAGCAGGGAGCTACGGTTCCGGACGGCGAGACTGAGTTCCAGTTCCAGGCCGGCAACCTGAATTTCCACAGCACGGCGTACCAGTGGCTCGTCGTGACCAACGGCTGTTACGCCCAATACAAGGGCACGGGCACGGTTAACGGCGTCGCTGGATTCGATTTCCTGCTCACCCTTCGCGATGGTGAGCTCTGTGGATCCGTCGGCGCGGATGGCATTCGGATGAAGATCACTCCGGCTGGCGGAGTCCGGTATGACAACTCGGGCGGTTCGGATAACATCGGGCCCACGAGCGGCAACGTGCAGCGGATCGATGGCGGGTCGATTGTGATCCACCGCGGCAAGTGAGTACATCTTTTTCCTAATGAGCCGCAATGGGACGTTTGATAGGTAGACAACCCAACGGAGAGCCAATTGAAATGGTCTGCTGGAAGGTCAAACTGACGCGGGGGTCACTCAGGGCCTGTTCGCAGACGTAAAAAAGGCGGACTGAGAAAGCCCGCCCTTTCCTCTAATCGGAAATCTACCTCAGTTCCGCATTGTGCTTTTGAATGGTCGCGGCGGCATCACGCATCCGCTTGGCTTCAAGAGCCGGGGCTTTGGCGGCTTCCTTCGCCAGTTCGGCAGCCAGGTTATTGAGCTGCGTTACAGCGGTTCTTCGGGCCGTGCCATTTGAGCTTTCGACCTGCTTCATTGCCGCGCTGATGGCATCCGCGCGTTGCTGCGGCAAGGCGCTGTCCCGGGTGAGTTGATCCAGGTAGGCGCGGGCGACAACGAAGCTGGCGGGCCAGGTGTAATGCGGCTGGCACTGCACGTTCAAATCGCTTGGAGCTCCGCAACCTTCCCGGGTCGCCAGCGCGGCCGCGTCAATCTCGTTTTGCGAGAGGTCTGCGGTCGGCGTCAACTCGAAGACGTCCAGGCCGCGCGCAATTTCCGAGCCGTAGAGATAGCCATTGTTGTAATAGACCGACCAATAACCACCGATGACCAGCTTACTCGCGTCAATCGGACCGCGGTCGAAGTAGGCGATCTCCCTGGCGTGGGCCGAATCGGTGAAATCGAAAACGGTGGCCCCGCCCTGATAGAAGGCCTGGGCCATGATGTCGCGGCCGGGGACCGGGACCAGACTTCCGTTGTGAGCCACGCAGTTTTCCGTGGCGGTATTCCAGGCCGGCATTTTGAAATAACCTTCGAAGTGCATATGACGGGCATCGCCGGAACCCTGGATATTGTAGATCGCGTCGCCTCCCCACATTGGAGGATCGAACGACTGGCACATCGGCTGGGTGCCGCCGCCCCATTCGTCGGAGAACAGCAGCTTGGTGCCGTCATTGTTGAAGGTGGCGGAGTGCCAGAACGAAAACGCGGCGTCGGCGACGTCATCGAGCCGCTTGGGGTGGGCCACGTCGTGGATATCCACCAGCAAACCATTGCCGGAGCAGGCGCCGCCGAGGAGCCCGAAGAAGGGAAAGCTGGTCACATCATGGCAGCCGCTGGTCGGGTTGGCGCTGGGTTCGCCGGAGCCCTGTTGCCGGCCATAGAGACCGGCAATCTGGCCGGTGTTGGCATCGGCAAAGAGATAGGCATGGCTGACCACCGCGGCTTTTTCCGGGTGTGCGAGCGGCACTTTGATCACGTCGATCCCAAAGCTGGACGTGTTGGGCGCCTTGGGATCGGCGACGCAGCCGGCCTTCTCATCGGCGGAGCGGACAAACGACCCGCCCGAGACGTAGACATAAATATTGTCTTTGTCTTTCGGGTCCACGGCCACCGAATGGGTGTGTGAGCCGCGGCAGGTCTGCACGGTAGCTACCTGTTGAGGCTTGTTCGGATTGCTGATGTCGAAGATCCGGACACCATACATACGATTGGGATCGGCCGGCGGCGGCGCGCCACGCCCTTCGCCAGCGGGAGGTGCGGGAGGAGCAGCGCCACCCGCAGCACCATTCGCGCCGATCTCCGCAGCGCCTCGCTGCCCTGGAACTGGAGCGGCTCCACCGCCTCCGCGACCGCCGGCGCCCGGAGGTGGTTGCGCGCAATCGGTCCGGCCGTAGCTTTCCACCGACATGAACGCGAGGTTACCCCATATGGAAATGTCGCCCTGGCCGCCCGGGCAGACGACAATGGTTTTGAGCTTTGCTTCCGACGGCTCGTGGATGTCGTAAAAAATCAACCCGTGGAAGTTCCCCTGGATGGCCATCTTGCTGTTCGCGCTGAAAGCGAGATCGGAATTGGCGTAGTCGAGACTCCGGCCGTTGGGACTGGGGTTCGGGTCGAACATGCCCTCCGGTTGCTTGAGCGTGGTCGCCAGCCTCAAGCCCTTCGCGGCCTGCCCTGCGTCATAAAGACCGGGTTTGAGATTTTCGCGCGGATCGGGCTTGTGACATGGCACGCCCCGCCCGCCGCGTCCTCCGGCAGGCTCCGCAGTCGTACCTGCCGCCTGAGCGGTCATCTCTTCGGGTGTGCAGGGTTGCGGAATTGCAATCTGCCCTGGCGTTGCACCCCGCTGCCCTTGAGCGGCGGGCGCCGGCCCCGCGGCCGGAGTTTGCGCGGTAAATACGGTGGCGGCGGCCGCGCTTAGCACAGCGGCGCCGAGAAACAGTCGAATCATGTTGCGCGTCTTCATGGCAGTTCTACAGGCCTCCCCAATAGTCCATACATGCGAACGATTTCCATACGCTGGTCGTTATCCACGCGGTTCAGGAAGTCAGCGATATTCGGCTCCAGCCCACTGCCTGTCGAGCGCAGGTCGGCCACCATGGTCAACGCGCCCTTGTGGTGCTGGATCATCCCATTCAGAAACAGCTGGTCAAACTGGCGCCCGCGTGCAGCGTCCAGATTTTTCATCTGCTCGGGCGTGAGCATGCCCGGCATCGCGGCCATGTCCATGTTGCCCATCATCGCGGAGCCGTCCGCGTGAATCATTGGAACTTCCTGATGCCGGTCGGTGAGCCAGTCCTTCATGGCCTGGATCTCGCCACTCTGCGAAATCTCGATCTTCTTACCCAGTTCCACCAGCTGCAGCGAGTCCGTGTGGGTAGGAATCATCGCCACCATCAAAAGAGCCTGGTTGTGGTGATGGATCATGCCCTGCATGAACTTCGCGTCGGCTTGAGTGAAGTTATTATCGTTAAACGCCGGGACCTTCGAAACCACCGCCGACGCCTGACCGGGTGCACCGGGCTGCACAATGGCCGGCGCCGCCGGCGCTGCAGCGGCTGTCGTCGACGCTGTCTGCTTGTTCGTGTTATTCGTATCGGAACCGGCACTCCGGCAAGCGCCGCAGAGTCCGGCGGCGATCGCCAGTCCGAGAATCGAAAGCGGAATTCGGATCATAATTCTCCAACCCAGAATATTGACGAGCGGTAGCATACATCCGGCTACAGGATGCCGCGAGGAGAGTTTTTCGGGCTGGGCTGCAAGGTGATATGAACCAGCTGTTCCTTATCTCATGTTCATAGCCGCATATTTCAGATTTCATCCGAAGGGACGCCATTGGCGGCCGGCGTCAAAATGAAATGTTACCGCCACGTGTGCTCGTTAGAAACAGGCAAGGTACCCACAGCCCATAGCAGGACTACGTAGCACCTGATAGGCACCACGGATGCGCAACTAACTACTAAATTACCATGGGTGCTTGTGGGTACGGGGGACATGCGGTTCATTGACAGAGATTCAGTCGGGCGCTAGCTTGTTCGCGCGTTTCGAAATTTCTTCGATTTGTATTTCTCCAGGATGGAGGGTGACTGATGCAGCGGATATTCGGCTCCGCAGTTCGATTGGTCCTGTGGCTTGCATTTGCGGCAGGTACGGTCAATGCGCAAGTTTTTATTAATGTTACCGCAAGTCCTCCAGACGCCGTTCTTGTGACTGGCTCTCTTTTCATGAGTACTTCACTGGCACCGACAACTCTTATACTGAATTTTCAAAGGCCACTGTCGGTAAATCCGCAGATTGTCGGGGCAAGCGGATTATTTACGAGTGTAAGTGTCAGCAGTGATCTAAGTAGCGGTGTTGTTCGAGTCAACCTGCCCGGAGCGGATCTAAATAATGAGTCCGGTTCCTTTAAGCTAACAGGTGTTCCTCTTCCAGTTGCCGCTTGCGATAAACCTGTGTTGCTGACGTTGAGCACCTTCGCCAATGGCTATGTGATGCCGGGAGTAACGTCGATTGGTACGCCTGTTCCGGTCCCGATGCTTACCAGTGCTTTTCTGGATACAAATGGAATTCTCCAGGTTCGCGGCACTGGAGCGTTTTGTTCGTTGCCGCGTGTCTCTCTGGGGTTGATTGAATTGTCTGGTGTCGCGTTCCTGCCAACGAATGACGGCGTAAGCGCCCTTGTTCCGCCGAACATGTCGCCAGGGAGCTATCTGCTGACTCTCCTCTTCGAATCGGGAGCCACTGCCTTTAACCTTACCATCGGTGCCTTCGGCCCTCGAGGTCCGAAGGGTGACACCGGTTCCCAAGGTCCGCAAGGATTTCAGGGGCCACCGGGGATTCAAGGGCCGCCGGGACTGTCCGGACACGAAATCGTCGCTGTGGCGCAAACCCTGCCCGCAAGCTCGAATTTTTCGATTGCCGGCTCCTGTCCGGGTGCGAAGAGGGTCTTGGCCGGTGGGTTGTCGTTGGCTCCGGGCCAGACCTTTGACGATCTAAAACGGGTTCAAATTCTCGAAAGTTATCCCAGTGCAGCCGGCACGTGGACTATAACAGGGACAAATCAGAACCACCTCAACATGCGCGTGTTTGTGAGCGTCGTATGTGCATTTAGCAATTGAGACCGCACGAAGACCGATGCGCGTCTGGCAGGAGGCTATTCCGATTGAATGTCAAAGAATTGTGAAACCGCAAGATTTACTAACCTCTCGATAGCTGCGACAGCATCCTTTAAGGACAGGTGGGCTTCGTCTCGGCGTACTGTGCTGTGTAGGCGAGTCGGTAACATGTTTGCGGCGCACCAAGCGCATTGCAGGAGTTTTCCTACTTCAGCGGGAACAAATTGTTTAGGCCTTAATCTCGTTGCATATCAATTGTCGTGACGATTAGGAGAAAGCGCTAAGAGCTCATATTTCGCCTTCTCGCCATGTTTACCGCCGCGTCGCTTCCTATGAGCCACAGCATTGGAACGGTTTCACCAAACCTATAATTGGTCAAACCCTTCTGCTTCTCGTCCGTCTAACCGGCGGAGACGTCAAACCAAGATTCACAAGCAGCTTGACTTCGTAATAAATCGGGGGCATAAGAGTCACACCTAATTTGTGTCCAAAGTTTTCAGGTAAATAGCCTTAGCAAAAGACATTGAACCGGAGGGCAATATGTTCGGGTCGGCTGTCGGACCGATACAGATAAGCTTGCTCACAGTTATTCTCAGTTTTGTTTGCGTCTGCCCTGTTGACGCGATGGAAGAACGGTTGGATTGTCGAATAACCGATGCGTTCGCAGGTGAGGCCGCAAGTCAGGCCGCCGAGTTTGATGCGATGAGAAACGCTGCCCGCTCGGCCAGCCGGGTTTCCTCCCAGTACGAAGTATTATTTCGTAGAGCCGATACAGGAACAGCCAAAGACCAAGTCATTGCAGCGCTTACTGCGGATCAGCATGGCGGTACGGGAGATTGGGATCGTGCTGAGGCTTGGCTCAACAAGGCAGCAAGTAAACATTTTGGCTGGGCGGAATACCTGGAGGCCTGCAAATACACACCGGCAATACAGGTAATACAAGGGCGTCCAGAGACCACTCTAGCTTATGAACGGGATGCTCGTGATACATTTGACTGGTTCAGGCGCGCTGCTGATGATGGCATTGTCGAAGCGATGTTAGCGGTCGGTAACGGATATTCCGACGGGCGTGGGGTCGCACGAGACTTCAGCGAGGCAATGCGCTGGTACAGCCGCGCAGCTTCACTGGGGGCGGCTGGTGCCGAAAGAGAGATCGCCGTGATGTACTTCTTTGGCGTCGGCGGTGTGAGTCGAGATAACACCATTGCCGCTGAATGGGGACACAGGGCGATCAACCACGGATTAAAAGGGGACTACGTTCTCGAAAAACTGTTCGAACACCTCGACCCGCCTTGCGGGGACGAATTCTGTATCGGGTTGCGAATGATCGATTTTGACAGCCGCTGGGATTTTGAACATCTAAAAGGAGACGCCAAAGATACGCGACATTGGATCGGGCGTGTTGCCCTGCCAGGTGGTAAATCTTCCGAATGTCGGGTCTTAGAGGACGGGAATCAACAATCCTACTACAGTTGTGACTTTGGATTCGTCTCGCTATCGACCGGCGAACAAGCCTTCAAACGTATAGTTGCGGACGTGCAACGGAGTCTTCCCAGAGAGGGAAAAGGCGAGTCGCTACCTCTCCCTGAACCGATTGGAGATTATAAGGTTGCAGGGTTGTTCCGAGCGGGACCCGTAGAGGTTAGCCTCGCAACCCACTTCCTTCAACTATATAGCGTTTCACTAAGATTCGTTAATATTCGTTAATATTGGACGGCTTATTTTCAAATCCAGTGGGTTACGTCGCACCTGTCAAACAAAAAAGGCACCGACGTTCACCTCTGGACCCGTTCCTGGGGAACCTTGCACAAGTGAACTCGACCGGCTTCACCCCCAACTGCCCGACGGCCGGACGCCAACGCCCGCAGCCTTCAAATACTGGCTGATCGTTTCTCGGCACACACCAGTGGCTTGCTCGATGCGCCGCAGCGTCCAACCGAGCTTTCCCAGTGCGATGATTTGCTGCTTCTTTTCTTCGTTCAAGACATTGCTCATGCCGACGGAGGCTATCCGTCGAACTCAACGTCTCAAAACGTCGTTTAACGTTGGCCGGTTTTCAGGTGATAACCGTTTGCCGGTTTTGGGTGATCACGGAGGAGTCATCCTCACATCTGCCCGGTGTTCGATTTCGGCGAGCAGGACGGCATATGTGCATTTAGCAATTGAAACCGCACGAAGACCGATGCCATCGAGCGGTTGAGTCCAGACGTTGAAAGTGCCGAGCTTGGTCTTGACATAACTCAGAGCCTTGCCGTCGCACGTTCAACGGACCTCCAGGTTAGGAAAGCGGAAAGTGCGTGGCGAACTCATGAAAAAAAGATCGTAGCGAAGGCGTGGTTCGATGGCATCCGACCCGGCGTTACGCTCGCCCACGTCACCAATCCCCGGCGTGCTATCACTGGTATAATGGCGTCAATGACGCAATCCAGAACCATCGACGATAAGCGGGGCCGTACATGGACGGCTTCAAAAGTCCGCTGGACGGATGCGGAAACCGAAGACTTTCGGTTCTGGTACGAACGATTGACTCCCGAACAACGCGTGGATGCGGTTTTATGATGCGCTGGAGAGTTCGTTGAAGGCGAAAGGCATCCATGAAGTCCCGCGATTACGAAGAGTTCATCGTCGCATTAAACGATCATCACGCACGATATCTGATCGTCGGCGCGCACGCAGTGGCTTACCACGCTCGTCCTCGAGCGACTAAGGACTTTGACATCCTGATCGAACGCACCCCGGACAACGCCAGTCGAGTCCTCGCCGCGTTGAAATCTTTCCTGGGCGCGGATCTCGGTTATACCGTCGACGATTTAGGCGACCCCGATACCTTCATCCAGCTTGGTGTTGCACCCGTTCGAATTGATCTGATGTCCAGCATAAAAGGCTGTGGAAATTTCGCTCTCCTTTGGAAGCGCCGGGTCGAAGCTGTTTTCGGTTCATTGAAGCGGCAGAGAAAGCGGTTGCGCGGGGGCGTGCCGAAAGCGTCAGCGAGTGGGTTAACGAGGCGTCACGACTCCGGTTCGAGCAAGAGCGCAGGCTTGAAGCGCTCGCGGCCTTCATATCGGCCTACGAATCGGAATCCGCTCGCGACTCTGGATCGACGGTTATCCAAAGGCGAAAGGTCCGAACTGTGATTTCCTGACGCCGCATCGCTCATAAGAGCATTCTCCGTGTTGAATCTCCTTAATTACTTAATCGCGAAGGCACGAGTTGAAAGCGGGCGGGGTCCATCCCCGCCGCTTTCACTTCAGGCTACCAACCTAATTCAGTTGACTTAGTGGGCCGAGCCCGTTGGCTAACGGCGTCGTATGCAGCACCTGAATACCTGCATTGTGTTCACCATTGAAGCGCGTCTCCGTTGCGGGGCAGCCGGCCTTCGCGGCGTCTGCCGGAGAGTTGAACCAGATGCCCACGTGGAATGTGTGAATCGGCTCGAAAATCGGATTGAAGTTGGCGTCCGAGACCAGCGATTGAGGAGGATTGTGAACCACGGGAGCTGGGATCGCGCCTTGTGCGACCGCGAACGTTTCAATGTTGAAGCGGCCGACGTAGCGCTGACGGCCTTCGCCGTCGTCGTCGGTGTCGATATCGCCCTGATACCACGCGACGCCGAACGGCGCGAGTGGATCCTGGAGGATAAAAACGTCGAAGCCGGTATTGGGAGGTAGATTCTTTACGGTCACATCCATGAACTCGACGGAACCCGTTGGAATCACTTTGACTTTCGCGGTTGCGTTCGGCCGGCACTTGGCCAGCCCCCCGGGGACAACCC
>JACXTT010012171.1_pt1 | contig 11426 bp, 8 predicted proteins | sample 9270951 | NCBI WGS metagenome assembly JACXTT01 (sample SAMN15532306, study PRJNA645909) | rock metagenome | isolation source: weathered quartz diorite | place: Puerto Rico | collected 2017-06-21 | reverse complement strand
GCGGGGGGGAAGGCGCGCGCGGCCCTAAAGAGGGCGCGGGGGGTTTCGGGGGCCGCGGGGCGGCCCATCATGGTCCATGTCGGCGACACGCCGATCCCGCTGACCGAGATCCTCGACGAGCTACGGACGGGTGACGTCCTGACCCACTGCTACCACGGCCGGGAGGAGGGCATCCTCGACGGCCGGGGTCTGGTGCGCACCGCGGCCCGGCGGGCGGCTGCCCGCGGCGTCGGCTTCGACGTCGGCCACGGCAAGGGATCGTTCAGCTTCGAGGTGGCGCGCCGGGCGCTCGCCCAGGGATTCCGGCCCAGCACGATCTCGAGCGACCTTCACATCTACAACCTCGATGGCCCCGTCTTCGACCTCGCGACCACGATGTCCAAGTTCCTCCACCTGGGCCTCCCCCTCGCGGAGGTCGTCGAGATGGCGACGGCGGCGCCGGCGCGAGTCCTCCGGGACGACGCCGAGCTAGGCAGCCTGCGGCCCGGTGCCGTGGCCGATGCGACGCTGCTCGAGTTGCGCGAGGGCCCGGTCGTGCTGGAAGACGCGGCCGGGGAGCGGGTCAGCGGCGCCCAGCGGCTGATCCCGGTCGGGGCGATCCGCGACGGGGTCTGGATGGCGACTCCGGGAGCGGAGGGATAGCTCCCTCCGCGAGCGAGCGGGAGGCGTGCCTCAGTAGGCCAGGGCCCAGCCGTCCCGCCGCGGATCGGAGCCGGCCATCAGCATGCCGGTCGCCGCCTCCCGCCGGATGATCTCGACGGAGCACGGCCCCTCGAGGTCGCCGAGCAGCACCACCGGATGCCCTCGCGCCGCCAGCTCCCGCCGAACTTCTGGGGCGAAACGGGCCTCCAGGTTCAGCGCGTCCGGACAGTCGTGCGGGTAGTTGGCCTCTTGCCCGGGCCGGGTGCTCGACCAGCGCGGAGCCTCGGCCGCCTGCTGGGGATCGAATCCGAGGTCGATCATGGCCGTGAGCACCTGGAGGTTGACCTGGACCTGATAGTCGCCGCCGGGCGTTCCGAGGACCGCCCACAGCTCCCCGTCCTTGAAGACCATTGGGGGGTTCATGGTGTGGCGGACCCGCTTGCCCGGAGCGAGGCGGTTCGGGTGTCCCGGCTCGAGGTGCCAGGGCCCCATCCGGTTGTTGAGGAGGATGCCGGTCGGTCCAGCTGTGACCCCCGAGCCGAAGGCGCGGTTGAGGCTCTGGATCCCCGAGACCGCGTTGCCGTCGCCGTCGACGACGGCGAAATAGGTCGTGTCGCTCGTGGCGGTGACGCCCGTCGGTTGCGTGGACGGCGCCGCCCGCCGGGGGTCGATCTCGCCCGCGCGGCGGGCGGCATACCGCTTGGACAACAGCTCCTCGAGCGGCGCCCCCACGAACCGGGGGTCGCCGCTCCAGCGCTCCCGGTCGGCGAAGGCGAGCTTCTTGGCTTCGACCAGCATGTGAACGAGATCCGCCGACAGCGCGCCCATCGCGGCCAGATCGAAGCGCTCGACCAGGTTCAGCTCCTGGAGCAGCACCCAGCCCATCGAGTTCGGCGGGGCCTCATGGACCGAGTAGCCGCGGTACGTGACCTCGATCGGGGCCTGCTCCTCGGGCTCGAACGCCCCCAGGTCGTCGGCGGTGACAAGGGCCCCGACCGCGCGACAGCCCTCGGCGAGGGTCTTCGCGAGGCCACCCCGGTAGAAGCTCTCCCAGCCTTCGGCCGCCAGGGCCTCGAGGGTCCGGGCGAGGTCCGGCTGGACGATGGGCGCGCCGAGATACGGCGGATGGCCGTCACGGAGGAACGTCCGGGCGCTGAGCGGGTCGGCGTCGAGGGAGGCCCGCTGCTCTCCCGAGAAGTGGCGATAGGCGCGGCTCGCTCCAAAGCCGTCGCGGGCGTAGTGGATCGCCGCCTCGAAGAGCGTGGCCCATGGCCGGCGACCGAACCGCGCGTGCATGCTCCCCCAGCCGCCGACCGAGCCCGGAATCGAGACGGCCAGCGGGCCGCTGAGCGGGATGCCGGCCGCGTAGCGCTCGGGAGTGGCCGCGCGGGGGGCGGGGCCCGTCCCGTTGAAGACGACGCCTGGCCCGCCCTTTCGCATGAAGACGTGATAGAAGCCGTCCCCCCCGAGTCCCGACATGAAGGGCTCGACCACGGAGAGGGTGACCGCCACGGCGACGGCGGCATCTACCGCGTTCCCACCCCCCTGGAGCGCGAGCAGCCCCGCCTGGGTCGCCAGCGGGTGGTTCGAGGCGACGGCGCCGCGCCGCCCCATGATCACCGGTCGGTACGATCGCGTTCCTTCGTAGGCCATGGTGGAGAGTCTATCACGCGGCTCCGCGACGCGTGGTCGAGCGCACCGCCCGATGGACCCTACGCCCCACGCTTCCAGCCGGCGGTCGCCGCGGTGAGCCGCCGGCTTCTGACGATGGCCTGATTGAGGACGAAGCCGCCGAGCCAGGCGAGCCGTCGAGCAAGGGGGACGCGCCCGGCATCGGTCGACGACGTCGTGATCGCGCGAACGCCCCCCCAGTCCCGTCTCCGCGCCAGGGCGACCGCGAGGTGGAGGTGCAGCGCGAAGAGGATGTGGAGCACCGTCTCGGCGGCCGGGGCGTCGTCCGCCTGACGCAGTTCCTCGCGGAACAGCCTGATCCGCGCTTCGAGGACCCGCACCAGATCCCCGCTCATGTTGCCGGCATGGAGCATGTACTCGAACAGGGGCTCGCGAATGAACGCGAGCTCGTACCGAAGCGCGATCTGGAACCACTTGAGATAGTCGGCGGAGGTCCGGGTCAGCGTGGTGAATGGGCCGCACGCCTCGAAGCATTCTCGCCGGACCAACACGGAGGAGAAGGGGACGAAGTTGCCATACGCGAAGTCCGCGGCGCGGCCCCGGCGGGGCGGCGTGATGTCGAACGCCGTCAGGCGGAGGCGTCGCGCCGCCCCGCCGCGGTGATCCACCAACGCGGCGTTGCCGAACACCATGCCCACGCGTGGGCGGGCCATCCGGGCCACCTGACGCTCCAGGCGGTCGGGGTACCAGACGTCGTCCGAGTCGAGGAAGGCGATCAAGTCGCCGCGGGACTTCTCGATGCCGAGGTTGCGCGCCTCGTACGGCCCGGCGTGCGCCTGGCTGAGCACGTCGACCCTGGACCCGTAGGACCGGAGCACGTCCGCCGTGCCGTCGGTCGACCCATCGTCGATGGCCAGGATCTCGACGCCGGGCAGGCTCTGCTGAAGAACACTGTCGATCGCGCGTCGCACCAGGTGCTCGCGGTTGTAGACGGGAATTACCACCGACACGAGCGGCGGATTCCGAGGGTCAGCGCCGTCTGCCACGCCCGGGCCTCGTGGACGTGCCGTAACGACGCAGGAAGCTCACAACCATCCTACGTCGGTCGCCGCCTCGTGCCCCCCTACGCGACCAGGGGAGGCGGCGCTTCCCAGCGCTACACCGCGACAGTCCAGCCGCGGGTGTCGGGGACGCGCGCGTACTGAATGTCGACGATCGCGTCGTATAGACGCTGCGTCAGCGCGCCGATCCGGCCGCCGTTGATCACGAGCCGCTCGCCTTTGTAGGCGAGCTCGCCCACCGGGGAGATAACGGCGGCAGTGCCGGTGCCCCAGACCTCGTGGAGAGTTCCCCCGTGGGCGGCCGCGACCACCTCGTCGATGGCGATCGGCCGCTCGGCGACCCGGAGCCCCCAGTCGCGCATGAGCTGGAGCGCCGAGTCGCGGGTGACGCCGGGCAGGATCGTGCCGCCGAGCGGCGGGGTGAGCACCTCGTCGCCGATCCGCAGCATGATGTTCATGGTCCCGACCTCGTCGAGATACGTCCGCCGGGCGCCGTCGAGCCAGAGGACCTGCGTGAACCCGGCGTGGTGGGCGTCTTCGGCCGCGAGGAGGCTGGCGGCGTAGTTCCCGCCGGTCTTGGCCGCGCCGATCCCCCCCTCCACGGCGCGGACGTACTTCTCCGCGACGAGGATCTTCACCGGGTTCATGCCTTCCTTGTAGTAGGCGCCGACTGGCGAGAGGATCACGTAGTAGATGTAGGACTTGGCCGGCCGGACCCCCAGGAAGGGCTCGCTCGCGATGATGGTGGGCCGGACGTAGAGGGCGGTGCCGACGCTCGAGGGCACCCAGCTCTGCTCGATTCGCACCAGCTCGATGAGCGAGCGGAGGGCGAGGTCCGGATCCAGCGGCGGGATGCACAGGCGTCGGGCGGAGCCGTTCAGACGCTCGATGTGCTTCTGCGGGCGGAACAGCCGCACCCGGCCGTCGCGGCCGCGGAAGGCCTTGAGGCCGTCGAAGACCGCCTGGGCATAGTGGAGGACCGCCGTCGCCGGATCCAGGGAGAGGGACCCGTAGGGCTCGATCCTCGGGTCGTACCAGCCCTTCTCCTCCTGGAAGTCCGCCACGAACATGTGATCGGTGAAGACGGTCCCGAACCCGAGCTCGCTGTCCCTCGGCTTCGGCTTCGTCGTGGTCGCGCAGGTGATCCGGATCGCGTCGCTCATCGTCGTCCTCGCTGCCGATGCGGCTCGGTCGTGAGGCCTGAGGCTCGTCTCCTCTCGGTGGCTGTCCAGTCTACCACGGAGCCCTCCGTGCTATGATCCGCCGGGTGTCCATCCGTTCGCCCCGCGCAGCCAGCAAGGAGGGCCGTCATGAAGGGCGCCGCCGCAGTTGCGGAGATCCTGAAGCGTGAGGGAGTCGAGTTCCTGATCGGCTACCCGGTCAACCCCATCATCGAGGCGGCCGCCGAGGCCGATATCCGGACCATCATTGTCCGGCAGGAGCGCGTCGGCCTCCATATGGCCGATGCGGTGAGCCGGCTGTCGTCGGGGCGCCGCATCGGCGTCTTCGCGATGCAGCACGGCCCCGGGAGCGAGAACGCCTTCGGCGGCGTCGCCCAGGCGTACGGCGACTCGGTCCCGATCATCGTCCTGCCCGCCGGCTACCCCCGCCGTCTGACCAACGTGCCTCCCAACTTCAGCTCTCTCGTCAACTATCGCCACGTCACCAAGTGGATCGAGCAGGTGACCTGCGCCGACGCCATCCCGGACGCCTTGCGCCGCGCGTTCACCCAGGTCCGGAACGGCCGGCCGCGCCCGGTCCTGGTGGAGATCCCGACCGACGTGTTCCCCGAGGAGGTGCCGGAGCCGCTCGCCTATCAGCCGACCTTCGCCACGCGGTCGGCCCCCGACCCCCGGGCGGTGACGGAGGTGGCGCGAGTCCTCGCGGACGCCAAGCGGCCGGTGATCTACGCGGGGCAAGGGGTCCACTATGGGCGGGCGTGGCAGCCGCTCCGCGAGCTGGCCGAGCTCCTGGAAGCGCCGGTGACCACGAGCCTCCAGGGGAAGAGCGCGTTTCCGGAGACGCACCCGCTGGCACTGGGGTCGGGCGGCCGCTCGATCCCCAGGCCCGTGCACCACTTCCTGCAGCACGCCGACGTCCTCTTCGGCGTCGGCTGTAGCTTCTCGATCAGCAACTACGCGGTCGCCATGCCGAAGGGCAAGGTGATGATCCACGCCACCCTCGACGCCGCCGACCTCAACAAGGACGTGCCGGCCGACTACGCCTTGATCGGCGACGCCGGGCTCACGCTGGAGGCGGTCGTCGCCGCCGTGCGCGACCGGCTCGGCCCCCGGCCGCGGGGCCGGGCCGCCGAGGTCACCCAGGAGATCAAGGACCTCAAGGCGGAGTGGCTTGCCCAGTGGATGCCCAAGCTCACGTCGGAGGAGACGCCGCTCTCCCCGTACCGCGTCATCTGGGATCTTCTCCACACGGTGGACGTCGCCAATACCGTCATCACGCACGACGCCGGCAGCCCCCGCGACCAGCTGTCGCCGTTCTGGGAGCCCGTCGCGCCCCTGAGCTACATCGGCTGGGGCAAGACGACGCAGCTTGGGTACGGGCTGGGCCTGGCCATGGGAGCCAAGCTCGCCGAGCCGGAGAAGCTCTGCGTCAACGTGTGGGGGGACGCGGCCATCGGCTTCACCGGGATGGACTTCGAGACGGCGGTGCGCGAGCGGATCCCGATCCTGTCGATCCTCCTCAACAATTTCTCGATGGCCATCGAGCTGCCCATCATGAAGGTCGCCACCGCGAAGTACCGAAGCACGGACATCTCGGGGAACTACGCGGACATGGCGCGCGCGTTCGGCGGGTATGGCGAGCGTGTGACCCAGCCGGCGGAGATCGTTCCCGCCATCAAGCGGGGGATCCGACAGACGCGGGAGGGCACCCCGGCGCTCCTCGAGTTCATCACCGCGAAGGAGATCAGCTTCTCGCTCTACAAGTAGACGAGCTGGTCCGCCCAAGGGTCTTGCATCAGCTCGAACGCCCGCAGGGGCGTGGTCCGGAGGAAGCTCGGCCCGGTCACTCCCGCTCGTTCCTGTAGCGGGCGAAGATCTCGAGGCCGTCGGGGACGAACGGCCACTCCTCGAGCTTGGCGACGAGGGCCTCCAGGGACAGGTAGCCACCCCAGGCGATCTCCTCCTCTTGGTGTCGGATGGCGCCGTCCCAGTCGACCTCGTACACGGAGATCCACGCGTTGTTCGCGTCGCCCCGGTAGCGATGCTTGAACAGGAAGCGCGGGTCGGGCCCGATGATCCCCAGCTCCTCGGCGATCTCCCGCCGCGCCGCGTCCGCGTACGTCTCCCCGCTCGCCACCATCCCCCCGACCGACATGTCGTAGAGGCCGGGGAACACGTCCTTGGTGTCGGTCCGCCGGTGGACGTAGATCTCCCCGGCGGGGTTGCGGCAAAAGATCCCGACGCCGCGATGGAGCAGGTTCTTGGTCCGGATCTCCCGCCTGGGCGCCTGGCCGATGACGCGGTCGGCCTCGTCGACGAGGTCGGCGACCTCGTCGCCGCCTGGTGTCGTGGCGGGGATTCGGCTCACCGGGAGCAGGGGAGAGGGGTGGGGGCCCTCTCCCCTCGGTTGTCCCCGAGCCGCGCTCAGGCCTTCTCGACGAAGTAGAGGTGGCTGAGCATGTCGGCGTAGATGTTGCCCTCGACGACCCGCTCCCCGACCCGGTTCGTCTCGAGGCCCCGGACCCACGACTTCATGGCCGCGTAGCGGACCACCCATGCCACCGGGACGTAGCCCACGTCGGTCTGGAGGATCTCCTCGGCGCGGGCGTAATCCACCATGCGCTTCTTTTGATCGCGCGTGTCGCGCCCGGCTTCCAGCGCCTTGTCGAAGGCGTCGTTGCCCCACGCCTGGCGCTTGCCGGTCGTGCGCTTCGAGTAGAACGTGTCGAAGTACTCGTTGTGCGGGTCGGGATAGTCCATGAACCAGCGGATCCACGCGAGTTGGAGGTCCTGCTTCCAGAGCCGCTCCCTGAACACCCGGGGCTCCAGCACCTCGAGCTCGGTCTTCATGTTCAGGTTCTCCAGCAGCACGGCCTGGACCGCCTCGGCCATCGGCTTCGACTGGAGCGCCTCGTCACGCATCGAGAGGACGATCTTGGGCCAGTTCTTGCCGCCCTCGTACGGCGTCCCCTTGAGGGCCGCCATCGCGAGCTTCGTGTCGAAGCGCTGGATGTCCCGGATCTTCTTGTCGTCGACGAAGCCGGGGAAGCCGGGCGGGATCATGCAGTGAGCCGGGATCGAGAAGCCCTGGGCCACCTTCGCGACCGACTCCCGGTCCACGGCGTGGCCGAGCGCCTGCCGGACCTTGAGGTTGTCGAAGGGCGGCTTCGTGACCTGGGGGGTCAGGTACCAGGTGCCGGGGTAGGGATAGCGGAAGACGTCCTTCGCGGTCTTGGCGTCGGCGGAGAGCCGCTTGAGGTCGGCGGCCTGGAGCGCCGTGAGATCGATCTCGTCGTTCTCGTAGGGGAGCGCGCCGGCCTGGACGCCGATGATCGGGATGATCACCTTCTCGAGGGTCACGTCCTTAGCGCCGAAGAAGTGCGGGTTCTTCCGGAGCACCATCTGCTTCTGGTGCTCCCACGCCTCCAGGGTGAACGGGCCGTTCGACACGATGTTGCCGGGCTCGGTCCACTTGTCGCCGTACTTCTCGATCGAGGGGCGATGGCCGGGGAGCGCGGCGAGGTAGGCGGAGAGCACCGGGAAGTAGCCGCGCGGGCCTTCGAGGGTCACCTCGAGGGTCCAGTCGTCCTTGGAGCGCACGCCGACCTGAGAGGCGTCGGTCAGCTGGCCCTTGTTGAACGCCTCGCCGTTCTTCACGTCGTAGAGGAACGCGGCGTACGGCGCCTTCGAGGCGGGATCGAGTTGGCGCTTCCACGAGTACTCGAAGTCGCGCGCCGAGCACGGGCTGCCATCGGACCACCTGGAGTCCTTGCGGAGCGCGAACGTCCACACCGAGCCGTCCGCGTTGGGCGTCGTCTTGCTCGCGACGTAGGGGACCGCCTGGAAGTCCGGGTTGAACTTCATCAGCCCGGCCCACAGGAGCGGCACGCCGTTGCAGTAGAGGTCCTTGTTGAAGTCCTGGCTAGCGGGTTGGGACGGGTGGACCCCGCCGCCCCCGTAGCGGAACACCTGCTCCTTGGCGAGCTTCTCGCCGGGGGCGAGCTTGGGCGCCGCCGAGGCCGGCCGCGCGTTGAAGCTGGCGGTGCCCAGCGCCGCGAGGCCGGCGGCGATCCTCAGGAAGTCGCGCCGCCCGACGCCGACGGCGCCGAGCCGCTCCTCGAGGAGGTCCATTTGGAGGTCGGAGATCGGCGGAGTCTTCATCAGGGGGCCCTCCTTGCTCGGGTTGGCTATTCGGCTACTTGAGCTTGGGATCGAGCGCGTCCCTGACCCCATCGCCGAGGAACGTGAACGACAGCATCGTGACGGCGATGGCGATGGAGGGCAACACGCAGAGGTGCCAGTACGTCCGGAGATACTGCTGGCCCTCGCCCACCATCTGGCCCCAGGACGGCGTCGGGGGGTTGATGCCCACGCCGATGAACGACAGCGCGGCCTCGGTGAAGATCGCCTGGGGGATCCCGAACGTGACGGCGACGACGATCGGGGTGAGCGCGTTCGGCAGGACGTGCCGGACGAGGAGCCGCCCGAACCTCGCCCCGAGGGCGCGGGCGCCCTCGACGAACTCCTTCTCCTTGATGGCCAGCACCTGCGCGCGCGTCTGGCGGGCGATGCCCACCCAGCCGGTGAGCCCGATGGCGATGAAGATGTTCATGAGACCGGCGCCGAGCATCGACATGACCAGGATCACGAAGAGCAGGTTCGGGAAGGCGTACATGACATCCACGAACCGCATCAGGTAGAGGTCCACCCGGCCTCCCAGATACCCCGAGACCGCGCCGAGCGGCACCCCGATCAGGACGATGATGACCTGGGCCCCCAGCCCCACCAGCATGGAGACGCGCGCTCCGTAGATCATCCGCGAGAGCATGTCGCGGCCGAGCTGGTCGGTGCCGAGAGGGTAGTCGCGGGACGGTGGGTCGTTGAGGCGGCCGAAGTTGGTCTTGGTGTAGGCATACGGCGCGAGCACGTCGGCGAAGATCGCGAGCAGGCACAGCATCACGACGACGATTCCGCCGATGACCGCGAGGCGGTTCCGGAGCACCCGACGCACCGCGTCGCGCCAGAGGCTCGAAGGGCGGACGCGCTCCGCCGCCGGGGCGAGCGGCCCGACGAGGATGGCCTCGGCGCCCACGCTCGCGTTCCGGCTAGTACCGGATGCGGGGGTCGAGAGCGCCATAGATCACGTCCACCACGAGGTTCATGACCGCCAGGAACGCCCCGTACGTCAGGACCACCGCCATGATCATCGGATAGTCGCGCCCCGTCATCGAGTCGACGAAGAAGCGCCCCATGCCGGGGACGCGGAAGATCGCCTCCACGAAGAAGGAGCCGGTGCCGATGGCGGCGAACAAGGGCCCGAGGAGCGTGACCACGGGGATCAGGGCATTCTTCAGTGCGTGCTTGAAGATGACCGGGGTCTCCGCGAGCCCCTTCGAGCGCGCGGTCAACGTGTAGTCCGACCGAACCACCTCCAGCATGCTCGCCCGGGTGTAGCGCGCGACGAGCCCCATCGGCCCCAGCGCGAGCGTGAGGGTCGGCAGGACCCAGTTCCGCGGGGAGTCCCAGCCGCCGGTCGGGAACAGCGGCACCACGAAGGAGAAGAGGATGATGAAGAACACCGCGAGCACGAAGTTCGGCACCGCGACCCCGACGGTGGCGAGGCTCACCGACGCGTAGTCCCACGACCGGTTCTGGTACACCGCGGCCAGGATGCCCAGGATCAGCCCACCGACCACGGCCAGCGCGAACGCCATCGTGCCGAGGAGCAGCGAGATCGGGAACGTCGCCCGGAGGATCTCGCTGACCGTGCGCGTCTTGTAGACGAACGACTGGCCGAAGTCTCCTCGGGCGGCCTTCGTGACGAAGATGAGGAACTGCGCGTAGAGCGGCTTGTCGAGGCCGTAGTGGGCGGCGAGGTTCTTCTGGGCTTCGAGCGGCAGGGGATTGGCGCCTTCTGCCACGGGGTCGAGTGGGCTTCCCGGCGTGGCGTGCATCACCAGGAAGGTCACGAGCGCCATGGCGAGGAGGGTTGGGAGCAGCCAGAGGACGCGGGAGAGCGCGTAGTCGAGCAACCCAATCCCCGGGTCCCCCTACTATTGTCAAAGCGGCCGGCCAGGTCAAGGGCCTGCCCCGGGCATGCGGGGGACAACTGTCCCTCCTTTTGGTGCTTCGCTTGACGCCGGCTCACCGAGCGGGGTACTAAGGGGGGACATGCGCCGAGGAGGATCCGGCCGGTCGAAGCCGGCTGCTGGCATGGGGGTGAGAGGACAGCAGGTTGTGAAGCCGGGAAGTGAGGAGGATGGCGAGGTGACAGTCAAGCTTCTGGGGACCGGCTGCCCGCCACCGAACCCGCGGCGGCGGGGGCCGGCGACGCTCGTCACCGCCGACGCGCTCCGTTTCCTCGTGGACGCCGGGTCGGGCGTGGCCGCGCAGCTCCAGCAGGCCGGCGTGCGCGCGGCCGATCTCGACCGGGTCTTCCTGACCCACCTCCACTCCGACCACGTGATCGATCTGGGGCACCTCCTCCTCACCCGCTGGATCGTCGGTCAGAACGCGCCGCTCGAGGTGTTCGGGCCGGCCGGCACCCGGACGCACGTGGAGCGGCTGCTCGCGCTCTGGGAGTGGGACATCGAGGTGCGCCGGGCGCACATGCAGGAGCGCGAGCCTCCGCGCGTCGCCGTCACCGAGATCGAGGCGGGCGTGGTGTTCCGGGGCGAGGGGGTGGCGGTGACGGCGTTCGACGTGGAGCACGAGCCGGTCAAGCCGGCCTTCGGCTTCGAGATCGAGGGTGGCGGCCGCCGGGTCGTGATCTCCGGTGACACGCGCCCCTGCGACAACCTGGTCCGCCATGCCCGGGGCCCGCACGTTCTCATTCACGAGTGCCCCGACATGACGAAAAGCCAGTGGATGCCGGGCTGCGGCGGGCCCGTCCGGGGGGGGAACGTCCGGG
>JACXTT010012170.1_pt1 | contig 11426 bp, 13 predicted proteins | sample 9270951 | NCBI WGS metagenome assembly JACXTT01 (sample SAMN15532306, study PRJNA645909) | rock metagenome | isolation source: weathered quartz diorite | place: Puerto Rico | collected 2017-06-21 | reverse complement strand
TCGCGCACCACGAGCATCGGCCGCGGCAGGCGGTCGCGGTACAGCGCGGCCGTGAGGTCCGCCGCGATCGCCGAGCCGCCCATCGCGCCGACCGCGAGCAGGTCGGGTGGGGGCTCGGGTGGCGTCCACGCGGGCGTGCGCTCGAGCGCCGCCCGGATCTGGGCCGGCGCGGCTTCGATCAGCCGCCCCATGCCCGAGCGGTCGAGCGCGTCGTACGGGGGCTCGAGCGAGACGCTCACGCGGCCGGTCTCACGCCTCGTCCTGCAGGGCGAGCAGGAACTCCGGCAGCAGCGGATCGACGCGCCGGCGCAGCAGCTCCTTCACCGATTGAGCGGACGTCTGCTCCAGCGCTTCGGCGGCGATCGCCTCGGCGCGCTCGCGATCGACCGCGCGAATCGCCGCCTTGGCGCGCGGCAGATCGAAGCTCGACATGCTCAGCTCGTCGAGCCCGAGGCCCACGAGCAGCACCGCGGTTCGCGGGTCGCCCGCCATCTCGCCGCAGATGCCGACCCAGCGTCCGGCGGCGTGCCCGGCGAGGACGGCGTGACGGATGCTACGCAGCACGGCCGGGTCGAGCGGTTCGTACAGATGCGCCAGCCGCGGGTTGTCGCGATCGATTGCCAGCGTGTACTGGGTGAGGTCGTTCGAGCCGATCGACAGGAACCTCACGTGGCGCGCGAGCGCGTCCGCGATCCACACCGAGCTGGGCGTCTCGATCATGACGCCCATCTCGATCGCGGCGTCGTGCGGCACACCCTGGCGCGAAAGCTCGAGCTCGACCTCGCGGCAGGCGTCGCAGGCCCGCAGCAGCTCGTGCTCGCTCGACACCATCGGGAACATGATCCGCGCGCGCCCGTGCGCGCTCGCGCGGTAGATCGCCCGGAGCTGGGTGCGGAACATCTCGGGGTGATTGAGCGCGAATCGAATTCCGCGCCACCCGAGGAACGGGTTCGTCTCGTGGGTCGTCCCGAGGTACGACGCCACCTTGTCGCCGCCCAGATCCATGGTGCGGAAGATCACCGGCCGGGGATCGAGCTTCTCGGCGACCTCCCGATAGGCCCGATACTGCTCTTCTTCCGTCGGCAGCTCGAGCCGGTTCATGTAGAAGAACTCGGTTCGGAACAGGCCCACGCCGTCGGCGCCGGACTCGAGCACGAGGTCGGCCTCGGCTGGCAGCTCGATGTTCGCGCCCAGCTCAATGCGGTGGCCGTCGCGTGTGGCCGCCGGCTCGGCCTGGAGCGCGCGCAACGCGCCCAGCGCCTCGTCGAGGCGCCGGCGCCGCGACTGGAATTCCTCGAGGATCGGCTGCTCCGGGCAGAACTCGACGCGCCCCGCCTCGCCGTCCACCGCGGCGAGGTCGCCCATGCGCGCGAACTGCATCGCCCCGCGGGCGCCCACCACGGCCGGAATGCCGCGCCCGCGCGCCACGATCGCGCTGTGGGACGTGCGGCCACCCACCTCGGTCACGAACGCGATGACGCGGTCCCGGTCGAGCTGCGCCACCTCGCTGGGCCCGAGATCGTGCGCCACGATCACGGCGGGCTTCGCGAGCGTCGACAAGGCGCGTCCCGAATCGCCCAGCAGGTGCCGGAGCACGCGGCGCTCGACGTCGATCAGGTCGGCGCGGCGCTCGCGCAGGTTCTCGTTGTCCACGCGCTCGAGGTACGCCGCGACCTGGGTGATGCGGCTACGGAACGACACGGCGGCATTGCGGTGCTCGCGCCGAACGCCGTCCTCCACCGCGCGCCACAGCTCGGGGTCGTCGAGGATCAACAAGTGGGCGTCGTAGATGCGCGCCTCGCCCTCGCCCAGCTCGTGCGCGATGCCGTCGCGAATGCGCTCGAGCTCGCGGCGAGAGAACTCGATCGCTTCGCGGTAGCGCGCCAGCTCCGCGTCGGCGTCGGCCTCGGCGACGCGCCACTCCCGCACCGCGAGCTCCTCGGGCTCGTGGCGGTAGATCGGCCCGACGCCGATCCCCGGCGAGGCGCCGATGCCCGAGAGCTTCATGGCTCACCTCCGAACCTGCCGTCGACCAGCTCCTGCAGCGCGGCCACCGCCTCGCGCTCGTCGGGGCCCTGTGCGCGCACCCGAATCGTCGCACCCTCCTCGGCCGCCAGCATCATCACCCCCATGATACTCTTGCCGTTCACCTCGAGATCATCACGCGCCACCCACACCTCGCACTGGAAGCGCGCCGCCGTCTTGACGAACAGCGCGCACGCGCGGGCATGCAGACCGAGTTGGTTGCGGATCAGCATGTCGGCCTCGGTCACGGCGTCCTCGCGGTGGTCTCACCCATCAGCGGATCCACCCCACCAGCAAGGCGCCGGCGCCGATGAGCAGCGCCCACTCGGTCGCGGAGGGTCGAACCCTAGGTGCGACGACCAGCCCGAGCGCCAGACCACCGGCGAGCAGCAGCTGGAACCCCACCGTGCTGGGCTCGCCGCCGGGCACCATGAGCGCCGCCATGATCACGCCGATCACCAGCGCTCCCCCGCGTCCGAACAGGCCCACCAGGCTCTCGAGGTGCGATCGCATCGGGCCCGACGCGACCGGAGGGCCCGCGACGTAACCCGCGCGAACGCCCAGCAACCGGAGGGATTGGTGGACGGCGTTGTAGACGACCCACATCGCCGCGGCGCCCCACGCCGATCCCCACAACACGAGTCCGATCCCGAGACACGCGGCAAACGGGCGCAGCGTGAACCAGAACAGCCGGTCCCCGACCGCGGCGAGCGAGGAGCCCAGGACGCTCTTCACGCGCGGAATCGCCTCCGGGTCCGTCTCCTGGCCCTCGGCCCGCGCTTCTTCCAGACGCGCCACGGCGCCGAGTGCCAGCGACGCGAGTGTCGGCTGCGTGTTGAAGTAGGCGGTGTGATCGGCCAACCGGGCCGCACGTGCGCGGCGATCGGGGTACAGCCGCTCGAGCGCCGGGGCGATCGCGAATGCCCAGCCGACGCCCTGCTGCCGCTCGTAGTTCCACGTCGCTTGGAGCAGCGAGGCCCGCAGACCCATCGCCATCAGGGTGCCATTGTCGAGCGTCACCGGGTCACGCCTCCACGAGCAACAGGATCCAGCCGACGACGAGCCCGATGCCGAACAGCGCGGCACGCATGAAGCGCCGCTGCACGAACGCGGCGAGCAGCTGCGCGAGCCCGAAGCCGAGCCACAACGGTTGAGCGATGCCCCACGCGCGCGCGAGCCCGAGCGACCGGCGGTGCACAACGGGCGCCACGAGCCCCGCGGACACCGCCAGAAAAGCGGCGCAGAACACTACTCCGAGGCCGAACGCCATCACAACCCCTGCGGCGCTCGCGCGACCCGGCGCCGACAGATCGCCGCGGCGCAGCGCGTCCTCGCACCAGCGGCTGAGTCCCTCGTTGCGACGCCGCTGCCACTTGACGAGCGGGACGCCCGCGATGGACGCCGCCAGGCCGACGAGGCAGCCCGCGAACGCGCTCGCCTCGTGAGCCAGCGAGAAGTGCGTCGAGGAGGCCAGCATCAGCGCCGTACCGGCGCCCACGACGCCGCCGGTGGCGTAGTCCTCCGGCGTGCGTGCGCCCACGGGCATCGTGCCCACGGCGAACACCTGCAGCACGATCCCGACCTTAACCGCGAGCAGCCACTCCCCCCACACGAGACCCAGCAGGGAGGCCGTCACGAGCGGCTGCGAGAGCATCGTCTGCGCGAACGGCGTGGCGTCGAGCGCCGCGATGCCTCCGAGCAGCACGGTGGCGAGAACCTTGGGGCTCACGCCGGCAGGCTCGAGGGATCCAGTTCGGTGAGCGGCACGGGGCGAGCGGCGGGCACGTCCTGCACTTCGAGTGTCACGCCGCGCGTGATCAGCGCGCGTGCCGCCGCGCGATCGCCGGCATCGAGGTAGACGTACTCGTTCACCTTGTCCTTCCCCGGCGCGTAGTGCAGCCCTCCCAGGTCGAGTCGCGCGATCGCGGCCCCGGCCTCGACCAGTCGCAAGGCGGTGGCGAGGTCGCGCACGAGCAGGAACGCTCCGCCGGCCGCGTCGCGTTCCGCGGCCCATTCCGCCGCGGCTGCGGCGACCGTGCGCACGCGCACCTCGATCGACGGCGCGGAGGATTCGAGCAGCTCCCGCTCCCACGCGTTCGCTGCGACCGCGTCGTCCACCACCCAGATCCGCTGGGGGCGCAGCTGCTGGCCCCAGGCGACGACGACCTGGCCGTGAATGAGCCGGTCGTCGACGCGGTGCAGCAGCCAGCTCACGCAGGACTCCGCTGGATCCGGATGCTCTCCTGCCCCTTCTTCTGCAGGCGCTCTGCCAGCGTACCGGGCGCGTACTGCTCGCGGTTGTGGAGGTAGTCGAGCAGGATGGGAAGATTGAGCCCCGTGACGAGCGCGACCTCGGTGCGTCCCCGCGTCGCGCTGAGCCCGCACAGATGGCACGAGCCGCCCGGGATGTCTGTGAGGACCAGCCCGCCGGCCGGCCACTGCCGGACCCGGCGGTCGATCTCGGCCTCGAGCGCGCCGCGCGACAGGCCCTCGTTCGAGAGCACTTCGATGCCCTCGACCGGTCCGTAGACCGTCTCCGCGGCGCGCAGCAGCGCCTCCGCGAGATCCGCGTGCATCACGAGCAACGCCGGTACGCGCGCCATTATTCGGTGTCCTCCCGGACCCAGGTCCGTGCGGCGCTCTTTCGCTTCATGAGCTCCATGAGGTGGCGGTTCAGCCGCTCCGCGGGCGAGTAGCCGCCAGTCACCTTGAGCAGGTAGTTCAGCGCGATGACCTCGGCGATCACCGTGATGTTCTTGCCCGGCGTGATCGGCACCTGCACGTACGGGACCTCGACGTCGAGGATCCCGATCCGCTTCTCGTCCAGCCCCACCCGCTCCACCTCGAGATCGTTCGACCAGGCTTGGAGATTCACCTGCATCTCGACCCGCTTCTGCAGGCGAATCGAACGGATGCCGAAGATCGCCTGGACGTCGATGATTCCGAGGCCCCGGATTTCCATGTGATGCCGCAGCAACTGGTTGCCGGTGCCGATGAGCACGTCGCCGTGCCTCCGGGTGATCGTCACGACGTCGTCGGCGACGAGCCGATGGCCGCGCTCGACCAGATCCAGGGCGCATTCCGACTTGCCGATCCCGCTCGCCCCCGTGAACAACAGCCCGACGCCGTAGACGTCGACGAGCGAGCCGTGGACGCTCGTCTGCGGCGCAAACATGTGATCGAGGTACAACGTGAGCTGGTGAATGAACGGCGTCGTACTGTGCGGAGTGCGCAGCACCGGCACCTGGTGCTCGTTCGCGCGCTCGATGAGATACGGCGGCACCTCGAGACCCTTGCACACGACGATGCATGGAATTTCGAACTGGAACAGCCGGTCGATGGCCTCGCGAACTTGCGCGGGCGTCAACGTCGCCAGGTAGGTCAGTTCGGTCTGCGCCAGGATCTGGATGCGCTCGGGCAGGAAGTTGTCGAGGAACCCCATGAGTGCCATGCCGGGGCGGTTCACGTCGCTGACGGTGATTTCGCGCTGGGATGCGAGCGACACGGTGAGCTGCTCGAGCTGCAACTCTTCGCGCTGGTCCTCGAACAACCGTGCGACGCTGACGGATTCCACGGGTGGGTCAGTCCTCCCCGGCGCCCTCGAGCTCGTCGCCGGCGGGCTCGGATGGCTCGGACCGGCCGTTCGTCCGGGTCGTGCGTTTGCGGTCGACGCGCCGGCTGTGCAGGCGGCGAAGCTGTTCCTCCGCGCGGTCCGCCACGAGGTCGATCGCGCGCCGCGCGTCCGTGGCCTCCTCTCGCACCGCCAGCTCGCGCTGCTTCAATCGCACCGTGGCCTCGGCAACGTAGCGATAGCCCTCGGCCGTCACGACGAGATGGACTTCCTGGATGTCGGCTGCAAAGCGAAGGAACTTCTCGACGCGGTGGTGGGCGAAATGCCGGTCGTCCTGTGCCAGCTCGAAGTGGCGGGCCGTCGTATTGATGTGCATGTGTTCCTCGCAAGGTCCGGACGAGGCTCGAAAGCGCGCGGCGCCCTCGGCGTCAAGCGACGCGGCGGCGGAAACGGGCGGGCAGAATGCTCATCTGCTCGCGGTACTTCGCCACCGTGCGGCGGGCGATCCGCAGCCCCTTGTCGTGAAGCAGCTCGGCGATGCGCTGGTCGGACAACGGGTCCTTCTTGTCCTCCTCGTCGATCAGGGTCTTGATGATGCTCTTGGCCGTGCGAGCGGACACGTCCTCACCGTCTTCGGTCTCGAGCCCGCTCGAGAAGAAGAACTTGAGCTCGAACACCCCTCGCGGCGTCTGCGCGTACTTGCCGCTGCACACGCGGCTCACGGTGGACTCGTGCATCTCGATCTGACGCGCCACCTGCTGCAGCGTGAGCGGACGCAGGAACGCGATGCCGCGATCGAAGAACTCCCGCTGCTCGCGAATGATGCAGTTCATCACTTTGATCATCGTCTTGCGTCGCTGCTCGATGGTTTGAATGAGCCACCGCGCGGAGCTGAGCTTGCCCTGGATGTACTCCCGGGTCTTCTGCTCGTCGGCGTTCATCTCCGACTTCTTCTTGTCGCGCAGCACGCCCTCGTAGGCCGACGAGATGCGGAGCCGGGGCAGGTGACGGTCGTTGAGCAGCACGACGTACTCGTCGTCGACGCGCTCCACGATCAGGTCGGGCACGACGTACTTCGGATCCTCGCTCGAGACTTGGAGCCCCGGCCGAGGGTTGAGTGTGGCGATCGCGTCCGCCGCGGCTTGCACTTCCTCGAGCGAGCACTTGAGCTGCCGCGAGATCTCCGGGAAGCGCCGGTTCACGAGATGGTCGAAGTGGTCGCTGACGATCCGGTAGGCCAGAGTCGACTGCTCGTTCTTGGCTTCGAGCTGGATCATCAAGCATTCGCGCAGATTGCGCGCGCCCACGCCCGCCGGCTCGAGCGCCTGGATCAGTTTGAGCGCGTGCTCGCAGTCCTCGAGCAGGCGACCCATCGCCTGCGCGACCTCGTCGATCGGCGTCGCGAGCCAGCCGTTGTCGTCCAGCGACCCGACCAGAAACTCGGCGATCTGCATGAGGTCCGGCGGCAGGCTCAGGAAGTGCAGCTGCTCGAGCAGGCTCTCGGCGAGCGTCGTGCGCGTCACCGGCACCTTTTCGAGGAACTCGATCGATTCCTCGCTCTGCGGCACGAACGGTCGGTCGAGAGCCCCGTCCTGCATGTACTCGGACCAATCGATCGGGTCCTCTTCGGCAGGATCGTCGGCTTCCGCGTTGGCGGCTTCCTCCGGCGAGTCCTCGCGCTCCAGGTCTTCCTGCTCGGTGACCTCGTCGACCTCCTCGAGCAGCGGGTTCTGCATGATCTCCTGCTTGAGGATCAGCTGCAGCTCGAGCGTGGGCACTTGGAGCAGTTTGAGCGCCTGCTGCAGCCGCGGCGTCATGATGAGCGCCGGCCGTAGGGACATGTTGAGCGATGGCTTCAATTCCATGGGGTTCCCGATTCTAGAGCGTGAAGCGCTCGCCGAGGTAGATTTCCCTGGCCTTCGAGTCTTGAGCCAACTCTTCCGCGGTGCCCTGCAGCAGGATCCGGCCCTCGTACATGATGTAGGCCCGGTCCGTGATGCGAAGCGTCTCGCGGACGTTGTGATCGGTGATCAGAACGCCCAGCCCGCGGTCGCGCAGCCGGGCGACGATGTCCTGGATCTCCGAGACCGCGATGGGGTCGATCCCCACGAACGGCTCGTCGAGCAACATATACGATGGACGCCGCGCCAGCGCACGGGTGATTTCGACGCGGCGCCGCTCACCACCGGACAACTTCTGAGCTTGACGCCCCGCGAGATTCGTGAGGTTCAGATCCTCGAGCAGCCTCGCGAGCCGCTCCTTCCGCTCCGACGCCGACAACGGCATCGTCTCGAGCACCGCCATCACGTTTTCGCGCACGGTCAGCCTGCGAAACACGCTCGGCTCCTGGGCCAGGTACCCGAGCCCGCGCCGGGCGCGCCGGTAAACCGGCTCGCTCGTGATGTCCTCGCCGTCGAGCACGATGCGGCCCGCGGTCGGTTTGAGCAAACCGACGATCATGTAGAAGCACGTCGTCTTCCCCGCGCCGTTCGGACCCAGCAGGCCCACGACTTCGCCCTGACGCACGTCGATCGTGACGTCGTTGACGACCCGAAACCGGCCGTAGTCGCGCACCAGACCGTATGCCTCGAGCCCCGAGGCGCGATCCGGCCTGCGCTCGGGTGTACCGTTCGCCGCGATCGCTTCGCTCAACGGCTCTCCTCGTCGATGGGGACGGGGCTCCGCACCGTGGCCTGGATCCGGCGCTTGAATTCGTAATGGCTCAGGTCCGGGTCGCTCTCGAACCCGTATCCCGTGAGCACGTCGTTATGGGAGGTCTGGACGCGCACCAGCTGGGTCACGGGGACCACGATCTTTTGTTCTCGGTTGAGGAACCGAAGCTCCTCGGTTGAGAGCTTCGTCCCCTCGGTGGTCTCGAGCACCACGTGGCCGCGGGCGACCATGTCGCGGGTACGGCTGTTGATCTCGCCCTCGCGCGCCGTGAGCACCGACGAGCGTGTGCCCTTGTCGTCGAAGAAATCCACGCGCAGGGCCTTTGCCGTGAACAAATTGCGCGCGCTGTACTCGGCGGCGTAACGGGCGTTGAGCTTCCACAGCGGCTTGCCGGCGTCCGTCTCGGTCAGGGCGAAGTCGTTGATTTCTTGATCCGGCAGCTCGTTGGCGGCCCCGGCCGGGCCCACGGGTCGCCGCTGGGAGCAGCCGCTGGCCGCCATCGCCGCCGCGAGCAACAGCAGGGCAATCACCCGTACGGGTCTGGGTGCGGCGGGGCGACGCATGGGGAGACCCCCTCGATCAAGGCGCGAGCAAGCGATTCCGTTCGAAGCCCACGCTAGCAAATGGGGTGGGCACCCTCAAGCACGGCCTATGCCAGCGGGTGATGACACCCATTCCCTATAGGGTTATCGGCGCGAGAGGCCTGGCAGTTGACGTTCGGGCGACGGCGACGGGGCGCCTGCCGTCCACCCGGTGTACAAACGCGCCCGCGGGACATCGGTTCCTGGACGTGGCGTGATCCGACCCCCCAGGCTCGTTCATCGCGAACGCGGCGGGCTCGTGGCGGCGGGAGAGCCGCGCACGAACGCGATGAAGTCCGCAGGCGCCGGATCGAATCCGGCCTGGCGCAGCAGCAGATTCACCTTGCCGCGGTGATATTGCGCGTGAAGCACCACCTGCAGCAGGATGTCCTGAACGGAATTCTGGAACGACTTGCCAGCGCTGTTCGAGTACGCCACGTGCCGCTCGAGGCCTGCCTCGGCCAGGGACTCGAGATAGTTCGCATAGCCGGCGCGCACCGTCTCGATCAAAGCGGGAAGCTCCGCGAGGGTGAGCTCGGGCCATACGGACGCGCGCGGCGGCCGCCCCTCCAAGCGGGCGAGCCACACCTCGCCGGCGCCGAAGATGTGCGCGAACTCGCGAACCGCCTCTCCGGGCGGGCTCGCGGCGCCCTGGAGCGCCTGCAGCAATCGCGCGTCCGCCCACGCCACGTGCTCGAAGCGGCGGCGGACGTCCGCCACCCGGGGCGACGCGTCGCCCGCGGTCACCGACGCCTCCCCGCGGCGGCGCCGGCGTGTACGCGCCTCGCCGAGGTGGCAAAACCAGTCGACGTCGGTCTCACGGCCGGCCCCCGGGCAGAATCACCATCGTGACGAAGTGCGCGAGCACCGCGCCGAACGCCGTGCCCGTCGCGAGCACGGTCCACCGCCAGCGTCCCCACACCGAACCCAGGGCCGAGAACCCCCTTCGCCGCCCCGTCGTTGCCCCGCGGCCATGGGTCCGTGCGGTCGTGCTACCCCGCCTTCAAGCAATCGTGTAGGTGCAGCACGCCCGCGGGTCGCCCGGCGTCGTCGACGACGACGAGGGCGGTGATCGCGCCGGCGGGCCGCTCCTCCATCGCGCGCACCGCCGCGGCGACGAGGGTGTCGGGGCCGATCGTGGCGGGGGTTCGCGTCATGACGTCGCTTGCCGCAAGCGCCCAGGGGTCCGCGTGCTTGAGCAGGATGCGCTTGAAGTCGCCGTCGGTGACGACGCCGGCGAGCCGACCCTGGGCGTCGACGACGGTGGTGATGCCGAGGCGCTTGCCCATGATCTCGATGACGACGTCTCGGAGCCCCGCGCCCTCGCTCACTCGCGGCAGGGCGTCCCCCGCGTGCATTAGCTCTTCGACGCGGCGCGCCGCGGAGCGACCGATTACGCCGCCCGGGTGCAGGAAGCGGAAGTCCTCGGACTTGAACCCGCGCCGCTCGAGCAGCGCCACCGCCAGGCAGTCTCCCATGACCTGCGCCAGCGTCACGCTGGTCGTCGGCGTCAGATCCATGGGGCAGGCTTCGCGCACCGGGCCGGTGTTCAGGACGACGTGGCTGCGCGCCGCCATCGCCGATTGCGCGGTCGCCACGATGCTCACGAGCGGAATGCCGTGGCGCTGCAGGTACGGCAGCAGTGCCAGCAGCTCCTCGCTGCCGCCGCTCTTCGACACGAACAGCGCCGCGTCGCCGGGCATGAACAATCCGGCGTCGCCGTGCAGGGCGTCCGTCGGGTGCAGGAACACGGCCGGCGTCCCGGTGCTCGTGAGCGTGGCCGCGAGCTTGTGGGCCACGAGCCCCGACTTGCCCACTCCCGACACGATCAGCTTGCCGCGGCAGGCGGCGAGCAGCTCGACCGCGCGCGCGAACGAGTCGTCGATCCGGTGCTCGAGCGCGGCGACCGCCGCGGCCTCGATGCGGACGACCTCGCGCGCGAGCGCCACCACGTCGCGCGCCGTCGCGGGAGTGCCGCTCACCGCGTCACCTCGTACCGCTCGAGCACGCGCTCCCAAGTGCCGTTGTGACGCAGCACCATCTCGACGACCTCGCGAACCGCGCCGAACCCGGCGGGCGCCTTCGTCACCGTCTTCGTGAAGCGACGCACCTCCGGCGAGCAGTCCGCCACCGCGATCGGCCACCCGACGCGGCGCAGCATCGGCACGTCGGGCAGATCGTCGCCCACCATGGCGCAATCGCGCCATTCGGCTCGCTCCCTGGCGAGCACCCGCTCCGCCACCGTAACCTTGTCCTTGGCGCCCAGATAGTGCTCGAGCCTCAAGTCCTGCATGCGAGCCTCGACCGCCCCCGAGCTGCGGCCGGAGATCACCACCGGCAGAACGCCGAGCTCGCGCGCCCATTCGAGCGCGAGACCGTCGCGGACCCAGAAATTTCGCCGATCGCCGTCCGCCGAATAGGCGATCACGCCGTCGGTGAGCGTGCCGTCCACGTCGAGGAACAGGATCCGCACGGGCCCAGCGATGGGAGCTCGCCCGCCCCGAGAGGAGCGCGGCGCGGCGGGGCGGCGAGCGCGCGCTCTGTCGAGCCGCGCCCGGGCGGTCCGGTCACGCATG
>JACXTT010012169.1_pt1 | contig 11427 bp, 11 predicted proteins | sample 9270951 | NCBI WGS metagenome assembly JACXTT01 (sample SAMN15532306, study PRJNA645909) | rock metagenome | isolation source: weathered quartz diorite | place: Puerto Rico | collected 2017-06-21 | reverse complement strand
AACGATCACTCCCAAGCCTTTGACCGTGGCCCCTACGGCCGCGAACAAGGTTTTTGACGGCAGCACGGCGGCCACCGTCACGGGCTACGGACTCAGTGGTTTTGTGGCCGGTGAGTCGGTTGGGGCCCGGTCCAGTTCTGCAAATTTTGACACCAAGGATGTCGGCAATGGCAAGACGGTCACCATCGGTGGCATTGCTTTGGTGGATGGTACCGGCCTGGCTTCCAACTACAGCGTAGCCAGCACCGCCACTGCCGTGGCCAACATTACCGCAGCGGGCACGCTCCCTGTCATTACGCCTCCCAATATACCCAGCACCACCACGACCCCAGGTGGCGTCAGTACACCCAACGATTTCGTCGTTACTTTCCTGGACAAATTCGAAGTGGCTGTAGCGGACCAGGACCACAAGAAAGTCGACCCGGGCAAGGTGAAGTCCGATCTCGTATTGGAGGGCGAAATATGCAGGCCTTGATACAAACGCGTAGCCGGGCATTGCGGCGGCTTGCTTCGCTGGCCGCCTGCAGCATGGGGCTGGCCTTGTTGTGCTGCGTGGACGTGGCGCTGGCCGAGTCGGCTGGTGAAGTGGAGTTCGCCCGTGGCGTAGGATTCTCCCAGACTGCAGGCCAAAGCCCGCGCACCTTGGGCAAGGGCTTGGCGCTGAATGAGGGTGATCGTCTGACGACATCGGAAGGGGCATTGGCCATTCTCAAATTGCAGGATGGAACCCGCATGACGGTGCGTCCCAATTCGGAACTGGTCATCCAGCAATACAAATTCCGCAACGATGCTCCCGACAACAGCATGGTCATGCAATTGTTGCGCGGCGGTTTTCGCGCCATCACCGGGCTGATCTCGAAAAATGCGCCAGAAGCGGCCAAGGTCATGACCAAGACGGCAACCATTGGCATACGCGGCACCGACTTCGATGCCAGAATTTGCAGCGGCGAGTGCAAGGCGGAGTCCGGCAAGGTGGCGGAGCGCCCCCGTGTCAACGTCGTGTTGGCCAGTGCCAAGGTCGTCACGCTGCAGGGTGAAATCAGCGCCCTGGATGCCGCCGGTACGCGCCGCTTGCTGGTGGTGGGTGGCAGCGTCTACCCGGGTGAGACGGTGCAGACTGCGGCCGATGCCAAGGCAGTGCTGGCATTTCGGGACGACAGCCGGCTGACCCTGGGACCCGGCACGCGGTTTCGCGTCGACAGCTTTGTCTATGACGAGCAGAACCCCCGGGAAGGCAAATTCCTGGTTTCGTTGCTACGCGGCTCCCTGCGCGCGCTGACCGGACTGATTGGCAAGGCCAACCACAGCAATGTGGGCTTTACCACACCGACTGCCACCTTGGGCGTGCGCGGAACGGGCCTGGATATTGACTGCGCCAGCGACGCAGGTTGCAGTCTCTTTACCTGGTTGGGCGCCATCGAAGTCACCCCCAATGGTCAAACGGCCTTGCAGGTTTTGGAAGCAGGCCAAGGTCTATTTGTGGGCTCTGCGGGCATACGCCCCCTTAGTGGGCCAACCCTGGACGGCCTGCCGCGCCCGGACGGTGTGCCGGTTGACGTGAAGCAATTGTTCACCGGCGCCAATCTGGACGATGGGCAAGAAGGCCTGTTTGTTTTTGTGCGGGATGGCCATATTGAAATCACTACCGGGCGTGAGCACTTGCACCTGGGTCGTGGCGAGACAGGGTTTGCCGGCAACGAGGGGCAAACCGTGCGCCCCTTGCTGATGCCATTGTTTTTGGACTTCGACCGAACCCCTATGCCCAATAGCAGGAATCCTACGCTCTCCACCGTGCTGGGCGATACAGGAATTCGCCCCCTCAACCAATGCAGGTAACTATGCAGAGCACCATGCGGCTTTCTCCTACTGTGACGGTATTGGTGTTGGGTCTAGGGTTGGCGGGGAGCGGTCAAACGGTTGCGCAAACGCAGACAGCGGTCAGTGCCGCAGTGGCACCGGCCACCCCCTCGAACCCGAGTTTTGTCATACAAGGCTTTGATATCACCGGTGAAAACCCGCTGGCTGATGGCGATGTCTCGCGCATCCTGGCACCCTATTTGCGGGCCGACGCCAACATTGACACCTTGCAAAAGGCCACGGCCGCACTGGAAGCTGCGCTGAAAGACAAGGATTATGCCTTGCACCGTGTCGTGCTGCCGCCGCAAAGTGTCGGCAAATCGGTGACGCTGAACATCGTCAAGTTCGTGATTGGCAAGGTGACCATTGAAGGCCGGTCGCGTTATAGCGAGGCCAACATCCGGGCCACCGTGCCGGAACTGGTGGAGGGTACTTCGCCCAATTTTCGTACCTTGGCTGTGCAAACGGCGATCGCCAATGAGTCCCCGAGCAAGCATGTGCAAGTGTCACTCAAGGAGTCTGATGAGCCGGACAAGATCGATGCACGCATTGTGGTTCAGGAGGCCAAGCCTTGGAACTTCACCATCAGCGAAAGCACGGCCGGCTCGGACGCCACCGGCAATGACCGGTTGACGGTGACCGGTAGCCACTCCAATCTGTTTGATCGGGACCATGAGTTGACGGTGTCCTATTCCACTTCGCTGCAGCGCAGCAATGATGTGCGCCAATTCGGCCTCAACTACCGCGTGCCGATGTACCGCATGGGTGGTGTCTTTGGACTGAGCTATACCAAGTCCGACGTGGTGGGCAACTTCGGTGCCTTCAACAGCACCGGCGCCGGGCAAACCTTTGGCGCGAACTACAACCACTATCTGCCACCCGATGGAGGGTTCAGAAGCTATGTGGGCGTCAGCCTGGAGGACAAACAATTTGATGTGACCCTGATCGACGGTGTTCCGCTTCCTGGTCAGGTGCAGCGGCGCAGCCGGCCGTTGACGCTGGGCTACAACGGCAAATTGGAGTCCGACACCGCGAGCTGGGGCTACAACCTGGAGGTGGCGGCCAACATACCCGGCGGCTCTGGCAACGACGTGACCTCTTACCAGACGGAGGACGCGCGTGTCAGCACCGCCGCCTGGAAAGCACTGCGCGGTGGCGCCAACTACCTGACCAGCTTTGGCAATGGCTGGCTGTGGGGCGTGCGTGGCCAGTTTCAGTTGAGTGGCGATGCGCTGATCTCTGGCGAGCAGTTTGGCTTGGGTGGCGCTGCTTCGGTGCGCGGCACCAGCGAACGTCCCCTGGCGGGCGACAGTGGAATGTTCCTATCGACCGAGATCACGACGCGGGAACTGACCCCCGGTCTGCGGCTGCTGGGCTTCGTGGACGTGGGCTGGCTGGCCAACCGCAACCCCAACGGCAATCCGAAACCCGCGACCGATTCGCTGTCCAGCGCCGGTGTCGGTTTGCGCTACAACCTGCCCGTGGTGTCCGTCACGGCAGATTACGGCCGGATACTGACGGGCAGCACCTTGCCTTACACTGTGGGTTCTGGGGTGCCACAAAGCGGCGACCAAAAACTGCACGTCAACCTGTCCGCCCGGTTTTGACGGCTGTTAGTTACTTTTTTACGGATGATGATCAACTATGGCGGGACTTACACAGGGCGCTCCAACGCCGCAGGAATTGACGGTTCATAGTCAATCGCGCGTATTGGAAATCAGTTTTTCGGATGGCGCCCGCTTTCGCATTCCATTTGAGTTGATGCGTATCTATTCCCCATCGGCCGAAGTGCAGGGGCACGGTCCCGGGCAGGAGACCTTGCAGACCGGCAAGCGTGGTGTCGACGTAGACGCGCTGGACCCCGTCGGCAACTATGCGGTGCAGCCGCGATTTTCTGACGGCCACGACACCGGCATATTTTCGTGGGACTACCTGTACTTTCTGGGCTCTGAGCAGGAACGCCTGTGGCAAGACTATGCCAACCGTCTGAAGGCGGCCCAGGTGGATCGCGACGCGCCCATGGTGGCCCCGTCGGGCAACAGCTGCGCCAGCCATTGACCATGGACTGATGGGCTGAACCGGGTGCTGTGCGGCTTTGTGAACACTTTTGAATATGACAACAACACATTTTGGCTACCAATCGGTGGATGAAGCCGACAAGGCCGCGCATGTGCGCGGTGTTTTTGACTCCGTTGCACCCAAATATGATTTGATGAACGACCTGATGTCGGCTGGCCTGCACCGGGCCTGGAAAGCCTACACGGTCATGGTTGCCAACCTGCATGAGGGTGACCGCGCGCTGGACATTGCCGGTGGAACCGGTGACCTGGCCATGGCGTTCGCCAAAAAGGTCGGTAAGACGGGGCAGGTGGTGCATACCGACATCAACGAAGCCATGTTGCGAACCGGACGCAACCGGCTGCTCGACGCCGGCGTTGCGCTGCCAACCCTGGTCTGCGATGCCGAAAAGCTGCCGTTTGCCGACAACTATTTTGATCTGGTCAGTGTGGCATTTGGCCTGCGCAATATGACCCACAAGGACGTCGCTCTGGTAGAGATGAACCGGGTCTTGAAGCCGGGCGGCAAGCTGTTGGTACTGGAGTTTTCCAAGGTCGCAGCGCCACTGGAGAAAATCTACGACTGGTACTCATTCAAGGTGCTGCCGCAGTTGGGCAAGCTGGTGGCTGGCGACGATTCAAGTTATCGGTATTTGGCCGAATCCATCCGCATGCACCCAGGTCAGGCGGAGCTGAAAGCCATGATGCACAAAGGGGGGTTCGGTCATGTGGACTATCACAACCTCAGTGGCGGGGTAGTCGCATTGCATGTTGGAATCAAGTGTTGAGGCTTGTGACATGCGCAACAAGCCCCCGTTGCAGCGTTCCATTGGAGGCACTATGAAGATCTGGGCCGTCGTACTGATGGTTGCACTCACATTGTTTAGCGCCTACGCCGAGGCCGCCCGGCCCCTGGCGGGCAGCAAGTCCGCGGGTCAACCATCCAGTAACGCCACCCAAGGCGAGGCCTCGCCGACTGCGCCAGCTGCAAAGGCGTCTGGCGCTGTGAATGCGGCGCCCATTTCCGCCATGTCGGGTCCGGCTTCTGTGGCGCCCAAGCGCCCCTGGGCTGCCGTTATGGCTGGCTTGGCTGCCGGTCTGGGCTTGGCCTGGCTGGCCCATACCCTGGGATTGGGCGATGGCCTGGGCCTGTTGCTGGTGTTTGTGCTCGTTTTGTTTGCGCTGGTGATGGGCTTGGCCTGGCTCAAACGCCGACGCCGTGCGGCTGTCCATCCGACCCGGCAGTTTGCCTTTCAGGGGGCAAGTGCGAACATGGCGTTTGCGGAATCCAAACCGTATCGACCCGAAAACGTGGGCAACGACGCGTCAGCGCGTCCATGGGAGCGCAATAGCATGGCGTTTGAGGTGGCCACGGCCGCAGCGGCGCCGTCCATTGCCGGATCGGGGCCACGGCTTGGGCCGCCATGGTCTGTGCCCGAAGGCTTTGACAGCGCGGGCTTTCTGGCAACTGCCAAGACCAATTTTGTGGCGCTGCAGGTGGCCTGGGATCAATCGAATATTGCCGCTTTGCGTGCCATGATGACGGATGCCATGCTGAAGGAAATTCAGGCACAACTGCTGGAGCGTGAAGCACAGCCCGGCGCCAACCCCAACCGGACCGATGTCGTCATGCTGGAGGCGCGCTTGCTGGGGATCGAAGAGGCGGGTGAAGAATACCTGGCCAGCGTGGAATTTTCCGGAATGATACGGGAAGAGCCATCTGCCGGGCCCAGCCCATTCCGCGAGGTGTGGAACATGTCCAAACCAGTCCAGGGCAACCGGGGGTGGTTGGTGGCCGGAGTGCAGGCCCTGCAATAGTCCCGCGCGGAGGCGGGACGGATTCAGGGAATAATGGGGACTATGGTCACACAGTCCCCTTTTTCCATGTTGGAGGGTCTCCTCCAAAATTTCAACCTGCCCATGACTGCGCCTGCCTGGGCGGTCGAGGAAACGCATCGGCGTATCGTGCTGCTGCTCAACCATGTGCTGATGCAAGAACCCCAGGCCATGGAGCGTCTGGCGCGGCAAAAGGGTCGCGTCGTGCTGGCCCGATGGCGCGCCATGACGTTCAAGATTGTCGTGACGCCTGCGGGCTTGCTCGATGTGGCAAGCAGCGATGCCGAACCCGATCTGACGCTGCTCGTGGCCCAGGATTCCCCATTGGTCATTGCCCAGGAGCTGATGCAAGGTGGCAAGCCCAGTGTGCGCATTGAAGGCGACGTGCAACTTGCCGCTGATATCAGTTGGTTGATGGACCACGTGCGCTGGGACATGGAGGAAGACCTGGCCAGGATCATGGGTGATGCACCCGCGCACATGTTGGTGCAGGCCGCACGTTCCCTGGCACAGGGCCTGCAGCAATTGCTCGGGCGAAAAGGCCGGGCGGATGCGAGCGGGCCTACGGCATGAGTCGCCTGTATCGCGGATTTTTCATTGCCTGGGTGGTTTTTCGCTACGGGCTGGACGAACTGGTCCTCAACAGCTTTGACAAGCCCTGGGTCACGCGCCTGACACGGCTTCTGACGCTCGGGCGTTCGCTGAAGGACCCGCGCGGCCAGCGGCTGCGTGAGGCCCTGGAGCGGCTAGGGCCGATTTTTGTCAAATTTGGCCAGGTGTTGTCGACCCGGCGCGATCTGCTGCCTCTGGACATTGCCGATGAGCTGGCCAAACTGCAAGACCAGGTTCCGCCATTCGATTCAGATGTGGCGGTGGCCACCATCGAGCGCGCGCTGCGCAAGCCGGTCAACGACATCTTTGTGTCCTTTGAGCGCCAACCAGTGGCCAGCGCCTCCATTGCACAGGTGCACTTTGCCGTGCTGCGGGACCGCAACGGGCAACAACGTGAAGTCGCCGTCAAGGTGTTGCGACCGGGCATGCATGTGGCTATCGAAAAAGACCTGCGCCTGATGCACATGATGGCGGGCTGGGTGGAAAGCTTTTCTGCCGAAGGCAAGCGCCTGCGTCCACGCGCCGTGGTGGCCGAGTTTGACAAGCACTTGCACGATGAGTTGGACCTGGTGCGCGAGGCCGCCAGTGCCGCACAGTTGCGTCGCAACATGGAAGACCTGCAGTTGGTGCTGATTCCAGAAATCCTGTGGGACTATTGCACCACGGATGTCATGGTGATGGAGCGCATGTATGGCATTCCCATCAGCCAGGTGGATAGGTTGCGGGAGGCCGGCGTTGACATTCCCAAATTGGCGCGCGACGGTGTGACGATCTTCTTCACCCAGGTGTTTCGCGACGGCTTCTTCCACGCCGACATGCACCCGGGCAATATCCAGGTCAGCATCGATCCCAAGACCTTTGGGCGTTATATCTCGCTGGACTTTGGCATCGTGTGCACCTTGTCGGAGTCCGACAAAGACTACCTGGCGCAAAACTTCACGGCGTTCTTTCGCCGCGATTACAAGCGGGTGGCCGAGTTGCACATTGAATCCGGCTGGGTACCGCGCAATACCCGGGTCGACGAGCTGGAGGCCGGCATCCGTGCCGTCTGCGAACCCTATTTTGACCGGCCCTTGAAGGAAATCTCGCTGGGGTTGCTGTTGATGCGCCTGTTCCAGACCTCGCGCCGTTTTCAGGTCGAAATCCAGCCGCAACTGGTATTGCTGCAAAAGACATTGCTCAACATCGAGGGTTTGGGACGCGACCTGGACCCGGAATTGGACCTGTGGTCCACCGCCAAACCCTTTTTGGAGCAGTGGATGCTGGGCCAGGTGGGGCCGCAGAAGCTGGTCGATCTGCTCAAGGCGCAGGCGCCGCACTATGCCAAGCTGCTGCCAGAATTGCCCATGCTGCTGCACCATTTTTTGCGCGGCGATACGGGTGAAAAGAACCGGGCGGTCGAGGACTTGCTGGTGGAGCAGCGGCGTACCAATAACCTGCTGCAAGGCCTGGTTTACGCCCTGGTGGGCTTTGCGCTGGGCATGGTGGTCATGCAATTGGTCGTTCACGTACGGCTTTTTTAGCCGGCACCTTATAATTGAAGGCTTTGCAACTTGAAGTCAGAGCGAACCATTCATGCCTATATACGCCTATAAATGCGCCTCCTGCGGGTTTGCCAAGGATGTATTGCAGAAAATGTCCGACGCGCCACTGGAGGTTTGCCCTGCCTGTTCGCAGGCGACTTTTAGCAAGCAGGTGACGGCGGCAGGCTTTCAGCTAAAGGGTTCCGGTTGGTACGCCACCGACTTCAAAGGTAGCGGCAGCGCACCCGCGTCGACCACGGCACCCTCTAGCACGGCAGCGGCAAGCGACGCGGCGGCTGGTACGACCGCAGCAACGCCCGCTGCAGCCAAGGCTGACGCGGCGCCCGCTGCAACGCCTACGACGCCACCGGCCGCCGGTGGCTGAAGCATTGACAGTCACACACTGGAGTCACCGTGCCATTTAAACGCTATATGTTGACTGGATTGATGGTGTGGTTGCCGTTGGCAATCACCATCTGGGTGCTGTCGTGGCTGGTCAACTCGCTGGATGGCATTGTGGCCACCGTGCTGTCGGGGCTGACGGCCGTCATGCCAGCCAGCATGGCTCCGACGTTTGACTTGCTGCGCAGCATTCCCGGTCTGGGCGTGTTGTTGGTGGCCAGTTTCATGTTCGTGACCGGTGCCATGGTGTCCAATGTGGCCGGACGGTGGGGACTGAAACAGTGGGATCGCATGATTACCCACATCCCGATTGTCAAGTCGATCTACAACAGCGTCAAAAAGGTGTCGGACACGCTGTTCTCCAGCAACGGCAATGCGTTTCGCACGGCTTTGCTGATCCAGTACCCGCGCGCCGGCAGCTGGACCATTGCGTTCCAAACCGGCACACCCAATGGCGAGGTTTCGACCCATCTGGGCGCCGATTTTGTCAGTGTGTATGTGCCGACCACACCCAATCCGACCAGCGGATTTTTCCTGATACTGCCGCGTGCGGACGTGATCGAACTCAGCATGAGCGTGGACCAGGCCTTGACCTATGTCATCTCCATGGGTTCGGTGCCGCCTACGGCGCATGCAACTTCTCCGGCAACGCCGAATCTCAACTGATTTATAAAACCCGCTGCCGTCACGGTAGCGCCTAGAAAGACAGCTATGGCTATGCGTACTCATTATTGTGGTCTGGTGACCGAAGCCCAATTGGGCGAAACCGTTTCCCTGTGCGGCTGGGTCAACCGTCGGCGCGACCACGGCGGCGTGATTTTTGTGGATTTGCGCGACCGTGAAGGCTATGTGCAGGTGGTGTGCGACCCCGACCGTGCCGACACCTTCAGCACGGCCGAAGGTCTGCGCAATGAATTCTGCGTCCAGGTCAAGGGTGTGGTGCGGGCCCGCCCCGAAGGTACGGTCAACGACCACTTGAAGAGCGGCAAGATCGAAGTGCTGTGCCACGAGCTGGTGGTTCTCAACCCCTCCGTCACGCCGCCGTTCCAGCTGGATGACGACAATCTGTCAGAAACCACACGCCTGACCCACCGCGTGCTGGATCTGCGCCGTCCCTACATGCAAAACAACCTGATGCTGCGCTACCGCGTGTCGATGGAAGTGCGCAAATTCCTGGACGCCAATGGCTTTGTCGACATCGAAACGCCCATGCTGACCAAGTCCACGCCAGAAGGCGCGCGCGACTACCTGGTGCCAAGCCGCGTGCACGATGGCTACTTCTTCGCGTTGCCACAGTCCCCACAGCTGTTCAAACAGTTGCTGATGGTGGCGGGTTTCGACCGCTACTACCAGATCACCAAATGCTTCCGTGACGAAGACCTGCGTGCCGACCGCCAGCCGGAGTTCACCCAGATCGATATTGAAACCTCGTTCCTGAGCGAAGAAGAAATCCGTGACATCTTCCAGGGCATGATCAAGACCGTGTTCCTGAACACCATCAAGGTCGACCTGGGCGAATTCCCGGTCATGACCTACCAGGAAGCCATGCACCGCTATGGCTCTGACAAGCCCGATCTGCGTGTGAAGCTGGAATTCACCGAAGTGACGGACGTGATGACCGATGTGGCATTCAAGGTCTTCTCTGGCGCAGCAAGCATGAAGAATGGCCGCGTGGTGGCCTTGCGCGTACCAGGTGGCTCGGTTGAAGGCGGCGGCATTAGCCGGGGCGAGATCGACGCCTACACAGAGTTCGTCAAGATCTACGGTGCCAAGGGCCTGGCCTATATCCGCGTGAACGACATTGCAACCGGCGAAGGCACCGAAGAAAAGCCCTGGCCCGGCCTGCAGAGCCCCATTGTGAAAAACATCCACAGCAAGGCCTTGACAGCGGTGCTGGAGCGCACTGGTGCCCAGAACGGCGACCTGATCTTCTTTGGCGCCGACAAGGCCAAGATCGTCAACGACGCCATTGGTGCCTTGCGCATCAAGATTGGCCACAGCGACTTTGGCAAGAAGAACGGCCTGTTTGAAAAAGGCTGGCGTCCGATGTGGGTGGTGGACTTCCCGATGTTCGAATACGACGAAGAAGCCCAGCGCTACACGGCAACCCACCACCCATTCACCGCGCCCAAGGACGGCCACGAGGACTGGATGGTCACAGCCCCCGAGAAATGCATCTCCAAGGGCTACGACATGGTGCTCAACGGCTGGGAAATGGGCGGCGGCTCCGTGCGTATCCACCGTGCGGATGTTCAGCAAAAGGTGTTCGATGCACTGAAGATCACGCCCGAAGAAGCTCAGCTCAAATTCGGCTTCCTGCTGGATGCCCTGCAATACGGAGCGCCCCCGCATGGCGGCTTGGCCTTTGGCCTGGACCGCATCGTGACGCTGATGACCGGTGCCGAGTCCATCCGCGACGTGATTGCCTTCCCCAAGACCCAGCGTGCCCAGTGTCTGCTGACACAGGCGCCCAGCCCGGTGGACGAAAAGCAGTTGCGCGAGTTGCACATTCGTTTGCGCAATCCTGATGGCGCCAAAGCTGCCTGAGTTGCCGCTTTAGTGCACAATGAAAGGGTGCCCAAGGCACCCTTTTTTCATGGCAAGACCCTTCAAAATTCCACAATCCGTGCTGGTGGTGATCTACACGCCGGCATTGGATGTGCTGCTGATACGCCGAGCCGACACCCAAGCCTTGGGTGAGGCCTATTGGCAATCGGTAACGGGCAGCAAGGACCATGCGGACGAAGATTGGCGCAGCACCGCCCTGCGTGAAGTGCTGGAGGAAACGGGCATCGATGGCAGTGCACCTGCGAACCAGTTGGTCGATTGGCAACTGGAAAATGTGTACGACATCTACCCACAGTGGCTGCACCGCTATGCGCCCGGTGTGACCCGCAATACCGAGCATTTGTTTGGCCTGCGGGTGCCTGAGCGCTGCGTGGTGCAGTTGAACCCGCGCGAGCACACGGCCTACCAGTGGCTGCCCTACCAGATGGCTGCGGACCAGTGTTTCTCGCCGTCCAATGCCGAGGCGGTTCTGCAGTTGCCGCGCATGCTGGCGCGCACAGATCTGTGTCTGCAGGACGTACCATGACCCTTGTGCGAGTCGCCACCTACAACATCCACAAGGGTGTGCAAGG
>JACXTT010012168.1_pt1 | contig 11429 bp, 6 predicted proteins | sample 9270951 | NCBI WGS metagenome assembly JACXTT01 (sample SAMN15532306, study PRJNA645909) | rock metagenome | isolation source: weathered quartz diorite | place: Puerto Rico | collected 2017-06-21 | reverse complement strand
CGCGCGTCGGCTATCTCCCCGAAGATCATCACTTTCCCGATTACCATACCGGTTACACTCTGCTCGACTTCTACAGCGAATTGCTCGGCGTGCCCAGCGCGGTCAGATCCAAACGCATTCCCGAAATTCTCGAACAGGTCGGCATTGCCGATCGCATGCACTACAAGATTCGCACCTACTCCAAGGGTATGAAGCAACGTGTCGGCATCGCCCAGGCGCTCATGCACAATCCCGAAGTTATCTTTCTCGACGAACCGACCGACGGCGTCGATCCGGTTGGCCGGCGCGACATCCGTGTCGCCTTGCTCGAATTGAAGAATCGCGGCGTCACCATCTTTCTCAATTCGCACCTGCTCGGCGAAGTAGAGCTTATCTGCGATCGTGTTGCTATCCTGCGCAAGGGAAAAATGGTCCGCGAGGGCGACGTTAAAACTTTGACCGGCTACAAAGGCCGCTTCCTGATCGGCCTGGCGCCGGGGCAATCCCTGCCGATCGCCGAGGTGCGCAAGCTCGGCTACGACGTCGAGTCACTCGAGGATCGCTGGGAGGTGCATCTGACCGCCGGTCAATCCATCGATCCGGTCATCGATTTCCTTCGCGCCCAGGGGCTCAACCTGCGGCATCTCGTCGAGAAGCGACAAACCCTGGAAGATCTCTTTCTCGAGACCCATGAGGACCCGTCGAAGAAACGCGACAAGCGGCGCGATCGGCGCGACGATGCGGAGGATGTCCGCGTGTTGCGGATCGCCAAGGAGGATCGCCCGTGATGAAGTACCTTGCCATCCTGAAGGATTCGCTGCGTGAAGCACTCGACAGCAAGGTGCTGATCGTGCTAATCGTGCTGTCCACGCTCGTGATCGTCTTTGTCCTGTCGCTGTCGTTCAAGCCGCTGTCGGCGCGGAGGACGATGGAGCAGTTCTTCAGCTCGGAGTTCGGCGGGCCGCCGCAGATGACGATGACGTTGAATGCGCGGAAGCCGGAGAAATGGGTCACGAGCAAGATTCCCTGGCGCGCCTATCAATTGATCGACGTCGAGCTTGCCAAGGGGGAGGCCGACTCGCCGCTCAGTGAATATGTGTTGACCGTCGGCAAGGACAGGCCGCAGGACGAATTGACCTTTGCCGTGCTCGGCAGCCTGGCCGATCTGACCAAGGGGCCCGAGCGGCAATGGGATCGGCAGAACATCCGCAAGCTTTTCGCGGACGCGGAAGAGCTAGGCTTCATTCAGGCCGACGAAGTCGAAGCGCTCGAGCCGAAGGGCGACGACGGCGTGGGACCGATGGTTTATCGCATGACGGTGCGTGGCACGCCGAGCACGCATCGCATCTGGGCGTCGGCGCCGGGTCTGCTGTTCGGCATGTTCACGTTTGAGTGGATGGCTGCGCCCCTCGGAGCTCAAATCTACAACCTGGCCAGCTTGGTTCTCAAGACCGGCTCGCTGATTGCCGTGTTGATGGGAGTGGTCATCACTTCGTTCTTCATACCCAACATGATGCAAAAGGGAACCGTGGACCTGCTGCTGGTGAAGCCGATTCAGCGCTGGGCGCTTCTGTGCTACAAGTACGTGGGCGGGTTGATGTTCATCTTCCTGAGCACCGCCTACGCCGTGGTGGGCATCTGGTTCGTCCTTGGTATTCGTAGCGGCCTGTGGGCCAACGGCATGCTACTTCTGGTTTTCACGCTCACGTTCTTCTTTGCGATCCTCTATGCCGTTTCCACCTTCATCGGCGTGATGACCCGCAGCACGGTCACGTCCATTCTGGTGACCATCGGCGCCTGGGCCCTGTTTGCGATCATCGGCATGGTGCATGACGGCTTCGAAGGATGGAGCCGTATGGAGGAAGCCATGAAAGTGGCCGAAAACAAACGCTGGGGAGACGGGTACACCGCCAAGACGGTACACGTCATTCACGCCATCACGCCGCGCACCGAGGACCTGAATGTGCTCAACGATCTGATCGTCTTTACCGATTTCATGAGCGGCAGCATTGCCGACATGGGCAAGTACGACAACGGCAAGCGCAACTGGTGGGAGAGCCTGGCCGTCTCCGGTATGTGGATTGCCATTTTTCTCGGCCTGGGTTGCCTGTGGATCACGTTCAAAGACTACTGACGCCGCCGCGCGAAATTGTCGGGCGCGCTATGCTTCTGCCTCCGGAAAACCATAAACCAATGATTGGCGAGCGATTTTCCATTCACTTCAGGTGAGGACTCCGCATTGAGCGCCGACGCGGTATTCCAGCGCTGTATCCATCCGCACTGCGACGGCACGGCCAGTGCCGACGATACGTCCTTCGTTTGCCCCAAGTGCGGCGGTTTGCTCGATGTCGCCTACGACTGGAGCCGATTGCAGCCGCCCAAGTCGCTCGCCTGTTTCGAGAGCAAATGGGCCGAGCGCTCCAACCCGTTGCATTTCAGCGGCGTGTGGCGTTTCCGCGAGTTGTTGCCGTTCGCGCCTCCCGACAAGATCATGACGATCGGCGAAGGCCAAACGATCCTGCAGCGCGCCGATGCCGTCGCACAGTTTGTCGGCATGAACGCGGGCTGCCTGCACCTCCAATATGAGGGCATGAACCCGTCCGGCAGCTTCAAGGACAACGGCATGACCGCGGCGTTCACCCACGCCCGCATGACCAACGCCAAGCGCGCCGCCTGCGCCTCCACCGGCAACACCAGCGCGTCGCTCGCCGTCTTCTGCTCCGCGACCGGACTCATGCGTGCCATCATCTTCATCGGCTCCGGCAAGATCAGCTACGGCAAACTCGCGCAGGCGCTCGACCACGGCGCCTTCACCGTGCAGATCGCCGGCGACTTCGACGACGCCATGCAGCGCGTGCAGCAAATCTCGCGCAAGCTCGGCATCTATCTCGTCAACAGCATTAACCCCTTCCGCCTCGAAGGGCAGAAGACCATCATGTACCGTATCCTCGAAGCGATGCGCTGGGAAGTCCCAGACTGGATCGTCGTCCCCGGCGGCAACCTGGGCAACGTCAGCTCCTTCGGCAAAGCCTTCATCGAGCTGATGGAGCTGAGCCTCATCAAGCGTCCGCCGCGCCTGGCCGTCATCAACGCCGCCGGCGCCAATACCTTCTATCAACTCTATGAGAAAAACAGCCTGCGCTGGAACGCCGGCCAGCCAAACCAGAGCACCATCGCCGGCTACTTCAAGAGCCTCGACATGGAGAAGATTCGCGCCGCCACCATCGCCAGCGCCATCGAGATTAACCATCCGGTCAACCTGCACAAGGCGCTGCGGGCGCTCGATCGCTGCGGCGGCGTGGTGCGCGAGGCGTCCGATCAGGAGATACTCGACGCCAAGGCGAAGGTCGGCGCCGGCGGCCTCGGCTGCGAACCCGCGTCGGCCGCCAGCGTTGCCGGCGCCAAGACATTGCGCCGTGAAGGCATAATCGCCCCCAGCGACCGCGTCGTCTGCATCCTCACCGGCCACCAGCTCAAGGACCCGACCGCGACCGTCGCCTACCACAGCGCCGACCGCAAGACCTTCGACGAGGTCCTCGGCCATCGTGGCGTCCGCCGGGCGACCTATGCCAACCGCGCCGTGCAAGTGCCGAACGATCTGGACGAGATCATCAAGGCGATCGAGGTGTATACTTAGAGTTAGCCGCTCGTTTTTGGCGAGCGCGGGTCATTTTCTTTGCGATGGGTCAAACATGAAGACCAAACTCGCCGTCAATGGTGCCTGCGGCCGCATGGGCAAACGCATCGTCCAGCTCGCGCATGAGGACAAGTCGCTGCACCTCGTCGCCGCAGTCGATTTTGCGGGACATCCTGAACTGGGCAAGGACATCGGCGAAGCCGCCGGCGTCGGCAGGCTTGGCGTGCCGGTCACGTCTGCCGTTCCGCTCGAAGCGCATCCGGAAGTAATGATCGACTTCTCGATGCCCGACGGCACCATGAGCGTCCTGCACACCTGCATCGAGCGGCAAATCCCGCTCGTGGTCGCGACCACCGGCCACACCGACGTCCAGCAGTGCGAGATCGAAGCGGCCGCGCACCATACCGCGCTCTTGATGGCGCCGAACATGAGCCTGGTCGTCAACGTCCTCTTCAAGCTCGTGCGCGAGGCCGCCCTGGCCCTCAAGGACAAGGGCTTCGATGTCGAGATCATCGAACGCCATCATCGCTTCAAGAAAGACTCCCCCTCCGGCACTGCTCTGCACTTTGCCAAGGTCATTCAGGAAGCGATGGGCGACATGCCGATCACGCATGGCCGCGAAGGTCTGGTCGGCGAACGCCCGGCCCGCGAGATCGGCATGCACGCGGTACGCTCCGGCGACAACGTCGGCGAACACACGATCCTGTTCAGCACCCTGGGCGAAACGATGGAGCTGGTCCACAAAGGCCACACGCGCGACGCCTACGTCTTCGGGGCACTGCAAGCGGCCAAGTTCCTGGCGACCAAGGGGCCGGGGCGGTATACGATGGAGGATGTGCTGGGGTTGTAAGGAGCCGAAGTTCGCATGGCAGCAGGCGGAGATCGACGTTCGCGTCGTGCCGAAGAGGCTTGAGCCATGGGGCGAGGGGCGCAAACGCCGCGCCGGAATTCTGGCGGATGAGCCGGAATGGGACGCGATCATGGAGCAAGTCTACCAATCGCGAAAACTGGAGCGCCGACCGCTCTCATAGGCGAATTGACTTCATCGGGAATATTCCTAAAGGTATGTCATGAGAAACCTTGCGCTTATTCTTGCCGTTTCGTTAATCCCTTTGACTCAGTCCGAGCTACTTGCTCAAAAACCTGAGAAATTCCGCCATGAAGGTAAGACAATCAAAGAGTGGATTGATGAGGCAAACAGTGGCAAAGAAAAAGCGGATGCCGCGCTGGCGGCGGCCGCCCGATTTGGCCCGAAGGATGGAGCTGCTGTAAAAGAGTTGACTTTTTATCTCTCTGGCAAAGAGACTGGCGGCCGCCGCTTTTCCATCCGCTCATTACAATTCATCGGTCCCAATGCCAAGAGTGCTGTACCGGAGCTAATCAAGGCCCTGAATACTCCAGGCTATGACTGGGAGGCCGCAATGGCACTTGGCGCAATTGGGCCTGATGCGAGCGAGGCCCTCGAACCGCTATTCGCCGTGCTAAAAAATTTCAATGCGCCCCCGTTTGCTCGGGAAATGTCCGGCGAGGCCATGCACAAGATCTACAGCAAACGAGACGACAAATTCTTCGTTGGGATGGCCAACGCTCTCAACAATGAAAAAAGCCCTGTTGGCCGCACCGCACTAATAAAAACGGTAGCGCTATATGGGAGACAGGCGAAAACGCTGTCATCCGACCTAGTTAATATTCTTAAGGACGCCTCCGAAGACGTCGGCGTCCGCAGGGCAGCAGCGCACGCCCTGGCGAGGATTCCCTCTGATTCGGTATTATCGAGCGACGAATTCGTGGACATGCTAAACAAGTCAGAGGACCCGATTATCCGAAAGGCTATGATCCGCATGGTTCGCAACTATAAACCTCCACCGAAGCAACTTGTTGAGAAACTTATTAATGTTGTTGAGGCTGATTCCGATGTTGAAGTCAAAACAGAGGCTGCGGATGTTTTGCGATCGATCGGTCCCAAGACCATTTCGAGCACTGAATTTGTGTTGATGCTAGATAAAACAAAGAACGCGACTGTCCGCCAGGCTATCATTGGCATGGCTTACAACTATGATCCGCCGCCAAAGGAACTCGTTGAGGGACTCATCGAGATTCTGGATAAGGATTCAGACAACAACGTCCGCCTAGTAATTTGCATGTTCTTGATTTATCACCGCGGAATCGATTTCGATGGCATTAGGCAAGTGCCAAAACTTTCGCGTCTTTCCCAGGAAACAGACGAACTGCGCTCAGTCCTTATTAAAGTCTCAAGCAAATATGGGTCACGGGCGAATGAGCATGTTCTGATGCTAGTTAAAATGCTCGAGAATGACCCAGCATTCACTGTGAAGATCGCTGCCGCCGACGCGTTGGGATTGATCGACACGGAAAGAAAAGTCGAAGTGTCCATACTAGAGCGAATTCTCCGCCAGCAACAAAACAAAAACGTCCGTGCCTCGATTTTCGCCTTGGCAGCAAGATATGGGCCCGGCGCGAAGGGCTTTGTTCCTGAACTAATTAAGGACATCTTAGCAGCTTACAAGGATGAACCAAAATCGAATATTGGGTTTCCACTGCCACAACCGCCAGACGACGATGATGATGCAAGGACGATCCGCGTCGAGGCGCCGCCCGAAATGATATCGCTACGCTCATTGATACCTTGTTTAGAAGCGATGAACGTTGAGGCCACCGCAGACGTGTCCTCGCTCAGGACGATTCTCGAACAGGAGACGCGGAGTTACGAGCGCCAGATCATTGTCGCACAGTTCGGCTTATATGGTTCCAAGGGAAAGGAGGCGGTTGGTGACCTAGTTAGAATTCTAGGTAAAGACCGCGATTCCAACGTGAGAGAAAAGGCTGCATTTGCCCTGGGCAAGATTGGAGAAGAGCCGGGCCTAGCTATTCCCGCTTTGTTGAAATCAATGGAACACGACTCGGATCGTCAAGTGAAAGTAAGTTCCGCCCGTTCCTTAGGCTTATTCGGCCAAGATTCGACAGGCTTATTCGGCCAAGATTCGACCCGAGTCGTGGCAGCGTTGATCGGCGCTTCAAAAAGCACGGATAAAGGAATTGCCATTGCGGCTATCGAGAGCCTTGGTGAAATTGGAAGTGGCGCCGAAGCGGCCGTGCCGGAGCTGAAACGGTCGCTTGACAGCAAGAACTGGGATTTGCGCGCGGCGACCCTCGACACGCTTGGCAGGATGGGTTCGAAGGCAAGCGGCGCACTCCTGGATGTCACGGCGTGTGCCATCAAAGAGCATGGACGGAACCGGCTGATCGCGTGTTCCGCGGTTGCCAGAATCGCCCTTGAAACTGACGACGAGGAATCCCTGAAAAAGTCGCTCAAGATGCTTGAAACAAGTATTCAAGAAGGCGAGCACGATCCCCGGAGGTTTCCCATCCAATCATTGAAAAGTCGCCTTCAGGCAATTGAGGAGTCAAAGAGATCACGCCAGTTGAAAGCCATTGGCGATTGGCTTGTCGATAATCCCATCCTACTTTTGATCGCCCTTTATGTTCCCGTACTTTGTTCGACCTGGTTTCTGATCCTTTGGGTGCGTCCCCTCTGGTTGCTGCGGATTAACGACGAACTCAGACCGTTTGCCGACATTTCCTTGCCCAAATGGCTGCTTGGATTAAAGGTGCCACTCCGCAAAATAGTGCTGGTCGAGTATTTTAACTTCCATTCCAGGGTCCTCGATGCGTGGGTAAGAAGCCATCTGGAGCAAGCACGCGACAATTTTCGCAAAATTCAAACCGTGGACGCGCGGAGCTTGTACGTCCCACTTCCCGTCACTCACGGCGGCAAGAATATTGCCGACTTGAAATCAATGGATCTGCAGAAGGATTTCGCCGACGAACGGGGCTGTTTGCTCATTTGTGGAGAAGGCGGATCGGGAAAAACAACTCTCGCTTGCCGGATAGCAGCGTGGGCCATGTCGCTTGATCAAACGAGTGCCCTGTGCAAGCACGCCATGTTGCCGATCCTTATTGAACATGACATTGATCCGCACGCCGCCGAGGGCTTTCAGGGCCTGTTGAACACGATTCGCGGACAACTCCAGCTGCTGATTGGGCCGGCTACTTCCATTTCCGATGAACTCCTTGAGTGTCTTTTGCGGCGCGGACGACTTCTGGTAATTGTGGATCATTTGTCCGAAATGACGGAAGCGACCAGAAAGAGAATCGAGCCCGAGAACAAGGACTTCGCAATCTCCGCTCTTGTGGTCACTTCGCGATCCGAGCAAGAGCTGGCGACGATTCCCAAATCCGTTCTGAAACCCCTCCGTATCGAAGGCAATCGCCTGTCGTCGTTCATGGACGCTTACCTGACCTCGCGAGACAGCAAGAACCATTTCACTGACAAGGAATTCTTTGCCGCTTGCGGTAGCTTATCGGACATGGTTGGAAGTCGAAACATCACAGTGCTTTTGGCTAAGATTTTTGGTGAGCGATTGATTGCGAGCAAAGAACAAAAAATGTCTGCGTCGTTGCCGACCAATATCCCTGACCTGATGCTCGGTTACCTGAATGAACTGAATCGAAATGTCGTTGACGGCAAGGTTGACGACCTTGTCATTCACCGAGATGCAAAGATCGTGGCATGGGAATGTCTACAGCACACCTTTCGGCCAGCGCCAGCGTCTCGTGAAGTCATTCTCAAGAGTCTGGGAGAAGACGCACGCAATCGACTCGACTACCTTGAGAATCGTGTGCGTTTGATCCAAACCGTGCTTCCCACTAAACAGGCCGTCTGTTTTTCCTTGGACCCACTTGCCGAGTATCTTGCTTGCCTTCATTTGGTAGAGTCCAATGGAGAAAAAGAGGATACCTGGAAGGCGGACTTGGCGAAGCTCAAATCGCAACAACACTCAAGTCTTGGGACCACAGGCTTTCTCTTGGCCCTTCGGGATACCTGTGTAGCCAAGTATCCCGAACTGAAGCTCCCTCGGTTTGTTCTGGAAGAAGTAGAAAGGCTTCTGTTAAGGCCTGAGAATGGGTCAGTGGTCACTTCCCCGCCGCCGAATACTTCCCCTGCGGCGTCCGATGCACCACCGCCTTCGCCTGCGATTGCAAGCTAACCACCTCTGCCAGCACACTCGCGACGCCGCTGCTTGAGTCGTGTACCTCGATTGACCAGGTTGTCTCCCACTTTCCGGCCGCCGGCAAGTTCACCACCCTGCCCTGCTGCCTTTCGAACGATTTGAAATTCGGATAGTTCGTCGCCGGCTCGATGCCGGTCACGTAGCCGTCTTCCAGGGCGGCGGTGTTCTTCCACACGGTAAAGCAGGGCAACTCCTGGCGATTGAAACGCAGCGTGATGCCCTTGTCGCGGGCGTGGTTGTACAGCATCGCCAGCGTGCGGCCGGCAGCGTCGCCCAGCAGATCGCAACAGTACACCTGCTCGGCAAAACCGGGCGACGGACCCGCGTAGGTCTCCAGCGTGTCGATTCCCTCGGCGGCGCGGGGAGAGATCGGCGACACCTCGCGGATCGGCATGGCGATACGGCTGCCGGCATCCAGCAGCGGCTGGCCCAGATTGCAATGATAGAGGAGCTGCATCTCCGTCGACTCGCCACCGCGATTCTCAACATGATCGTGGATGACGACGCGGTTCGAGCCGGGAATGGTCGTATAGGTCGTCGTCAGCACCAGGTGCGGATAGAAAAGGCCGCCCTCCTCGACCTGGCCGGCCACGCTCAATTCATAAGGCGGATCGAGGCCGACGCGCACCTCGACATAGTAGGCGGGCTGATTGGCGATGCGGCCGTGCAAGGGGAGAACATCGCGGCGCGGGCGGCCCTGGCGGTCGGTGTAGACATCCTCGCCGGGTGGGCCGTTGGAGGCGAGGCCGCACCGGCACAGCCATTCGTCGAAGCCGGTCAGCCAGCCGATGTTGCCACGCTCGGCGGTGTTGACATGGCGTGGATGAACGGGGCCGTGCAAGGGGGCCTTCCAGCCGAGGTAGACGCCGTGATAATGGCCGTGCCAAAGGCCCATGCCGCGGGTGGGGAGGATGGAGTAAGAGAGGGCGCCGTTGTTGACTTCGATCAAGTCCAGCCCATCGCGCAGGCCGCCGCGCAGGGTGCGCTTGTGGATCGACCAATCATGGGGGGCGCCGAGTTGCAGGCGGTCGCTGCCGGTGGTGAAGGTTTCGAGCCAGACGTCGTTGACGATATCGGTGAGGATCCAGGTGCGAAAGCGTTTCACGGCAATCTCCAATATCGAGGCGCAAAGAAGAAATGGATTAGCCACGGATGAAACATGGATTGGAGAGATGCTAAAGAAGAACAAGGAGCCCCGGCACGAAATATTCTTTTCCGTGCTTGATCCGTGTTTCATCCGTGGCTAGAGTTTCTGCGCGGCCAGGTCGTTCAGGGTTTGCAGGTGTCGGCGTTTCATGTCGAGATAGCCGGCGGCCAGCGCATGGATCTCTTTGTCGTCAGCCGCGTGCAGTTTCGTTTCGATCTCGGCGATTTCTCGTTCATGTTCGGCGATCAGCCTTGGCAGCAGATAATCGAGCGCGCAGAAGTTGATGGTCGTGAAATGCGACGGATATGCGCCCATCAATGGCTGGCGCAGGCGTTTTTTCTGGAGGATGCGCGTGAAGCGCGCCACGGCATCGCGCTCCTCATGGGCGACGGCGCGGACCGCGTTCAGCGCGGCGTGGGCGGGGTCGGCGGACCACGGGAACGACTCGCTGACATATTGCAGGAGCGAGCTGGAGCCCATCGAAATGAGGCGCACGAACAGCGTCTGACTGCCGACATCCATCGTCACTTGGCTCCTTCGTTGTTCGCCGCCGTCTTGACGGGGGTGTGCCGAAAGGTATCGACGCCCTGTCTGGAGCTGGCCACGGCGAGCGGGTTCCACAGGATGCCCAGCAGCAACACGGCAAAGGCCAGGACCGATGCGTACACCGATTGCAGCACTGGCGCCGGCTTCGGCTCGATCGGTCGGCCTTCGACTTCCTCGAGTGTCTTTTCCAGGGTCATCACCTTCAAGACCTTGACATAGTAGAAAAGACTTATCACCGTGTTCAAGCCGCCGGCCAGGAGGACCGCATACATCGTCCAGGTCAGGTGCGGCTTGCCGAGCTTTTGATATTCCTGGGCCGCGTCGAAGAGGGCCATGAAGATCTGGAACTTCGCGATGAAGCCGGCCAGGGGCGGCATGCCGAGTAGGCTCAACAGAAAGACGCCGAGCATGATGACGAGCAGCGGGCTGCGGTAGACGAAGCCGCGGTAGTACGACAGGTCCTCCTGGCCGGTCAGGTTGCGCATGAAGGCGACGACGGCGAAAGCGCCGAGGTTCATGAAGAGATAGGTGACAAGATAAAAGAGAACCGCGCCGGCGCCGTCGTGCGTCAGCGTCGCCAGCCCCATCATCATGAAGCCGGCGTGGGCGATCGTCGAGTAAGCGAGCAGGCGTTTGAGGTTCGTCTGCCCGTAGGCGGCGAGATTGCCGAAGGTCGTTGTAAGGACGGCGAAGATCGACAGCACCGGCACAAGGTAGTCGGTCGCCTTGGTCCAACCGGCGTAATTGTCGGTGGCGCCTGCCAGGCCGCCGATGCCGAAGACGATGCGGGCCAAGAGCGCGAGCGCGGCGCCCTTGGAAGCGACCGAGAGGAACGCGCCGACCTCGGCGGCGGCGCCTTCGAAGACGTCCGGGCACCAGAAATGGAACGGCACTGAGGCGAGCTTGAAGCCGATGCCCAGGAGCAGAAACGACAGGCCCATGACGACAACAGGGTCGGCCAGGGCGTCGCCGGCGCCGATTTCGCGGACGATGCTCGGCAAGTAGCCGGTATCGAACTTGCCGGCCA
>JACXTT010012167.1_pt1 | contig 11429 bp, 12 predicted proteins | sample 9270951 | NCBI WGS metagenome assembly JACXTT01 (sample SAMN15532306, study PRJNA645909) | rock metagenome | isolation source: weathered quartz diorite | place: Puerto Rico | collected 2017-06-21 | reverse complement strand
GTCCTTGTTCGGCGGCGCTGCCCCGTGGCTCCCCGAGGAACACCACGCCCCCCACCTTCGCGAAACACGCAAGCGCGAGCCCACCGATGAGGGCCAAGGCCGCCACGCCCAGCACGGCCACGCGCATCGGGCTCACGACGAGGCCAGCTCGGGGGAGGCCTTTATAGACCAGCCACTCGCTCACGAAGCCATTGAGAGGCGGCAGGCCAACAATCGCCACGGACCCGATCAGGAACGCGGCCCAGGTCCAGGGCATCCGACGCGCCAGCCCCCCCAGTTGATCGATGGCGCGCGTTCCGGTGGCGCGAAATACCGTCCCGGCACCGAGGAACAGCAGACTCTTGAACAAAGCATGGTTGAAGGTGTGGAGGACCGCCGCAGCGAAGCCAAGAACCGCCACGGCTGGCTCCTGGTACGCGACGCCCAGAGCACCAGCGCCGACACCGAGCAGGATGATGCCGATGTTCTCGATGCTGTGATATGCGAGTAGCCGTTTCAGGTCATGCTGGGCAAGGGCCCACAGCACGCCGAGCACGCCCGACAGGATCCCGAGTGCTAATACGGTCCACCCCCACCAGGCAGGGACCACCCCGACGAGGCTGACAACCCGTAACAAGCCGTAGATCCCCGTCTTGATCATGACACCCGACATGAGCCCAGACACATGGGAGGGTGCTGAGGCGTGAGCCCCAGGAAGCCAAAAGTGGAGGGGGACCACGCCTGCTTTGAGGCCGAACCCGGCGAGTGCGAGGGAGAGTACTGCAGCGCCGCCAGCAGGCAACCTTGCGTGGGCTAGCGCGTCGAACGTGAAGCCGCCTGCTTGGGTGCCCCACATGGCGAACATGGCCACTAGCGCGAGCGCGCCGATGTGGGTAGCGGCGAGGTACACGAGCCCAGCACGCCGCACGTCGGGCCGCTCGTCCTCGAATACGACCAGGAGGTACGCCGTGACCGCCATCAGTTCCCAGCCAACAAGGAAAGGCATGGTCGCCTGGGCCGCCACAACGAGAGCCATGGCGGCCAAGAACAGGCTCGTCAAGAAATGCGCGCTCCCCACGCGCCGGTGCGCGCGTTCCGGCGCCAGATACGCGATGCCGTACAGGACGTTCGCGAGCCCGACACCAAAGACGACCACCAGGAATGCGGCGGAGAGCGGGTCAATCCCGAATGCCCACGTCCCTCCAGGCGCCCCCATGTCCCAAGAGAGGCTCACAGACGCCTGGCCGACAAGGACGCCCACCGCTTGAGCCAAGCCGGCCGCACAGCCGAGGGTCGCAAGCACACTGAACGCGGAATCAGCGAGGCGAGGACGCCCTTGGAGCGTCCACGCGGCGCCGCCTGCCGCGAGAATCAGCGCGATGCCGACGAAAAAGCCGGTCACGCTGGCTTCGGTGGCGCCGCGGGTGCGACGCTCGGGCGAGATTCAAGAGCGCGAATCCGGTTCAGGATGTGATCGGCGTTAGCGCGCGAGTACAGCAGTTCGCGCAGTCTTCCATCGCGCAGGACGACAGCCAGTTGCGCGAGGATCCGCAGGTGCGCCGGTACCGTGGGGCTGATCACCGAGAAAAGTGCATGAACCGGCTTCCCGTCCACGGCGTCGAACTCGACTGGATGCTGGAGTAGGCAGAGCGTTACGAACGGCGCTGCCACATGGAGCAGAATCGGATTCCGAACATGGGGGATCGCGATGCCATCCCCGATACCCGTCGAACCCATGGCCTCCCGCGCCTCGAGGACCGTGACCAGAAACTCCCGACTCACTTCCGGAGGCAGAGGCAGAAGAGCCACGATCCCCCGGAGGACGGCCGACTTATTCCCTCCGGGAACGCCGTAGTGGATGCCGCCCATGGTCAATAGGCTGGAGAGCGGAGCAACCTCGTCGGGCTGTCGGCGCGCCTGGTCGAGCAAACGCCTCGACACCGGCACGCCGTTCTCCGTTGCCCACTCCCACAATTCAATCGCGTTCAGGTATAGGCGTTCGTCCACACGGTGAACCGGCACCCCCCGCGTGCGGATCCACCGTCGGAGTGTAGCTTCGTCGACGTCCAAATAGGATGCGGCTTCCCGTATGTCGAGCTGCATTCGGCAATGTCCTCTTGTGGTCCGGCGAGCAATCGCGACTGCGGGAAGGCGCCGAGGTCAACTTCCCTTGTCGGTCATTACGTGGATCCGGGCGCGCCGCACAGCATCGTCGAGTGAACGGAACACCAGGCTTTCATGAAGCGGTCTTGAACGGCTGAGTGTCTCAGCGGTCGACCGGTCGCAGCCGGCCACGAGCACCAGCATTCCCGATCCGTTTTCTCGATCGAGCGTTTGATCGATAATACGAAGACCCGTAGCGTCAATACGGTCGAGTTCGGTGAGATCGAGTATCAGAACCCGCGGTCCCCGACCAATCGCTCGGAGTGTGGAGAGGAGGCTAGAGGCGCGGTCAATGAGGAGCGGATCGCTCACGTGGTAGATCTCCACACGGTCGGCGGAGATTGGGAGAGGGCCCGATTTGCTGGAAGTGTCTGCTCGAGCTACGAGTCGCGGAATGAAGGACTGCATCAGCAGGAGCGCCGTCAACGCCCCTCCGATTCCGAGCCCGATCGGCCAACCGGCCAGTGCGCCAATCCCGGTTCCAAGCAGCAGCCCGGTCAGGAGCGCACGTAGATGGCTTAGTCCAACAGTCGAGGGGTCGATGCCCATCATGCGCAATGATAATAATTGTCGCGCACAGATGCGGCACAGATTATTGATGCCGTTCAAAGGTAGGCTCAAGTTTCTACGTGCGTTTACGGCACCTCGACACTCGAGCACGTTACCTGTGCCGACGCGTTGAGGTCATTGCACTTCGTGCGATCGATCTGCGCCGCCGCAACCGGCTGCGCGTAGTCGCAGCTGGCGCGGTGCATCTACGCCTCGGTTCGGCGAGGCTGCTCAAGGTCCCAAGAGTCGAAGTAGCCGATCGCCACGATCATGCAGAGTAGCAACAGCGTGACGAGCCATTTCTCGCGCGGTCGCTCAGGTCCACGACGAACAACTTGGGGGCAGGAGCACGACCACCCGAAAGTAGCTGCATTCGCTTGAGGGCCTCCGATTGGCCTAGGCCTTGCCGCGCCAGTCAACGCCAATATTTGAATGAAGGCACAAAGAGACTTGCGACTAGGACGCCGCCATGTTCTAGCCGTATGACCGGCTTGCGCCCTGGTCCATCCTTTGTCCCTTCCCTAGTTGCTCCTTTCACACGCTCGATCCCCTGAGTTTGGTGTTCCAAACGACCCGCAAGAGCCACCGGGCACGCGTCCTAACGATAGGCGGTCACCTTACAACAGCGCTTGCGCGACCGTGTGCTTGGCGTCGATCGGGATCGCGAGCTTTCTTGCCCACGCGCGATAGGCGCCGCCAGGGCTCGTCACAAGCGTTTTGATGCCGTCGGCCGCGGCGACCCTCAAGCACCGAGATGGCAGCGGCAGGAACGTGGTCCCAAGGATCGCCCAAGAATAGGACCCCGGGCCCGGCTTCAAAGGCCGTCAGGGCCTCGGGATCGGTCACGCGGTCCAGGTCCACAAACACCAGGAGGAACGGATCCGGGCCGCTTTCGGTATGGACAGCGCCGATCGAGCGATTATGGGTTCCCCAGACAGTTGTTGGTACGATAAAGGCCCGTTTCGTGGCTCGCTCCGTGTAAGGAACGACGTCCGGTCGTGTTCAGGCTGAGTGCCGCGTTTGTCACGGGGGCGCTTGCGTGCGAAGCAGTGTGGCGGCGGATGGGGGAGGCCGCGAGCAGACTCGGACTGGTGAGCGACAAGGAGCGCCCGGGCTGGACGCAGATCGATCCACTTGTGCCGAAGCGGCGTCGTCGGCGCCGTCATCCGGACCCGGGCTAAGCAGGTGGAGAGTTGACGGTGTGTCATCCGTCGGCCCTCAATCGTGGGTCCGCCGGGACTGACTCGCGCATGCAGCACGTTGATTCGCAAGTTTGGGGCGGTCTACAACCTCAATCGGTTTCAAAACTGGTGGCCATGCCGAGCGCGAGGTGAGACGGCCTGTCGGGAGCATCGCGGAGCGCACAGACCATTGCATACACCCGAAATGGTACGAGATGGACAAGCAGCTCCCCGTCGCTCCCGTGCCCCGGGTTGGCGAGCAGGACACCAAGAGTTCGATCCACGACTGAATCCCCATTGCCGCCAACCTGAGCACTATCGAGAAACTGCTGCAGCGTGGCTCCTTCCTTCAATTGCACCAAGATCAGCTCATGCTTGACGTCCCCATGGTTCTCAAAACTGAAAGCGGTCAGTCCTGGACGAACCGAGGGTGGCGCGGAGAAAGTGTAGTCCGTCGCGTAGATCGTGACGCGACCAATGGGTTGCGCCGAATAACAAGAGACACAAGCTGTGCTGATAACCGCAGTAACGACGAGAGAAGAGAGACCGTAACGCCGCTTCACGGCAGTGCCGGCGAGTGGAGCTTGCGCTCGGCTTCAGCGAGGGCTTCGTGGATTGCCGCGGCGTCCGGCGCTGCGAGAAGTGCCTCCACCGACTCGCGGCGGGCGAGCATGTGCGTGAGCTTCGCCAACCAAGGGAGATGAAGCTCGGTGTACTTAAGCCCTAGCACAAAAAACAGGTGCGTCAGCTTCCCGTCGAGCGCATCGAAGTCGACGCCGTGCTTCGATCGGCCGAGAATCATGAACGGCTGGACCACCTGCTCAGGATTCCGATGCAGCGTATGGAGAAATGCAACACCGTTACCCGTAGCGCTCGGCATCACGTTCTCCCGCTCGATCAAGCCGCCGACGAACCAGGTCTTGTCGCGCACCAGCTCCAAGGAGAAAGCGTGAGCGGCGAGCTCCTCTACCACAGTAGTCTTTGTTCGGGCCCCGATGCTGGGAATGATGTGGCTGGGTTCAAAGCAACTCGCGAGGTCGAGCGACAGCAGGGCGGCTCGCTCTTCACGAGGTGGCTCAATGTAGCGACGACTTATCCCGAGCATCTGGTCATCGAGCCAAGTGTCGATCATTGGCTTCCGAAAGCGCCACTGATTACCAACTTTGACGGCTGGGAGGGGGCCTTCGGCCGCTAGCTTTAGGACGGTCCGCTCATTGAGGTTGAGGTAAGCGGCTAGCTCCTTAACGGTCATTAGCCGATCGTCCATTTCCCATCCTTCTGTCGGCCAATAGGTTACGATCTACCGCGCCCATGCACTTGACGAGCCTCGAATACCATACGTAGGATTTCGGCGCCGGTCAAGAAATGTGTGATTCTACGCTGTTATACCACAAAGTGCGTGGGAATCGAGATTCGGCTACCGCTTGAGCCTTGAGTAAGGAGGATCATCCAGTGACCAGCCCATCCAGTCCTGGCCAGCCCGGTAAGGGAAGCCCGCAGCCTTTCAGACCTCAGCCACAGCCACAACCACAGAAACCGTCTACTCCAGGAGGGGTGCCGGGCAGCCAGCCTGCACCGGGAACGAAGCAGCCCGGAGCGCCAACGCCACCTTCGCAGCCCAAGAAGTAGCCGGGGCAACTGCCCCTGACACGAGGCCCGGCAGCGGAGGCACTGCCGGGCTTCGCCGTTCCCTTCCCGGGATCATTGCGCAGTTGGCTCTGCGCTCGCCAGCTCAGACGGAACCCGAGATCGGCAACACGTTGTCGCGCGCGCTGAGCGCATGCGGGAACACCCGGCGACCTGTAGGTCTGCCGGCCTGGTACTGTCGACGCCCTCGACGACATCCTGGTTGCAGCAGAGGTCCACCTCTAGCGCAGGCCCCTACCGGAATGCTACGGATTTATCCCGGCGCAGTGGTTCAGTAAGCGCTGACCGCTTGCGACTTCTGGTCCGTAGAGTTAATAGAACCGCGTCTTTTGAGGCTAGACGGCGCGCTTTTAGGACTGAACCGGGGATACGGGGGTGAGCGGCCACTCTTACGGTGGCCTAGTTCTTGATCTGAGTCACATCGATTCACTGATCCTCGAGTCATTGCGACTCACGACAAGAACGACGTTTCGACTCTGACAACTGCGTAGGCACGGAGGGGAATCTTGGCGTCGGGGCGGGTTGGGGTGACCACAACGGTCCAGCGAGAGAGTGCGACCATCCGCTCGCAGTCCCTCGAAAGCATCCGGCAGTGGATGGATCAGGAGTTTCAGCCTGCCAAAGTCACGGTACGTGAGCGTAGCCCAGAGGGCATTTGTTATCGAGTCGAGCAGGGCTCGCCCTCTCCGACGTTGTACTTGCCTCCCGATGTGCTCGACGCATACCGAGCTGAGGAAATCATCGCTGCGCTAAATCACCAGCACGCTCTAGCGAGACTACGTAGTAACCCCGTTGCTCAGTTGATGTGCGTGGTGTCGAACGGGAGAATCGTCGTGGTACGACGGCAACGGTGGCATCAACCCCGGTAACGCGGGGGCGGATGGCTTGAGGCGCGACCCAGACTCCCAATCGGTCACTCATAGCGCACCCGGCGCACCGAGTGTCGGCCCTGCGTAAACCGAGACCATCAGCCGCCGAGTCTGGAACTAGCAACCCACTCAACTTCCCTCGACGCGGCCTTGTCGCACGGCCGTCTTGGTGCGTTTCGTCCCAGCGTCTCAGCTCAAGCGTTCCCGGTCTCGCGCCTCCTCCTCGTTCCCCTCCTCGTCCACTGCGGATGGCGCAACCCGTTCCTCGCAAAAGAGGAGTTCGATCGCATCAAACTTCTGTTGCGGACTCAGGCGCATGTCGCCAAGGACTCCGAGTACGCCATCCCGTAGACGCCGCAAGTGTCGGAGCTCCTTCACAGAGTCGTTGGGTTCAAGCGTCTTCATTGAATTCACCTCTCTCACGTATGCCAACCGTCAAGGTTAACGACGTCTGACCACTTTGGGGTAGCGATCACCTGTACCGAGGGCCAGCTATGGGGAAGCAGCCGAGCGTCGTGCAGCGGGCACAACGAGGCTAAGGACGCCTCGCTCAGCCCACCGAATGCGTGCATGCCAATGGCACGTGATTGACACTCAATCGAGCCAGCGGATCATATGGGGTGCTGCTCAGTGCTCTCCGGGGGCTCCGTGGACCACGCGCTGCGCCTCAAGCTCGTTGACGCGCTCCAGAATCGTCGCTGGGCGCACCTCGATGCCGAACGCGTGGCGACGGGGGTAGCCGATGGGTACCAATCCGGCACCGGGCTGTGGCAGGTCTGGCGCAGTCAGGTCGGCCACGATCCCCCTCAGTACCATGTGGCCCGTAAGGAGCACGGGGGGTCGGTCTATGAGGGGTTCCTCGTGGGACGAGCGCGGGATGTCGCGGATGCGCTGAACGACATCGAGGCCGGCGCACAATGAACCCCGATGCCCTCAGCGGTCGTGACCTCGATGCTAGCATCGCCACGGAACTCTTCGGGTTCATTGTCAAGCGGCTCGAGGTCCATTCCCGATCCGGGACGAGCGAGGCGCTATACGATGCTGGGCCCGATGAGGAACACCCGGTGTGGGTGAGAGTGCCCTACTACAGCAGTACCCTTTCCGCGTCGACCCAAGTGGAGCTTGAACTGCGGAACCGAGGTAGGAAACTGCAAGAGCCACGGGGCGCTACGAGCTGGGATTCTCCGGGAGACGTTCTGGTTGTCCTAGTGCAGGCGGATGGTGGCCGAACCGTCCAGGCCACAGGTCGTTTGGAGGAGGCGCTTTGCCGGGCCGCGCTCAAAGCGCTGGCGCGTTGACTAGCGAGGTCGCCCACAACGCTAGTTGCTGACCAGTTCGTCGCACGAGTCCCGCGCTTCATCAGCATCGAGGTAGAAAAACGCCTGGCACAGCAACGGCTGCTCATCAGGAACGCCTCGCTTCGTCACTCCCCCGACCGGATTCCAGAAAACCGGCGCAGACGCCGAACTCCCATAGCTCAGACCAGATGGCGGTATCGCGGATGAACACCTCGCTCCCTCCTCGGGTCAAGGCGTCCCAACACATCCGGTCGGACAGTCTCACCGCGCGCACCACGAGGGGGCCGAGCGCCCCAGGACGCGTGTGCTCGGCTTCCCGACGGAGCTGCACAACCTTACGCGCGACCGCTTCGCTCGTGGCGGCCGCTTGCAACTCGCCAAGGATTAACGATAGCTCGCCGACCAGATACTGTTGGGTCATTTCCGCACGGTCACGGGCGCGCGCCCGCTACTCGGCTCGACCGAACGCCTTTATCTCCTCAAGCTCCTGCGGTGAGAGCTCGCGTGGAACCTCACCGCGGGCCACCTTCTCCGCCTGGACGTGGTGGCGGATAACCTCCACGACCTCAGGGTTCGCCAGGGTGGTCGTGTCTCCGACATCGGTAAAATTGGAAATCCCCGCGATGACCCGGCGCATGATCTTGCCGGAACGGGTCTTCGGCATATCGGGGACGATCCAGACGTTCTTGGGTCGGGCGATCTTGCCGATCTCGGTCTCGATCGCCTTGGCCACCTTCTCTTCAATCTCACGGCGTGGTGCGATTCCCGGCTTGAGCGATACGTAGATCTCCACGGCCTTGCCCCGAAGCTGGTCCAGCACCGGCACCGCGGCGGCTTCTGCGATTTCCCCGACCGTGATGCTCGCCGACTCCAGTTCTTTCGTTCCCAGCCGGTGGCCTGCCACGTTGATGACGTCGTCCACTCGTCCGAGGATGCGGAAATAACCATCCCCGGCCTGGACCGCGCCGTCGCCCGCGAAGTAGGGCCAGTCACGCCAATTCTTGCTGTTTTTGTCCCGGCAGTACTTCGCGTAGTAGATCTGGACAAACCGGTCTGGCTGGCCCCAGACCGTTTGGAAGATCCCCGGCCAGGGGTTGCGGATACAAATATTACCGGCGCGACCGCTCCCAGCCTCAACCACCATGCCGTTTTCGTCGTAGATCACCGGATAGATACCCAGGACCCCGGGCCCACAGCTCCCGGGCTTCATCGGCTGAAGGGCCGGGAGCGTACTGCCCAGGAACCCGCCGTTCTCCGTCTGCCACCAAGTATCCACGATGACCGCGGTGCCCTTGCCGACGACATCGTGATACCAGCGCCACACCTCCGGCTCGATCGGCTCGCCGACAGTCGTCATGTGCTTAAACCGGTAGTTGTACTTCTTGGGCTCGTCGGGGCCGAGCTTGCGCAGCATGCGGATCGTGGTAGGCGCGGTGTGGAAGATGTTCACGCCGAGACGCTCGGCGATCCGCCACGGGCGACCGGGATCGGGATAGGTGGGCACGCCTTCGTACATGACGCTGGTCGTGCCGAGGGACAATGGGCCGTAGACAATGTAGGAGTGTCCGGTGATCCACCCGATGTCGGCGAAGCACCAATAGGTGTCCTCGGGGTGGATGTCCTGGTAGTACTTCGAAGTGCCGGTGACGTAGGCAAGGTAGCCGCCTGTCGAATGCTGACACCCCTTCGGGCGGGCAGTGGTACCGCTCGTGTACATAAGGAACAGCGGTGCCTCGGCGGGCATGGAGACCGGCTCCACGACGTGACCACGGTAAGCACCGAGCAACTCGTCGACGAAGAAATCTCGATCGGGAACCATGTGGCTTTTGGACGCATACTGGCCGGAGTGCCGTCGCCAAACGAGCACCTTGGCAACCTCGACGCCGAGCGCACGGGCCTTTGTCACGGCCTCATCAGCCTTCGTCTTATGATCGATCAGCTCACCGTTACGGTAGTAGCCGTCCATCGTCACGAGGATGTGGCTCCCCGAATCGGCAATCCGCTCGCCGCACGCGGTCCCGCTGAACCCGCCAAACACCTCGGAGTGGATGACCCCAAGCCGCGCGCAGGCCAGCATGGAAACGGGCAGCTCCGGCACCATTGGCAGGTGGAAAGTCACACGGTCGCCCGTCTTCACCCCAGCGAAGTCCCGCAGCAGCGCGGTAAACTCATTCACTCGACGGTACAGTTCCTGGTAGGTAATCGCCTTGGTGTCTTCCGTCTCCGGTTCAGGAACCCAAATCAACGCCGCCTTATTCCGGCTGTTCGTCAGGTGTCGATCCACGCAGTTGTAGGAGGCGTTGAGGCGGCCTCCCGCAAACCACTTCCAAAACGGTGGGTTGCTCGTGTCCAGCGTGGTGTGCCAGTAGGCATCCCAGGAAAGCAAGTCGGCGTACTCTTTGAAGCACTCGGGGAAATGTCGTTCGCTGAAGCGCTCAAACAGAGCCGGGTCAGCCCCATTCGCCTGGGCGATGAACGTTGCGGAAGGGTGGTAGTACTCTTCCTCGCGCCAGTGCACCGCAATCTGCGCCTCGGAGACCTGGGTCTCCTGCTCTGCTGTCATCTCTCCTCCCGCCAGAAGGGGACTGTGTGATGCGGCTGCGGGCGCGTCACCCAGCTCCTAACGGGGGGACACATAGCGCCGCGGCAGTCGACGTGTCAAGGCACCGGCGCAGCGGACAGGGCGCCCAAGACAATCAGTATGTTCGCCAAGCGATCGTCGCCGACCCGCAAGGTATACACCGCGGGCTTGGTGGTCGCGATCCGACTCTTTTGCGACCCGGTTGCAGTTGGCGTGTTCGCTTTGCGGGCCGAGATGAAGGGGTCACACATCGACGAGGCGTGACGCTTCCGGAGTCCCGCGGTCGCGGCGTCGGCCGGTTGCTGCTGGAGGCGGCCCTGGCATTTCTGAAACGGCGCGGTGCGCCGCGCGTCGTGCTGACGACCGCCGACTCAAATGAGGTGGTGGAGCGCTTCGAGGGTCTCACACACCGGCGACGCACACCACGCGCGCGTGAAACGCTCGCGCCCGAAGTCCCTCGCAACTCGCCAATTAGCCGATTGTCGTTTCGGACGCGGCGCACGATCGACGGCGTTGCGCCGACCGCGAGTTAGCACGTTGAGCCTGGCGGCCAGGAGCTGCGCTGCACGCCCCCCCCACGACCACCCTTCGCCCCCGCGGCGTCCATCGGCTGTTGCCCTCTCACACCGGCCACGCGGGACGCTTCGCGCGCGTGAGACGCCGGCGCAACTTCTACTCCCCGCGCTCACGAGGCAGGTCGAGCGACTCGCCGAAAACCAGGCTGAGGCCCTTCGGCAGAGCGCTCGCGTGAATGGTCTTAGACGTCGGTAGGTCGATCCACAGCGTCCAAGCGATTTCGAGAGCGCCCGGGCTGAGGTAGAGCGTCGTCGGGGGTCCAGACAGGATCACCGCACGTTTCAAGGGTTCATCTCTCAGCCAAGCGGTACCACTTGGCAGTCTGAGGAATTGGGTGATCCGCTGCCGCGCATCCTGCGCCTTGTCCAGGGAGGCGAAGTTCAAGACGTAGTAATCGCTGATGGGTCTGGTCATGTCGCAACGCCTCAAGATAGGCACTCTGGCTCGATGAGGCAGCCGCGGCCTCGTCACCAGGGCCGCTGCTCAGGACCAATGAAGACCAGTCTGGCGTCTCCAGCCTTTGCTTCCCATACTTTGCGGCCATGTTCCGGAACGAGCGCGCATTTGCAAGACACGTTGAGGAGTT
>JACXTT010012166.1_pt1 | contig 11429 bp, 6 predicted proteins | sample 9270951 | NCBI WGS metagenome assembly JACXTT01 (sample SAMN15532306, study PRJNA645909) | rock metagenome | isolation source: weathered quartz diorite | place: Puerto Rico | collected 2017-06-21 | reverse complement strand
GGCTGGGAGGTGCAGCGTACTCGCTCTTCGGGAGGGGGAGCGTGGGTGGTTTCGCGCTGACCTGCTCGCTGGAAGCGGCATTCATCGCGCTCCCCTTTGCGCTCGGCGACAGGCTGGCCATCCAGCAGAACTTTCTGCGCGCACTCGGCGTGACCGGCTTCCACGGCTACGTCATTGCCTGGACTCTGCTTGCGCTGGTGGTCGTCTTTCCTCCCGCCTTCATCGCCGGCGTGCAGTTCCCCCTCCTCATCTCGCTCCTGGGCAAAGGACGCGAAGCGGTCGGCCGCCACGTGGGGCTCGCCTACGCCTGGAACACCGTTGGCGCCATCGCCGGCTCGTTGGCTGGCGGCTTCGGACTGCTGCCACTGCTCACCGCGCCCGGCACGTGGCGCCTAGTCATCGTTCTCCTCGCGCTCACGGCGATCGTGACGCGCAAGATCGTTCCCAGCGCGATCGCTGTAGCCGCCATCGCCGCGGTCTTCGTCGCCCTCGGACCGACCGCCGTGTGGCGGCACTCCGGCATCGGCGCCGGCCGCGCCTCGAAGCCCGACACCGTCAATCGGATTCGCGACTGGATCTACGGCACGCGCCGCTCGCTGGTATGGGACGCCGACGGACGCGAGAGCAGCGTGGCGCTGGTCGACTCGAACGACCTCGCCTTCGTGGTCAACGGGAAGGCGGACGGCAGCGCGCGCGGCGACGCCGGCACGCAGGTGATGTCCGGCCTGATCGGCGCCGCGCTGCATCCCGACCCGCGCGCATCATTGGTGATCGGACTGGGCACCGGCAGCACGGCGGGTTGGCTCGGCGCCATGCCGCGCATGGAGCGCGTGGACGTCGTGGAGCTCGAGCCGGCAGTGCTGCGCGTGGCCGCCGCGTGCAGCGCGGTGAACCACGACGTTCTGCACAACCCGAAGGTGGTCGTCCGCATCGGTGACGCGCGCGAAGTGCTCCTGGCCTCGCGCAGCCGCTACGACATCATCTTCTCCGAGCCGTCCAACCCGTATCGCGTCGGCATCGCCAGCCTCTTCACCGAGGAGTTCTATCAGGCCACGGCGGCACGCCTTAATCGTGGTGGCATCTTCCTGCAGTGGGTGCAGGCGTACGACGTCGACGCGCAGACCATCCGAACCATCTATGCCACCATCGGCGCGGTCTTCCCGCACGTCGACACCTGGCACACCGACACCGGCGACCTGCTGCTGTTCGCCACGCGCGAGCCGCTGGTGATCGACGCCGACCGCCTGCGCACGCGCGCGCGGCAGCAGCCGCTGCTCAGCGCCATGTCCAACGCCTGGCGCGTGGAGAGGGCGGAGGGGTTCCTGGCGCACTTCATCGCTAACGACGCGCTCACGCGCGCCATCGCCCAGGGAGAGACGGCGCTGAACACCGACGACCGCACGCTGGTGGAGTTCGGCTTCGCGCGCGGCGTCGGGGAGAGCGAGCGCTTCGACATCGACGAGATCGCCGGGCTGGCGCGCGCGCGCGGCGCCGACCGGCCGCAGCTCCTCATCGGCGCGGTCGACTGGAACGTTGTCAACGCCGATCGCGCGGCGTTCACGTACATCAATCAATTGCCGGTCTCGCCATCCGCGGAGCTTCTGGCGCGGCACCGCGCGGCGACGCAGTTCGACAACGGCGCGCTGGGGCAGGTGGTCAGCGAGTGGCGCGCGCATCCCTTCCCGCCGGTGAACAGCGGCGAGCTGACGATGATCGCCGAGTCGCTGGCGGACGCAGGCAGCAACGCGGCGGAGGCGTACACGGCGCAGCTCCGTCCCTGGCGCGCGGCCGACGCCGACGCCATCCTGGCGCGCCTCCGCTTCCGCCAGGCGCGCCTGCCGGAGTGCGCGGCTCTCCTGGCGCGCTCCTTCGCCACCGCCCGCACCACCGCCTGGCCGACCGTGGAGACCATGCAGCGCGCGCTCGATCTCGCCGTTCAACTGGCCAAGACGCACGCCTACACGGCGCAGTTGCTCGACGCCTTGGACAAGCCGTTCGCCGGCGGCCAGATGAACGACGAGCGCTCCGAGCATCGCATCTGGATAGCCAAGGAGCTGCAGGGCTGCGGCCCGCGCACCGTGGCCGCGCTGCGCGCGATGGAGCCGTGGCCGCCGTGGAACAGCGAGATGCTCAAGTTCCGCCGCGACTGCTATCAGAGCGTGATGGACCCGCGGGCCAAGCGCGCAGCCCGCGAATACGAGGACTTTCTCGACGCGGAGCCGATGCCGTTGGTGCCCCGTTCGTAGTTGATGGTTGGTAGTTCGTAGTTGGTAGGGGAGAACGAACTACGAACTACGAACCATCAACTACGAACTCCCGATCGCCTTCCCGATCTCGTTCGTAGTTGAAGGTTCTTAGTTCGTAGTTGGTAGTTCGTAGTTGGTTGGGTGAACCAAGAACTACGAACCAAGAACTACGAACTCCCGATCGCCCTCCCGATCTTCTTGAGATCCTCCACGAACCGCGCGAACTCGGCGCGTCGCCCGGCAGCCGGTGGCGGCCGCCTGCAGCTTCTTGATGGTGGGGCGAGAAGGGATGAGAGGTGACGCGTCTTTCACGGCGAGGGGGAGAGTGCAACAGACGATCCCTCTGTCCCCCGTCATCCTGAGCGAAGCGAGGGATCTCCGGTTGCGCCGAGCAGATCCTTCGCCGTCTTCGCGGCTCAGGATGACGGACTCAGTGCGACAGACGAACCCACCCAGGTGAACTGCTTGTTGAAATCGACCCCCAGCATCTTCCCGCGCGAGAGGCGCACGAGGTTCTGCGCCAGGAGAGGCTTCGGCTGATCGTCGGGGCGGAGGAACATCATGCGGATCTCGATCTTCACGCCGCCGCCGTCGGCCGCGTGGAGCGCCGGTTCGTACTCGATCTTCTCCTGCACGCACCAGTTGTGGCGGTCGGCCTCGGGGATCGCGTCCAGATCGGCCTGAGTCGGATCGACATTGACGCCGCCGCCGGCGAAGGAGAAGAGCGGCTTGAGCACGCAGTTTTCTGGCAGCGACTCGACGTCAGAAACGAAGGTTGCCTTCGGCACCGACGGATGGTCGAGGAACGGCAGCGAGTACTTCGACCAGACCCAGTACCAGTTCGGGTGCGGCGCCCACTCGACGTCCAGCTCGTCGCGATAGTCGAAGGGCAGCGCGGCCGCTTTCTTCGCCAGCTCATCGAAGACCACGCGGTTGTAGATGCGCCTGATGCGCGTGTTGCCGCGGAAGAGCTGCTTGCCGCGTTTGGTGAGCGCGGAAGGGTCGACGGCGTCGACGCCGAACAGCAGCTTGGTGGCGGCGAAATCCGTCCACGTCTTCTGCCGCGGCGGATCGAGGTCCATGAGGATGACTTCGCGTGGGTCGTGATCGCCGGCGATGGTGCGCCGCGCGAGGTCGAGGAAGGCGCCGCGACCCAGTCCGCTGAACCAGCACGACCAGTCGCGCTCGAGTCCGTCCATCGTCTGCAGCGCATCGTTCCAGACGTCGCGCTGCACGACCTGCAGCGCGGTGAGCGATGGGAAGCCCTGCAGCTCGATGAGCTTCGGCACCAGCGCGCCGTTCTCGCGCACTACGGCGAAGTCGACCTGCGTGAAGCTCGGCAGCGCGTCCATTCCCGGGGTGTCCCACCGCGCGGGGATGGCGCGCTTCATCTGGGCGATGCGCGCCGGGTCGGAGAGCTGGTCGACGATGGCCTGCGCCGCCGCGACGATGCGCGCTTTGAAGTCGTCGGGAAGAAAGACGGGCGATTCCGCCAGGCGGAATTCGAACTGGCTGCCGAGCCGCCGCGACAGCTCGCGCTGGTACCACTGGTAGCGCTCGGGGGTGATTTGCGCGTTGAAGGGGCTACGGAATTGCGAATCCATCGACGGTTGCCCCTCATCCGCCCTTCGGGCACCTTCTCCCCGCACGCGGGGAGAAGGAGACGATTGGGCCCTCGCCCCGCGTAGCGGGGAGAGGGTGGCCGAAGGCCGGGTGAGGGGCGTCGGGGTCCATTGCTTAAGCCGGCACGCCGCACCTCTCCGCCACCAGCCGCCCCACGTGGTGGCGTAGCGGCGCCAGCAGCGTGTACTCCGAGGTCAGGCGGCTCTGGCGCTCCTGCTCGCCGGTGAAGAGCTCGAGCATGGTCGAGGCGCGCTCGGCGTACCACTCGTGAGTGACCTCGCCGTGATTTCGCTTCCGCTCGAGCACGGTCATGATGTGCTCGCGGTCGACGATCTCCGGATGGAAGTTGGCGCCGAACACGCGTGGCATTTCCTCGCCGTCGCGAGCCAACTCGAGCATGGTCAGGCCGTCGCTCGACTCGTCTTCGAAGGCCATCATCGTGGCGTCGCGGCGATCGACCATCAGATCGAACAGACGATTGTCGACCACGCGGAAGTGCCGCCCGTCGGCAAGCTGATGCGCGAAGCGGCCGAACCAGGGATGCGCGGTGCCGGCATCGGCCAACGCGTTCGTCGGCATGCCGCTGCTCTTCTCCGCGCGCAGGACCGCGCGCGCCAAGCCCGCCCAGCGGCAGAGCAGGCCGAAGCTGTGGCAGATGGCCACCAGCGCTGCGCTCTCGTCGGCGAGGATGTCATCGAAGAGCCGAAAGAGCGGCGCTTCCCATTCCGCGCTCTCCACGATTCCCTGGCTCCACGCGGCCACGCCGTCGTTGAGGCGCGGGTCGAGATGTCCTGGCCCGCCCGTGCCGATGAAGAGCTTGAATCGATCGCTGGCCGGGATGTGCATGGCGCCGCGGATGTCGAACGAGAGCACGCGTACGATGAGGCCGGAGCCCTGGTACCACTCCGCCGCCTCGCGCACCGCGCGGACGATGGAGTCGTGCCCGACGTTCGGCCAGGAGTGGTTCATGTCCAGGACCGCAACGTCGATGCGGTCGGAGTCGGGGGGCGGGACGAATCCGTCCACACGCAGGTATTCGAAGGATGGGCTCATTTCTCTAAGTTTATCCTTCGCCGCGAAGCGGCAGAGGATCTGGCTCCATGTGCGCCCGAGTGGGCGCCAGATCCTGGGCCGTTCGGCCCAGGATAAAATCACCTCAGAATTCACCTCACGATGCGAGCGCGATGCCGTGCTCGGTCTCCGCAATGATGTTGTCCACCACGTCGCGCAAGTCGTGGCGTTGCTCGAACGACGCGAGCTGCCGGTCGGCGCCGGTGCCGCGGCGCATGATCTCACGCGCGTAGTAGACGGCCTGCCGCGAGCCGAGCTCGTCGACCACGTCGTCCACGAACTCGAGCAGCTCGTCGAGCAGCTCGCTGAAGGGCACCTCGGTCCGCTTGCCGAAGTCGATCAGCTTCCCGCCGGTGCCGAACCGGGCCGCGCGCTGCTTGTTCTCGTTCAGCAGCGAGCGGCGGTAGAGCCGCCATCCCATGTTCTGCGAGTACAGCCTCCACAGCTTGACGGTGATGGCCTGGAAGAGCGCGGCGAAGCAGATGGTCTCGTCGATGCGCATCGGCACGTCGCAGATGCGGTACTCCAGGGTGGGGAAGAAGGGGTGCGGGCGCACGTCCCACCAGATCTTCTTGGCGTTGTCGATGCAGTGGGTCGTCACCAGCGTCTGCACGTACTCGTCGAATTCGCTCACGCCGCGGAAGTAGTCGGGGATGCCGGTGCGCGGGAAGCGCTCGAAGACCTTGGCGCGGTAGCTCTTCCATCCCGTGTGCTGCCCGCACCAGAACGGCGAGTTGACCGACAGCGCGAAGACGTGCGGGAGGAAGTAGCGCGCCGCGTTCATGACCTGAATGCGCGTCTCCAGGTCCTCCACCGCCACGTGCACGTGCAGGCCGAAGATCAGGTTGGCCCGCGCGATCATCTGCAAGTCGTAGACGATCTGGTCGTAGCGCGCCGCCGGCGTGATGGCCACCGTCGACCAGTGCGAGATGGGATGCGTTCCCGCGGCGGCGATGCGCATGCCGTTGCCGCGCGCCAGGTTGATGATCTCCCGCCGCAGCCGCGTGACCTCCCGCCGCGCCTCCTCCACGTTGCGGCAGATCGGCGTCCCCACCTCGATGACGGGATCGTGCATCTCGCGCTTGATCTCGTCTTTGAGGATCTTCTCCCCCTCGGCGAACATCTCCTGAATGTGCGAGCGCAGCTCACGCGAATCGGGATCGACGACCTGGAACTCCTCTTCGATGCCGAGGGTGAAAGAGGGGGGCATGTGGTCCTTAGTTTATCCTGCGGACGCGAAGCGGACGCGGGATCTGGCGCCCACCTGCGCAGCGCACATGGGCGCCAGATCCTGAGTCAGGATAAAGCGGTGGCCCGTCCCATCGAAGCAGGCCACGTCCCCGTCAGCTCGAATCCCCCTTCGGACGACACGCGATCGATCAGCACCTCGGCCATGTTGTTCACCACCCACTCGAAATTGGCCTCGCCCACCGAGTGGCGGTCGGCGTCGGGGGCGCAGTTCATGAAGTCGATGGCGTAAGGCATGCCGTCGCGCACCGCCAGCTCGACGGTGTTCATGTCGTAGCCGAGGGCTTCACATAAAGCGATGGCGTCGCGGCGGAGACGGGCATCGAGCTCCGCGCTCAGCGGTGCAGGATTCTGCACATAGCGCAGGTGATGCGGCTGCTTGGGGTCGTACTGCATGATGTGCACGCGCTTGCGGCCGAGGACGTAGCAGCGGAAGTAGGAATCGAACTCGATGGCCTCCTGCGCCATCATCACCAGATCGCGCGTCTGGTCGTATGCGGCGAAGAACTCCTGCGGGTTGTTGCACTTGTACACGTCCTTCCACCCGCCGCCGTACGCCGGCTTCATGAAGATAGGGAACTTCAGGTAGTCGAAGACCTCCTCCCAGTTCACCCAGCGCATGTTGCGGAACGACTTGGCCTCAGTGTTCGGCGGATAGTGCTTATGCGGCAGCAGCACCGTGCGCGGAACGGCCACCTCGACCGATTTCGCCGCCAGGTTGTCGAAGAACTTGTCGTCGGCCGACCACCAGATCGGGTTGTTCACCACCTTCACACCCGAGGCCATCGCGCACTTGAGGTAGGTGCGGTAGAAAGGGATCTCGTGGCTGATGCGGTCGAGGATGAGGTCGTAATCGAAGACGCCGTCATCCTTGATGTACGAGATCTCCACCGGCATCGCCAGCACGCGGTCGCCGCCGCGCGCGTTGATGGCGTTGATGAGCGCCCATGGGAAGGTGTCTTCCATCCCGAACAGCAAGCCGATTCGTTTCTTGCGCATGCGCGCCCTCCGGAAAGGCGGGCATCGTAATAGAATCGCTCGCCCACGGACAAATGGTTCGCCGTTCGAACCGTTCGCCGTTGACCGTTGACCGTTGACCGTTGGCCGTTGGCCGAGGAGAGACCGCAACGGTCTCGGCGAACGGCCAACGGCAAACGGCCCACGACTATGTACCGCGACTATGGCGCCTGGCACAGCCCCTCCCTCGGCCGTCCCATGGAGTACCTCTGGTTCGGCAAGTTCGGGCGTCCCGTCGTGATCTTCCCCACCTCGGGGGGGCGCTTCTACGAGAACGAAGACTTCAAGCTGACCGAGTCGCTGGCGGACAAAGTCGACGGCGGCGAGATCCAACTCGTCTGCGTCGACTCGGTCGATCAGGAGAGCTGGTACAACAAGTCGGTCCCGCCGCCGGTGCGCGCGGCGCGGCACGCGCAGTTCGACGCCTACCTCCGCCACGAGATGGTGCCGTACATCTTCAATCGCGCGCAGCGCGGCGACCTGGCGGTCTACGGCGCCAGCTTCGGCGCCTATCACGCGGCGAACTTCGCCGCGCGCTACCCCGACGTGGTCAGCCGCGCCGTCTGTTTCTCCGGCGTCTACGACGTCCACTCCTTCCTCGACGGCTATTGGGACGAGACTTGCTACTTCCACTGCCCGACCGCGTACATTCCAAATATGAATGGTGAATGGGCCGGCAAGCTCGCGCGCATCGGATGGGTCATCGCCACAGGCGAGCACGACACGCTCGTGCAGCAGAACCGCGATTTCTCGAGCCTGCTTTGGTCCAAGGGGATTCCGAATCACTCGGAATTCTGGGGCGGCGTATTCGGTCACGACTGGCCGTGGTGGCGCGAGCACCTGCGCCGCTTCGTCTGACAAGGAGCCCTCATGAGACGCTGTATCTCCCTGGTAGTCGCGCTAGTCGCCGTCTCCGCGTTCGCGCAGGTGCGTGTGGAGAAGGCCGACGGCACCGAAGAGCTGATCCCGGCGGTCGCGCCGGTCACCGATGACGTGATCATCGAGTTCCGCGACGCGCCGCTGACCGTGGCGACCGCGCGCGCCGGCAAGACCGCGCTCGCCGACTATCGTGCGACGTTCGCCCGCTTCCGCGGCGACCTTGCCTCGATCGTCAGTCCCGCCCGCGCGGGCAAGAGCGCTCTGGCCGCCGAAGTGCGATGGGAGTACTACCGAGTGTTCAATGGCGTGAGCGCGCGCGTGCCGCGCACCGCGATCGCCGCCATCGAGCGGCTGCCCTACGTGAAGAAGGTACATCCCGACCGCGAGGTGCAGGCGATGGCCGGCGCGGCGTCCGGGCAGATCGGCGCCGACAAGGTCTGGACGCAGCTCGGCTCGTTCGGCAAAGGGGTGGTGGTGGCGGTGATCGACACCGGCATCGACTACACGCACGAAGCGCTCGGGCGCGGCATCGGCCCGGGATTCAAGGTCATCGGCGGCTACGACTTCGTCAACAAGGACGACGATCCGTTTGACGACGCGGGGCACGGCACGCACGTGGCGGGCATCATCGCCGGCGGTTCGGCGACCATCAGCGGCGTGGCGCCGCAGGCCTCGCTCATGGCGTACAAAGTGCTCAATGCGTCGGGCAGCGGGAGCCAGTCGAACGTCATCGCCGCCATCGAGCGCTCCGTCGACCCCAACGGCGACGGCGACCTGAGCGATCACGTGGACGTGGCCAACCTCAGCCTCGGCGGCTCCGGCGGCCCGGACGATCCAGGCTCGCGCGCCATCAACAACGCCACCCTCGCCGGCGTGGTCTTCTGCATCGCCGCGGGAAACTCCGGCAAGTACCACAACATCTCCAGCCCCGGCACCGCGAATTCGGCGATCACCGTGGGCGCGGTGGACAGTCTCGACAACGTAGCCAGCTTCTCCTCACGCGGTCCCACTCCGAAGGACCTGACCATGAAGCCGGAGATCGCCGCGCCGGGCGTCAGCATTCTCTCCTCGCTTCCCGGCGACAAGTACGGAACGCTCAGCGGCACGTCGATGGCCACGCCGCACGTGGCCGGCGCGTGCGCGCTGCTCAAGGCGCTGCACCGCGATTGGACGCCGGCGCAAATCAAGATGGCCATCATGACCAACGCCTTCTTCAGCGACCAGGAGCTCATGGCCAATGGATCGGGACGCCTCGATGTCCTGCACGCCGCCACCGGACCGCTGGTCATCGATCCGCCGGCCGTCAACTTCGGCCTCGACCCCATCGGGCAGGCGCGCTGGAACCAGTCGCGGACCGTTCACGTCACGAACACGAGCGCACAGAGCGTGACCTACAGCGTCCGCACGACGTTCAGCGCACCGGGGATCAATGTCTCTGTCTCGCCGGCATCGATCACCATCGCGCCCGGCGCCACGGCGGACGTCACGCTCTCCCTCGACATCGACAACGCCGTGGCCACGGGCAGTCCAACGTCGTTCTCCGCCGGCGGCACCATCGCCATGTCCAGCAGCGCGGCCAGCGTTCACGTCCCGTGGACCTTCGTGAAGGCTGTGCGCGCCATCGCCACCTGGGACAGGGAGTTCGCGTCATTTCTCTGGCTCGATGGGGCGCGCACCACGGTCTTGGACGCCGTCGCCATCGATTCGAATGCATCGGAGGTCCTGCTCAAGAGCCCCGGCAGCTATGACGTGGCGGTGAACGGCTACAGCATCGGTGCGCAGAGCGTGCTGACGCGCGCGAGCTTCATCTACCTGCCGGCGCAGACGCTCGACGGCGACGTCACCATCGCTGCCAAAGAGGCGGACGCCTCGCATCGCATCCGCGCCACCACGACGACGGTGGCCGGCGCGCCGTTCCAGGTGGGAACCGATCAGACCTACGCGCTCGGCATCCGCCTGGTGTGGCCGGACGGCGCGTCGACGCTGCGCTCCTTCGCCGCGCCGCTGGTGCCGCTGCATGAGATCTATGTCAACGACGTGAGCGCCGACAACAAGATCATCGTCAGCGAGATATACGCCGATTTCCGCAGCAACTCGCTCTACGCGTTGCAACATCAGCCGATGCAGGGCATCAGCAGTGACCGCACGCTGGCCGTGTCGAACCTCAGAAGCGCGAGCGTGCGCCTGCTCATCCCGCCAAACCGCGACGAGAAGGTGGTCGCGCAGCTCTTCATGGGCGCGCCGGCCGGCGCGACGGTACCCAACGTCAGCGGCACGCGCAGCATCGCCGAGAGCTTCTGGTACGGCCGCGTCTATCTGGCGGCGGATACCGATCCGACCTACCGCTCCGGCATCGCCTTCCTGGTCAGTACCGGCGGGGTGACGGAGTATCAAACGCCGCAGCTTCGAGTCGACTTCGGCGCGGTGACCACCAATGGGGCGCCGGTGCCGTGGCTGTACAGCGGCGATCAGTTCATCTTCGGCAGCGGTCCGCGGATGGCGGTGAGCTCATTCAGCAACGTCACCTCAGCCCTCCGGCCGACGCTCTCTCTCGACTTTCTCGGCCCGCTCGGTGAGACCCGCGGGAACGAGCGCATCAACACCACGGTGGCCGTCTTCGCCGCCGACGGACGGCAGCTCACGCGCGTGACGCGCAATCCGATCGCCCTCGATCTCACCACGCGCGGGCACTTCACCATCGAGGCTACTAACGACGCGGTGCAGTATCCCGACCTGCCGCTGGAGACGAAGGTGACGATGAGCATCGACTCGTCGCGCCCCGACTACGTCCCGCCGACCTTGACCACGCTCTTCATCGTCGACGGCACCGGCCGCGTCTCGCGCGACATCGATCCGCACGGCACCGCTTCGCTCTTCTTCTCCGCGGCCGACTACGCTTATCCCAACGCCACAACGCGCGTCTACCAGCCGGTCCGCGGCGACGCGACCACGGTCTCCTACCGCTACGAAGGCGGGAGCTCGTGGACCGCGCTGCCGCTGACGCAAATGTCGGAAGACCCCGGATCGGACAATCGCGTCAGCGCAGGCATCCTCTATCGCGCCGATCTGTCGTCCGTGGCCAACGTGAACTGGGGCCGCTTCGATCTTCGCATCGACTTGGCCGACGACGCCGGCAACACGACCTCGGTGATCATGCAGCCGGCCTTCTCGGTGGGGGGCGAGTACCCGGCGCGGCGGCGGGCCAGCAGGTAAACCGCGCTCGCTCGTCATCCCGAGCGTAGGCAGAGTCGGCCCGAGTGCCGACCGCCGACAATGAAGATAGCGCGCGGGTCCAGTCGGGACCATCTTCGTGAAGTGTCAAAACGCGAAGAGGTCCGTTCTCTC
>JACXTT010012165.1_pt1 | contig 11429 bp, 10 predicted proteins | sample 9270951 | NCBI WGS metagenome assembly JACXTT01 (sample SAMN15532306, study PRJNA645909) | rock metagenome | isolation source: weathered quartz diorite | place: Puerto Rico | collected 2017-06-21 | reverse complement strand
CGGTGGCCGGCACGGGCGGCTGGCTCGCGCTGCGCTGGGGCGGCGGGCTCACGGGCGTGTTCGCGGCGCAGGGCGTTGCGCTGGTGGTGTACGGCATCGTGATCGCGTCGGCGATCGCGGGTGGCGCGTGGTTCGGCCGCGTAGGTTGGCCGCGCACGACCAACGGCTTGCTGCGCCGCGTGGCGCAGGCCTGAAGCAACAGTTTCCGACGACTCTCCAAACCCAGACAAAGGCACATCATGCAGATCAAGGATTCCGTCGTCTTCATCACTGGCGCCAACCGCGGCCTCGGCCTTGCATTCGCAAAAGCGGCACTGGCCGCGGGCGCGCGCAAGGTCTACGGCGCTGCGCGCGACCCGAAGACCGTCACGCTGCCGGGTGTGACACCCGTCGCGCTCGACGTGACGCAGCCCGCGCAGATCGAGGCGGCCGTGCGTGCCTGCGGCGATGTTTCGGTGTTGGTCAACAACGCCGGCATCTCGCGCGGATCGAGCCTCCTGGGCCCGCCCGACGCGATGGCCGCTGCGCGCGCCGAATTCGAAACCAATTTCTTCGGCCCCTGGGCCGTGACGCAGGCCTTCGCCCCGGTGCTCGCGGCCAATGGCGGCGGCGCGGTGCTCAACGTGTTGTCGGCCCTGAGTTGGACCACATTCCCGGGCGTCGCGACCTACAGCACGACCAAGTCGGCCGCATGGTCGCTGAGCAACGGGCTGCGCAACGAACTCGCGGGGCAGGGCACGCAGGTCACCAGCCTGCACGTGGCCTTCATGGACACCGACATGGCCGCGCATGTGCCCGGTGCCAAGGCTTCGCCCGACGACGTGGCGCGGCAGGCCCTGGAAGGCGTGGAGGCAGGCAGGCCCGTGGTGCTGGCCGACGCGGTCACGCGTCAGCTCAAGCAGGGCCTGTCGAGCGACACGCCGCCCTATGCGGCGGCGCCTGCCCGATAAAGCCTCGCGGCCTCAGTAGCGATACGGATTGTTCGGCCGGCGGTCGTAGCGGTTGGGCACGCCGTCGCCGTCGTTGTCACGGCGACCATGGCGGCGGTCATCCCAGCGGCGGTCGCGGTAGTAGCGGTCGCCGCCGTGGTAGTGGCGCGGGCCGTGGTAGTAGCGCGGCGGAGGCGGCGCGTAGTAATGACGGCGCGGCGGCGGTGGCGGCACGACGTACACCTGTGCCTGAATGAAGCTGCCGCCGGGCTGTGCCTGCGCCGGTGCGGTGAATGCGGCCAGCGACAACAAGGCCGCGGCGCCGAATGCCAAAGTAAGCTTTTTCATCTCTGATCCCCACTTGTGTTGTTTGAAGCCTCATCCTCGCGGCCTTGTGTGAAGTTCTTGTAAGGCTGGAGCGAAATCGGATGAAGAGCTGTAAGCCCATGCGCGTAGGACGCGGCATGGGCCGGACACAATTGTGAAGGGACTTGGCGCTCAGGCGCGCGGCGCCGGCAGCATGCGCCGCAGCGCCTCGAAGAACAGGTCCGACTGCTCGCGTTCGCCCTGGATCTGCGCCGCCACGTGCGCGGCAAGTTTCGAATCGACCGGTGCCAGCGGTCGCCCGGTCGATTGCGCGATCACCTGGTGCAGGCAGGCGCGCTCCAGGTAGTAAAGGTCGTCGTAGGCATGCGCGATGGTGCCGCCCGCCACGATCACGCCGTGGTTCGCCAGAAAGGCCACGTCCTTGCCCGACATCGCGCGGGCGATGCGTTCGCCCTCGGCGTCGTCGAGCGCCAGGCCGTTGTATTCGGCGTCGATGGCGATGCGGTTCATGTAGCGCATCGCGTTCTGGCTCGCCGTGGGGTCGAGCGCGCGGTCGACCGTGATCGTGAGCGCCGTGGCGTAGGGCATGTGGCAATGCAGCACCACCGCGTGGCCCGTGAGGCGGTGCACCGCGCCGTGGATGAAGAGGGCGGTGGGCTCCACGCGGTGGCGGCCCGCGAGCACCTCGCCATGCACGTCGATCAGCACGATGTCGTCGGGGCCGATCTCGCTCCAGTGCAGCCCGCGCGGGTTGATGAGGTAGCGGTCCTGCGCGCCCGGCAGCATCACGCTGAAATGGTTGCACACACCTTCGGACAGCCCGTGATGGGCGGCGGCGCGAAGGGCCAGTGCGAGGTCTTCGCGCAGCTTGCGGACGGCGGGGCTGGCGTAGTCGGAATCGGCGGACATCGGTGGGTCTCCTGCTTCTTGTGGATTGGCCGGGGTGGTCAGGCCTGGATCGCTCCGGTCCAGGCCGCGATGAATTTCCTGGCGTCTTCGCGCACCGCCGCGGCCTGCTTGCCGGGCTTGTAGAGCGCGGAGCCGATGCCGAAGCCGGCAGCGCCGCCAGCCCGCCAATCGGCCATGTTCGACGGAGTGATGCCGCCCACGGGCATCACCGGCGTGCCGGCCGGCAGCACCGCCAACAGCGCCTTCACCACGGCGGGCGAGGCCAGCTCCGCCGGAAACAGCTTGAGCCCGGTGGCGCCGGCCGCGAGCGCGCCGAAGGCCTCGGTGGGCGTCATCACGCCGGGCAGGCAGACCATGCCGAGCCGCGCGGCTTCGGCGATGACGTCGGCGTTGTAGTTGGGCGAAACGATCAGCTCCCCGCCGGCCGCGTGCACGTCGCGCACCTGCTGCGGCGCGAGCACCGTGCCGGCGCCGACCAGTGCTTGCGGAAAGCGCTTGCGCATCAGCGCGATGCTCTCCAGCGGCTGCGGCGAGTTGAGCGGTACTTCGAGCAGCCGGAAGCCCGGCTCGACGATGGCGTCGCCGACATCCGCCGCTTCGGCGGGCGTGAGGCCGCGCAGGATCGCCACCAGGGGCAGCTCGCGCATCGCGGCGTTGAATTTTTCGAGAGGAGTGGTGGTCATGCGGCCGCGGTTCTGTCGGTGTCGAGAAAGCCGGACAGCGCGTGCAGTCCGGCCCAGGTGGCTTCGGCGCCCAGCGTGCGCGTGGCGACGCCGGTGGCGCGCAGCGCGAGCGTGTAGCGCTGGGTGAGGGCGGGCGAGCCGATCAGCACCACTTCGCCCACCGCCTGCAGCGATTGGGTGCGAAGCTCTTCGCCGATCAGCAGGCCCGAGAGGTAGCTGGCGAGTTCCTGCTTCGGCATGCGCTCGAACAGCGCCAGCGTGCGCGCGCCGAAGGCGTTGTGCAGCAGGCCGTGGCCGTTCTCGGAGCGCGTCACGCCTTCGAGGAAAGCTGCTTCGTCGAGCGGCGCCGTTGCATCGAGCGTGCGCCCGAGGATCGAGTGCTGGCTCAGCAGCGCATAGAACTCGCCCGTCATGTAGGTGCGAAAGCCCGCCACGCGGCCTTTCTTGACCGTGACCCATTTGTTGTGGGTGCCGGGCAGCACGAAGACGCCGTCGTCCAGCCCGGTGATCGACATGGCGCCGAAGATCTGCACTTCCTCGCCGCGCATCACGTCGGGCACGCCGGCATGCTCGTCGCTGAGGCCCGGCACGATCGCGATGCGCGCGCCAGGGATGGCGTCGATGTCGATGATCTTTCGGCCCACTTCGACGCGCCCCGCCGGGCAGGCGCAATACGGCGCCTCGACCCAGCCCTGCTTGCTGCCGGCCATGCCGGAGATCAGGCAGCGGGTGCCTTCGGCATGCATCCAGTCGCCGAACAGTGTCTCGAAGACGGCGGGAAAGCCGCCTTCAGGCACGGTGAGGATGCCGCGCGCGTCGCTGCGCTCTTCCAGCACCTTGCCGTGGGCGTCCAGCAAGGCGCCGCGCAGTGAACTCGTGCCCCAGTCGATTGCTACCAGTCTTGTCATCTAGTGATTGTCGCGCGGCACGAAGGCGCCGCGGCGACCGCGCAGGAAGGCCAGGTCAGCGCCCTGGTCGGCCTGCAGCACCGTGTCGACGTAAAGCTTCCAGTAGCCCGAGTCCAGCGGCGCCTTGGGCGCAACCCACTTCTCGCGTCGACGCGCCAGCTCTTCATCGCTCACATGCAGATGCAGCTTGCGGTTGGGCACGTCGAGCTCGACGATGTCGCCGTCCTGCACCAATGCCAGCGGACCGCCGGCGGCCGCCTCGGGCGCCGTGTGCAGCACCACCGTGCCGTAGGCCGTGCCGCTCATGCGCGCGTCGCTGATGCGCACCATGTCGGTGATGCCCTTGCGCAGCACCTTCGGCGGCAGCGGCATGTTGCCCGCTTCGGCCATGCCGGGGTAGCCCTTGGGTCCGCAGTTCTTCAGCACCATGACGCAGTGCTCGTCGATGTCCAGGTTCTCGTCGTCGATGCGCTTGTGCAGGTCTTCGGCGCTTTCGAACACCACCGCGCGGCCCTTGTGCACCAGCAGCTCGGGCGTGGCCGCGCTGGGCTTGATGATCGCGCCGTTGGGCGCCAAGTTGCCGCGCAGCACGCAGATGCCGGCCTTGTCCTTGAAGGGCTCGGCCAGCGTGCGGATGACCTGCGGGCCGTAGTTCTCGGCGTCCTTGACGTTCTCCCACACGCTCTGGCCGGTGACGGTGAGGATGTCCTTGTGCAGGTGATCGGCGATTTCCTTGATCACCACCGGCAGGCCGCCCGCGTAGCAGAAGTCTTCCATCAGGTACTGGCCCGACGGCTGCAGGTTCACCAGGCAGGGCAGCTCGGCGGCCAGGCGGTCGAAGTCGTCGAGCGTGAGGTCGACGCCGATGCGGCCCGCGATGGCCAGCAGATGGATCACGAAGTTGGTCGAGCCGCCGATGGCCGCGTTGACCTTGATCGCGTTCTCGATGGCCTGGCGCGTGAGGATCTTCGACATGTTCATGTCTTCATGCACCATGTCGACGATGCGCCGGCCGGCCTGGCGCGCGAGCACGTTGCGGCGGCCGTCGACGGCGGGGTAGGCGGCATTGCCCGGCAGGCCGATGCCCAGAGACTCGACCATGCTGGCCATGGTGCTCGCGGTGCCCATCGTCATGCAGTGGCCGTGGCTGCGGTGCATGCAGCTCTCGGCCTCGAAGAACTCCTGCAGCTTGAGCGTGCCGGCGCGCACCTGCTCGCTCATCTGCCACACGCCGGTGCCCGAGCCCAGCTCCTGGCCGCGCCATTTGCCCGAAAGCATGGGGCCGCCCGACACGCCGATGGTCGGCAGGTCGACGCTGGCGGCGCCCATCATGAGCGCGGGCGTGGTCTTGTCGCAGCCCATGAGCAGCACCACGCCGTCGAGCGGATTGCCGCGAATGCTTTCTTCCACGTCCATGCTCGCGAGGTTGCGATACAGCATGGCGGTGGGGCGCAGCAGCGTTTCGCCGAGCGACATCACCGGGAATTCGAGCGGGAAGCCGCCTGCTTCGTACACGCCGATCTTCACCTGCTCCGCAAGCGTGCGGAAGTGCGAGTTGCAGGGCGTGAGTTCGCTGAAGGTGTTGCAGATGCCGATGACCGGGCGACCGTCGAACTGGTCGTGCGGCACGCCCTTGCCCTTCATCCAGCTTCTGTAGATGAAGCCGTCGCGGTCGTTGCGGCCGAACCATTGCTGGCTGCGAAGTTCGCCGGGTTTCTTCTTGGGGATTGTGCTCATGGGGTTTGTCTCCGTATGCCGTTTTTTGGGGCGACAAACCTCAGGGTTTGTCCTGCCGGGATGCAATTTCAATCATCATATGATAAGCGCGGACAGCCTGCCAGAGCCTTTGTTTTTTGGATCGGCGGGATACCGGAATTCACATCGCACATGATCAAGAACATCCACGGTCGAACGCTCGAGCTGCTCGGTGAAGCCGTGGTGTCGGGTCGCTACGCCATCGGGGCGTCGATCCCCGCCGAGCCCGTTCTTGGCGAGGAACTCGGCGTGAGCCGCACGGTGGTGCGCGAGGCCATCAAGTCGCTGGCGGCCAAGGGGCTTATCGTCACCGGGCCGAAGGTCGGCACGCGCGTGCTGCCCAAGGACAAGTGGAACTGGTTCGACCCCGACGTCATCACCTGGCAGGCGAGGGCGGGCCTCACGCCCGAGTTCCTGCGCGACCTGCAGGACCTGCGCCGCGTGGTCGAGCCCGCCGCGGTACGGCTCGCGGCCGAGCGCGCGAGCGACAAGGACATCGAGGAGATCGAGGCCGCCTACGCAGGCATGAAGGAAGCCGTGGAGAACGGCGGCGACTACGTCACCTTCGACCTGCGCTTTCACAACGGCCTGTTGGCTGCCGCGGGCAACCGCATGATTTCGCAGATGAGCAAGGTGCTCAACGCGCTACTGCGCACCAGCTTCGAGATATCGACCACCAAGCCCGACGGGCCCACGCTGTCGCTGCCGCTGCATCGCGCGGTGCTCGACGCGGTGATCGCGCACGACCCCGCGAAGGCCGAGCTGGCCATCATCCGGCTCATCGACGGCGCCCGGCAGGACATCGAGGACGTGCTCGGCTCGCGCCGGCGCCTGCCCCGCCTGAGCAGGCCGCCGCCCAGGCTCAAGGCCAGCTAGCAGCCTCGGCGCGGTCCACGCGTTTTCCCGCAGTTCGCATCCGGTTCTTTCCACCCTGGCTCGCCCCCCGAGCCGATTCCACCGAAGAAGAGAAGGAGACAACAAGCATGAAACTCGTCAAATCGTTGATCGCGCCGACGCTGGTTGCGTTGGGCCTCATAGCGGCGGGCAATGCCGCCGCGCAGGAGAAACTCACCGTCTGGTGGGTCAAGGGCTTCTACAAGGCGGAGGACGACGCTCTGTTCGCCGCCATCAAGAAGTTCGAGGAGAAGAACAAGAACGTCAAGATCGAGCTGTCGCAGTACCCGGTGCAGGACATGATTCCCAAGACCGTGTCCGCGCTCGACTCCGGCAGCCCGCCCGACGTGGCCTACGCCGACGTGTACGACTTCCAGGTCACCGGCAAGTGGGCCTACGACGGCAAGCTCGAGGACATCGGCAGCGTGCTCACGCCCATGAAGGACCGCTTCGCTCCCAACACGCTGGAGACCACGTACCTCTACAACGACCAGACCAAGGCCAAGGCGTACTACGCGTTCCCGATCAAGCAGCAGACGATGCACATCGAGTACTGGCGCGACATGCTGGCGGAGGCGGGCTTCAAGGAGTCGGACATTCCCACCGGCTGGAAGGACTACTGGTCGTTCTGGTGCGACAAGGTGCAGCCCGCCAGCCGCAAGGAAAGCGGCAAGCGCACCTTCGGCATCGGCCAGCCGATGGGCGTGGATTCGAGCGACGCCTTCTATTCGTTCCTGACCTTCATGGACGCCTACAACGTCAAGCTGGTGGACGACAACGGCAAGCTGCTGGTCGACGACCCGAAGGTGCGCACCGGCCTCATCGGTGCCATGACCGACTACACCGCGCCGTACACCAAGGGCTGCACGCCGCCTTCTTCCACCAGCTGGAAGGACCCGGACAACAACGTCGCGTTCCACAACAAGACGACCGTGATGACGCACAACGCGACCATCTCCATCGCCGCCAAGTGGCTCGACGACTCGACCAACGCGTCGCTCACGCCGGAGCAGCGCGAGGAAGCGCGCAAGAACTACACCGAGCGCATCCGCACCGCCGGCTTTCCAAACAAGCCTGACGGCAGCAAGATGGTCTACCGCACGGCCGTGAAGACCGGCGTGGTGTTCAAGGACGCGAAGAACAAGGCGCGTGCCAAGGAGTTCGTGGCCTTCCTGCTGCAGGAAGAAAACCTCACGCCGTACGTCGAAGGCTCGCTGGGCCGCTGGTTCCCGGTGACCAAGGCCGCGCAGCAGCGCGACTTCTGGAAGGCCGACCCGCATCGCCTGTCGGTCTACAACCAGTACGCAGCGGGCACTGTGACCTTCGAGTTCACCAAGAACTACCGCTTCACCGTGCTGAACAACGAGAACGTGTGGGCCAAGGCCATGAGCCGCATCGTCACCGACAAGGTGCCGGTGGACAAGGCGGTCGACGAAATGATCGCGCGCATCAAGACGGTGGCGGCGCAGTAAGCGCGGCACTTTTGACGAACGCACAGCATCCGACGCCATGAGCTCGACCGTCACCGCTTCCAACCCCGCCGCCGCGACCACCGCGGCACCTGTTGCCAACCTGGGTGCGCGTCACGCGCGCTGGCAGTTCTGGGGCGCGGTGATGGTCGTGCCCTACCTGCTGGTGTTCGTGGTGTTCGTGCTCTACCCGGTGGGGTACGGGCTCTGGCTCGCACGCCATCCGCAAAGCTACGTGAAGCTGGTCGAAGACCCGATCTTCTTTCGCTCCGTCATCAACACGGTCGTGTTCCTGATCGTGGCCATCAACGTCAAGATGCTGGTGGCGCTGGTGCTGTCGGGCTTCTTCGTCACGTCGCGCTGGTGGATCAAGATCGTTGCGGCGATCTTCATCCTGCCGTGGGCAATGCCGTCGATTCCCACCATCCTGTCGTTCCGCTTCATGCTCAACCCCGAGTGGGGCGTGATCAACACCACCATCTTCCGCCTCACGGGCGCCGACGGCCCCAACTGGCTCAACGACCCGACGTTGGCGCTGGGCTTCGCGATGCTGGTCCATATCTGGAAGTCGCTGCCGTTCTGGACCCTGATCCTGGTGGCGGGGCGGCTGGCGATTCCCGGGGAGCAGTACGAGGCCGCGTCGGTCGACGGCGCTTCGTCGTGGCAGAAGTTCCGCTTCGTGAGCTGGCCCGCGCTCAAGACGCTCTACATCACCTCGCTCATCCTCTCGATGATCTGGACGCTGGGCGACTTCAACAGCGTCTACCTGCTCACCGGTGGCGGCCCCGCCGACCTGACGCACGTGCTGGCCACGCTGGGCATTCGCTACCTGCGTCTGGACCAGGTCGACCTGTCGATGGCATCCATCGTGGTGGCGCTGCCTTTGATACTGCCGCTCGTGTACTTCATGATGAAGAGGCTCTCCAAATGAGCCCCCACGTTCATCACTTCGTGTATTCACTGCCCCCCGCGGGGGCGCTCGCCCCCCTGGAGGCGGCTCGTCGGAGGGCGATATGAAACGCTGGACCCCCAAGGCCGTGGCGACCGAGGCCAAGCTGCTGCTCATCGGTATCCCGGTGCTGCTGTGGACGCTGATCCCGGTCTATCACATGGCGTTGTTCGCCTTCTCGACCAAGGACTCGGCCACTTCCGGCCACCTGTGGCCGACCACGCCGACGCTGGCGAACTTCAACACGGTGTTCCACCAGAAGCACTTCTACCTGGATCACTTCTGGCTGCAGCTGTGGAATTCGCTGGTGATCGCGCTTTCGGTCGGCGCGATCACGCTGTTCGTGGCCACCACCGCCGCCTTCGCCATCAGCAGGCTCAGGGTGCGCGGCGGTCGCACGGTGATGAACCTGGCGCTGTTCACGTATTTCATTCCGGCGGCCTTCCTGGCCGTGCCCATGTACAAGACCATGGGCAACTACGGGCTGCTGAACAGCCAGTGGGCGCTCATCCTCGCGATGGTGACCATCGCGTCGCCGTACTGCATCTGGGTGCTCAAGCAGGCTTCGGACAAGCTGCCCTACGAGCTCGACGAAGCCGCGCGCATGGACGGCGCGTCGCCGCTGCAGCTGTTTCGCCTCGTGTACCTGCCGCTGATGGTGCCGTCGCTGGTGGCGGTGGGCACGTATTCGCTGCTGCTGGCGTGGAACGAGTACCTCTATGCGTTCCTGCTGCTGTCCAACGACAAGAGCGTGACGCTGGCGGTGGCGCTCGGCAACTTCCTCTCGGCCGACGACTCGCCATGGGAACTGCTCATGGCCACCGGCCTCATCTATGCGCTGCCGCCCGCGGCGATCTACTACACCTTCAAGCGCTACATGGTGGGCGGCCTCACTGCCGGCGCGGTAAAGAGCTGACCCCCAGGCTTCGCGCACTTCGTGTCGCTTCGCCAACCCCCTTTCAGGGGGCAACACCTGCGGCCCGGCAAAGCCGGTTCCGCGGTGTTTCGCGAAGGACCCGAGATGCAACGACACACTGAAGAGAGAACTCCATGGCATCCGTTTCCTTTCGCAACATCCAGAAATCCTTCGGCAAGGTCCAGATCATCAAGGGCCTGGGCTTCGACATCACCGACGGCGAGTTCGTGGTGCTGGTCGGGCCCTCGGGCTGCGGCAAGTCGACCCTGCTGCGCATGCTCGCGGGCCTGGAGGACATCAGCGGCGGCGAGATCATGATCGACGGCCGCGTGGTCAACGACCTCGAGTCGAAGGACCGCGACATCGCGATGGTGTTCCAGAGCTACGCGCTGTATCCGCACATGACGGTGGGCGAGAACATGGGCTTCAGCCTGCGCCTGCGCAGCGCCGAGAAGTCGGTGACCGACGAGCGCGTGGCGCGCGCCGCCAAGATCCTCAACCTCGACAGCCTGCTGGGCCGCTATCCGCGCGAGCTGTCGGGCGGCCAGCGCCAGCGCGTGGCCATGGGCCGGGCCATCGTGCGCGACCCGAAGGTGTTCCTGTTCGACGAGCCGCTGTCCAACCTCGACGCCAAGCTGCGCGTGGCCATGCGCGCCGAGATCAAGGCGCTGCACCAGCGGCTGAAGACCACCACCGTCTACGTGACGCACGACCAGATCGAGGCCATGACCATGGCCGACCGCATCGTGGTGATGCACGACGGCATCGTCGAGCAGATCGGCACGCCGCTCGATCTGTACGACCGGCCCGACAACCTGTTCGTGGCGCAGTTCATCGGCTCGCCGTCGATGAACGTGATCGAGGGCACGGTGCGCCGCGTGGGCGGCGAATGCTGGGTCGAGGCGCAGGGCGCGCGCTGGCCGGTACCGGCCACCACCTCGGCGCCCGACGGCCAGCCGGTGCACTACGGCGTGCGGCCCGGCGACATCACGCTCGGCGGCGCAGCGCAGTCGGTGGCGGCCAAGGTGATCGTGGTCGAGCCCACGGGCGCTGAAACCGAACTGCTGGTGCAGGTCGGCGAAGCCCGGCTGGTGCTGGCGGTGCATGGCCGCGTCGATGCCCGGCCCGACGAGATCGTCAACCTGGCGATCGACACGCCGCGCGTGCACCTGTTCGACCGGCAGACCGGCCGGCGAATGGGCTGAGCGGCCCGCGCGCTCAGCTCGTGCGCAGCCGCAGCAGGGCGCGCACGAAGCCGTGGTCGGAGCGCGAGCGGTCGCGCCCTTCGTGCAGGTGGTCGTTGAAATAGTCGACGCGGCGCACGTCGCCCAGGCTGTGGCGGCTGCCGGCCACGAACTCCTCGCTCACCAGGATCTGGTCGAGCACTTCCGGAAAGCCCTGGTGGATGTGCGAATAGGCCACGTCCTTCTTGAGCGCCGACTCGCCCTGCATCTCGTAGGCGTTGAACAGCGCCACGTCGCGCGCGGCCTTGTCGTAGGCCACGTCGGAGGTGGCGGCCACCAGTTGCGTGGTCACGCTGTGCGGGTTGTCGTTGAAGTCGCCCATGACCACCAGCGGCATGTTGGTGCCCTGCAGCAGGTCGATGACGATGCAGCGCAGGGCCGCGGCTTCCGCGCCGCGCATCAGCAGCGAGCGCAGGGAGGCCATCGCGCCGACCTTGCGGTCGTCG
>JACXTT010012164.1_pt1 | contig 11430 bp, 9 predicted proteins | sample 9270951 | NCBI WGS metagenome assembly JACXTT01 (sample SAMN15532306, study PRJNA645909) | rock metagenome | isolation source: weathered quartz diorite | place: Puerto Rico | collected 2017-06-21 | reverse complement strand
CCGTCTCACCCGCAGCACGCCTGCGCCAAGAAGTGGTTCAAGGCCGGCTCATGGTTGATGTCGTTCGAACTGCGCAACAGTGAGGACTGCCTGCCCATGCTCAATCGTTTGCAACTGCCCATCAAGGCCACCGGCATGGCTGACAACCGCACCTTGGTCATTCCGGTAGCACACACCATCTTCTGGGAAGCCGGTGCCCAGGCGCGTGCCGACATGGGCATTGCCGACGGGCTGGTGCGGGTATCGGTGGGGTTGGAAGATTGTGCTGACCTGATCGCAGATTTTGGTCAGGCCTTGGCCGCCCCAGGGCGATGACTGTCCCATTGGAGGTTGTGAAGAAGTCGAGTTGTACGAGACGTCCGGTTGATGGGCTGCACCTCGCGCAAGGTCGCAGGCAGGGTCCTCGTTCTACGGCTGTCTCGCGGGCGGCTGCTGTAGGCGCTCCAGCGCTACTTCGTCAACACCGCTGTTGGCGCGCCGACTCTGTGGCAACCGCAAATACTGCCTGCGCCCGAGAACCCCACCAGCAACCTTCAGAGATGTAGCCGGTATTCGGTACCTTGATAGGAAATCCAAACACGCAACCCCGGCTGGTGGACTGGGTGTCCGGGCGCAGGTCCCATTCGGCGTTGCCACACAGCAGGCGCTTCACCCTCAAGTTGACGCAGTACGGCGGGCGAGCCAAAGTCAGACGCCGCCGAGCGTGGACCGGAGAACGGATGCCCAGTCCGCCAGCCACCCAACCCCGTAGGCGCCAAGTGCAGGCAAGCAGGAAGCCTCCCGGGTTCCATGTCGATTCATTAACAGTCTCTTGAGGGGACAAAAGGCCACACTCGGTGAGCGACCGCGGGGGCAAGTTCTAGAAGCCAGCCGCCTGCACCTGGCCGTCGTAGTTGGCAATGACGCCCTGGTCGACGATCACGCCGTCGCTGCCCATGGTGTAGGCGTGCCCATTGGCGGTTCCTAGGTAGGTATTGGTGCCAGAGTAGTAGCGGTAGAGGTAACCGTTGAAGGTGCCAGATGCCGCCGGGCTCGGCGTGAACAATTGCGAGAAGGTCTGCTCGGCCCAGTTCATCGCGCGGTTGGACTCGGCGTTGCCCGATGCGCCATACAGCGCCGCACAGGCGTTGGCGTCGTCCCCCCGCAGGGTGCGCTGATAGGCATAGGTATGGTAGGGGTTGGCAAACATCACCGAGGCCTGCATGTCTGAATGGTTCAAGCCTATGGCGTGACCTAGCTCATGGGTCATGATGGCTTCAACATTCTGGATGCTCCAGGAATAGGCGGTATTGATCAGCGTGTCGGCATCGATCATGGCGTGCGTGCCGTCATACCACCACTGGGTGTAGGCGCCATAGCCCGCCATCTCGTTGGTCAGCAGCCCCCAGCCTACAACATTGGTTCGGTCAATGGTGGCAAAGGTGCTGCGCACATTGGGCACCGCTGACGTGAGCCCCATGTAGGTAAACGTGAGGTTGCACATGCCGGCCCAGCGGGCCGCCGCCGTTTGAATGGCGTTGACCACATCAGCCGTGGCCAGGTTGGCAGGCTGGTTGGCAGGGTTGTAGAACCAGTTGACCTGGCCGCCGCTCCAATGCTCTTTCTGGGCGCCCAGCACATATTCTGGTCGCTCACGGGTGTCGGGCGCGGCGTTTCGAGAGAAGTCCTGGGCTTGGGCGGAGAGGGCCAGCATACCGGCAAACAATATCATTGGTTTCATGGGCCGCAGTGTACTGCGGCACGGATTTTGTCGCGAATTCCATGTGCCCCTCCAGGCTAATAGGTTGGCGGCCCGTGCTGGCCCTTCGGTGGTATCGTAAGGGCAGGGGCCTGGTGGGAGCCACGGCCGGCGCAAGCGACACATGTAGAAGCTAACAGGAGGCCAACCATGCCCAGTGATGCAGTGCGGACCATCATGGACTTCAACACGGGGCGTGACCCCGAGCGATTGGCCATGAAATACACCAAGATGCGCTCCAGCGTGTTCGCGTTTTTGCGCGGGTCCTGCCATTTGTTCTATCAGCGCATGCCGCAAAACGGCATCACCAAGAACGTTCCCCTGGTATGGGCCTGTGGAGACCTGCACCTGGAAAATTTCGGCAGTTACAAGGGCGATAACCGGCTGGTCTACTTTGACGTCAACGACTTTGACGAAGGCGCGCTGGCTCCTGCCAGCTGGGACCTGATTCATATGCTCACCAGCATCTGGGTTGGTGCCGAAGGTATCGCGCCTACCGTGGGGGCCGTGCGCAGCCTGTGCGAATGTTTCTTGACGGCCTACAGCCACGCCTTGGCCAACGGAAAACCCTATTGGGTGGAGCGCGACACGGCCACGGGGCCGGTGCGCAAGCTACTGGGCAGCCTGCGTGAGCGCTCGCGGGCTGATTTTTTGAATTCCCGAACCGACAGCAATGGCAAAAAACGCGCGTTGCGCATCGATGGCAAGAAGGCCCTGGCAGCGTCCAAGGCGCAACGCGCGCAGGTGACCGACCTGATGGCGGCCTTTGCCAAGACGCAACCCAATCCGGAGTTCTACAAGGTGCTGGACGTGGCCCGGCGTATTGCGGGCACGGGCAGCCTGGGGCTGGACCGCTACGCGATTCTGGTCAAAGGCAAGGGCTCGCCCGATTGCAACTACCTGCTGGACCTCAAACTGTCGGTGCCATCGGCCCTGGCGCCTGAGCTGAAAAAAATCAAGCAGCCACGCTGGCAGACCGAGGCGCACCGCGTGGTGGCGCTGCAGCAGCGAGGGCAGGCGGTGCCCATGGCATTCCTGCAGCCCATTCTGATGGGTGACAAGTCGTATATTCTGCGGGGCTTGCAACCCTCAGAAGACCGGGTGGCCGTTGCGCCCAATGAACTGACGGTGGCGGGCTTGCACGAACTGCTGATCTCCATGGGCAAGGTCGTTGCATGGATGCATTTGCGTGCCGCAGGCCGGCAAGGTGCGGCCGGCCCCGACGATTTGATCGCCTGGGGGAAAAAAAGCAAATGGCAACGCAAGCTGATTGATGCTTCGCTGCATTGTGCCGAGCTGGTTCGCGATGACGCGCAGGCATTCAACGCGGCCTACGACGCGGGCAGCCTGAATGCCCACTGAGTTGGCTGCATCAGATTCGAACCCCGGTCATGCTTCGCGATGGCGTGACGCCGTGGCGGGTTTGTGTGTGGCGGGCCTGCTACTGCCCGAAGCGGTAGCCTATGCCGGGCTGGCCCATGTTCCGGTTGTGCATGCGCTGACCGGTGCCATGGTTGGCCTGGGTATCTATGGCGTGATTGGTGGCAGTCGCTTTGCCATTGTGGCGCCCACGTCATCCACCGCAACTCTGGCGGCGGCGGCCGCAGCGTCCATGGCCGTAGGGCCTGGCGCGCTTGCCAGCGGTGGCTACCTGCAGTTTTTCTTCGCGCTGGTGTTGGCCAGCGGCCTGTTGCTGCTGTTATTGGCAGCGACGCGACAGGGTCAGCTGTCGTCGTTTGTGTCGCGTCCGGTGCTGCGCGGATTTGCATTTGCTCTGGGGCTCACCATTGTCATCAAGCAATTGCCCGATGCCTTGGGTTTTGCCATGCCGGCCCATGCGGTATCCGACCCATTGCACATACTGCTCTACGCGCTGACCCATTCCGCGCAGTGGCATGGCACGAGCATGTTGGTGGCACTGGGAGCGGCAGCCCTTTTGCCGGTGTTGAAGCGCTGGCCGCAGTTGCCGGCTTCCATGGTGGTGATCGTCATGGCCATCAGCCTGGCCTATGTCGTTGACCTGCGGGCCATGGGCGTGCAGGAAATTGGCAGCATCGAACCTTTGGCACTGCGCCTGGGCGTACCAGCATTGGTGTTTGAGGACTGGCTGCGGGTTGCGGAACTGGCATTTGGCTTGGTCATGCTGGTCTTTGCCGAGTCCTGGGGCAGCATGCGCTCCATGGCCTTGGCGCGTGGTGATGCCTTGGATGCCAACCGAGAGTTGTGGGTGCTGGGCGCCTGCAATGTGGGCTCAGCACTGTTGCAAGGCATGCCGGTTGGGGCCGGGTTTTCGGCCACCGCTGCCAATGCGGCGGCGGGAGCGCAGTCCAAACGTGCGGGCTTGGTGGCCCTGGCGGCCATGGTGCTGGTGGTCAGCTTTGCCCTGTCGGCGCTGCAGTGGCTGCCGCGGCCTGTATTGGCCGTGGCCGTTATCAGCGCGTTGTGGCACGCACTGTCGCCCAAGCCCTTGCTGGCTGTGTGGCGCATGAACCGTGATCGCGTGCTGGTGGTTGCTGCTGCCTTGGCAGTGTTGGCCTTGGGTGTGCTCGACGGCATGCTGGTGGCTATTGCCTTGTCCATACTGGCCGCGCTGCAACGATTCAGCCAGCCGGTGGTACATGAGTTGGGAGAGCTCGGTAGCAGCCGCAACTATGTCGATGTGCACACCCAGCAGGGCGCGGCGACGAAACCGGGTTTGGTGGTCTTGCGGCCCGAAGAACCGCTGTTCTTCGGCAGTGCCGAGCGCGTCATGGCCGAGGTGTTGCTACGCGCCAGCGGGCGCGACGCGCTGACGACCGTGATTCTGAGCCTGGAAGAGAGTGCCGACTTGGACAGCACGGCGGTGGAATGCCTGCTGGAGCTGGATGCCGCGCTCCGTCGCACCGGCAAGACCCTGTTGCTGACACGGGTCAAGACCACGGTGCGCAACTTGTTGGCACATTGGGATGCGCAGGGCCTGGGCCGCGAAGACCGCATGTTTTGGAGTGTGGCCGACAGTGTGGAGTATGCAATGGCCCACCTGCCTGCCACGACGCCACCGGCCTGACTCAGGCCATGCCCAGCCATTGGCGCAGGCTGTCAAAGAACAGGCAGTACAGGGCAATCGGCAAGGGCAGGCCCAGTAGCGTGGCAAGCATATAGGGCCGAAACCCAATGCCCGACAGCGCCAAGGTGTAGTTCAATGCCGGTGCGGTTTGAAACAGGGTGCGCAAGACCACCATGTTGCGCAGGGGGTGCGCGTGCAGCTGCGCCAATAGCTTGCGCGCCAGCTTGTTGTCCAGTTGGCGCACCGTGTCACCGCCAATCCAGCGAACGGTCCAAAATGTAAAGGCGCAGGATGTGCAGGCCGCCACATAGGTGGCCACTCCACCGCCCAGCTGGCCCAGAATCAGGACGGCCGAGGCCAGAAATACCAAGCCGGGAATCTGTGCCAGATTGCCCGCCGTGAACAACAGCACGAACAGCGCCAGTCCGCTCCATTGGTTATAGGACAATTGCTGACGTAGGGCTGCCAGGCTGAAATGCTCGCGCAGGTCCGTGCCGTGCACCATCCCAAATAGCGCGATCAGCAACACCGCCAATGCCAGCAAGCGGCGGTAGCGGAACCAGGTTTTTGAGAAATTCACAATACGGCGCAGAATGGCGGTGAACCGGGTTCGGGAACCAGGGCGTAAGAAACAGGCAGTTGGCGCGACCAATGGCAGGCAGCAGCCGCGCTGCCCCTGCGAACCAACCGATGGACTCTACATGAAACTCAATAGTTATTTGGCACTTTTCACAACTTTACTACTGGGCAGCCTGGCCCAGGCGCTCACGGTCGAACCCTACAGTGCGCAAACCCTGGCCAAATTGCAGGCCACCGACAAGCCCGTAGCCTTGCACTTCCACGCCGATTGGTGCCCCACCTGCCGGGCCCAGGACAAATCGTTGGAGGCGTTGAAGACCGATGCCACGCTCCCAGTGACCGTGTTGACCGTGAATTACGACAAGGAGTCGGAGTTGAAGAAACAGCTGCATATCCAGACACAGTCCACCTTTGTCGTGTACCACGGCGCGGCTGAGAAAGCACGTTCCATTGGCGAAACCTCGCCGGGCGCTATTGCCGGCGCGCTGCGCGCGGCCCTGTAGGCGTTTGCAATATGGCCACCTGGAGCGAACTGGGTCTGAGCGTGGTGGCGGGTAGCCTGACCACGCTGTCGCCCTGCGTATTCCCGCTGCTGCCGCTGGTGCTGGGTGGGGCTGTGCAGCGCAACCGGGCGGCACCGTTGGCCATGGGCGTTGGCATGGTTCTGTCGTTTGCGGTGCTGGGTGTGGTGGTCGGTACCGTTGGCGCGGCTTTGGGCTTGAACCCGGAAAACGTGCGCACGGGCGCGGCCGTGCTGCTCATCGCTTTTGGCCTGGTGATGCTAGTCCCAGCCTTGGGCCACAATTTCACCCACTGGATGAGGCCTTTGGCCTGTTCGGCCAACGACGCTTCCGCAGTACTGGACAACGGGTCGTTGAAAGGCGCGTTCTTGCTGGGCGGCCTGCTTGGCTTGATCTGGAGCCCGTGTTCCGGACCCCTGTTGGGCTCAGCCATCAGCCTGGTGGCCACCGAGGGTGGCGCGGCACGTGGCGCCGTGGTGCTGGGATTGTTTGGTGTGGGTGCAGCGATCCCCCTGGTGGCCGCCGCTTACCTGTCACGTGCGGGCTTTGCCCATATGCGGCAATGGTTGATGGCCCATGGCAAACTCATCAAGAAGTTGTTTGGCATCCTGCTGCTGTGTGTCGGCGTGGCCATACTGACCGGTTTTGACAAATGGCTGGAGATTCAGATTGACGACTGGCTGCCGGATGCGTGGCTGGAGTTGACGATTCGGTATTGATCCAGCAGAGCAAGAGGCCGTAGCGATTCTCGACTACTGCGGAATGCGAATGGTGAAGCGCGTGCCCACGCCCACATCGCTGTGTACGGCGATGCTGCCCCCGTGGCTTTCCACGGCACGTTTGACAATGGTCAGGCCAAGGCCCGTGCCGGGAATGTCCCCTACATTGCCGGCACGGTGGAAGTTGCCAAACAGGCGCGGCAAATCGTCGGGTGGAATGCCTATGCCCTGGTCCTGCACCTCAAACACCAATTCATTGCCCTCTTTGCTGACCCGAAACGTTGCAGTGGCCGCACTGGGGGTGTACTTGATGGCGTTGGATAACAGGTTGCCCAGAATATGGCGCAACAGCTTTTCGTCGGCATGGACCTGGGTCTGTGCAAGGTCCAGGGCCATGGCCAGGCGTTCACCCGGGTCGTCACCGGGCACCAAATGACCGGCCAGCGCTTCTTCACGCAAGCGGTGGCACAGCAGGGCCAGGTCTATGGTCTGCGGCCGAAATTCCAGCAAATTGGCGTCCGCGCGGCCAATGGTCAGCACCTGGTCCAGCATGGTGGTCATGCGGTGTACGGCACCGTCAATGTTTTCCAGGGCGTCGTCGCGCTCCTGCTGTGAGAGGCGCTCGCCATAGTGGCGCAGCAGCACCTGGGCCGACAGAATGCTGGTCAGTGGCGTGCGAAACTCATGGGTCGTCATGGACAGGAATGTCGACTTCAGGTTGTTGAGTTCCAACTGCTGCGCCATGGCGACTTCAAAGCGCAGCTTGTCTTCCCTGTTGCGTTGCTCCAGGCTGTCGCGAGCCTGTTTGAGTGACAGGTGGGTTTGCACCCGTGCCAGCACAATGGCCGGCCCAATGGGCTTGGTGATGTAATCCACCGCGCCCAGCTCCAGCCCCAACTGCTCGTCACGCTCTTCCGTCAAGGCGGTCAGAAAAATGATGGGTATGCCGCTGGTCTTGGGGTTGGCCTTGAGCTGGCGGCAGACTTCGTAGCCGTCCATGTCTGGCATCATGATGTCCAGCAGGATCAGGTCCGGAGCCCTGTCGCCATTGGCGATCTTCAGTGCCCGTGCGCCGCTGGACGCCACCTTGACGGTGTAGCGTTCCTGCAGCAGGTCGTTCATCAGGACCAGATTGGCCGGCGTATCATCCACGACCATCACGGTCTGGCGCTCCGAAGTGGGGCTGTGCGAGTCCATGTGCAACACTTTAACCGTTTATGGCGGCAGCGGTAGGGATTCAACCACCTCCAGCGCATCGTCCAGCGCAAGACTGTTAATGGAGTTGCGCACGCGGGTGAAATGTTCACCCAGCAAGGTGTCAAACAAGGCTGCGTGGTCGGCAAAATGCCGCTGGGCATTGGCGTCGTCGTTTTGCAACAGGGTACGCAGGGTCCCCATGGCTTGGCGCTGCGCGTTTGTGTCGATGGGACCAAGCGGTGTTGTGGGCTGAGGGGGTGGGTCGCCTGCTGTTGACTGCAAGACAGGCTCCAGGGCCTGTATCAGTTCACGCAACACATCGGTCACCTCCAGCAGATGCTCGACAACCGCAGAGCTGCTGCCAATGGCCTGCTCCAGTCGCTGCGTGGCACTGTGCAGGACGTAGGCGCCAATGGTTCCAGCCAGGCCCTGCAAGGTGTGGGCCGCGCGCTTGGCGTCGTCTGCCCGACCTTCGCCCATGGCGTGCTCGATGCGCTCAGGTGCGCTGGCCTGTTCAGAGACAAGTTGCGCAGCAAGGTCAGGTAGCGATCCTCGCGGCCCATCACGCGGCGCAGGCCGGCCTGCATATCCAGGCCCACGATATGCACGCTCTGCAGGCTGCCCGTCGTTGCCACTGGCGCGGCCGGTACCGGTGGCGACGTCTGCGCGCCCAGCCCGGCGGGTGCAGCGCCCACTTTATGGGTCCAGCGCAGCAGCGTCTTGAACAATTGGTCCGGCTCGATGGGCTTGGCTACGAAATCCACCATGCCCGCGTCCAGACACTTCTTGCGATCCGCATGCATGGCATTGGCCGTCATGGCAATGATGGGCGTGCCAAACCATTGCGGCAAGGCCTTGAGCGTGCGCGTTGCGTCAACGCCGTCCAGCTCCGGCATCTGCATGTCCATCAAAATGGCATCGAAGGCCGTCTGCTGTGCCAGTTCCACCGCCATGCGGCCGTTGCCAGCCACGGTGACCTTGACACCCACGTCCCCCAGCAACTCGCAGGCCACCTGCTGATTGAGTGGGTTGTCCTCAGCCAACAGCACATGTACACCGCGCAGGTCTTCCATACCGGCGGTGTGGGGCAGGCGCAGGCCGCCTCCAACGGGCGCCAGCGGTTGCGAATCGCCCGACATCATGCGTATCAGCGAGTCAAACAGCATGGAGGGATTGACCGGCTTGGCCAATACTTCCGATATGCCGGCGGCCGTGGCATCGTCCAGCAGTTCGTCCCGTGAGTAGGCTGTGACCAGGGCCATGTGTGGTGTCTTGGCGCTCGGCAGGGCGCGAATGCGCTGGGCCGCCTCCAGCCCGTTCATGCCGGGCATTTGCCAGTCCAACAGCACTGCGTCGAAGGCCTGTTCGCTGCTGGACAAGGTGTCCAGCGCCGCGGCGCCAGAGGCCACCTTGCTGACGTCAAAGCCCATCTGTTCCAGCAAGCCGTGCATCACGGTGCGTGCGTGGTCGTTGTCATCCACCACCAGCAAGCGCTTGCCACGCAGGTCGGGCAGGGGGCGCAGCACCTTGGGCGTCACAGTGCCCAAACCCAGCCGCGCGGTAAACCAGAAAGTGGAGCCCTTGTCAATTTCGCTCTCCACCCCTACGTCGCCGCCCATGAGTTGGGCGAGCTGCTTGGATATCGCCAGACCCAGACCAGTACCGCCGTATTTGCGCGTGGTGGAAGTGTCGGCCTGCTGGAAGCTTTGGAACAAGCGGCCGATCTGCTCCTGGGTCAGGCCAATCCCGGTATCGATGACCGAGAAGTGCAACAGCACGTCGGCATCATTGCGTTCGGCCACACGCACCACAATGGCGACCTCTCCGGCGTGGGTGAACTTCACCGCATTGTTGGCAAAGTTGATCATGATCTGGCGCAGGCGCAATGCGTCGCCCACCAGAGCCTGCGGCACGTCGGGTGCCACGTCGATGACGAACTCCAGATGCTTCTGCGCGGCCTTTTCGGCAATCAGGGTGGCCACGTCGTCCATCAGGTTTTCCAGCACAATCTCGCTGCGTTCAATCTGCAGCATGCCGGCTTCGACCTTGCTGAAGTCCAGCACGTCGTTGATGATGCCCAGCAGGTGCTGACCTGATTGCTGGATCTTCTGCACGTAGTCCCGCTGCCGCACGTTCAAGGGCGTGCCCATGGCCAGGTAGGCCATGCCGATGATTGCATTCATAGGCGTGCGGATCTCATGGCTCATGTTGGCCAGGAAGTCGGTCTTGTGCTGGTTGGCAGCTTCGGCGGCAGCCCGCGCGTCCATGGCTTCATTGAACAGGTGGATGTTGTCAATGGCAATGACGGCCTGGTCGGCAAAGGTCTGCAGCAGTTCAATCTGGTGGGGCGAAAACAAACTCAGCTGGCTGGCCGCGACGCTGATCACACCAATGGCCTGGCCCTCACGTATCAGCGGAACCAGCAGGCAGGCATGGTAGCCACAGCGCTGGGCCAACTGGCGTGATCCTTCTTGCAGCTCTGGGGCCGTTTGCGCATCGCGCACCTGGTAGGGCTGCTTGTCACGCAGGGTCTGGAGCAGCAATTCGTCTTCCATCGCTGCGGGAAAGGTCTGGCGCAGGGCCAGGCCTTGGCGCTCGTCTTCAAATGTGCAGGCGGCCAGATGGAGCTTGCCATCCACCACCCGCTGGATGCTGGCGTTTTGGCCATTGACCAGGCGCCGGGCACTCTCCACAATGGCATCGAATACGGGCTGTATGTCATCACGCGATTGGGCAATGACCTTCAAGATGTCGGCCGTGGCGGTTTGCCGCTCCAGGGCTTCGCGCGTATCGCTGAACAGGCGTGTGTTTTGCAAGGCAATGACGGCCTGGTCGGCAAACGACTCCAGCAAGGACACTTCCTTGGGCGAGAACGCGCCGACCGTCTCGCGGCCGACGTAAATGGTGCCTATGCCGACCCCGTCCGACACCAGGGGTACAAAAAGAATGGAGTGGGTCCCGGTGGTGCGGCTATTGCGACGCAGGGTGGCCGTCGCGCCAGGGTCGGTGTGCACATCGGCAAACTGGATGGCGCGCATCTCCTTGATGACCGTGCCCGTGATGGAGCCCGGCACCAGCTTGCTGGGCAGGCCCAAGGCCAGCTCATCGGCACCCGGGCCCTGGTGGTAGCCCAGGTGCACGATGTCGCCCTCGGTCATGTACAGAATGCCGCCGTGCAAACCGGCAAACAACTGGAAGCAGCTCTGGGTGATTTTTTCGAAGACCGGCTTGGCGTCGGCCATGGAGTTGCCCATGACGTGCAGTACAGAGGCCGTGGCACTTTGCTGTGCCAGGGCCTCTTTTGCTTCGGTCTGCCGCAGCGCCGTTTCCTGCGCAAGGGCCTGACGCTCTTGCGCCAACTGATCTTGAAGACGCCCGCTGTGGAACCGGTAAAAACCGGCGACCAGGATGGCAACTATGCCGAAAACGCCAAGCCAGATATCCAACATCGCCATGCGCAACTAGTTTTGCCCGCCAAACGCGCGGTGCAAGAAGTATTGCACGGATTTGCTGCTTTTCCGCGACGGATGATTGAGCCGCTCGTCAGCGCTCCTAGGCCAGCGACTTGGACAGGCGCTCCAACTGCGCGTGTAGACTGGCGGCGTCTGTGGCCTCCATCAGAACCTTATC
>JACXTT010012163.1_pt1 | contig 11430 bp, 9 predicted proteins | sample 9270951 | NCBI WGS metagenome assembly JACXTT01 (sample SAMN15532306, study PRJNA645909) | rock metagenome | isolation source: weathered quartz diorite | place: Puerto Rico | collected 2017-06-21 | reverse complement strand
CGATTGTCCGCTGCGCGCGTTGCGACCATGGTCAACGATTTCCTTGTGGCCAACGGTGCTGCCCTGCGCATCAATGACGCGGGCCGCGAACATGGCCAGATTCGCGCGTTCAATTTTGCCGGCTACGATCCGGCGAAAACGATTCCGACGGTTGTCCTTCGAAACGAAGATTACGGGCGGATCGCACGCATCATGGCGGACGGTACGCCGGTGACGTTGAAGTTCAACATCGTCAATCGTTCTTTCCCGGAAGGAAAAACCTCATACAACGCGATTGCGGAAATCGAAGGCAGCGATAAGAAAGACGAGGTCGTGATGCTCGGCGGTCACCTCGATTCCTGGCATTCCGCGACCGGCGCCACCGACAATGCGATCGGTTGTGCCGTCATGATGGAGGCCACGCGGATTCTGAAAACAATCGGCGTGAAGCCGCGCCGCACGATTCGCGTTGCTTTGTGGGGCGGCGAAGAGGAAGGACTGCTGGGTTCGAAAGCCTATGTCGCACAGCATTTCGGAACGGCTGAAAACCCAAAACCGGAGTTCGCGAAGTTCAACGGTTACTTTAATGTCGACGGTGGGACCGGCCGAATTCGCGGCGCTTCCATTTTTGGTCCACCGGAAGCCGCGCAGGTGCTGGCTCCATACTTCAAGGCGTTCGAAGACCTGGGTGTCTACGGCGCGATCCCGACCACCAGTCGAAACCCCGGCGGAACCGACAGCACGTCGTTCAACGCGGCAGGTCTTCCCGGAATCGGACTAGGTCAGGATTCGATCGAGTACAACAGCCATACGTGGCATACCAACCTCGATACGTACGAACGTATCGTTGAGGAGGATGTGAAGAAGTCCGCCGTCTCGATCGCGTCCGCGGTCTATCACCTTGCCATGCGGGACCAGATGATCCCGCGATTCAGCAAGGAACAGATGCCTCCTCCGCCCGCTCCACCGAGTGGAAGCGGACGGCAATGAATTTCGAAATCGGACAAGTCCTGCATTGCTGATCCGAAAACACAAATCTCAAATTGGACCGGCCCTGGCCGCCGGCTTCGTCCCAACGGGGGCACGCGCCGTCCAATTGGCATTTTCGGATTTCGGATTAAAAATGCAGGACTCGTTCATTTTCAAAATTCCCCTGAGTTTTTGAGCGGATGATGAGGGCGCTCTTCTATTTCCATCTACGCGTCGGCGTTCGCGTGGCGTTGCGCGCATCGCCTCCACTCTTCTGCGGCATCGTCGCCGTGATCCTGTTTCAGGATTCGCCGACGGCCTTCATCACCGCGATCGCGCGGTCGGCGTATTCCGGCGGTTGGCCGCCCGGGTACGTGATTCCCATTATCGTAATTGCGTTTGTCTTGCCCGCGTGGGGAAAGGCGCGACTCTCCGAAGGAATGTCCGGCTGGATCCGTCATCTGCCTTCGAGCGATGCCATCCAGCGCGCCGGCTTATTGCTGGCCCTGGTCAGTGTCCAGCTGCCGCTGATTGTGATGCTTGCAATCCTGGCGTGGATTGCGTCGCGGATCGGGCTGCCATTGGCTGTGCCCGGGTTTCGATGGATACTGGTGTTGCTCGCCGGTGCAGTGGCAGGACTCTTTCTTAAACGTGGACCTCGGAAGGTTCGAGTGTGGCGCAGCTCGGGTGTTCTGGTGAATTGGCGAATCATGTGGCGCGCAATCGGCTGGCGCGTCGTGTCTGCTTTGGCGTCAGGATTTTTTGCGATCGGCGCCGGCTGGCTATTCGTGGTGAACAACCATCTGAGCGGCCGGACACAGGCTGCGGCGTTGCGGCTTGCGGGTTCGGTCGCGTGTGCGTTCTGCTTGACCTCGTTTGCAAGGAGGCTTGCTGAACGGCGGCCGCCCTGGCCTCTCTCGCGTTCATTCCCGTGGTCGGCCTTTCGCCGGGTCGCCGACGACAGCCTGTTTATGTCCGCGCACGCGCTGCTTTTGGTGGTGCTGGTTTCCGTCCTCAATTTCGCTTCAGGGATGCTTGTGCTTTCGGTCCTTCCGTTCATGTCGGTTCGTGCCGCAGAGTACGTCCGCCGTATTCCGGAGCGGCGCGTGGCTGCATTGGTGTTGCTGGGTGAAGGTTGTGTGGTGTCGATCGTCCTGACACTCCTGCCGTGGACGGCCCTGCTTTGGATTGCCGCAACGTTTGTCGCGCTGCGTTCAGCCCGCCGTGCGGAGCGTGATCGGCGAACCACCGGCTGGTTCGAACTTCACCATGCCGGCGCCGGCGACACGTCGTCGTGGAATTAATGATGATCCGGCTGCGGGACGTGAGTTTTGCCTATCCTTCCGGAGCTCGCGTTTTGGATCGCGTCTCATTGGAAATTACGGCCGGCTTGACGCTGCTGTTGGGACCAAACGGTGCCGGCAAGAGCACACTTCTCAAGATCGGCGCGGGAATTGAGCGGCCGGATTCCGGCAGCGTGGAAATAGACAGTTTTGATCTTTGGAAGGATGAAGTCGCCGCGCGACGGAAACTTGCTTATGTATCCGAACATCCCGACCTCACTCCGTACGCGACGATCCGGGACGTCATTTATCTTGTCTGCCGGCTGCGTTCGGAGCCGTTGGAGAGTGGTGATGCCGTACTCCATCGTGCGGGCCTGAGCGACGTGGCCGGCCGCTCGATCCGGGAACTGTCGATGGGGCAGCGGCGGAGAGCCGTTATTGCCGCTGCCTGGATTGGACAACCGATGGTCGCCATCCTGGATGAACCCCTCGAAGCAATGGATCGTTTGATACGCAAGGAAATCCTCATGTGGATCGACCGCTTGCTCGCGAATGGCGCCGCCGTGCTCGTCGCCACGCACCAGATCGAGCCCTTCATCGAGAAGACAACTCGCGTTATCCGCGCGCGCAGCGGTTCCTGCCAGTTATTGGATTCACTACCCGCCGACCTGTTTCAGCGTACGAAGGTTCTCGAGGCGGCGGCCGGGAACCGGGAATGACCCGGTTATTTGCGCGGACGCAACATCACGAGCTGACTGCTTCGTGTTGCCGGCAGAAGTGTCCCATCGGGCGTGATCCCGAGTTCGTGCGAGCGGACTTCGAATTTTCCCAGAAGCTTGCCGGTCTTCAGATCGATCTTCACAACGTTGAACTCATTGTCGAGCGATACGCCTTTAGGATGCGTGGCAGCGTAGAAGTCGCCGTTTCGGCCGAACGTGACGGTGTAGAACTGTCCGCCGTACGAGTACTGACCGAGGAACTTGCCCTGTTGGTCGAACCACTGAAGACGGCCGTTTTCGCGATCGGCGACGTAGAGATTCCCGTCCGGTCCCATCGCGATGGAATGCACCGTATTGAACTCACCGGGACCTGTTCCTTTCCTGCCCCATTGCTTCAGCTTCTTGCCCGTTGCGTCATATTCGATCACACGCGCGTTGCAGTAACCGTCGGCCACGAAAACATGACCGTTCGATGCGAAGGCAATGTCGGTGGCGCCGCAGAAATCACGAGTGAGATCGGGAACGTCGCCGACGCTGATTTCGAGGAGCTTCTTACCTTCCGGCGTGAATTTGTAAACCATCGACGTGTTGGCATCCAACGTCCACACGTTACCCGCGGAGTCGATCCGAATCCCGTGAGGGATTTTGTACATGCCTTTTCCCCACGAGCGAATGAAGTTTCCTTTCGGATCGAGCACGACAATGGGATCGCCGTCGGCAGGACGGTGAATGACGTAGATGTTTCCCTTTTGATCCGCAGTTACCGCAGAAATACCGTCAAGCGTCAGCGGCGGGTTCACTTTGACGTCAACGCGTTCGACCGGCAGCTGGGGCACGGTCTTGATCGTGGCCCGCAAACGGTCAGAGTCCGCGTCCGGCGCCTGGACCAAAGCGAGCAGAAAGGCAATGATGAGTTGCGTCATGCGCGGCAGTCTAACACTGCGCTCATTCGTGGCGCAAAGCGCTGATCGGATCCACGCGCATCGCGCGCCACGCCGGCACAGACACAGCGGCGATCGAAACCTCAGCCATGATGACGATCCCGACAGTCGCAATAATCGGGTCGCGCACTTCGATGCCGTACACCGTTCCAGTAAGAGTTCGCGGAAATGCGTTTCCGGGTCTGCCGCTCAAGCGTTTTCACGTTGTAGATCACCAGAACGTAGTTGTCTGATGGACACCGAACTACAGGGGATGAGTCGCAATGAGTTTTGGACAATGACGTTTGACGTTGGAGATGGGACATCCCGACAGTTGATGTATCCAGAAGCTGCGGTCGAAATGTCTCAACTGTCGGGACATCCCATCTCCATCGTCCAACATTACCGGTTGACGGTTACATTGGCCAGGGACAGAATCGGCGGATGAACCGCTTACTCATCTCTGTTGTCCTGGCCATGCTTGCGGCTTCACCGACTCAGGTGAAGGAATTCGAAGTGGCTTCGATCAAACCGACGCGGGTTGCGGGCGGAGTCCGTGGCGGTTGCCACGGCATCGATTCCAAACGGGACCCGGATGATCCGAACGCCAGGATTCCTCTCGGCCGATGCGTCGTTGTGGCCGGCCGCCTGAGTCACATGATCGGTATGGCGTACGGCATCAGCATGAATATGCTTAAAGGTGGTCCGCTCTGGGTCGCGACCGGCGATGACCGGTTCGATGTCGAGGCGAAAGCGGAAGACTCCGCATCCGCAACCGAAGATCAACTCGTTGCGATGTTCCGCGCGCTGCTTGCGGATCGATTCCAACTGAAGTTCCATCGCGAGTCCCATGAAAGCCAGGGGTTTGCTTTAGTCGTGGCCAGGAACGGACCAAAGCTTCAAGAGTCCGGACCGGACGATCGGCGGAATTCTCTCCTGACCGCGGCCGGCCGTTCCGAACCCGATCTCATCAAGGGCGCACGCGAGGGCGTTTCCATGGTGCTCATCGGTCAAAGACAATCCATGGCGGATCTGGCGGGCTTTCTCGGACCATATGCACGAGGTCCGATCTCGGACGAAACCCATCTGACCGGGGCTTTCAACTTCAAACTAACATGGGAGGCCGGCCAGTCTCTTTCCGGTCCTCTTCAGGATCAGCTTGGGCTTCGCTTGGAGCCGCGAAAAATCTCCGACGAGTACTTCGTCATCGATTCTGCCGAGAAACCCAAAACGAATTGAGGATCCGCCGTAAATGAAAAGAAACGGCCGCGTTATATGCTAACGAGGTGATCGACCCTGCACACATCGCGCGGATATCCGGATTGGCGAAGCATCCGCAGGCAGAATTGCTGACCGAGGTCGTCCTCGGCGAGACCAACGTCAGTTCGTCGGGCTTTCCGTACATTTCCGACAGGAGCTTCCACCTCTTCATTCAAAAAGTCCCGCACCTCTTTCGACACGGCGAAGCGATTCTGGAATGGCTGGCCGTCGTGAAGAGAAACATTGCCGATTCGAAAAGCATCGCCGCGGATGAAGCGGCTTCCATCAATCGCGCGATCCAGGTTCTGCGGACGGTGGTTTATACCGCCGGCGTTACCGCCCCTCCGGATCTCTGGCTCGTGAAACAGGTCCTGGCAACGCATCAGCAACTCGGCATTACAGAGGATCTGCGTTTGGCCGAGGGGCTCGATCCGGCGGAGAGCGCCGCGCGCCGCAATCTCAGCGTGCGGCATCTCATGAGCGATCTGAATCTCCTTTTTTCGCGGGGTTATTTACGAAAGGCCGGCACGCGCTTCTTTGCATCGAACGATCCCCTTGTCGCCGCAGCATTGGATGCGGCACCTGGAATCGAGGAGCGTCATCGGGTCAACCTGGTTCCGAGACTGGCTGCGTGGTTCGGTGGAAATTCCGCCGACACAGAATTGTTGTCGGACTGGCTGCGCTTCGATTTTGTCGAGCGCCCGACAGGCTCGTGGATTGCTGACCGTTTTCAGATCGAACTGGGCTATCGGCTGACGCCGCTCGTTCTGAGTTTGAAGGTCTGTGAATTCACAGACAAGTTGTCCGAGGGAACGGTGTTCAGTGATGCGGTGCCGCGTTCGCTTCCTGAAATGATCCGCATTCTCGAACATGCCGGTATCGTCGAGGATGGCCGAATCACGGATTTCGGCGATCGCGTCTTCGAGCGAGGTCCCGGACCGTTTGGAATTGTTGGGGCATACCATCCCTACCTCAACAATCTGGCCTCGTTGTTGACGTCGGGAGCCGCCGGCGTTCACGTGCAGCGCGGCGAAAACGTCGCGGCAAGCCAGGATGCCAACCGCAAGACATTCGAACAGGCGAACGACAAGCTGGATGCGTTTTCGAAGAAGTATGGATTTCGATACGCGGTCTTCATTGAGCACGCGGTAGGACGCGGCGAAGCGACTCGCCAGCGCATGCAGCGGAGCGGGGAGTCGGAGATCCGTTACTTCGGGGCAGACCTCGAAGACGCCGCGATCGACCAGGCTGTCGAGCAGCAGAAACGCGGACTTCTGCCGCAGAATATGGAGTTCATCAGATCCGCGGACATCGGAAATCCCGCCAAGGTCGTCGAATTTCTGGCGGCTCGTGGACTGGCGAACGAGCCCACTGTCATGATGGTCGGCAATGGATTCCACGAAATTCGTCAACAGACCAACGACCGGATGATTGAGGTGTTGCGATCGTATCAGAGGGCGGGATTCGTCCTGATTTTTACGGAAGAATCCGCGCTGGACAACGATGATCTTTTGCAGACTGCCTGGAATACCTATCACGCGGGATTCCGATATGTGCACGAGCTTTCCGGCCAGGGCCTCAGGCCTGCCGTCGACCGGGAAGGCCGATCCGACCGCTGGAGCTGGCGACGTTGTGCCGCGGAAGCCGGATACCTCGTGGTCGAAGGACTGTCGTACAAATCGCGGACCATTTATCCTTACAAGCGTCCGCAGAAGGAGAACCCCTCGATCAGCGAAACCTACTTCTGCGTTCCCGCCAGAATCGCTGAGTCGCTTGCGATACCCGATGCCGAGATCACAACCGGCGTATGACCAAAACCGAACTCGATTCGTTTGCCGCAGCCTTCCAGGAGTGCCGCATCCCGAAGAGCGAATGGACGCATCAGGCACATTTGAAGATGGGAGCCTGGCATATTCTGAACTTTGGCAAGGATGATGCGTTGACGCGCCTGCGCACCGGCATATCGCGCCTCAACGATTCGCACGGCGTTCCGAATTCCGAATCTCGCGGTTATCACGAAACGATAACGCGGGTATATCTCCACCTGATCGATGAGTTTCTTCGAGAACTGCCCGCGGGAATTTCCATCGACGATACGCTCGACCGGCTGCTTTCCAGCAGACTCTCGGAGAAAGATTTTCTCCTCGCTTTTTACTCGCGCGAACGGCTGATGTCGCGAGACGCTCGCCTGGCCTACGTCGAGGCGGATCTCGCGCCGGTCTCAAGGATTCGTCATTGACACTCTTTTCATTGCCCGCTCCTCGAAGATTGTTGCCAGTGTATTATTTTCAATCCGGCTTCTGACGGAGGCTACACATGCGATTAAAAGACAAGGTTGCGGTAATCACCGGCGCGAACAGTGGAATCGGACGCGGCGTGGCGCAGCGGTTTGCGGAGGAAGGCGCGCACGTGGCGATCAATTATTTGCCCGGAGGCACACGAACCGCGGACGCCGAGGCGCTGGCCGCAGCGCTGCCGGTGCAAGGTATGACCGTGCCGGCCGATGTCAGCCGTCGCGACGACGTGGAGCGCATGATGGCGGATATCGTCGCCAAATTCGGACGTATCGATATCGCGGTCAGCAATGCGGGCATCGAAATTAAAAAGCCCTTTCTGGAAGTGACCGACGACGAGTGGACGCGCGTCATCAATGTGAACCTGTTGGGTTCGTTCCTTGTCAGTCAAGCCGCCGCGCGCCAAATGGTGAAGCAGGGGCAGGGCGGCAAGCTCATCTTCATGTCATCTGTCCACGAAGATATTCCGTTTCCGAGCTACACGGCTTATTGCGCGTCGAAGGGCGGAGTGCGCATGATGATGCGGAATATTGCAATGGAGTTGGCGCCCTATCACATCAACTGCAACAACATCGCTCCGGGCGCGATCGCAACGCCGATCAATCAGGCCGTGCTCAACGACGAGAAGGCGCTGCGCGACGCCGTCAGCGAGATACCCTGGGGACGGTTCGGATACCCTCGCGAGGTGGCGGCCGTCGCCGTGTTTCTGGCCAGTGATGAGTCGGAATACGTCACAGGCAGCACCTACTACGTCGACGGTGGACTCACGCAACAGGTGACGCTGTACTGATGACTGCCGAACACGATCGCCTCGAAGAAGACCGTAGCCGTCGCGTCAGGTGGAAACGGTGGGGGCCCTATCTGAGCGAACGCGCGTGGGGCACCGTCCGCGAAGACTACAGCGCGGACGGCACGGCGTGGGATTACTTTCCGCATGATCACGCTCGATCGCGCGTGTACCGCTGGAACGAAGATGGTCTTGCCGGTGTCAGCGACGACAAGCAGTTTATCTGCCTCGCCCTCGCCTGCTGGAACGGACGCGATCCTATTCTGAAAGAGCGCTTGTTTGGTTTGACCGGCAACGAAGGCAATCACGGCGAAGACGTCAAAGAGACCTACTACTACCTCGATAACACTCCCACGCATTCGTACATGAAGTACCTCTACCGCTATCCCCAGGCGGCCTTCCCTTACGAACAATTGGTGGAAAAGAATCGCCATCGCGGAAAAGCGGATCCGGAGTTCGAGCTCGAAGACACCGGCGTATTCGATGGCGATCGATATTTCGACATCGTCGTGGAATATGCCAAAGCCGGGCCCGACGATCTTTTGATGCGGATCACAGCGACGAACCGCGGTCCGGAAAAGGCATCGCTGCACCTCCTGCCGACCGTCTGGTTCCGGAACACGTGGGCGTGGGATCCACAAACCGTGCGCCCGGTGCTGGCTTTGGTGCCGCCCGCCGAACACGGCTTGCGATCCGTCGCGATCGTCCTGCGTCACGGTGAGGCCGGAAGGTATTCTCTGTTCGCGACCCAAACGCCGGAGGTGTTGTTCACGGATAATGAGACCAACTTTGAGCGCCTGTTCGACATCCGGAATTCTGCGCGTTTTACGAAGGACGCATTTCACGATTATCTCGTTTGTGGCCGGACCCAGGCGGTCAATCCCGAACGCGCCGGAACGAAAGCGGCCGCGCACTATGCGTTCGAGATCGGTGCGGGAGCGTCCGCAACGGTGCGGCTGCGATTGATTGGCGACGGCGAGCCCGTGCCGGACGAGCCGCTCGGCGATCGATTCGACACGATTTTTCGCGACCGCGAAAGAGAGGCCGGCGAGTTCTATGCGTCGATCACACCGCCGTCGCTGTCGCTCGCCGAAGCGTCGGTCATGCGCCAGGCCATTGCGGGACTGCTCTGGTCGAAACAGTTTTATCACTACGACGTTCTGAAGTGGCTGCAAGGCGATCCCGGGTCTCCGACACCACCAGGCAGCCGGCTCATGGGGCGCAACCGCGGCTGGACTCACCTGAACAACGCGGACGTCATATCGATGCCCGATAAGTGGGAGTATCCCTGGTACGCAGCATGGGACCTCGCTTTCCATTGTCTGCCGCTGGCTCTCGTTGATTCGGAGTTCGCCAAAGAACAGCTCGAGCTGATGGTGCGTGTCTGGTACATGCATCCGAACGGGCAAATCCCGGCTTACGAATGGGCTTTCAACGACGTGAATCCGCCCGTGCATGCCTGGGCCGCATGGCGCGTCTATGAGATCGAACGCCGGGTGCGCGGCAAAGGCGACATGGCTTTCCTGGAACGCGTATTTCACAAGCTGCTGTTGAACTTCACCTGGTGGGTCAATCGCAAGGACGCGGGCGACAACAATATTTTCGAGGGCGGCTTTCTTGGTCTCGATAACATCGGCGTGTTCGATCGTAATCATCCGTTGCCCGACGGTAGCTATGTCGAACAGTCGGACGGTACAAGCTGGATGGCGATGTACTGCCTCGACATGCTCACGATTTCACTTGAGCTCGCCCATGCCAACCCGTCCTACGAGGAAGTCGCAACCAAGTTCCTGGAGCACTTCTTCTATATCGCTCACGCGATGAACAATATCGGCGACGACAACGCCGAGTTGTGGGATGAAGCGGACGGTTTCTACTACGATATCCTGCGATCCACAACCCAGCCGTGTTTCAGGATGCGGGTGCGGTCGATGGTGGGTCTGATTCCGCTTCTCGCCGTAACCACGCTGGAAGCCGAAGTCCTCAGCAATCTGCCGGGGTTTCGACAACGTCTCGAATGGTTTCTCGTGCATCGGCAGGACGTCGCCGCAAACATCTCCCACATGCGCGACCCGGCCCGTCCGGATCGCCTGTTGATATCGGTCGTCAGCCCGGACCAGCTGCGCCGCATCCTGCGTCCGATGCTGGATGAAGCCGAATTCCTGTCGCCATTCGGATTGCGATCGGTATCGCGATACCACCGCGATCATCCTTACGAGATTCAACTCGACGGTCATGTTTACTCGATCGATTACGAACCCGCGGAATCCACCACCGTGCTGTTCGGCGGAAACTCGAATTGGCGCGGGCCGATATGGATGCCGGTGAACTACCTCATCATCGAGGCGCTTCAGCGTTTCGAGTACTACCTTGGAAGCGACTTCAAAGTTGAAATGCCGACCGGCACCGGAGAATTGTTCAACCTTGCCGATGTGGCCGCGGAACTCTCCCGCCGGCTCACGGCACTGTTTCTGCCGGACTCGAACGGTCACCGTCCGTTTGAGGGATCGGACCGCACCCATCGAAACGGCGACGCCGTGCTCTTCCACGAGTACTTCCACGGGGATACCGGGAAAGGACTCGGTGCCAGTCATCAGACCGGCTGGACGGCGCTCGTCGCCAAGCTCATCGAACAACAAGGCCGCATCGGTTAACTGAATGCGTCACGCGCCGATGTCTTCATTCCAGAGCGCGGGATTGGACTTGATGAACTCATTCATCAAGTCAATGCATTCCGGGTTCTGAAGGACCTCCACAATAACGCCGCGAGACTTCAACAGTTCCTCGTCACCGAGGAAGGTCTGGTTCTCGCCAACGATCACTCGCGGAATGCCGTACAAAAGGATAGCGCCGCTGCACATCGCGCACGGCGAAAGGGTGGTGTAAATGGTGCACTCACGGTAAACGGAAGCGGTCTGGCGGCCCGCATTCTCGAACGCATCCATTTCGCCGTGCAGGACCACGCTGCCGTTCTGCACGCGACGATTGTGGCCGCGTCCGATAATCTTTCCGCGATACACGATCGTCGAGCCGATCGGAATCCCTCCTTCGCTCAGTCCTTTTCTCGCTTCGTCAATCGCGGCCCGCATGAATTCGTCCATGGTGCGTCATTATAACGAGGGGAAAAGGCGAGATCCGGCTATTTGCATATCACGTTGGACGTTGGACGTCCTACATTGGGCATATGCGGAAGCTGCCTCCCGAATATGTTTGATGTTG
>JACXTT010012162.1_pt1 | contig 11430 bp, 10 predicted proteins | sample 9270951 | NCBI WGS metagenome assembly JACXTT01 (sample SAMN15532306, study PRJNA645909) | rock metagenome | isolation source: weathered quartz diorite | place: Puerto Rico | collected 2017-06-21 | reverse complement strand
AACCGCTATTCTAATGCGGCATTGTGGAGAGATGGCCGAGTGGTCGAAGGCGCTCCCCTGCTAAGGGAGTATAGGCTCAAAAGGCTTATCGAGGGTTCGAATCCCTCTCTCTCCGCCACATGAACTCATCAAGTTGCACTCAAAGGGGACGTAGGGGCATAGGATGGGTGCAGCGAAGCGCAACCCATCGGAAAAATGATGGGTTTCAGTTTCCATTCCATCCACCTGCTGCCTGCTTGTACTCTCATCCAAAATCGAAAAAAATTCGGTCATACAAGGTTGGGTCAGCGTAGCATAACCCGACAATAATCCGTGGCCTTCCATGGTAGTCGAAGCAGAAATGCCCAAGCTAAACGATTCCATGCACGCAATGGTGCTGAGTGCGCCGGGAAGCACCCTGCAAATGCATTCCATGCCTCTCCCGGAACCGGGTCCGGATCAACTGCTGGTCAAGGTCGCCGCTTGTGCTGTTTGCCGTACCGACTTGCATGTGGTCGATGGCGAATTGCCCGATCCAAAACTTCCAATTATTCCGGGCCATGAAATTGTTGGGCGAGTAGAGGCTTGCGGAGCAAACGTCCACAACTTTTCCATTGGTGAACGGGTTGGCATTCCCTGGCTGGGCTGGACCTGCGGTTACTGCCGGTACTGCCGGAGCGGCCATGAGAACCTGTGCGTGAACGCAAAATTCACGGGATATCAGATTGACGGCGGCTACGCGGAGTATACGGTCGCGGACGCGAGATATTGCTTCGGAATTCCCGATATGTATAGTGATGTCGAAGCGGCGCCGCTGTTATGCGCGGGGTTGATCGGCTATCGCGCGCTCAAGATGACGGGTAATGCCGAGCGCGTCGGTATTTACGGTTTTGGCGCCGCGGCGCATATCGTGGCCCAGATTCTGCGTCATCAAAAGCGAAAATTATATGCGTTCACACGGCCTGGTGATGCGGCGGCACAGGATTTTGCTGCTCGCATGGGCGCAGCCTGGACCGGCAATTCGGATACGATGCCTCCCGAAGAACTCGATGCAGCCATCATTTTCGCCCCGGTGGGCGCGCTGGTGCCCGCCGCGTTGCGCGCCATTCGTCCCGGCGGAATTGTCGTCTGTGGAGGTATTCACATGAGCGATATTCCTGCCTTTCCTTATGACATTCTATGGCGGGAAAAACGGCTGGTCTCGGTTGCCAATCTCACCCGCAAGGATGCCGAAGAGTTTCTCGCCCTGGCGCCCGAGATGCCAATCAGAGTGACGACGGAACTCTTCCCGTTGAGCCAAGCCAACACGGCATTGACGAATCTGAGGAGTGGAAATCTGACTGGCGCCGCGGTGCTGGTACCCGATCATTAATGACAGCAGATATCCGGTGACATCCGATATGAGATTGGGCTGCTCAATCTTTCTGGCGGCCGCGCAGAGCACCGCATAGCCGCCGGAATATTGGAAAACTGAATGACAACCGATTTCCGTCGACTTCTTTGACTTGGCAGGCTACCAGTCTGATATAATTACTCACGTATTACTTAGTTTAAGCTTGATCAGCTTTAGCGCCCGTAGCTCAGTTGGATAGAGTACTTGGCTACGAACCAAGGGGTCGTGGGTTCGAATCCTGCCGGGCGCGCCACATAATTGATGGGTTAAGTCAGAAATGACTTAACCCATTTTTCATTGAAAGAACTTTTGAAGGGATTTTGCTTTTTCCTGAACAGTATCTTTTTTCTTCCATAATTTCTAATCGGAATCCATGAACAAAGGCCAACTCAAAAAGCTCGAAGACGATCTGTGGAGAGCCGCCGATAACCTGCGCGCCAATTCCGACCTTAAAGCCAGCGAATATTCGACCCCAGTGCTGGGGCTGATCTTCCTCAAATTCGCCGACAATACGACCGCGTGTTATTTCGGGAGAAATGCGACAATGTGTTTTACCTGATCATCGACTATGCAAGCCACGGCAGGAAGTGGATGGCTTGAAAGTAACACGAAATTTTTCTTTTCGCGATAGCAGAAATAATGTGTGATGAAAACAACCTCGGCTGACTGAAAAAATTATCTCATTTTTTCGACCAAACGTTCATAGGACGTTTTTCCACTCAACTCACCATGCGGCCTGTGATAGTTATAGAAAGGGCCTGTGATAGTTATAGAAAGCTTCCCATTCAGCTAATTTGGCGTGCAAGTCAACATCGTCTGTATAGGTCAGTAGCTGATACAACTCTCGCCAGTCGTCATATTCATAGCCCAGCAATTCTACAACCAGCTAACCAAGCAGGTTTTTTATTAACACACGCCTAGCTCGGGGGTATTTTCCTCCAGACAACGAGGGATGAGGGGAGCTATCCCTACGCTGGCTCCCATACTGTTGACCCAGAGCACTATGGATTCGGGGAAGCCTACGAGCTGTTCTTCATGCACGTAAGAAGCCAAGGAACCATAATGAGCCTGCATGAAACTGGGGGATCCAGAAACAATATTTTCCATGCGTTTGATATGACCTTCTTGCGTCCGTATATAGATAGCATACTCAGGCATTTGCAGTCCCCCTTGGTAATGAGATGAGACTCCAAATGTACCGGGAGTTTGTTGCAAAATTGTAAAATTTGTAACTTTTTTAACACGAGCACGAAAGCAGAAATGACGGAAGAGCCGGGAATGCACGGATCGTCTAGGCGGAAGCAGCGTTACCGCCGATGGATCATGGAAGAAATCCGCTTTTTCCGTGCCGACCGGCGCGAGCATGGCAGCAGGAAAGAGGCTGACGCTGGTCAGTATGAAGCGATGGATGTGTGTCGGTGGATTATGGCGGCATAGCGGGGATACGCAGCAGAGTATACGCTCCAGAACTTCCCCGAATTCGGGGAAGGGCAATCCATGTGTTCGGGGTTCTCGAATTACCGTGCGCTTGGTTGACCGGGGTCAACGCGCGGAGCGGCTGTAACGGGCATCATCGGCATGTAACAAAAAATGCACATTTAATCTCTTAGGAACCCCGCCAATGAGACAGACACTTTTTACCACCGCCCTGGTTGTATTGACGTTGAGCGCCTGCGGTAAGCCTACGACCCCCACGTCACCCGATCCGTCAACCTATGGGAAGGTGATCACTCCAGACCATCACGTTCCCAAGGAGCACCAAACATCCGACGAAAAAACCTGATTTTTAGCCTTGCTGATGGATTCGAGCCAACCAATTTTAGCGAAGGGGTGATCACGTATATCGCTCCTCGCTCCTTCCGTTAGATTTGTTCGGAGCCCTGATGCTGTACTCTAAACTCCCGCGGTTTTCCGTTTTGCAACAGTAGCCGGCCGGGAATTCAGAACAAGTGATCCGTTATGCAGATTCTCCCTTTACCAGGGACAGGTTCGTATCATTCGTCAAGCTGCCGAGAAACTGCTTGAACTGCAAATCCTTCTTCAGCACGGCGCGTACGTCGATCACAAGGCGCAGTCGTCCATTTCCCAACCTTAAAAGCTTTAAATAGTTGGGAAAGTGGTGGTGCGCCGGTACGGCAATGCCCGCGCCCGGCCGTTCGGGATACTTGATCCAGTCAGGCACCAAGCCGGATTGGCGCAGGGTGATTTCCGATTCTTCAAACACGTATGCGGTGACACCGATCGCCGCGCTCCTCCACTGACTGACCGGTATGAGCGTCTGCGCTGCCTGAGGGTGAGAGCCGGATTTTGAGACATGTACTGCTATACGTCTGGGTCTGGGATTCATAAAACTCCTCTGTAAGCGGTAAACTCGTCCCCGGCGCCCGCCAAGCGCAATGATCAGGATCGAGTCCCGGTGCAGCGCTTACACTTACAATCGCCCTGTATGCCGATTATCGAGGCTGGATTAGCCGGGAAGCGTCGCGTATTTTACGGCTTTTGTAACGCTTGTATAGTGGACTGAAGTACACCTGCCGCAGAATATTTTTGTCAGGACCCGGAGTGAACGAGAGTATGGTATGGCAGCCCTAACTATTGGGCTGTAAAAGCTCAACGGCAGTCATCTTTCTTGCAGTCATGAAATTGCAAGTATTCCCCATGTGACAACCACTTGGCGGGCGTGAGCGCTTTGACGATTGCCAACGGCAAGGGCAGCAATTCCCCGCAAGCGGCTGCCGCGATCAATTCACCGGAAAGCCCCGCGGTGATCAGGCCGCGGGTGCCGTGACCCAGGCTGGTATACAGCCCCGGCAATAGCTCGCCTACCAGCGGCATGGCGCCCGGAACGGACGCTCTCACCGCTGCGCGGCCTGACAGACGCCCGGCATCCAACGCATCGGTATTCAAAGCCCGAGCCAGTGGCGGCGATATTTCAGCGAGCCTGGATAAATTTTCGATGTGGTCGGATACGCGCAGGTCAGTCCCTTCATCGTTAAAGGCGTGGGTGGCTCCCACCATGTGGAGCCCTGCGACTGATGGCGTTACGTATCCGCTGGAGCAAACAACGGCACGCAGCTTATCGCTGTGCGGCGTGGCTGGCAGCGTCGTAATTTGCCCCCTGACCGGGGTCAGCGGCAGATTCGCCAAAGGCGTAAGCGACTTCACCCGATGCCCGGTGCAAACCGCCACGACCTGAGCCTCATATGAGCACTGCCGGCCATCCTGGTGTTCCACTTCCACAAGCCAGCCATTTTTCGCCGCTGCCAGGGATTTGACCCGATGGCCTGTAAGCCGCGCTATGGCGGGGTTCTCAGTCAATGTGGCGCACAGGCGAGGGGGAACCAGCCAGCCACCGGCGGGGAACCAAAGACCGCCATGCGCCAATTCGATCCCCGCCAGGCTGGATGCTTTAGCCGCATCCACGTGCCGCATGACATGCGATGGCCAGCCGAGCGCAACCAGTTTATCGATGCGTTTCGCTTCATCCGCTGAAAACGCCAATTGCAGTTCGCCACATTCCCCGCGGGCAATTCCGTCGGCAGGCAGTTTTTCGTCAAGCAACGCGAGAGCATGCCCATAAGATGCGAGTATGAAGCGCTGGAGAGGGTTCATGCCCGCGCTCAAACGTGCATGCAGTATGCCGAGCGGATTGCCCGATGCCGCGCTCGCCAATATTGGCGCTTCTTCCACGAGCGTAACGGGAATTCCTCGCATCGCCAATGCCGACGCGGCGGCGCAACCGGATATGCCGCCGCCGATCACGATGGCTGTGGCAGGCTTTGGCGCCATGGCGTGCCCTGAGTGCCCTGGGTACGCCGGGATGCGCGAACCGGGAAGGCAGCCGTGCAGCATCTCGCGTTTGCGGCCGAAACCGGGCGATTTGTACACATGAAATCCGGCCTGCGCCAATCCGCGCCGTACCGAACCGGCGGAGGTATAGGTCGCAAATGTGGCATCCGGCCGGGATGCATTTGCAATGTGCCCCAACACCGGCTGTGTCCACATCTCGGGGTTGCGAGCCGGCGAAAAGCCATCGAGAAACCAGGCATCGATACCGCCGCCAAGCTCAGGCAGCGCTTCGGACACATCGCCTATGACCAGGGTGAGGCGTATTCGCCCGCCCCCCAAGGTCCATCGATTCCAGCCGGGGACGCGGCGCCGCCAGCGGGCAATCAGGCCGTTTGCATAGTGGCGCAACTCTGGCCAAAGCGCCAGGGCATCGGTCAGCTCCTGCTCTTCAAGCGGGTATTTTTCAATACTGAAGAAATCGAGGCTGCTCGTTGAGGGGGCGATCTCATTAAAAAGTTGCCATGCGCATAAAAAACCCAAGCCCGTGCCGAACCCGGTTTCGCCGATCGTAAATCCGTCATCGCCCGACAATGACGTAAAACGCTCAGCCAGCCGGTTGCCTTGCAAAAACGTATGACGTTTTTCTGCAAGCCCGGAATCCCTCGAGAAGTAAATGTCACCGAAGCGGCGCGAAAACGGCTGTCCGTCTTGCCAATCAAGCATTCGCGGGAGGTCAACAGGATTTAGTGGGGTAGCTGGGGACCGGGCAGAGGCTATTGCCGGGAAAAGCAGTCAGGGAATAAGCAGCCAGGGAATAATCAATCACGAATAATCAGTCGATGTCACTCTTCCGTCTGTGGAGCTTGACAGCCTCCGCACTTTTTTTACGCATCCGGAGATTGATGAATTCCACACTGACCGAAAAAGCCATTGCAAAATAAATGTAGCCTTTCGGGATATGAATGCCGAAACCTTCGAGTATCAGGGTGAGCCCTACCAATATCAGGAACGCAAGCGCGAGAATCTTGATGGTCGGATGGGTTTCCACAAAATCTCCGATCGGCTTGGCCGCCATCAGCATCACCAACACGGCCAGCACAATGGCAATCGCCATCAGGGCGACATGTTCGACCAGGCCGACAGCCGTAATCACCGAGTCCAGCGAAAATACAATGTCCAGGACGGCAATCTGAATCAGAACCATTCCCATGCTGGTAGCCATGATATTCGGGTTGTTTTCCCCTGCGCCTTCCAGGCTGTTATGAATTTCATGAGTCGCCTTGGCGAGAAGGAACAGACCACCTCCAATCAGGACGATATCGCGTCCCGAAATCGGGTTGTTGAGCACCTTGAACCATGGCTGGGTGAGTCCCATCACCCATGAGATAGAGAAAAGCAAACCGAGCCGGGTAAGCATTGCGAGGCTGAGGCCCATTCTTCTCGCAAAATTGCGCTGGGCTTCGGGAACCCTGCCTACCAGAATCGAGATGAAAATTATATTGTCTATGCCTAAGACAATTTCCAGGGCGGTTAAAGTTACGAGCGCTACCCACGCTTCCGGGCTCGTCAGCCACTCAAACATTACGTTCCCCTTTCTGTCTTGAGGTCTACTCGCTCGCCGCTATTTATTCTGTCGTTTTCCGCAGCGGGACATGGCCACCGATTTTAAATGAAAATTCGATTTATAGACCGCTATGAGAAGGGATTGATGAATATCTTTGATCAGCAATATGAGCAGTAATGACTTGCATGGAATGGGCTGGGGGCTCCAGGCGTGGTTATGGTTATATTACCACGCCGAGGCTTACCGCGAACCAACCATGGGAATCCGTCCAGGTGTGTTCCACGTTGAAACCGCCGCATTTGAGCAAATCCTCAAGGCACTCAACCGTGTACTTATAGCTGTTTTCCGTATGAATACGCTCACGCCGACAGAAGCGCAGCGTCATATCGAGGGCATCAACCCTGACGGATTGGCGACAGGTGCTTTCAAGATGTAATTCCATCCGCGACGCTGTTTCGTTCCAGAACGATACATGGGAAAAAGTGTCGGGTTCGAAGTGACCGCCCAGTTCGCGGTTGATACGGACGAGAAGATTTTTATTGAATGAAGCGGTGATTCCGGCACTGTCGTTATAGGCCGCTTGCAGTACATTGCTATCCTTCACCAGATCCACGCCAAGCAGTAACTGGTCTCCGTTCGACAATTGGCGGGCGACATTCCGGAGCAGGGAAATGGCTTCACTCTGTTCCAGATTTCCGATGCTCGAGCCGATGTACAACACCAGACGCGGCGGTGGGTGGCGCTCAATAAACGTCAAATCTTCAAAATCTCCGATATGCGGATGCACATTCACCGCCATCAGTTCTCTTTCCAGCTCGCCTTTGGCCGACTGTAGCGCTGCATCGGAGACGTCGAGGGGAAAATAATCAACGTGAGGTTGGTGTTGCAGCAATGAACGCAGCAAAATGCGCGTCTTGGTTGCGGTCCCGGCGCCAAGTTCGCTGACCGATACATCCGGCCCGAGCCGCGAGCATATTTCTTCGGCATGAGCCGTCAATATCGCCGCTTCTGTCCGTGTCGGATAATACTCGGGCAAGCGCGTGATTTGTTCGAATAAAGCCGATCCCTGCGCATCGTAAAGCAGCTTCGGCGGCAACGTCTTGGGCGTACGGGACAGGCCTTCCAGCACATCTCCTGCTATAGGAGATGGTGGAGCCGGTATCTGGTTCAAGCGTTTAAGAGCGATCACGGGCCAGCCTTATACCGGAGAATTGCCAGCGCATATGCGGCGGAAAAAAATTGCGGTAGGTATTGCGGATATGCGACTCGGGCGTTACGCACGAACCCCCGCGCAATACCATTTGATTACACATGAATTTGCCGTTGTATTCCCCCTCCGCGCCCGCGGGCGGGTGATAACCGGGATAAGCGGTGTAGGGGCTCGAGGTCCACTCCCAGGTATCGCCGAAGATCTGCTGCAGGCTCGACTGCCCCGGACCCGGCTGCCGGGCAGGGGCTGGATGGTAGTTTTCTCTTTCCAGCAGATTACCCGGTTTTTCCGCGGAATCCCTGATCGAACCGGCGGCGATCTCCCATTCGTGCTCCGCCGGAAGCCGGACGCCTGCCCACCGGGCGAATGCATCGGCTTCATAGAAGCTCACATGACATACGGGTTCCGCGGGATTCAACGGCACCATGCCTTTGCAAGTGAACTGAGCCCAGGTTTCATCCGTCCGCTCCCAGTAGAGCGGCGCTGCCCATCCATTGCTGCAAACATGATCCCATGCGTCCGATAGCCACAGCTCGGGGCGGCGATAGCCGCCGTCATCCATGAAGGAGAGGTACTCCTGATTCGTGATCAGCCGGGATGCGAGGCAAAAGGATTTCAGATAGGTGGCGTGCCGCGGCAGTTCATTGTCAAATGCGAAGCCGCACCTATCGTGACCTGTTTCGTAGATACCTTCATCGAAACTACACCAGGTCAGCGGCGCTGCGGCGGACAGACTGGATTCAATGGTTCGCATCTGGCCGGGTTGGTAGCTTGGGCGTAGAGGATTCGTCCAGAACGCATGCTTGATGTCCGTAACGATGAGTTCCTGATGTTGCTGCTCGTGATTCAGCCCCAGTTCGAGCAATCGCAAGAGCCCGGCAGAGAGTCCGCAGCCAAGCAGCTCATGCATGGCGGTGTCCACATGGGTGCGGTAGCGCCGGATCTGATCCACGGACGGACGAGAGAATGTACCGCGGATTGTACGATGAGGATGGCCTCCGAGCTGCTTGTAGTAGGAATTGAACAGGAAGCTGAACCGCGCATCGAAAGTGGCATAACCGCGCATGTGCGGCACAAGGACGAATGCTTCGAAGAACCAGGTGGTATGGGCAGTGTGCCACTTTGCCGGGCTGGCCTCGGGCATGGATTGAACCATCTGATCTTCCGGCGTGAGCGTCTCGACGAGCTTCAGTGTTTGATTGCGTACCTCGTCGTATCGTTCGATCCATTCGCGCGATAGCGAGATTGGTTCGGTATGCAAGCTGGAAGTCTGGGGCATGCTTGTCTTCTCTTTTCGCGTTGGCGGACTCTGATCCGGAATCGGATGGGGACAACTGTCCCGTCCAAGGCAGTAAACCGTCTTATAAAGAGACTTTTTATTCGCGCGGAGTTTCTGAACACAAATCAGCGAACCCTGATCGCCTGATGGTTGAGTGGCGGGAATTGCCGATGATCGCCGGTTATGGAAGATGTCGCATGCGCCAATTCAATTGAACGCAAATGAGCAACGATCTCTTCCAGAAACAGTACGGCCTCGTTGTTATGCGTTGTTGCACGGTTCCTGCTCATTTCTGTGATGAATTATCCTTGAACATGAGCACTGTCTCTGTGCGCTGGCAGACATAGGGTTGTGCTCCGCGTCAGGCTGGCCTGGGTTGTTTACATGCGGATGAAAAACAGGTGAGAGTCAAAAATGGTCTTTGTATGTTACCGAACCGACCCCCTCCGGCAATTACCGCATTCTGTATATGTCTGTGGCGCACCGGATCCCGAAACCGGGCCGATACAACAGGGACTAATGAGGAATAAAGAACGGGAATCAAGAAGCGAAATCAAGAAATGATATTGAAATTGAAAACCCACTTTAACAGGAGATAAACATGACCTACGAAGAACGCGATACACACGGAATGTACAAAAATGCCGACAAGAAGGGGCCGGGGCCTCGTTTGATGGGGGCGGATACTCTCATTGGAGAGGATGTTTACAATCACAAGGGCGAAGAACTCGGCGATATCAAGGAAATCATGCTGGATATGAGCACCGGTAATGTTGCATATGCGGTATTGTCTTTTGGAGGATTTATGGGCATGGCCGATAAGCTCTTTGCTGTGCCATGGAATGCACTCAAGCTGGATACCGTGAAAAAATGTTTTTTACTCGATGTGGATAAAGAGCGTCTGGAATCGGCGCCCGGATTCGATAAGGATGACTGGCCGGATATGGCGGACTCCAGTTGGCAGAACACAATAAATTCGTATTACGGGACAAAAACCTATACCGATACGAGTTACGCGGAACCCAAGCATACTGAAACTATGCCGAGCACGGATACCAAGTCCACCAAGGATTACACAACACCCGCGCAGAAATAATGAAAGAATCATACCCGTGGCGCTGGCGGGTATCGATCCTGTAAAAAAGCGATTGACGATTATGCTCACAGGTAAAATCGGAAATCCGCTCGCGATGTAGACGGGATATTCCCTGGCAAACAAAAGAGGCAAGATTATCTTGTCTCTTTTGTTTTGTATCGTTCCGCTTTCCCACCAACGCGGCAGCAGGCGTAGAACATCGAGCCGTGTAAACGGGTCCTCAATAAGGAAAATGATCCTTTAAAATGATCCTTTATCCAGGGCGTGCGGGTCACCCGCGCGGCAGGTTGCACGATCTTTCGCATGCCCGAAGGAAGGCTGCATGAGAAACAGCGTCCATGCGCTGCCTGATTTGCGCGTTGAAGGGATTTGACGGGATTCGCCTGCGGTAGCCCGAGTGTCGCAATGAAGCGTCTGTCTGCCGATCACTGCGCGCAGCAAGGTGTCCTCATATGCGGCAGCTTCAGATTTCAGTTATAGGCTGGGAGCCTGTCGGACTTAAAGGAAATCGGCTACAAAAGTGACTGACCGGTCCATATTTCGCCGCTTTTTTGGCCAATAGAACAACTATTGGCCTGCAAAATCGTCAAAATCTGTTCTCGCCCAGTCATTTTTTCGCTTCGATTCTTTAAGTCCGACGGGCTCCCAGCTTGTTCGAAAAGCATACCGCCATTGGGTTGTAGCTTAGCCCTGTTAAAATCAGGCAAATGCACCCCATTCCCTACTGGCGCCTTTCCGGCTTCTATTTCTTTCATTTTGCCTTTATCGGTGCTTTTGCGCCCTATTGGAGCCTTTATCTCAAATCCCTTTCCTTCAGTGCCTTCCAGATCGGCATCCTGATGTCGCTTTTGCACGTAACGCGCATTTTTGCTCCCGCCGCGTGGGGTTGGCTAGCCGACCATATTGGCAAGCGCGTGGTAATCGTGCAAGTGGCCGCGGTCACGGGTTTATTGAGTTATTGCGGGGTATTCTTCGGAGACTCATTCGCCTGGTTGTTCACAATAATGGCGCTGATGAGTTTTTTCTGGAGCGCCTCGCTGCCGCTGATCGAAGCCACCACGCTTTCTTACCTCGGCGAAAGCACTGCCCGCTATGGACGTATCCGGGTTTGGGGCTCGGT
>JACXTT010012161.1_pt1 | contig 11430 bp, 10 predicted proteins | sample 9270951 | NCBI WGS metagenome assembly JACXTT01 (sample SAMN15532306, study PRJNA645909) | rock metagenome | isolation source: weathered quartz diorite | place: Puerto Rico | collected 2017-06-21 | reverse complement strand
CACCGGGCCTTTTGCCTCTCCCAGGCCGAAGAACACTTCCTTGCTGTGCTGCGATAGGAACCCCGATCCAGCTTGCAACAGGCGAGTCTGGCGGCCCGATTCGCTCTCCACCGTCACTGCCGCGCCGATGGCGTCACGATTGCCTTTGCTGCCGCGAAGGCGGAAAACGATCGATGGCGGAAGGTCTCTCATCACATTCCGCAAGAGACGCAGTTGCGGAGCGTTACGGTTTTTCAGGAACACTTCCAACCGGCCATCATGATCGAAGTCGCCAAGGGCAAAAGCTCTGCCGTCCTCGAGGAAGTCCATGCCCACGGCGCCGGAGACATCGGAAAACGTGCCATCGCGGTTATTCGCATAGAAGACATTGCGCTCGAATCCGCTCCAGGTGCCGTCGGAGCGGATCAGTTCGTTGAGCGCATTCCATCCCTGTTCGTAATCATGGGCGGGTTTGGCTTCCACGGGCGAATTGGCTACCACCTGCCGCCAGAAGAAACTGTTTAGGTCCTCGCGCGATGTGCCGGAGACCATGCCGTTGGCAATGTAAAGATCCGGAAAGCCATCGTGGTCAAAATCCCATGCGTCGCTCGACCACGACCAGCGGCCCATCTCGACTCCGGCGGATGCGCCTCGATCCTGGAAGGCATCGTCGCCATTGTTGTGAAATAAGGAATTGCCCATGGCGTGTTTGCGAAAGAGCGCGCGGGCTGGTTCGGGTGCATCTTTCTGGAAGATGCCCTGGGTCGAAATGCGCTTGCCGGCAGCGGTCCACATGTTGGCAACGTAGAGATCCTCGGCGCCGTCATTGTCATGGTCAAGCCAACAGACGCTCATGCCAGCGCCAACGTCTTCCACACCCGCCCGTGGCGCAACGTCGGTAAAGGTTCCATCGCCATTGTTGCGGTAGAGGTTGTTGCGGCCGAAGTCGTTCACTACGTAGAGGTCGGGCCAGCCGTCGTGGTTATAGTCACTCCAGCCGCAGCAAAAGGTGTAGCGCGTGTTGTTCTTATCCAACCCGGTCTGCGCGGTGACGTCGCGGAAAGTCCCGTCCCGCTGATTGCGCATCAGGAAATTCGGTGGACCGTTTTCCGCGTCGTAGTAAGGAGAGGGATACTTATACTGATCGGTGCCCTGGTAATAAAGATAGAGGCAGAAGTAAATGTCCAGCCAGCTATCACGGTCATAATCCGCAATTGCCGCGCCCGTGAACGTTCCCTGTGGAGGGGCGGCAAACTGAAAGGCGCCGTGCTTCTGGCGAAATTTGCCACCACCTAGGTTCAGAAACAGCAGCGGGCCGCTGGTACACACCACGATCAAGTCCTGGCGGCCGTCGTTGTCAATGTCAGCAAAGAGCGCGCACGCCGTATTTTCAAGGACGCCGACTCCGGATGCTTCCGTCACGTCCTCGAAGGTGCCGTCGCCCCGGTTTCGATAAAGCCGGTTGGACAGGCCAGCGGCCTGGCAAACGTAAAGATCGTCGAAACCGTCATCGTCGATGTCGCCGACCGAAATGCCGTTGTGCCCGTAGATGTCGATGCCGCATGCCACGTCGAGAACGGTTCGCCAGTAATCGGCGCCGTGCAGCAACTGCGAAGAGTAGGACGAATTGCCGCCGAGTGCTTCGGAGGTGATGTCAGCAAAGACAGGGCCGGCGGAACGGCTACGGGTTTCATCAAACGCCTGCCAGCGCAGCAGACGAAACTCATTCCGTGAGGAAATCTCTTCCCATTCGAGATCCCATCCCCCCACACGCTGCTCGCGGTAGGAGCCATTACCGGGGCCCACGAGTTCGTAGCGCACGCGAGTCCGCAGCCGGCCCGGATCTCGTCTAGCGCCGTCGTTTTCGTCGGTGTTCGCGAGCGCACCCTTGCCCTCGGTAATGACGCCAGCAGATGTCGCGTCAATAGCCACTACCTGGAAGTCGGCGGTGACCATCTTCGCAAACGAACTCATTGCGGATCGTAGTTCCTGAAGAAAAGCATCGCGTCCAAGATCGGACTGGCGGGCGAATTTGTATTGATGAACTTCCAGCGCCGGCCCGGAACGTACCAGCCGCGATTCAACCGCGCGGAGCGACGATCCCGCGAATTTTGCCGATAGAACCTTTTCGAGTGCCCGCACGTCCGGCGGAGATTGCAGCAGTCCCGTGCTCCACTCCGCTAGAATCGCCGCAATCTGGTCGGCATACTTTTCAGTGATGAAAATGTCCAAAGCTGCCTGAGTCTTGAGCAGCGTGGGCTCGAGCGGCAACTGGGCACGGTAGTGAGGATGCAGGTGGAACTCGTTGCCTGCTGAACCCGAGTCTCGAGAATCGAACAGGTGGCCGAGAGGAAGGGCGAGGTTACGCAAGCCGGGAGGAATCAGAGCTGCCGAGGCTCCCTGACAGCAGCGGATGAGAAATTCACGCCGGTCACGATCAACGGGTAGAAGATCCGCCAAACGCCGCGTCTTCGCCGCCCGACTCAGAGTGCTGGCTCCCGGAGGTTCACAGGTAGAGCGAAGCTAACACTCACGCTGGAACCGGTCAAGGTTGGGTGGTCGGCAGATTTCCAGAATGCCATCGGCGTCGAGTTCCTGAGTCAATCACCCATCCAGAAATCTGTCTCGATACCTCGCTTCGGGCAGCAGGCAGCTGTCGCTCTTGCCAAAAATGCGGTAACGGTTGCGCGCGATCATTTTGTATCCCCAGTCGCGAAGCCAACTGGGGACAGCTCGCAACAGGGCCGCCACGACGGTCCAGGCTCCACCGATATGCCGCAATACGGCGATGACGGCATCGGAGCGCGTCGAAAGCCGTTCCTCGGGCCGGCCGTAGTCTGCGACGAAGTACACCGTATCCAAATCGCGAGGGTCAAGGCGGTAGCGCTGCAGGACTGTGGCCGCGAAATTGCTTTGCAATGAGGCGAAACGGAGGCTATGGTTGGTATCGCGCTTCAGGCTGAATTGCACCAAGCGGTTGCACAGTCCGCAAACCCCGTCGTAGAGAAGTATCGGATTGGCCTGATCAGCTGCCATGAGCGACGATCCTGCTGTCGGTGCGCCGCTTACGCGCCCGAAGGGCTACCTTCCACAATCCAGAGTTCTAGCGTAGTCAGATATCGTGCCGCTTTCCGCTGCCGGTCTCAACGCGAGGCCTCGAGTTTTCTTTGTAACTCCGGAAAGTACTCAGCGAGGGTACCCTTTTCCAGCAGGTAGTTACCCGGACCCTGCTGCCCACGGACAGTGCGGCAGAACTCGGCAACGAAGAAACCGGCCTTCAGCGCCTCAGTGAAGGCCCAGCGGGTCGCGTGTCGCCATTCTCGGGCCAGAGCGAAGTCTTTCTGCTCGACGGCTCCAATGTCGCTCGGTATCTGAATTGAGATGCGCTGGCGTGCCAGCGCGGCCGAAAGATCCGCGCGGAGTGGCTTGCCGTCGCCGTTGAACAGGACCAACGGCTGCAGTCGCGAAAAGGCGTCCAAGACCTCCGGGCGGTAGTCTTTGCCTTGGAGGCGGTCGCGAACCCGGCGGCTGGCAAGCGGCCACCTTACCCATAAGCGGTCCGTACCATTCTGATGCAGGGCGCTGGAGGTTTCCGGACCGTAGAAATCAATCCTGTAAATATCGGAAACTACGCCCAGCTTGCCGAAGTTGAGATGCGCATTCCTGCTCTGCAAAGGATCGAAGGTCCAGGTCATCTCGTGAACGCCCATGGCCAGAGCACGTTCCCGTTGAGCAAGCTTGAGCTTGTAGCCCAAGTCCAGATCGCGATACGGTTCACGCACGGCGAGCATGTGCGAGTGCAGGATCAAATTGCCGTGCTCCATGCCCAGAAAACCAAACGCGAATCCTGCCAGCTTTGGGCCATCGAGGGCGCCCACCCAAATGCTGCCGGCCTCTTTGGTGGCGATGACCAGGGTCAGCGGAGTTACGTCGCGGTCGGCAAGTCCCCACACTTCCCTTTCGACGGCTTCCACCTGCTCCAGATCTGCAAGGCTCTCGAGGTCGCGAATGACGACGGATTTGGCTGTGGCTTGGTTCACGAAACCTTGTCGTTGAAGGCGTCCAATATACGCGAGCGGGATTCCCGGACGCCAGCTTGTAACGTCCAATTCCTAGCGGTCAAATTAACCACAGAGGTCGCGAGGACAACGCAAAGGGCGCCAAGCAGGAATCGTCATCCTTTCGCTGCGTTAAAGTCAGCGCTGTAGCACACTATCCAGGGCAGCGAAGAATCCAGGATAGGAGATCACAGCCGCATCAGCTCCTCGGATTTGTGTCTCTCCCTCAGCTCGCAGGGCCGCGATCGCGAAAGCCATGCCGATGCGGTGATCGCCCAGAGAATCAACCTCCGCGCCGTGCAGCCTCTGACCGCCGGGAATTTTCAGTCCATCCTCCCGTTCTTCGACTCGGGCTCCCATGGCTCGCAGGTTGGTGGCGATGGCCGCGATGCGATCGGACTCCTTCACTCGCAATTCGCGAGCATCGCGGATTTCAATGCCGCCGGTGGTATAGGGCGCAATCGCGGCCAGCACGGGAATTTCATCAATAAGCGCCGTGGTATCGCCTCCAGCAATCGTCAACGTGCGCAGCTCTTGGCCTTCGGCCGTGACCGTGCCCCGCAACTCTCCATTCTGTTCTTCCCGTTGCGTGATGGAGATTCCTGCGCCCAACAAGATCAAAATGTCCAGAAGCCGGGCCCGCGTAGGGTTCATGAGCAGATTCTCAATTACTAGTTGCGATCCCGGAAACAGGGATGCCGCGCACAAGAAGAACGCCGCGCTGGAAATATCGCCGGGAATTTGCGCCTCGATCGCATGCAAGAGTTGGTGACCTCTTATCCGCGATTCCTTCCCGGTTTGTGCAACCTCCGCCCCAAAGGCACGCAGCGCGATCTCTCCGTGGTCGCGAGTACTTTCCGGCTCGACCACGGATGTTTCTCCCTCGGCAAAAAGACCCGCGAACAGCAAACAGGACTTTACCTGCGCGCTTGCCACCGGCAGGCTGTAAGCGATCGCCTTCAGTTCTCCCCCGGTGACACGAAGGGGCGGACGGCCTCCGGTCTGGGCGGTAATCCTGGCGCCCATCATTTCAAGCGGCGCGATAACTCTAGCCATGGGGCGCCGGGAAAGGGATTCGTCCCCGATAAGCTCGCTGGTAAATTCCTGACCGGCCAGGATGCCGCTCAGCATCCTGATGGTCGAACCGGAGTTGCCGCAATCTAGCGGGGAAATCGGCGATTGCAAATCCGGTCCGCGACCGTGGATCTCGACTCTGTTTTCACTCCGCTGTACATCCACGCCCAAGGCCCGCAGGCAGCCTAGGGTGCTGGCGCAATCCGCTCCGGTGGAGAAATTCTCCAGGCACGTGGTCCCGTCCGCAACGGCCGCCAGCATGGCATAGCGGTGTGAAATGGACTTATCGCCAGGCAGACGCAGGGACCCCGCAACAGCTCTGGCTGGACGCACAACCACCGTCGAGTTTTTTTCCATTGCGGATTCCAATATAGCGGATGCTGGAACGGTTTAACCACAGAGGACACGGAGGGCACTGAGGGAACTACGTCCGCATCGGTTACGAATCTATGCCAGCGCTTTGGCCTCGGCTGTGGCTTCCTTCAGGATATCCGGCGGTACTTCCTTGATCGCAAGATGAAATTCGAACATGGGCGTTTCTGTACCGCGGCCCCAGCGGTTTACCTGCCACTGCGCTCGGATGAACCTCGCGTCACGGTTGGCAGTGAGATCGAGCAACAACGGGTGCTGGCCCCGGTAAAACTTTTGCGGAAAAGCGATGAGCGGCTTCGTGCCCCAGGTAGCACCATCAGCCGAGCCGTAAATGCTCACGTCCAGAGACTGTTGTTCGAGGATGTTGGTGATGTCGAGGGTTAGAAGGAAGACGCGGCTGGCAGCGCCGCTGACGTCGAGGGCGGTCCCTTCGCCCTTGGCGTTCGCTACGGTCTTTTGTGGAACCAGATACCCGTCGATCGTGGCGTTAGAGGACATGACGAGAGAATTGTAGCAAAGCCTGGCCCTGCCTAGGCTCCATAGCAAGAGTCGAAGAACTGGCGCAGCAACTGGCCCGCTTGCGCGGGTTGCTCCCAGGGTGAATAATGGCCTGCCCGCCTGATGATCTTCATCTCGCTGTGTGGGATGTTTTGCCGCATCAGATCAGCCTCCGGCGGCCCGGTGAGGATGTCCTCGTCTCCGGTCACAATCAAAGCGGGCACGTTGATGGTTTTCAAGTCGGGCACGGAGTCCGTGCGCTCGGCCATGCCTCGCTGAACCTGGGCAACGTCTTCTGGCGACATCTTGCGCATCATGCGCAGTGCGCCTTCCACCAGGTCGGGACGGCTTTCCCTCGTGGTTTTGCCCAACAGTTTGGGAACCATGCTTTCGAAAAACGGCCCGGCTCCGCGCTCCAATACGTCAGCCGCCGCTTGTAAACGGCTGGCTTTAGCCTCGGGAGAATCGGGCGGCGCTTTCGTGTTGAACAGCGCCAGGGCGGCGACCCGACCGCGGTAACGGCGCCAGAACTCGAACAGCACATACCCTCCGATGGAGACTCCGGCGAAGGGGGCGCGTCCAACTTCGGCGTGATCGAGGACGCGCGCGAGATCCGTGGCATGCTTCTCCATGGTGGCTGGCCCTTCGCCCACGGCAGAGTCGCCGTGACCACGCAGGTCCGGAAGGATCACTTGATAACGGGAGACCAGAACCTGGGCCGCGGGGAGCCACAATTCGTGATGGGCCGGGAAGGGGTGGAGCAGGACGACCGGAGGACCGGTTCCTTGGATTTGGTAGGCGATAGCAGCGTCGCTGCTCTTGACTTGAATCATCTCAAAGATTCAAACGCAGGGAAAATCTTAAACCGCAAAGAGCGCAAAGGACCACCCCTAACGACGCACACAAAAACAATTCATCGCCTGCCTCGTGGCGGGAACTATCTACTGATCCGCGGCGTGGTGGGCCGCTGGGATTTCGACCGTTGCCGCCTCCTCCGGCATGATAATCCACGCGATGGGATAGGAAAGCAGGCCGATACCGGTCATCACGGCGGTAATCAGCCATACCACACGCACCAGCGTGACATCCAGGTCAAAGTACTCGGCGACCCCGGCACAGACTCCCGCAATTTTGCGCCCGGCGCGTGGACGGATGAGACGCCTGCGGGCGGCTACACCTCCGACTCGCTTGCCGCAGTATGCACAATGATTGGCGTCGTCCTGGATTACTTTCCCACAGTAGTTGCAGTACATGATCTTCTCCTCACCAGCGAAACCTTCGGTTCGCGGTCTCGGTTTAAGATACGGTCCCAAGGACCTGGAAGTTCCCTTGGCCGGTCACTCCCGATAAGCTTCTTTCATGCGCTTGCGCGCGGTCTCGGCCGGCGGAGTGCCAGCTCCGTTGGCAATCACCGCCTGATATCGGGCCAGAGCCAGATCGCGCTTCTGCAGCATATCGTACATCTCCCCGGCGCCCAGGTCAGCTCTCTGCAGCGCTTCCTGATCTGGCTGATGGGCCTGGCTGACCTGTTCGTAGGCGGCCGCCGCTCCGCTGTAGTCCTTCTGGCTGCGAAGCAAATCGCCCAGGCTGAGCGCAGCAATCTCGTAGGGCAGATTGGCGTAGCGACCTTCCCTTCCCGCCTGCCAGATTTTCCGGTAGACCAGGGCCGCCTCTGAACCACGGCCGGCAGCCCGCAGCAGATTTCCCTCTTCCAGCGCGAATAGAACGTTTTGCGGAAAGCGCGGAATCAGAGTACGCGCGATCGGCAAGGCTTCGTCATAGCGGCGCTCGCGCCGCAGAAACAAGACCAGCAGAATTTGCGCATCCACGCTGGTTTCGCCGCTTCCCTGAGCGCACTCTTTGAGATACTGGATACCCTTCTCCTTGTTTCCTCCCAGCCCGACTATCGAAGCCGCCACTTTCACCCCCCAGGGCAGGCTTCCGATCACGTAATTGTGCGCTCCCACGATCAACTTCGCTTCCACGGCGGCGGGGGCGAGTTCCAGAACTCGTTCATGGTCGCGCCGCGCCCCTACGGCATTTCGCAACGCCGAAAACCAGGCATGTTCGATCATGGCCGTGTAAGTGGAAAACTGGGCGCGGGTCACACCTCGGGCATACAGAACCTCGACATCATTTGGGTTTGTATTCAATCTTTTCTCTTCCAGCTGAAGGGCGCGTGCAACCAGGTCCCGAATCTGCTGCTTGACCTTGGGGTCGGCAGAACGGTGGGGTGCAGAGATAAAACTGTCGGTGGCATATTCCCCGGTGTTCAACACGCCCATGCGAAAAAGTTCCCGGAAGAGAACCGCGGTTAGCAGGTGGTTGACGGCGAAGGGATCGTTAGGATGCCTCGCCAATATCTGCTCAAATTCCTGCACGGCGTGGTCGTAGTCGAGATTGTAAAAGTGATTGAACGCCGTCAGATTGACCGGATCATGAGGCCGGTAGGCCAGGGATTCCGGCGCGGGAGTTGCCTGGGGAAGTGCGGCCGCAACGATCACCTGAACTGCAATGAGGAAGTTCAGTAACAACAGGGCGGCGCATTGGAGACGAGGAGAGGGCAATCGGTTTTCAGTCAAAGGTTCGTTGTACCTTAGTCTACTCGAAGCAACCTTGATTCCCTGTGAACCAAGAAGATCATCCGGATCCCAAAGGCCAAGGCGGTATAATCCCTCCGCATTAGCGTCTTTTCATCATCATATATTTTCATACTCAGTCAGGCGCATCTTTCCTAGTGCGAACGGTAATTCTTGCCCTGCCCACGGTTGTGGCCCCCACGTTCGGCGGGCCAAGAGGCAGCGTTTCAACGAGTTACAATTTCTTGCTTTTGGTTATTGGCTTGCGACTACAGAATCTTGAGGTGGTTTCATGTCCGACGTTGTCAGGGAAGCGCAGCACGAGTTTTGGCGCCCTCCGGTAGCTCAGGCCGAGACCGCAAGGCCGGGTATGGTAGAAGTTTGTGATGGCTGTGCCACCGAGTTTATGGTGGGATCACGGTTCTGCCACGTTTGCGGCGCGTCCCGTGGGGCGCACCCTGCCGCAGCAACCCATTGGACGGTCTATTTAGAGTTCCACAACCTCAAGCGCGCTCTTGGACTCTCCACCGCGTCGCTAATCGCTTTCTTTGCTGGTATGGTTTGCCTGGTGATGGCAGGCGTCGCCGTAGGCATGATCTACAGTGTTCAGACTTTCAATGACTTTCACGCGCTTCAGCTTTACCGGATGCAGTGGCTGTTGGGCGCGATAGCAGCCTTCGCCGCCGGGTTACTGCTCAAGAAGGACTGACGCAAAACCCTAGCCAAGGCGAATTAGAACTCCCTTCCCGTTTTCCGCCAACGAAGTCCACCTCCTCGGAACAAGTAGACCCAGACGCCACCGTCCGGGCGGGCGCGAGCAGGGCTCGCCAAGTTTCGTCTGCGGTGAAAACCGCCGGGCTTCGCATGGATGGGCGCGTGTGGACACCCGCCCCTACGTGATTTCAGAAGCTTAGTGCACTGGCTCGGAATCGTTGATCACGACCCGCCTTTGTTGATGCATTCGATAAAGATGATGCACCGGGCCGATACCCTGTCCCAGAGGATGGGCGTTGGCGATCGCCCGGGCGACGTACGCCTTGGCTAACAGAACGGCTTCCGGTAATCCCCGGCCACGTGCCAAGTGGCAAGACATAGCCGTGGCAAATGCGCATCCGGTGCCATGGGTGGAATTTGATTGCTGCCGGTCGGATTTGAAAACCTCCTGCTGAACGCCTCGCGAGCTGGCAAAGCTCAAGAGATCAATTGCCTTTTCCAGGTGGCCGCCGGTAATGACCACTCCGGCTGCGCCCATGGCATGAAGCCTGGTGGCGGCGACGCGCATTTGATCGAGATTCGTGACTCCGAGACCGGTGAGGGCGGCGGCCTCGTCGACGTTAGGCGTGACGACCGTGGCCAGCGGCAGCAGGCGCGCGATCAGGAGACGCGCACCGTCGGCGTCAAGCAAGTCGGCTCCTGAGGAAGATTTCATGATCGGATCCAGGACGACTTTGCCCAGCCCTGAATTTTCGAGAAAATCAGCCACCACCGACGCCACCTTCCCCGAACCCAGCATACCGATGTGGATGGCTGCAATGCTGACGTCGCTATTCAGTTCCTCCAGGGTCTCCGATACCAGTGCCGGGTTTGCGGCTTCGACCCGCCGTACCCTGGCGGTCGACTGCACGGTCAAGGCTGTGATGCAGGAGACCCCGTAGCACCCGTGGGCGGCAATCGTCTTCACGTCTGCCGTGACTCCCGCCCCAGAAGAGGGGTCAAACCCGGCAATGCTGAGAACCACAGGCGGACATTCAGCCATAGAGGCCACTGTAACGGAAACGGGGGCGGTTGCAAATTCTGAAACGCCTGGGACGTAATCTGGAGCCAGAGATTACCTGGGCACAAACCGACGTAATGGCCCGTAACCAACTGAAAAGAAATGTCGCGTAATTATTTCACTCTTTAGTACCGCTGGCGTTGTTTACCTACTAATAAACAACTAAGACCATTGACTACAGCAATATGGGCAGCATCAATCATGATTCACAGTATGTTACGTGAGATATCTATTACTAGATAATAATCTTAATACAATAAAATCCCGGTTGACAGCCCCGCTCCAGGCGGGTAGCCTTGTCCAATCCCTGGCCGAGGTGGTGGAGCAGCTTGACGATGAGAGGTGACTGAATGCGAGGACATATTGCTCATACACTGGCGACTGTCTTACTGGTCGTCAGCCTAGGGGTGGCCCAGCGACCAGCCAGCTCAGAGTCCGGAAAAACTCAAAATAGCGTCCATCCGGGCAAGGTAGCGAAAGCCAAACCGTATCAAATTGGGACAGCCTCCTGGTACGGGGATTATTTTCAGGGCAAGGCCACAGCCAGCGGCGAGCCTTACAACATGTACGATCTGACCGCGGCGCACCCGACGCTGCCCCTGGGTAGCTGGGTGCGAGTAACCAACCTGCGTAATGGGCGGGCCGTGGTGGTGCGGATCAATGACCGCGGGCCGGTTGTGCCGGGACGGATCATTGATCTCTCCTATAACACCGCACGCGTGCTTCAGTTCAAGTCCCACGGACTGCAGCGGGTGCGTCTGGACGTGGTCCGGACTAACGCTCCGCAACCGCAAGCCCAACAGCCTCAACTAATGGCAGCATCGCTGCACTACTAGCCTGCCGCTGCCAAATCCCTTAAACTGGATCAGATGTACGATCCGAGACAGCATCTGATCGTTGCCCTCGATGTTTCGTCCGCGGCCGCAGCCCAGAAGATAGTAGCGGCCGTGGGCGACTCCGCCTTGACGTACAAGGTGGGCATGCAGCTTTTCACCGCAGAAGGGCCCAACGTGGTGCGGGATCTGGTGGCCTCTGGCCGCCGTGTCTTTCTGGATCTGAAATACCACGACATTCCCACCACGGTAGCGGCGGCTGT
>JACXTT010012160.1_pt1 | contig 11432 bp, 9 predicted proteins | sample 9270951 | NCBI WGS metagenome assembly JACXTT01 (sample SAMN15532306, study PRJNA645909) | rock metagenome | isolation source: weathered quartz diorite | place: Puerto Rico | collected 2017-06-21 | reverse complement strand
AACTTGCCTGTGGGGCAGTTTCGCAGGCGGATGGAAGGGGAACGAGCCGTGGCCAAGACATTGGGCATTCCCGAACAGGATTAGGCCCGGAGCGTGGTTGCGGGCGAGCGAAGCAGAGAAGCGTTGCTGGCTAAAACTGAGCGATTGGCTCGGTTGCTCGATCAACGCATAGCGGCTCTGGGCATCGACGGTCGAATCAACCGGGTTACGTTAAGGACGATACAAGGTCGATTCGATGTAGAGGTGCAGATGAACGGAAGGGTGTTGCCGTTGAGGATCGAAGAGACATTAGTAGACGACTATTTCGATAGTGGCTCCGCCGATTCCGAACAGCGAATGGCTCACATCCTTGACCGAGCATTCGTCGGTCTAAGGCAATGAAGATCGGCGAACGGGACGCATCCGTTCTGCTGAGCGATGAAGGCCGTGAAGTTCTAAAGCAAGCGGCGCTGAATTTAGAGGAGTCACCATTCTTGTCCGTCAGGATGGAGGATAGTGACGACATCGGGATTTGGATTCGAGTGAACCGTTAGGATGGCGATCACCTGGTTCTGATACGTTTGGAATACGTGCTTTCGATGGATTTTGCAGTGGGTCAGCCTAAGATTCTGGGATTGAGGTAACGAGCGATGCCCCGAGAGATCATTACGTTGCAGTGTGGTGATTGCAAAGAGCGGAACTATTCAACCACCAAGAACCGCAAAACGACGCCGGACCGTCTGGAACTGAAGAAGTTCTGCGCCCGGTGCCGTAAGCACACGCCGCACAAAGAGGTTAAGTAGCGAAACGCGGGCGAGGGCGCCCGCGCTACATAGGGGCGTAAGCTCAACGGTTAAACTGTCGGTCTCCAAAACCGAACTTGGGGGTTCGAATCCCTCCGCCCCTGCCAGATTTTGGCCGGACCGGGAAGCAGTCGAGGAAAGCGGGAAGGTATGGCGACAGCGGTAGAGCAGAACGCGATCACGACCACGTTGCGGTCCTGGCCGGAGCGCATCAAGGGCTTCTACAACGAGGTACGCACGGAGATGAGGAAGGTCACGTCTCCTGCGCGCAAGGAAGTGCAGGCCACGACGACGGTTGTGATCATCACTGTGTTCCTGTTTGCCTTTTATTTCTGGATAGTCGATCTCGCGATCAGCAGCAGTCTGGACCGCTTGCTCCACTATTTCTCGCGCCGGTAGGCGAGCGAAAGAAGTCATCTATGCAGGACGAAGAGAAGAACCAGACCGCAGCCGAAACGGCCGAAGCTGTGCAGCCGGGAGGCGCGGAGTCTGCGGCCGAGCCGCCGAAGAATCCGAATATGAAGTGGTACATCATCCACGCGTATTCGGGATTCGAGCGCAAGGTAAAGGAGTCGCTGGAATCGCGCGTGCAGGCGTTCGGGTTACAGGACAAGATCGGCAAAGTGTTGATCCCGACCGAGTCGGTCACGGAAGTTCGCGGCGGTAAGAAGTACACCTCGGAGCGGATGTTCTATCCCGGCTACGTGCTGGTGGAGATGGACATGGACGACCACGTATGGCATGTCGTGAAGGCGACGCCGCGCGTGACTGGATTTGTCGGGACGGGGCAGCAGCCCACGCCGCTGTCGGAAGAAGAAGTCAACCACATCGTGTATCGAGTAGCGGACAGCCGGGAAAAGCCGAAGCTCAAAGTCAAGTTCGAGAAGAACGAGACAGTACGCATCAGTGAAGGCCCGTTTGCCACGTTTACGGGTGTGGTGGATGAAGTGAACGAAGATCGCGAGACTCTGAAAGTCATGGTCACGATTTTCGGGCGCTCGACTCCGGTGGAGTTGGAGTTTGGGCAGGTGGAGAAAGTGGCGTAGGCCAGCCCCTAAAGGGGTGTCTAACTTCGAAGAACTTGCGGCATCGCTAAAGCGATGCCCTGATACGAACCATCCGGACACGTCGTATACGAAACATTAGGTCCAACGGGCTGAGCCAAAAATCCTAGACTCAGGGCCGGCACGGGAAAGGCATCATGGCAAAGAAGGTTACAGGTTCAGTAAAGCTCCAGATCGCGGCGGGCAAGGCCACGCCGGCTCCTCCGGTTGGACCGGCGCTCGGTCAGGCGCAAGTCAACATCATGGAGTTCTGCAAGCAGTTCAACGCCCGCACGTCGCAGAAGGAGCTCGAAGGGTTGATAATCCCGGTTGTGATCACAGTCTATAGCGACCGCACGTTCACGTTCATTACCAAGACGCCGCCGGCTTCTGTGCTGCTGAAGCGCGCTGCGGGGATCGCCAAGGGATCGGGCGCGCCGAACAAGGACAAAGTCGGGAGAGTAACGGCAAAGCAGGTGGAAGACATCGCCAAGCAGAAAATGCCGGATCTGAATGCGGCCTCGATTGACAGCGCCATCAAGAGCATTCGCGGTACGGCGCGGTCGATGGGCATCGAGGTAGTGTAGAGAGACGGGTCAAAGACCCGGCTCTACAAGAGTTGAGTCGAATACTACGGCTCTTCGGAACAGCGAAGCGCGGTGGGAGACGAGGACGAAATGAAAAAGTCAGGAAAGAATATCGAGAAGGCACGGAAGGCAGTGGAAACGCGTCCTTATACGCTGCAGGAAGCAGTTCCGCTCCTGCAGAAAGTGAAATACGCAAAGTTCGATGAGACGGTGGAAGTCACCTTGCGCCTGGGGGTCGATCCCAAGCATGCAGACCAGATGGTGCGTGGGACGGTCGTGCTGCCGCACGGGCTGGGCAAGTCGAAGAAAGTTCTGGTCATCACCAGCGGAGAGAAAATCCGCGAAGCCGAGCAGGCAGGCGCGGATTTCGTCGGCGGCGAAGACATGGTGGAGAAGATCACCAAGGAAAACTGGACTGACTTCGACGCCCTGATTGCAACGCCCGACATGATGAAGTCGGTCGGCCGCCTGGGTAAGGTTCTCGGTCCAAAGGGTCTGATGCCAAATCCAAAGACCGGCACCGTCACCATGGACGTCGCGCGTGCCGTGCAGGAAGTGAAGGCCGGCAAAGTGGAGTTCCGCACCGACAAGACTGCGCTCGTGCATGTACCGGTCGGCAAGATCTCGTTTACTCCCGACAAGCTGATCGAGAACGCTACCGTGCTGATTTCGAGTGTGGTGAAGGCGAAGCCATCGGTGGCGAAGGGTAAATACATCAAGGGCTGCTACCTGAGTTCCAGCATGGGACCGGGGATTTCGCTGGACACTTCGGCGATCGAGGTGGCGTCGAAGGCTTAGGGCCTTGCTAGGGCTGCCGAGTTTTGCTCGGCTGGACGGGTCAGAGACCCGTCCCCACACAAGATTGAGATTGGAAAGGGTTCGATATGGCGGTTACCAGAGCACGGAAAAAAGAGCAGGTTGAAAAACTCGGCGGGGATCTGAGGAACGTTTCCAGTGTGATTGTCGCTACGTATACCAAGCAGACGGTAGCCAAGGACTTCGAGCTGCGCAAGGCGCTGCGCCCGACCGGCGCCAAGTACCGCGTCGTGAAGAACACGCTGGCCGAGCGCGCCGGCAAGGGGACGAAGGTCGAAGAGGCGCTCAAGAATCTGGCAGGCGTAACTTCGATCGCCTACACGTCGGGCGATCCGGTGGCTTTGGCGAAGGCGCTTGCGAAATACGCCAAGGACAATCCGGAGTTCACTTTCAAGGCTGGAGTCGTCGAAGGGCGCGTGGTCTCGATCAAGGAGATCGAAGCGCTCGCGACCATGCCGTCGAAGGAAGAGATTTATTCCAAGCTTCTGTACCTGCTGAACGCTCCCTCGCAGCGTCTGGTCACCGCGATGAATGCGGTTGGACGCAACCTGGCCGTGGTCGTCAACCAGGGCGTGCAGGAGAAGAAGTTCAAGGACACAGCTACTAGCTCCTAGCTGCTGGCTTCTAGCAAGCTCGATTTGGGTTGCGAAAAGCTAGTGGCCAGAAGCCAGGGGCCCATTATGAGTTTCCCGGCGGCTCGCGCCACCGGAAAAAGATTTGGTTATCGTGAGCGGGGGTTGCGCGGTTTGAGATTCACGCGTTGTCTGGCGCGGGATCGGGGACCTGGTCGCACTGGAAACCCGGCGAAGCGGTGACGAAATCGCAAATCATCAACGCAGAGATTCGGTTCGCCCGGGTCCTGCGATAGGAACTGGAGAACACAATGGCGGATCTGCAGCAGTTGGAAGAATCAATCGTTGGCCTGTCTTTGCTAGAAGCGGCTGAGTTGGTCAAGAAGCTGGAATCACGTTTGGGCGTATCGGCGGCGGCAGCTGCTCCGGTGATGGTGGCCGGCGGCGGTGCAGGGGCCGGTGCAGCGGCTCCGGCGGAAGAAAAGACCGAGTTCAGCGTCGTCCTGAAGGAAGTCGGCGCTAATAAGATCAATGTAATCAAGGCGGTACGGGAAGTGACCAGCCTCGGACTGAAAGAAGCCAAGGATCTGGTGGATGGCGCTCCCAAGACCATCAAGGACGGCGTCTCCAAGGACGAGGCGGAGACTATCAAGAAAAAGTTCGCCGAAGCCGGCGCGACCGTCGAAGTAAAGTAGGGCGGGAAGAGGTCCCTCCCCTTCGCCTACGCTTAGAGTCGGGATGGTGGCGGCGGGCTTGGACGCCCGCCAACCACCGCCAGTTGACGAAAAAGTAGCTGAATCCCAGGTGGAGGTGTTAGTATCTATATACTCACCCGGTATTCTGGCTTCGAGGTGGCAGCGACCCTGTTCTCCGGAAGCAAACCAGGAAACACCAGGAAAGCGGATCGCTAAGAATGAGTTTTGGCAGCCGGTCCCGCGGGCGGCGGGACGGAACAGGCCTTTTGAACTGGCGCGGAACTTTACAAGAGATTTAGCAACAAGCGTCGAGCGTGGCGCCGGGGGACAGTCTTGTCCCTGCCGGTGCCCGCATCCATTTTCCGCGAATACCGCCCACTAGCAGTCTATTCGGCGCACACGTGCGCCCTTTCGTTCCGCGTTGCACCGCAGCCCCCAGGCTGCCTGAAAGCAGGGAGTTCCTGAGAATGGCAAAGCATAACATCTTCCGCAAACGTTTTGATTTTTCCAAAATTCCAGCGACCATCCAGATCCCGAACCTGATTGAGGTTCAGAAGCGTTCCTATGACCGCTTCCTGCAGATGGACAAACTGCCCAGCGAACGCGAAGACGGCGGACTGCAGGCCGTGTTCCAGTCGGTCTTCCCGATTACGGATTTCCGCAACGTTTCACAGCTCGAGTTCGTGGACTACGCCATCGGCAACTGGGAGTGCAAATGCGGCCACCTGAAGGGGCTGCATCATCTGCGCACCACTTGCAAGAACTGCGGATCGACGGTCATTACCGATCCGTTTCATCCCGGCGATGTGCTCTGCCACAAGTGCGGCACGTTCAACGCCAACACACCCGATTTCTGCAACAAGTGCGGCGACCCGGTCGGTTTGCAATTGAAGTACGACGTGGCCGAGTGCGAGGAGCGCGGCATGACCTATTCCGCGCCGCTCAAGGTCACGATGCGACTGACGATCTGGGACAAGGACCCGGAGACGGGCAACCGCTCGATCCGCGACATCAAGGAACAGGAAGTGTTCTTTGGCGATGTTCCACTGATGACTCAGAACGGGACGTTCATCATCAACGGCACGGAGCGCGTCATCGTCAGCCAGTTGCACCGCTCGCCGGGCGTGTTCTTTGAGACCGCCAATAACCGCACGTACTTTCTGGGCAAGATCATTCCGTACCGCGGTTCGTGGGTCGAGTTCGAGTACGACCAGAAGAACGTGCTCTACGTCCGCATCGACCGCAAGCGTAAGTTCCTGGGAACGATCTTCCTGCGGGCGCTGGGGCTGCGTTCGGGCGAAGACATTTTGCGGACTTTCTACACGGTCGACCGGCTCGCGATCCGCGACAAGAAGCTGCTCTGGACACTCGATCCTGTCAGCGACAAGCCGACCAACCTGCTCGGGATGAAGCTGGCCCACAGCATCAAGTCGAAGTCGGGCGAAGAAGTGGCGCACTCCGGCCGCAAGATCAGCCCGGCGATCCTGAAGGAAATTCAAAAGGCAAAAGTCACCGAGATCGAAGTCGATACGGCCGATCTCGAGGGCGCGTGGTCGGCCAGCGACATCGTGGACACTACGACCGGTGAAGTCCTGCTCGAAGCAAACTCGGAAATCACGGCCGACAAGCTCGCCAAGATTCTGGAGTCGGGCGGCGTGGTCGAAATGAGCATCTTCTTCCCGGAGCGCGACGACGTGGGCACGGTGATCAGCCAGACGTTGCGCCGCGACTCGGTCAAGACGCCTTCGGAAGCATTGATCGAAATCTACCGCAAACTGCGCCCCGGCGATCCGCCGACGCTCGATACGGCGACGGCCTTGTTCCAGGGCATGTTCTTCGACCCGCGGAAGTACGACTTTTCGCGAGTGGGACGTCTCAAGTTCAACATCAAGCTGTTTGAGAATCAGGAAGCCACGAACCTGGAGCAGCGCACGCTTGATCCCGAGGATTTCTACGGGACCATCCGCTACCTGCTGAAGCTGCGCAAGAACATCGGCACTGTGGACGACATCGATCACCTCGGCAACCGGCGCGTGCGGGCCGTCGGCGAATTGCTCGAAAACCAGTTTCGCATCGGTCTGGTCCGCATGGAACGCGCCATCAAGGAAAAAATGAGCGTGTACCAGGAGATGTCGACGGCCATGCCGCACGACCTGGTCAACGCCAAGCCGGTAATGGCTGCGATCCGTGAGTTCTTCGGATCGTCGCAGCTTTCGCAGTTCATGGATCAGACCAATCCGCTGTCGGAAATCACGCACAAGCGGCGTCTGTCGGCGCTGGGGCCGGGCGGTCTGTCGCGCGAACGCGCCGGATTCGAAGTCCGCGACGTGCACCCGACGCACTACGGACGTATTTGCCCGATCGAGACTCCGGAAGGTCCGAACATCGGCCTAATTTCGTCCTTGAGCTGCTTTGCCCGTATTAATGACTACGGGTTTATTGAGTCGCCCTACCGCAAGGTGAAGAACGCGCGGGTGGTGGACTACGTGACGGTGGTTAATGCTGGAGACAGCGACTACAAGGTCGGAGACCACGTCGAGAAGAGCGAATTGGAGAAGGTCAATGCGGACCTGAAAGAGCGCCGCAAGAAGCCGGTGGAGCTCGAGCCGTTCTCGTTCTATCTGTCGGCATGGGAAGAAGACCGGCACACCATCGCTCAGGCCAATATCGAACTGGACGAAAAGGGCCGCATCGCTGCCGAGCTGGTGAACGCTCGGAAGGCCGGCAACTTCGTCCTGGTCAACCGCGATGAAGTGGACTACGTGGACGTCAGCCCGAAACAGTTGGTGTCGGTGGCGGCCTCGCTGGTTCCCTTCCTCGAGCACGACGACGCCAACCGCGCGCTGATGGGCGCCAACATGCAACGCCAATCGGTGCCTTTGCTGCGCGCGCAGGCTCCGATCGTCGGAACCGGAATGGAGGGCGTGACTGCCCGCGACTCCGGCGCTGTGGTTCTGGCACGACGCAACGGAATCATCGATTCGGTCGATTCCGAGCGCATCATAGTGCGCGTCGAAGGCGAGCACCATCCGATGCAGCTCTCGCGCGAGGTCGGCAGCGACATTTATCAGCTCACCAAGTTCAAGCGCTCGAACCAGAACACTTGCATCAACCAGAAGCCGATCGTGAAGAAGGGCCAGCGGGTGGTGAAGGGGCAAGTCATTGCCGACGGTCCCTGCACGGAATTCGGCGAGTTGGCGCTGGGACGCAACGTATTGGTCGCGTTCATGCCCTGGCGCGGGTACAACTTCGAAGACGCGATTCTGGTTTCGGAAAAGATGGTGAAGGAGGACTACTACACCTCCGTTCACATCGAAGAGTTCGAACTGGAAGCGCGCGACACCAAGCTGGGACCGGAAGAGGTCACCCGCGACATCCCGAACGTCAGCGAAACCACGCTGCGTAATCTGGACGAAGCGGGCGTGATCCGCATCGGCGCGACCATCAAGCAGGGCGACATCATTGTGGGCAAGGTTACCCCCAAGGGCGAGACCCAGCTCACACCGGAAGAAAAGCTGCTGCGTGCCATCTTCGGCGAGAAAGCCGGGGACGTCCGCGACGCTTCGCTCTACTGTCCGCCTGGAATCGAAGGCGTGGTAGTGGACGTGAAGATCTTCTCCCGCAAGGGGCAGGAAAAGGACGAGCGCGCGAAGTCGATCGAAGCGGAGCAGATTGCGAAGCTGGAGAAGAACCTTTCGGATGAAATCCGGATTCTGACCGACGAGCGCTTGAAGCGTCTGGAAGCGATCCTGGGCGGCAAAGAAGTCCAGGCGGACCTGCACGACGAGCGCACCAACAAACGTCTCCTGACCAAGGGAGCGCTGCTGGACCGCGACACGATCGAGCGCATCTCGACGCGCAACCTGAAGCGCATCAAGTACGCCGACAAGGATCCGCGGGTCAACGAGCAGATCGACGAGATCGAGGAAATGACCTCGCGCCAGATCGATGTGCTCAAGAAGATCGTCAACGAAAAGAAGGAAAAACTGACCAAGGGCGATGAGCTGCCGCCGGGCGTGATCAAGCTGGTCAAGGTTTACATCGCCATGAAGCGCAAGCTGAGCGTGGGCGACAAGATGGCCGGACGCCACGGCAACAAGGGCGTGATCGCGCGCATCCTGCCGGAAGAGGACATGCCGTACCTCGAAGACGGGACGCCGGTCGAAATCGTCCTGAACCCGTTAGGCGTTCCCAGCCGTATGAACGTGGGCCAGATTCTCGAGACCCATCTCGGCTGGGCGGGACATGAACTCGGCCAGAAGATCAGCGAGCTGCTGAAGCAGAACACGCGCGCGGAAGCAATCCGCCGCGATCTGAAGGCACTGTTCAAGGACACCGTGCTCGCCGACACGATTGCGGACCTGAGCGAGGACGAACTGGAAGCCGTCGCCCCGACTCTGACCAAGGGCGTGTTCATGGGTTCGGCCGTGTTCGACGGCGCTCGCGAAACGGAAATTAAGGCGCTGCTCGAGCGTTCGGGCCTGCCGACTTCGGGCAAGACCACGCTGCGAGACGGCATGACGGGCGAGAAGTTCGAACAGCCGGTCACGGTCGGTTACATCTACATGTTGAAGCTGTCGCACCTGGTGGACGATAAGATTCACGCGCGTTCCATCGGCCCGTACTCGCTCATCACCCAGCAGCCGCTGGGCGGGAAGGCGCAGTTCGGGGGACAGCGCTTCGGAGAAATGGAAGTCTGGGCTCTGGAAGCGTATGGTGCGGCGTTCATCCTGCAGGAGTTGCTCACCGCGAAGTCGGACGACGTGTACGGACGCACCAAAATCTACGAGGCCATCGTCAAAGGCGAGGCCGCGATGGAGCCGGGCGTTCCGGAATCGTTCAACGTGCTGATTCGCGAGTTGCAGTCGCTCTGCCTGGACGTGGAATTGATCAAGGCTACGGAGAAGAAGCCGGTGGCCGTGGCAGCAGACTAGTTCTCAGTTCCCGGTTCTCAGTTCTCAGTGAGAACCTGGGAACTGAGACGGGGCTGATGACGCGAGATTCTAAGTAATGGCCACTGCGGCATTCGCTCTCAATGCCGCAAGCTGGCAAAGCTCAAACCGGTTTTCACTGAGAACCGGGGACTGAGAACTGAAGTCGGGAGCCGCTGGCGGTCGCGTTAGATCGCAGGAAAGCGGAGGCACATGTTTCGTTCGAGCCCGTTTGACATGGCAAACCCCGTAGCTGACTTCGACGCCATTCGCATTAGTCTGGCGTCGCCCGAGAAGATCCGGAGCTGGTCGCATGGGGAAGTGACTAAGCCGGAAACCATCAACTATCGCACCTTCAAGCCGGAGCGCGATGGACTGTTCTGCGCCCGCATTTTTGGCCCGGTTACCGACTGGGAGTGTCTCTGCGGCAAGTACAAGCGCATGAAGCACCGCGGCGTGATCTGCGACAAGTGCGGCGTTGAAGTTACCTTGTCGAAAGTGCGCCGGGAGCGGCTGGGGCACATTGAACTGGCTTCGCCGTGCTCGCACGTGTGGTTCTTCAAGGGCCTGCCGAGCCGGATCGGGCATCTTCTCGACATCTCCCTCCGCGATCTCGAGGCGATTCTCTATTTCGAAGCTTATGTGACGATTGAAACGGGCGACGCTCCCGTCAAAGATCACGAGGTCATCAAGGACGAGGCCAAGTACCGGGAGCTCGACCAGCAGTTCCGTCCCACCGGCTTTAAGGCCATGATGGGCGCGGAAGCGATCAAGGAACTTCTCAAGCGGGTCGAAGTCGATGGGCTTTCGAGCGAACTGCGCGAGAAGATGAAGCACGAGACCTCGTTGCAGAAGCGCCTGAAGTATGCCAAGCGCCTGAAGGTGGTCGAGGCCTTCCGCAAAAGTGGTAACAAGCCGCAGTGGATGATCCTAGACGTGATCCCGGTCATTCCGCCGGAGCTGCGGCCCCTGGTTCCACTCGATGGCGGCCGTTTCGCCACTTCCGATCTGAACGATCTCTATCGCCGCGTCATCAACCGCAACAACCGGTTGAAGAAGCTGATGGACCTGCACGCTCCTGAAGTCATCGTGCGCAACGAAAAGCGCATGCTGCAGGAAGCCGTGGATGCGCTGTTCGACAATGGCCGTCGTGGACGTGTTCTGCGCGGCGCCAACAACCGCCCGCTGAAGTCGCTCTCTGACACACTGAAGGGCAAGCAGGGTCGGTTCCGCCAGAACCTGCTGGGCAAGCGCGTGGACTACTCTGGCCGTTCCGTGATCGTGGTCGGTCCCGAACTGAAGCTGCATCAGTGCGGCCTTCCCAAGAAGATGGCGTTGGAGCTGTTCAAGCCGTTCATCTATCACCGCCTCGAGCAGACCGGTCACTGCACCACCATCAAGCAGGCGAAAGAGATGGTCGAGCAGCAAGAATCGATTGTCTGGGACATCCTTGAAGAGGTCATCAAAGACCATCCCGTCCTGCTGAACCGCGCTCCCACGCTGCACCGCTTGGGCATTCAGGCTTTTGAGCCAGTGCTGGTCGAAGGCAAGGCCATCAAGATTCACCCGCTCGTCTGCACGGCGTTCAACGCCGATTTCGACGGCGATCAGATGGCGGTCCATATTCCGCTGTCGCCCGAAGCGCAGGTCGAAGCCAGCGTGCTGATGCTGTCGTCGCACAACATCCTCTCGCCGGCTTCGGGACATCCCATTACCGTGCCTACGCAGGACATGGTGCTCGGCCTCTACTACCTGACCAAAGCGAAACCCGGAGCCAAGGGCGAAGGCCGCTCGTTTGCCAACATCGACGAGGTCGTGATCGCGCTCGAAATGGACGAAGTGGAAACGCTGAGCCCAATTCGGCTGCGCTATACAGGTTAAGTCATGGACCTGATCTCGGCTTACGACGATCAGGACGTGTCCCATACGGAACCGGTTCAGTATGAGCGCGAGTACCTGAATACGACCGTTGGACGCGCCATTCTGAACGATCACCTGCCCGAGGG